>JAABUM010000627.1_pt1 | contig 59691 bp, 40 predicted proteins | sample 5559161 | NCBI WGS metagenome assembly JAABUM01 (sample SAMN10711868, study PRJNA513369) | rock metagenome | isolation source: Antarctica rocks | place: Antarctica: Victoria Land, Siegfried Peak nord
CGAGGCGAGTGGCAACACCAAGGCGCGTGCGTTGATCACGCAGATCTCGCCGGCAGCGTGGCAACACATCCTGCTGAATGGACATTACACCTTCCGCAGCGACGGGAAGCTGATCGACCTGGATGCCATCGTGGCAGGCTTGGATATCGGGTGACACCCCCCCGGCTGTGCGCGGCTTACAACCCTCTCCCGCATGTACTGCGGTGGCGTCGCATCCTGGCGTTTGGGTGCCTACGCCTCTCGTTCAGTTCCATGTGCAGCCCAAAGCGAGCGCGTCAAAAAAATCGGCGGTTTGGGCTTGGAACCCCTGTTGTTACAGTCGATGGGAGGATCACTCCCTCCACCTCTGCTCCAAAACCGTGCATGCGGGTTGTCCCCGCACACGGCTCCTCAGTGCCCCTATCCTTGTCACGGACGCCTCCCGACAAAAGGAGGCTGTGAGATCTGATCGTTGGCGGCTTTGGGTGTTGCACCCTATCCACTATGCTCAGGCGAAACAGGCCTGGCACTCAGGGCTTATTGACCGTTACTTGTTCCGATCTCCTTCGAGCCACCGGCCCCACGTCAGCCTATCGGGCGCATTACCGCCCGCCTTCGCTTCTTGGGGCATCCTCCCATCCTGGGCATGCGGTGGGTACCTGCTCGGACATCCCGAGAGCACCAGGATGGTTATCCCGTTCCGATCGTTCGTTTTCCGTGGCCGTAGGATCGCTCTATCCGCCGGGTTTAGTGGGGGTGAACACCAGTCGCTTCGCTAGACGCTGGCCCCGATCCTTGACCCTATTTCGGTCCAGGCTCCTCAACGCGCGTGAGCCTGTCTCTAGTCACGACGGTTCAACTGAGCGTTCGCTTCCGCTATCCATAACCACCTGCTTGCAGATATGGGGGCATCGCGTTTGCCCTTGACCCGCTTCATCTTCCCGCTTCAGGGATTGATGACCAATCGCTACCCTGGGGAAGATGCTTTCCTTCCTTCACCTGAAGGACCGGGAATCCGTATTGCCTCATAACTAAATCTGCTTTTAGGTGGGTCGTTGCCTCATAATAGGATCTACGTTTTGGCGCCATGTGTCACGGCGCGCTGTGGCGCCGGCGGGGTGGGGAGAGGCGGGACCCCGCCTCTCCCCACCCCGCCGGCCTGTGCGCACTACCCTGCCGACCTGTTACGCTAGTATTAGGAAAAACAAGCGTAACAGAGAGCAAGAGGCCATGGCGATCAAAGAACGGCGCATCAAATGCGCGGCGTGCGGGGAGCGGGCGACGGTGACCCGCGGGGAACGGGGACCCGCGTCGCGGTACTGTGACGGCTGCCGGGAAGAGCGCACGCGTGAGCAAGCCCGCCTGCGCGTGCAGGCGATGCGGAGCCGACAAGGAATGGGGTGAGACCGTCATGCCGTCTGTCCCAGAGCAGCGCGACCTTTAACGCGTAACGCCCACAGGGTGGCGAGCGCGGCATCGATCTGCCGGCGCAGGGTGAGGGGGCCGCTCGCGGCGAGCAGTGCGGTGAACGCGTCGGCCGCGGGCGGGACCAGGACGCCGCCCTGCTCCGCACGCCGATAGGGCGTGCGGGGCTGATCATAGTGCTTACGGACCCGTGCGCCGTCGCGCTCTTTGCTGATAAGCTTCATCGTCGGCAGGTAGCCATTGAGATAGGGATGGAGGAGGGCAGAGAGACGGGTGAGCTGCGCGACCGCCTCCGGCCCCTCGTAGCGGTCGTAGCCGATGAGCTGACGCACCACACTCCAATTCTTCTGCTCGACGTGGGCCTGGTCGTTCTTATGGTAGGCCCGGCAACGCGTGAAGGTGAGTTCTTCCTGCGTGCAATAGCGCAGCAGGTGGGCATTGAGGAATTCGCTTCCGTTATCCGAGTCGATGCCGCGCAGGGGGAACGGGAAGCGCTCCCGCAGCGTCTGGAGCGCGGCGAGGACACTCAGCTGGCTCTTGTTTGCCAGCGCGGCGCATTCCGTCCAGCCCGTGGCGATGTCAGTCGCGTCGAGGGTGTGGACGTACTCGCCCGCCGTGGTGGTCCCGCAGTGGGCGACCAGGTCGATCTCCAGGAAACCCGGTTCCTCCTCGTCCCAGGGCGTATAGGTGCGGATCGGGATCTGACTCTTGAGCAGCGATCCCGGTTTTGTGGTGGTCAGACCGCGTGGACGCTGCTGCCGACGGGCCGCCGCCAACCGCCGATCGATGGTCGCCGCGCTCAGGGCACAGATGGTGGTGCGCAGGTCGTCGGTGAGGACGAGCGCCCCCTCGTGTTCCAGGGCCGGGATCAGCTCGGGCAACGCCGCCGCCAGCCGCTTCCCACAGATCCAGCCCGTCGCCTCCGCCGCGACCTCCAGCGCCCGCACGACCTCTGGCCCATACGTCGGCGGGCGACCGCCCCGACGCAGGCGCGGCCCCTGATACGGGACCCCCTCGCGCAGCAGCGTCTGCGCGTAGCGCCGATGATAGCCTGTCACCAGAACCACCTCCGCGATGATCCGTCCCTTCTCTACACGTCCCGCCGCCCGATACCGCCCGCGTAGCTTCGCGATGACCTCGTGCCGACTCTCTTGCCTCACCGCCATGTCCTCCTCCTTTCAATGGAAAGACAGATTTGCTTATGAGGCAACGACTATCCCTTCGAGCAGATTATTTATGAGGCAATGCGGAATCTCGCCCGGCATCGACCGATCAGTTATCATCCTTTCGGGTGTCTCACATCCCCCGTTGACAACGGTTTCATGAGAACGGGTCGCACAGCGGAAACTAGAGCTCATCAGGGTCTGTGAAAAGTCAGGCAGAGCGGGTCCTGGGGACAGTTGGTTCAGCATCCTTACCCTACCATCAGGCGGCCATTCCCCTCTACATCGACTTTTCACGAGACCTGGCGTCCCGCCTTTCGCCTTTCGCCTGTTGAGGCTTGACAGGGATACAGCGTAGTTGTAGTGTTACAAAGACACGCGGTGGTGGTTTTGGTGCCGGCGTAAAAACGTTGCTCGCCTGTTCGCCGGGTTCGGGGCGTTGGAGCAGCGCTCGTCACGACGGGACGCGTGGCGCGGCGAGAATGTCGTCGCGTCAGGATCGTTTGCGCGCCGCACGGCGCGGGAGGAGAGTCGCAGATGAGATGCACAGTTCGGCGCGCACTCATGGGCGCGCTGGTTGCCGTATCCCTTGCCGGGGTCGCACAGCCCGCAGGTGCGCAGAGTCGCCCCCGTGAGGCCGCTGGTCAGTCCCCGGCCGCCGGGCAAGGCGGCGCGGTCGCGGACGTCGGAGGCGGCCCGGGGGTCGGGGCGAACGTTCCGTTCATCGAATATCAGGCCGAGGACGCGTCGACGAACGGGCGCGTGATCGGTCCCGACTGGGCCTACGGCACGCTGCCGGCGGAGGCGGTCGGTCGGCGGGCGGTCAAGCTCGACGCGCGCGGGCAGTACGTCGAGTTCCGGCTCACACGGGCGGCCAATGCGGTCGACGTCCGCTACAGCATTCCCGACTCCAGCGACGGCGCCGGGCTCGACGCGACGCTGGGCGTCTACGTCGATGGGCGGTTCGCGAAGTCGCTGTCGCTGACCTCGCGCTACAGCTGGTACTATGGCCAGTACCCGTGGACGAACAACCCGGCCGACGGCGGCCGGCGCGATCTCTACGATGACGCGCGCCTGCTGTTCGGCTCGACGCTGCCGGCGGGTACCCTGGTGCGCCTGCAGGTCGGCGCCGGCGACACCGCGCCGTGGTACGTGATTGACCTGGCCGACTTCGAGCAGGTCGCTCCCCCCGCGTCCGCGCCCCCCGGCGCGCTGTCAGTCGTCGACTTTGGGGCCGATCCGACCGGCACGGCCGACTCCACCCAGGCCATCCAGCGCGCCATCGACGCGGCGTCGGGCACGGGCGTGACGGTGTGGCTCCCGCCGGGAACCTTCACCGTCACGCGGCACCTGATCGTCGACAAGGTGTCGATGCGCGGCGCCGGTCCGTGGTACAGCGTGCTGCACGGCGCCGGCGTGGGCGTCTATGGCAACTACGCGCCGACCCCGAGCTCGGACGTGCACCTGGCCGACTTCGCGATCGTCGGCGAGGTCACCGAGCGTAATGATGCGGCGCAGGTCAACGGCATCGGCGGATCGCTCGCCCATTCCACCATCGACAACCTGTGGATCCAGCACACCAAGGTCGGCGCCTGGCTCGACGGACCCTTCGATGGGCTGACCATCTCGCACCTGCGGATTCTCGATCAGACCGCCGATGGGATCAACTTCCACGATGGCATCACCCACTCCACGGTCACCGACACCTACGTGCGCGGCACCGGCGACGACGGCCTGGCGATGTGGTCCGAGCACCACGCCGACGCCGCGGACGTCTTCGCGCACAACACCGTTGAGGTGCCCACCCTGGCCAACAACATCGCCCTCTACGGCGGCAGCGACAACACGGTCAGCGACAATCTGGTCGGCGACACGCTCGTCCAGGGCGGCGGCATACACGTCGGCAACCGCTTCGGTGCCGTGCCGCTGGCCGGGACCACCACCATCACGGGCAACACGTTGATACGGACCGGCACGCTCGACCTGTTCTCGCACATCGGCGAGGGTGCGCTCTGGTTCTGGGCCGCCGACGCGCCGCTGGACGGCGTCGTCAACGTCACCGACAACCTGATCGAGGACAGCGCCTATGAGGCGATCCAGTTCCTCGGCTCAGCGGTCACCAACGTCCACGTCGATCGCGATAGCATCGACACAGCCGGCACCTTCGCCGTGCAACTCAACGCGCCGGGCTCCGCCACCTTCGATAACGTCGTCGCCGCGCGCCTCGGCGCCAGTGGCCGCTACGACTGTGCCTCGGGCTTCACCATCGTCGAGGGCGCGGGCAACAGCGGCTGGTCGGACGCCCACTGCGGCTACCCGCCGCCCGGCCCCCTCACCCTCACCAGCCAGGGCCAGACGCTGCAGTTCGTGACCGATGCGATCGGCACGCCTAGCGACCCGCAAACCGTGACCGTCACCAATCCAAGCTCCCAGCCGGTGCGGATCGCGTCGGTCAGCATCACCGGCGCGTACGCCCTGTCGACCACTTGCGGCGACACGCTCACGCCCGGCGCGCCCGGCGCCGTGCTCGCGCCCGGCGCGTCCTGCACGGTCGCGATCCGCTTCGTCCCCACCCCGCGGGGTGACCGCGGCGGCTCGCTCACTGTCTCCGACGGCACATCCGCCGGCCGCTACCAGGTGCATGTGCGCGGGCAGGTCATCGCCAGCACCGTGGGCAACCTCGCCGCTGGCCGGCCGGTCACGGCCAGCAGCCAGAACCCCTGCTGCGTCGCCGCCAACGCGGTCGATTCCAACACCGACACGTACTGGGAGAGCCTGGCTCTCACGTCCCCGCAGAACATCACCGTCGATCTCGGCAGCCCCGTCACGGTCTCGCGCGTGGTACTCAAGCTCAACGGTGGCTGGGGAGGCAGGACCCAGCGGCTCGAGATCCTCGCCAGCGCCGACGGCACGACCTTCACCACCGTTGTCCCGGCCGCCGACTATGTGTTCGACCCAAGCACGAACAACAACACGGTCGAGATCCAGTTCCCGGCTATCCAGGGGCGCTACATCCGCGTGCAGGCGACCAGCAACACCGGCGCGCCGGGGGCGCAGATCGCCGAGTTCGAGGTCTATGGGAACGGGCCGACCGCGACGGCGACCACGACGCCAGGGGGGCCAACCGCGACGGCGACGGCGGGTTCCACCACGACGCCGGGGGGGCCGCCACCGCCCCCCCCCGCGAGCACTCCCGAGTTGGGCAGCGGCGAGTTGCTCGGCTTGGGACTCATCTCTGGCCTCGGCGTGGTGGCGTCCCTCAGGCGGAAGCGGTCCCGCCGTGGACATCCCAGCGACAACAGCACAACCTAATGCACAATCGGGGCGCTTTCTTAGACGCGCCAACCGGGAGCACCATCGCTCCCGGTCGGCGCGCCCCGCGACAACGCCCCCCCCGTGGAGTAAGCACTGAGCCCCAGATAGATCCCGGCAAGGATCCCTGTGAACCGTGAACCGGGCCGGGCTCGATCACCCGGCGTCGCGGCGCACGACGGCGGCGTCGCGCGCCTTGCGCCTGAACGCGTCGGGCTCAGTCTCGCGGCCGGAGCACGAGCGCCTCGCTCGGCCGCAGCACGAGCGCGCCGGCCTCCACAGCGCCCTCCGCGCGGTCCGGATCGCTCGAGAGCACCACGGTCGCGTCCGCGCCGACGGCCCCGCTCACGCGTAACGCCCTGGGCGCCGGCGAGAAGTTGACGGCCACGAGCAGCCGTTCGCCGTCGCCATCGCGGACCCAGGCGAGGACGTCGGCGCCCGCGTCGAGCGTGCGCTGCCCGCCTGTCTGGAGCGCCGGGGTCGCCGCGCGCAGCGCCGCGAGCCGGCGCACGAGCAACAGCGTCGAGCGCGGGTCCGTGGCCTGGCTCTCGACGTTCAACCGCGCGGCGTCGGCCACAAGGGGCAGCCACGGATCGCCCGTGGTGAACGCCGCCCCTGGGCCGGCGAGCGACGGTGGCCGCCACGGGATCGGCGCGCGCTCAGGGTCGCGCCCGTCGACGTCGACCACACGGTCCGGCGGGATCTCGGCGTCCGGAAGCCCAAGTTCCTCGCCCTGGTAGATGAACGGCGTGCCGCGCAGCAGGTAGAGCATCACGGCGACCGCGCGCGCCCGCGTCGAGCCCTGGCCGTCCTCGTCGAAGCGACTGGCGACGCGCGGGGTGTCGTGGTTGGCGAGGAACCATGCCGGCCACGCCCTCCCGGCGGCAGCCTCGAAGTCGTCGATGGTGGCGCGAAAGCGCGCGGCGTCCCACGGGAGCTGGGCGAAGACGAAGTTGTGCGCGAGGTGCAACTGGTCGCCGCCGACGTAGCTCAGGATCCGCTTGAGGTCGTAGAGGTAGACCTCGCCGACTAGCATCCGGTCCTCGTACGCATCAATGACGCGGCGAATGCCCCGCAACCGGCCCGCGATGGTGTCCCAGTCCTGGTCGCGTCGGCGCGGCCGGACGACCTCCTCCGGGGTGGACGGACCCGTCGGCGCGTCACCGGCGTCGCGCAGTTCCGGGTCCTTGGCGATCAGCGGGATCGCGTCCAGCCGGAAGCCGTCCACCCCACGGTCGAGCCAGAATCGCAGCACGGCGTGCATGGCCGCTTCCACTGCGGGGTTGTCCCAATTGAGGTCGGGCTGGTGCGGCGTGAAGCTGTGCAGGTACCATTGCCCGGTCCGCTCGTCGAAGGTCCACGCCGGCCCCACGGCCGCGAACCGCGCCCGCCAGTCGTTCGGCGGACCGCCGTCCGCGGCGCCGTCGCGCCAGACGTACCAGTCGCGCTTGGGGGCCTCGCGGCTTGACCGCGCGGCCTCAAACCACGGATGGCGATCCGAGGTGTGGTTGGGCACGAAGTCGAGGACCACGCGGATGCCCCGCGCATGTGCCGAGGCGACCAGCCGGTCGACGTCGCTGAGCGTCCCGAACAGCGGGTCCACGTCACAGAAGTCGGCGATGTCATAGCCGAAGTCGGCCATCGGCGACCGAAACAGCGGCGACAGCCACACGGCCTCCACGCCGAGCTCCGCCACATAGTCGAGGTGCGCCGTGATGCCGCACACATCCCCCACCCCATCACCGTCGCTATCGGCGAACGAGCGCGGATAAATCTGATAGACCGCGCCCCGTTGCCACCACGTCGGCTCAAACATCCCGGCCCCCCCGTCCGCCTGAAACGCGCTCACCACCACGCGAGCTTGCATGACAGCCTCGGTGGTTCCACGTCCGAGAATTATTAGTAGTAGACATAGCGTAGCTCCTGGGTTATACGCGGGGCCGGTACGGAGATCATCTCTCGCTCGTTAGTAATCGATCGTGTCAGTGCATCAGGGGAGGTGTCGTGCGATGGCTGTCTAGCGGAAGCGCTCAATGCGCTCTATCGCTGTCGCTGATCGCGAAAACTATCGCCGTCGTCCTTGCGTCCCTCAACACGCCTATCATCATCATACACATCATACAGGGGAAAGAAAGAGGGCGACTTTTCACAGACTCTGCCTTGACCCATAGTTGCTGTTGCTCGGTATCAAGAGTTGATATAGCCGTTTGTAGGTGGCCTAGAGCGATAGCCTGATAGGACTGAACGTTCCCAAAGATGCCGGCACCGCTGCCACGATTGGGGTGATTGATAAGCCAAGCGGTCAACTCGTCCCGCAGTTGTAAATTCCATCGGAGGATTGGCTCTGGCACACATTTGATACTGATGGCGAAGTCGATTGCGATGGGCATGGACCATGATGAGCATCGGCTGAGAGGCCAAGCGGCTCCACTTTTCTCCAGGCTTTTACCTCATTGGCCGAACAGAAACAGGGTTGCCGGACTTCGCCATCAGTATCACATTTGATGGTGCCAGTCGATGGTCTGAATGTCATCCATGATGGGGCTACGTACCAGACAGGTTTGAGGAGGCCTGTCAGGCCCTGTAGCGCGGTTTTAGACCATTCTACCGGCACATCATGTCGCCATCCTCAGCACTCCTGAGCAATGTCAGAGCCGGCACCATCAAATTTGATACCGATGGCGAAGTCCAGAAACCCTTTTGACGTTCGGTTTATGAGGGTCAGCCATCGGAAGAAATAGTGGCTGGAGTGCCTGTTAACCGACGAGCAGTAGGGCATTTACAGGCCATTGGTGACTTCGCCATCGGTATCAAATGTGTGCCAGAGCCGGAGGATTCAGCATTTTTCTAGCGGGGAAGGCAGCAGGTTTCAGGTCCTCCACACAAGGAGGAAAGAGCCGCCTGCGCGCGTAAAAAGGTGGCCACGCGGTCCGGGCGATGTATTGCTCCGCCGCTATAATCTATGCTGACTTCTTCGCTAGAATTTACAGCAGTTCCCGCGCTTCCTTGACAGTGTACACGGCGACGTAGAATTGACCCATTTGCGCCGAGACTTCGTCATTGACGTTGGTAGGCCGGATAGCTATGCACTGTCAGCCACATGCGCCCGTTGCGACACGCGATCCTGTGGGTCGTACGAGTGTGCATAGACCCAAGATCACGGCCGTCGGGCTGGTGAACCTGCATGCTTATGCGCGTCCCAACGTCAATGACGAAGTCTCTTTGCGCCAATTTGGCTTGACCCATCTTTTTCAAGTAGCTCGTTCCTGGCGTGCGCCTTCATCTCTGGTAGATGCGGATCGAGGCCTTTGCCATCTGGTCTAATGAGGGTCAAGCTACATTGGCGATTGAGACTCCGTAATTGACGTTTGTGGCTGCATATTGACCCACGAGCATCCTGTGCCACCAGCCAATCAAGCACGGTTTGTAGGGGCCGCCAACCCTTCCAACACCTATATGGAGTCCATTGGCACGTCCCATTTGAAGGCCTAATGGGTTCTACAAACGTCAATTACGGAGTCTCCTTAGTCCCTTACAAGTAAAGTTGATCGCAAAATGCGCAGAAGTTCAGGCGGCGGGGAGCAGCCCCGCTAAAGAGGGAATGACGACGAGTTCACGCAGCTTCAAGGCGGTCACGACGACCTGCTGCCCCGCGTGGGTCAGATAGTACTTGTAAGTGCGGCCGACCTTCTTGATGAGGCCATGCGCGTGCAAGCGTTTGAGCACACGCGAGAGCTGGGGACCGGAGTAGGTGGGCAAGACACGCCGCAAGGTGGCGTTACGGAAGCCGCTGATCTGCCACTCGCCGCGCGCCAAGGCGGTGAAGAGGGCCAGGTCGTCGGCGCTGCACAGGTTGAAGCCGCGATAACTGCGGTCGTCCAGGCGGGTCGGCTCCGCGAGGTGCGCGACCTGCCGCACGCCCGCCGAGGGGTCGGCCAGGTCGGAGAGGAAGGCCAGATAGCGGCGGTTAGCGGCGCTGAGGACCTCCCGGAGGGGGGCCAGGCTATAGATGGTCTTCTGCATGGGCGCGAGCTTGGTCTCGGTGGTGCCGTCGCGATGTTCCACCCGCCGGTGGTGACGAAAGAACGACACGTCGTTGACGGTCGTTTCGATGCGCAAGACCAGGGCCTGCTTGTCATAGAGCTTGAGGGCGACTGGTCCCCTATGGTGCTTCAGGCGCGTCCCTTCGACGCGCGTGTGAAAGTCGTTACCGAGGTCATCCTGGTAGTGGCCGGTGAGTTTGCGACCGAGAAAGGTGGCGCCATCGGGGGGCTTGACGGCGTGGATGGCGGTGCGGACCAGCGTGTCGTAGAGGGGGCGCAGGTCCTCCTGCCGGTGGAAGATGAGGTCGGTGGCATACTCCACCTGCATCAGGCTCCAGTGATAGGTGGCGCCAAGGCGCGCCGCGACCGGGCAACAGCACGCGGCCAAACGATCAAGGGCGACATGCAGTTGGTCGATCGGGAAGGCGTCGGCGAGCGCCTGCGCCTGGGCGCTGTCACCGAGGGTGCGGAACGTATTGTCGAGTGGTTCGACGGCGATGCCGGCCTGCCGGAGTTGTCTGGTCAGCCAGTTGTGGCCGTTGCAGTAGAACTGCAGCCGGAACGGCGCCCAGGTCGGGACGCGGAGATAACACAGACCGAACTCCGCATCAATGAGGTAGAAATAGTAGTGCAGACACTTGCCGTCCTTGTAGCGCAGCGTGGTCTTGCCCGTCACTTTATCGTGCCAGGGCGTGAAGGCGGCGCAGGGCTCCATCGCCGCGAAGATGTGGACCAGGCCCGGCTGGTCGCCGCGTTGAGCCAGGATGGCGCGGATGCGGTCCTCTTTGCGGAAGGCGTGCGCCGAGCGGATAAACTCGATCTCCAGGCCATGCTCCCGCGCCAGACGCTCGGCGTTGTGCCGGATCTCCTCACGCAGGGGCTCGGCAAAGCGGGGATAGTCGAACAGGCGGATGTCGTGGCTGCGCAGGTAGGTGGCCATCCCCGCGGCGTAGCAGACACCGGGCAGCGTGCCCATGATCACGAGGCGGTCGTAGCACGAGACGACGCCCGCGATTTGCGCGGCGTAGCGGTCGGTCAGCAAGGTCATGGCAACACACTCCTTTCAGCACCCGATGAGGTCAGGAGATCATCAGCAATGCCCCAGGATACACCCTTTTTGGTTTCGGCTTTGCCGAGTTAGGGGGAGTGCCAGATGACCCAAGTAGCCCGGACAGCGCGGTCCTCCACGCTACCCATTACCTGTGGTCGTGGTCCTGCAACCCGCCCCACTCGCGCCAGATATCGGTCATGCACTCCCAGCGCCTGGCGTCATGATCTACATGAGTCAGACGGAAGAAGACGGCATAACGAATGTGCGGCGAGCTGTTCCCGGCGATACCGTGCCCCACTTGATAGTGGCAGAGCACAGCGTCACCAGCGTGCCCGGTCACCTGCGTTGGGGCCGGGAGAGCGACGCGCGGCATCCCAGCCAACAATGCCTGGGCGCCGTGCGCACGAAAGTAGTCCGCGTAGAGGCGGTGCGTCCCCGGCCAGACAGTGAAGTTCCCCATATTATCGTGCGGCAGGTCACTCAGGAATACGCCAATGAGCGCCGTAAAACTGGCGATCGTACCTTCGGGAACGCCGTTCGTTGGCGTGTACATGCCATCAATGTGTGGCTGTGGGTCTCCCAGCGTGTCGGTCGTCGGAAAGCGCAGCGCAATCTGCCCGCTCCTCACCGGCCGTACCTTGCCCACCCCCACGGCGGACTCAGCGAGCGACCAGAGGGGTGAGGCGTGCAGCAGATCGGTAATCGACGACGTATCCGTTAGCGTGGGGCAGTAGGTCTGCGCGCGGAACGTCGGGAGTTGATCGGGGGCCAGGCCGTGCGCGCCGAGGGAAGCATTGATGGCCTGTAACGCCGCGTCGACCACCGCGCGTGGCACGATGCCAGGAAGCTTGATGAAGCCATTGCCGTAGAATTCCTGTTGCTGCGCGTCGCTGATAATCATCGGATCAAGTTCTCCTTGCTCTGTGTCCCCTATGCGCGACCCTGTCCTCGACAACCGCATCCCCCGCCAGCATATGGCGACGCCGTGCCCCAACGCCGATGCGCCCTTGTAGCTGCCCGTGCCGTCGGAGAGGGTGTCGCCGCCGCTCGTTGGCCGTCAGGCTCCAGTTTCTCGGCCGGTACGTCCCCGTACCATGCGCGCCGTCGCTCATTGTATCGGTTCCGCCCGTCGTGCTACCCCGACGCCCACGGCCGTTCGCTGATTGCCACTCACCATCGCATCCTCCTTCGAGGATCTAGGCCTCACCGCGCTACATCCGTTGGCCACGCCAGCGCGCCCCGTGATCGTGGCGCCGCCCTCCCCACCGGCCCGCTTTAGGAGCCGTTAAAGATTAACTGTATTGGGCAGCACCAGGTTGCACAACCGCCCTACCGTCTGCTCGCTGGTCAACGGGACCGGTGAACGTGTGCTGGGCGCTGCCCTGCGGATCGGCGTGGGCCAGCACACGCCGGCTTGTGTGCAACAACCTCTTGCCCAATACACCGTTAAAGATTAACTTCCCGTTTTGGTCGCCGCATTCAAGCGTCCGATGCGGCATAGCGGCGGGAAGCTATTTCTTAACGAGTCCTTAGCGCACGCTGGTGGGGAGGGCGGCGCGCACGCCATGGAGCAGGTCAGCATACCAGCGCCCGCTGTCCTTGACGATGCGCTGCTGTGTTTCGTAGTCGACGCAGATGATACCGAAGCGCTTGCTGTAGCCTTCAGCCCACTCGAAGTTGTCCATGAGCGACCACACGAAGTAGCCCTCCAGTGGCGCGCCGTCCGTCATGGCCCGCGCCGCCGCCGCGAAGTGCGCCTCCAGGTAGGCGCGCCGCCGCTCGTCGTGGACCGCGCCGTCGGGCGCGACCACGTCGTCGAAGGCCGCGCCGTTCTCGGTCACGTACAGGACGGGAGGCGCGTAGTCGCGGTGGACGCGCGTCAGTATCTCGCGCAGCCCCTCCGGGTAGATTTCCCAGTCCAGCGCGGTGCGGTCGGCGCCCTCGACACGAACGTGCTCGCCGCGCGGATTGCGCCCGGTCGGGTCGGCCGCGACGACGCCGCGCTGGTAGTAGTTGACGCCCAGGAAGTCCAGCGGCGCGCCAATGGTCTCCATGTCGCCCGCCTGGATGTCGGGCGCGTGGCCGACGCTCTCCAGCAGGTCAGACGGGTAGGAGCCCTTGAAAATGGGGTCGAGATAGAGCCGATTGGAGAGCCCATCGGAGAGGCGCGCCGCCGCCTGGTCTTCCGCGCTGTCCGTAGCGGGGTGAACGGGCGTCAGGTTAAGCGTAATGCCGACGCGCGCGCCGGGGCTGTTGCGGCGCAGCACCGGGACGGCCAGCCCATGGCCGCGCAGCAGCGTGTGCGTGGCGTCGATGGCGAGCGTGGGGTCGCTCAGGCCCGGCGCGTGGACGCCCCAGCCGTAGCCCAGCCAGGCCGCGCACCACGGCTCGTTGAGCGTAATCCAGTCCTTGACGCGGTCGCCCAGCCGCCGCGACACCACGTCGACGTAGGCGGCGAACGCCTCGGCCGTCTCGCGGCCGGTCCAGCCGCCGTAGTGATCTTGCAGCGTCTGCGGCAGGTCCCAGTGGTAGAGCGTCGCGAACGGGCGGATGCCGGCGGCGAGCAACTCGTCGACCAGCCGGTCGTAGAAGTCGAGTCCTTTGGCCTCAACGCGGCCGGTCCCCTCGGGCAGGATGCGCGGCCAGGCGATCGAGAAGCGGTAGGCGCGCAGGCCCAACTCTTTCATCAGGGCCACGTCCCTCTGATAACGATGGTAGTGCTCACAGGCCGGGTCGCCGGTGTCGCCGTCCTTGACCTTGCCCGGCGTGGCGCAGAAGCGGTCCCAGATCGACTCGCCGCGCCCGTCCTCGCGGGTCGCGCCCTCGATCTGGAACGCCGCGGTGGCGGCGCCCCACAGGAAGTCGGCGGGCATAGGTGGTACAGCCATTAAAAGGTCCTTTCTACCACATCTACACATCATCGAATGAGTCGTGATTGATGGAAGGTCTCATCCCCCCTCGCTTGCCCCGCCTCCGCGCGGGAGCGGGGATAAGGGTGTCATGCGCGCGCTGTCTCCGGTCCATAGAGATAGCAACGCACGCGGTGCTTCGGGGCCACCTGGATCAGCGGCGGCGTGAGTGCGCGGCATACCGGCATCACATGCGGACAGCGATTGGCGAAGCGACACCCCGGCGTGGGATTAATAACCGTCGGGATCTCGCCGCGCGCCTCCACGCGCCGCTTGACCAAACCGAGGCTAGGGTCGGGCACGGCCGAGAGCAGCAACTGCGTGTACGGGTGCAGCGACTTTTGCATCACGTCTTCAGTCGGCGCCGCTTCCACCAGGTGCCCCGCGTAGAGCACCAGCGTGTCGTCGGCGATGTAGCGCGCGCTGGCCAGGTCATGCGTGATGTACAGATACGATAGCCCGCGCTCGTCGCGCAGCCGTTCCATCATATTGAGGATGCCCATGCGGATGGACACATCGAGCATGCTGATCGGCTCATCGGCCAGGATGATCTCCGGGTTGACCGCCAGCGCGCGCGCGAATGAGACGCGCTGGCGCTGGCCGCCGGAGAGTTGATGCGGGTACTTGGCCGCGACTTCGTCGGGCGGGATGAGCCCCACCGTGTCCAACAGTTCGTAGACGCGCGCGCGCGTCGCAGCGGACCCGCGCGTCTGATGGTGGATCTTGAGTGGGCGCTCGATGTGGTGCATGATCGGCTTGACCGGGTTCAGCGAGCCGAAGGGGTCCTGGAACACCATCTGCACCTGGTTGCGATAGCGCAGCAGGGGGCGACGCCCATGCATTTTGAGCACGTCCTGGTCATGAAACAGCACCTGCCCGGCGGTGGCGGGATACAAGCCAGCTAAGAGTCGCGCGATGGTACTCTTGCCGCTGCCGCTCTCACCGACCAGGGCCAGGATCTGACCGCGCTCGAGCGTGAACGAGACATCCTCGACGGCGTGGACGTTGCGGCGCTCCCCGCCGAAAGGGCCACCCCCACCGGCGGGGAAGAACTTACTCAGGCCACGGACATCGAGCAGGGTGGTCGTGGGCAGGACCGGCGTGGCGCCGTTGCTAGACAGCTGCATGGGCGACCTCCTCCTTATAGAGATGGCAGGCCGTGACGCGGTCGGCTCCGACTGGGCGCAGGTCCGGGTATACGCGCGTACACGCGGTCATCACATGCGCGCAGCGTGGCGCGAACGGACAGCCCGGCGGGGGCGTCACGAGATCGGGCGGCGTGCCGGGGATGCCCTGCAGCCGGCGCTTCTCGCCACGGAGGGAGGGGAACGAGCTCATCAGGCCCACGGTGTATGGGTGCTTGGGCTGCTGGAACAACGCGCCGGCCGGGGCCAATTCGGCGATCTTGCCGGCGTACATGATGGCGATACGGTTGGAAAACTCCACCAGCAGCGAGAGGTCGTGCGTGATGAACAGGATCGAGAAGCCGAACGTGGCCTGCAGGTCCTGAATTTGCTGCAGGATATCGCGCTGCACCACCACGTCGAGCGCGGTGGTCGGCTCGTCCATGATCACCAGGTCAGGATTGAGCGCGAGCGCCATGGCGATGACGGCGCGCTGGCGCATGCCGCCGGAGAGTTCGTGCGGGAAGCTCTTGAGGCGACGGGGCTCGATGCCGACGAGATTGAACAGCTCGGCGGCGCGCGTCAGCGCCTGGCCCTTGCGCATGGGGTCGTGGGCCATGATGGCGTCGGAGATTTGCTCACCCAGGGTGATGACCGGATTGAGGGCCGTCATGGCGCTCTGGAACACAATCGAGGCGCGGCTCCAGCGGAACCGCTGCACCTCACGCGGCGAGAACGCCAGCACGTCCTGGCCATCGAAGAGCATCTGGCCGCCGCTGATGACGCCCGGCTCCTGGATCAGGCGCATGATGGCGTGGGCGATCGTACTCTTGCCGCAGCCCGACTCGCCGGCCAGCCCGAACACCTCGCCGCGCCGGATAGAGAAGGAGACGCCGTCGACGGCGCGGGCCGGCCCGCGCGGGGTGATGTAGTCGACTACGAGGTCGCGGATGTCGAGCAACACATCGCTCCCGGGCTGCCCGCGCTCCTCGGCCGCTGGAGAATGAAGCGTGTGCCTATCTATATCCATGTCTAGCGGTCTCCCGACATCGTCGTGAGCGGCAGGGACGCTGCCGTCGCCCTCGTCCTGGGTGCGAGCTTGGGCATCTTGACCCGGCGCAGGCGCGGATTGCTGATCTCATCGATGCCGTAGTTGACAAAGATCAGGGACGTGGCGGCGATGGCCAGCGCCAGCCCGGGGAACATGAAGTGCCACCATTCGCCGGTCAGCAACGTCGAGTTATTCTGCGCCCAGTACAGGGTCGTGCCCCAACTCACCGTGTCCGTGTTGCCGAAGCCCAGGAACTCCAGGCTGGCCTCGAAGAGGATGGCCCCGACGAACGAGCCCAGGAAACCGGCGGCGATGCGGCTGGTCATGTTGGGCATGATCTCGCCGAACACGATGCGCCAGATCGACTCGCCGCTGGCCTTCGCCGCCAGCACGAAGTCGCGGTTGCGCAGCGAGAGCGCCTGCGAGCGCAATACCCGCGCCTCGCCGGCCCATGTCGTCAGGGCGATGATCGCGATCATGGAGAACGCGTTTTTGAACGGCAGGTACGCCGAGATGACGATCAGCAGGGGCAGCGCGGGGATTAGAAGGAAGATGTTGGTAACCATGCTCAGGATCTCGTCGGCCCACCCGCCCAGGTACGCGGCCGTCATGCCCAGCGCCGCCGAGACTAGCGTCGCGAGCATGGCCGCAGCGGCGCCCACCATGAGCGACACGCGGGCGCCGTAGACGATCTGGGAGAAGACGTCCTGGCCCTGGTGCGTCGTGCCGAACCAGTGGTCGGCCGAAGGCGCTTGCGACGGCAGGGCGATCATGTCGCTGGGGCTATAGGGCGTCAGCAGCGGGGCGAAGACCGCCCCCGCCACGATGAGCAGCAGCACGACCAGCCCAAAGGCCGACTTCGGATTGCGCAGTAACAGCATGAGCCACTGGGGGCCGCCAAGCCGGCGGCGCGGGCTCGCCGGCAATGGCAGCGCGGGTGTCCCCGTCCCCACCGGGACACTCAGCTCAGGCACCGCCTCGGCGCGCATCGTGGACAGGCTCGGGGGGCTGGCGCTCCGATCCTCGTTCTCGCGTCGCATCATATAGTCTCTCCCTTCTTCAAGTCTTCAATCACTCAGGCGGTGCGCGCGCGCGGATCAAGGCGCACGTAGAGTAGGTCGACCATCAGATTGGCGGCCAGGACGCAAAACGAGATCAGGAGCAACAGGGCCTGCACGAGCGGATAGTCCTGCGCTTGCGCCGCCGTCACCAGCGTGAACCCCACACCGGGGTAGCTGAACACGGTCTCGACGAGGGTCACGCCGCCGATGACGTAGCCGAGCGCGATGGCAAAACCGGTCAGGTTGGGCAGGATGGCGTTGCGCGCGGCGTAGATAAGCATGACGCGCCGATCCGTCAGCCCTTTGGCCTGCGCCATGGCAATGTACTCTTCGGCCATGGTGTTGATCATCACGTTGCGCATGCCCAGCAACCAGCCGCCGAGGGAGGTGATGATGATCACAATGATCGGTAGCACGGCGTGCGAGAGTACATCGGCGATGTAGGGTCCGTTGAAGCCGGTGTTCGTGTGCCCGCTGGTGGAATGCTGCAAGGGGAACCAACCCAGCATGTAGCCCAAGAAATAGAGCAGCACGAGGGACATGAAAAACGACGGGAAGGCCGAGGCGAACGCGGTGACCGGCGGCAGCACGCTGTCCAGGACGCCGCCGCGCCGCCAGGCGACGACGACGCCCAGGAACGTGCCGATCGCGAAGGCCAGGATCGTAGCGACGCCGACCAGGAAGAGGGTCCAGGGCAGCGTCGCGGCAATGACGCTGCTGACGGGCGAGGGAAAGTAGCTGTAGGAGATCCCCAAGTTGCCGTGAATGAGGTCGCCCAGATAGTGGAGATACTGCAGCGGCAGGGGATCTTTGGAGAGCCCAAGCTCGGAGCGCAGCGCGTCCAGATAGTGCGGGTTGCGCTGGATCTGATCGCGATATTTGCCGACGAAGAAGTCGATGGGGTTGCCGGGCATCAGCCGCGGCAGCAGAAAGTTGAGCGTCAGCGACGCCCAGAAGGCCACCGCATAGAACATCAGACGCCTGTAAATGAACTTCATTGGCCGCCACCCCTTCCTGGGTCGTGCGCCTCGCCGCGCGAGGCGCGTCCTTGGCGCCCCCAACGTCTATCGGGGGCGCCAAGGCCAGCTTTACTTGACCGGCGTCAGCTTCGTCAGAACGAGGGCCGTGTCGGGGTACGTGCCCGGCCAGCCATTCGCATAGAAGTTCTGCGGCGTCGGCCAGCCCGTGAAGTATAGGGTGCTATAGGTATACCAGCTGGCGGCGGTTATCACCGGGATGATGGGCATCTGGTCGATGGCGATCTTTTCCAGCTTGTTGGTGATGGTGTGCTGCGTGCCCGCGTCGGTGGTCTGCCGATACTGCGCGAACAGCGCGTCGGCCGCAGGGCTGTAGAAGCGCGCCCAGTTGCCCGTGGCCACGGCGTCCTTCCCGGTCGGCACGTAGGAGTGCTTGGACATGAAGGAGTAGTAGTAGTTGTAGGGCTGCGTCCCGCCGTAGCTCCAGTGCAGGTGGGGAACGAGGCCCTTGTCGGCCAGGTTGGCCCAGCTATTGTAGTTGGCACTCAGCGTGACCGAGGAGTCGATGCCCAACGCCTTGAGCTCCCGCTCGATCAACTGCGTAGCCAGCACAAAATCGGAGAAGCCGCTGACCACGTTGAGAGGGACGCTGACCTTGTGCCCTTTGGGGTCATAGAGTTGGCCGCCCTTGAGGGTGAAGCCGGACGAGGCCAACAGCGCCTTGGCCGCGGAGGGGTTGTAGGTCGTCAGCGCTTTGGACTGCGCGTCCAAGCTGCGGTCGACCCAGGTGGGCCATTCTTGCGCGATGCCGATGGCGTCCGCCGGCGGCTCGTAGCCGTACTCGGCGATCTGGGAGATGAACGGCCGGTTGAGGGCCATGCTCACCGCCTTGCGGAAGTTCACGATGCTGTAGGGGTACACCGTGTCGTTGAAGTTCAGCGCGTTGGGGGTGTTAGTGGTGGCGTAGAAGTAGTGGAAGTGCGCGGGGTCCTTGGCGACGTAGACCTTCTGGACATTGGGCACGAAGTTATGCGTCCAGTCGACATCGCCGTGGGCCATGGAGAGGGCCGCGGCGTCGTTGTTGGATGCGAACGTCCGCTCCACACAGGGGACGGCCGGCTTGGCGGCCTGCCAATAGTAGGGGTTCTTGCCAAGGACGTAGTCCTGTCCCGAGAACCTTTGCACCTGGGTGTACGGGCCCGTGCCCACCGGATTGGGGTTGGTGAAGGTGGTGACGTTCTTGACCTTGGACCAGATGTGCTGCGGAACGATCTTGATGTAGCTCAGGAAGGTGGGAAGGACGGTGGTATCGACCTTCTTGAAGTGCACCGCTACCTGGGTGGACCCCACTAGATTGATGCTAGCAATGTTGCTGTCGGCGCTCACCAGGCCGACCTGATCCATAGCCGGGTTGATCCGGCCGGCGGTGTAGGTGAAGAGGACGTCCTTGGCCGTGAAGGGCTGGCCGTCCGACCATTTCACGCCCTGGCGCACGGTGATCAGCAACGTCTTGTTGCCGTCCTTGAACGCGTAGTTCGTGGCTAGCCAGGGATAGACGTGGCCGCCACCGGCGGTGGTGATGATGTAGAGCGGCTCGTAGATGCCACCGTTGGTGTAATCCAGGGGACTCGCGAAGGTATTGAAGTTGCGCGTGAAGGTCGTGTCTCCTGAGCCAGTAAAAACTACGCATGAGTGGGTCGACGCGGCGTGGACGGGGGTGCTCGCGGTGAAATGGGAGGGGATAAGTGCGGCGAGTAGGGCACCGGTTCCGATCAGCGCGGGCATCGCGGCCCGCGCGCAGCGCCGCTGCGTCATCGTCATGTCTCTGTCTCCTTGGGGTGGGGGCATCACTGCCCGATATTTGTCCGGGGCGGTCTGGCATCGGTACCACGACGCGCGTAGAAAAACCATGTGCGTTTCATGTTGAACGGGTTTATCGCGCACCTCACGCGACGGGAGAACGGCGATGGCCTCCTTTCATGACCCGGTCGGGTCGCGCGCCGCGGATCGGTCGCGCCTCACTAATCCGGTAACGGTTACAGCAATGGGCTGTTGATAGCCAACGTAGCATATAGACCAACTATTGTCAATGGGGATGGGCTCCAGATTCCAGAAAACTTTTTGAGCGGCCAGACATGGCACTATCGTGACCGGAAACACCACCCGCCATGGCGAAAAGGCTGTGCTCATACGTATAGAAGCTTGATGCAGGAGTAGAGATGATGCATCTACGGGACGCAAAATAGTTCCTTGTAGCGCATATGCTCTAGCTGTGGTGGCAGAGATGCCATGGACATGCCTTTTTGCCGCTTGTTCACCCCTTTCAGAGTTTTCTGGAATCTGGAGGGATGGGGTGATGGCCAGGGCCGTCGCATGACGGCCACTTCTTCGAAACAGTGCGCGGGATTGGACGCCAACACTTGTGCGTCACCAAATCGAGCGATCACTCGTGAGAGCGACGCCGACGATTTGGCGGTAAAGGACCCATGATGCGGTTGCCCTGGGTAATCACATAGTTTGCTTGACAAAGCCTTACCCTGACCTCTATAGTGGGTGGTAATCCGGTAGCGGTTTCAGCCATGTTCCGATGCAGGCTGACGGAGGTCGGCATGGCCGATCAGGATGAGCGAATTGATTAGGATGAGCGGGGAGAACGAAAACAGGCAGGGGTCGCGCCTGGTGATCAGGGATATCGCGGCGCTCGCCGGTGTCTCGGTGGCGACCGTCTCGCGCGTGCTCAACACCCGCCCCGACGTCTCGCCCGCCACGCGGGACCTGGTGCTGCGGCACGTTCGCGAGCGGGGCTACGTTACCAGCCGCAACGCGCGCGCCCTGGCCGGCGGCCGCACCGGCCTCATCGGCCTGACCGTGCCCTGCATGCTGGGCGACTACTTCACCCAAATCGTGGCCGGCGCGACCGACGCCCTGTACGAGCGCGATGCCCGCCTGGTGGTCTGTCCGACGCGCTATGAGCGCGACCGCGAAGCCTCGCTGCTCCAGCGCCTCATGCACGGCACGACCGACGGCGCCCTGGTCATCCTGCCCTCCGAGTCCCCGGCCGAGTTGGCCGCGCTGCATCGGCAGGGCTATCCCTTCGTGGTCGTCGACCCGCCGGACCCCATACACGATGGGATCCCCGTGATTTCGGCCGCCCATTGGTCGGGGGCCAGGATAGCCACGGAGCACCTGCTGGCCCTCGGCCACCAGCGCATCGGGGTGATCACCGGCGAACGGGAGAAGTGCGCTAGCCGCGATCGCGTGGCCGGCTATTTCTCGGCGCTACTCGTGGCGGGGTTGCCCGCTGACCGGGGACTGCTCGTGGAGTCCGACTTCAGCATCGATGGTGGCTACGCGGCGGCGCACGACTTGCTGGCGCGCCCCAACGCGCCGACGGCCATCTTTGCCCTCAACGACAACATGGCGGTGGGCGTGCTGCGCGCGGCGCGTGAGCGCGGCATGGACGTGCCCGGAGACCTCTCGGTGATCGGGTTCGACGACGTGGAGATGGCATCCATCGTTGTCCCCGGCCTGACGACGATCCGCCAGCCCTTGCAGGAGATGGGGCGCATCGCGGTCGGTGTGCTGTATCGTCTGCTCGACGGCCAGTCGCTCGACGCCACGCGCGTCGAACTCTCGACCAAGCTGGTCACCCGCGCCACGACCGGGCCGCCGTAGGAATCTGGGAACCTCGGCCACACCTGAGTCACGACGACCATTCCGACCGCGACGCCCTGTTGGGGCGTATCAACCAAGCGACGGAGAGCTATCTGGCAGTGGGGAAGCAGGTGGTCTGGGGAGACGCCAACAAGAAGGAGATTGGATTGTCGATGCAGGAGACCAGGGGACAGAGGAACGTTGTGCACTCCATTGACGATCGCCTGCGCACCTTACCAAAAGCTCATCTGCACCTACATCTACATCACTGCGTCCGACAGAGTACCTTCCTGGCGCTGGCGCGACGCGAAGGCATTTCCCTCGTGTCGTTCTATCGCTTCTCCTCGCTCACCGAATTCTTGGCGCGCGCTGGTATCGTTGGCGCCTGCCTCACCCATCCCCATGATGTTCGTCGGTTATGCTACGAACTTGTTGAGGACGAAGCCCATGATGGCGTTGGCTACATCGAGCCCATGATCTCCTTTCGGCGTTTTGTCCCGCAATTCGGGTCGATCAATCAGGTCTTCCGCCTGATTCAGGCGTCATTCCGGGAAGCGGAACGGACGTTTGGTGTCGAGGTTGGGGTGATGGTGGGTTTCGGCCGCGACAATACCACGTCAGCCGAGGCCGAAGAACTGGCGCGTTTTGCGGCGGCTTACGCAGGCGACGGCGTGGTCGCGTTCGGATTCGGCGGGGACGAAACGCGCGTTGGGCCAGAAGCTTTCGCGTCCGCGTGTGCCATCGCGCGGGCGGCCGGGCTACTGGTGGTGCCGCACGCGGGCGAGGTGGCGGGGGCCGAGGGGGTCAGACGGGCGTTGGATGTGCTCCAGCCGGATCGGATCGCGCATGGGGTCCGGGCGGTCGAGGATGCCCACGTCATGACCCGGCTGCGGACCGAGGGCGTGACCTGTGACATCTGCCCCACCTCCAATGTTCGGCTTGGCGTCGTGTCTGGGATGATGGAACATCCGATTAAGGACTTGCTCGCGGCTGGCGTCCCTGTGACGTTGAACGCTGACGATCCATTGGACTTTGACACGACGGCGACGCGCGAATATACGCTCGTGCGCGACGCCTTTCGGTTGTCTGACGAGCATATGGCCCGTATCGCGGTGACAAGCGTGCGTGCAAGTGGAGCATCCGCGAAGACGAAAGAGCGGATGCTCCAAGGTATCCAACGGTGGATCGATGACGAATGACACAGGTGTCCGATCAAACATATCTTTTGACGCGGCAGTATAGTACGACAACGTTACTTTTCCCCGGAGGCCGTGCTAGCGACTTGGCAGCAGGCTTGCGACCGCTCAGTTTAGCGGCTAGCTTGCCCCTTGTCTGACGATCGCTACGGGTGATTCTAGCGAAGTAACGTTGTCGTAATAGGGAGAGCACTAAAAACCTGGGGCGCTGCATTCGCTGCCTGCTCTCCTGGTGCCTCTGGCGCGTTGTCTCGGGCACCGCTGCCAGTCTGCCGTATGGTACCCCCAGGTTTTTAGTGCTCTCCGAGCTGGTGCGTCGCTCCCCTCACGGTCTCCTCAATCTCACGCCAGTGCGCCATCGTCCCCCGCCTCCCTTCCCCCTCCAGTCTATGCCGTTGCCCGCTGTCGCTCACGCCGCGTGGCAAAGCCCCCGCGTGCCCTTTTCTCCCGGCCCCTGGGCCGGGCTTGTGTGGCCGGCATCGGCGAGAGTATATGTGACACAGGGCCGCGCCTGGCGCGGGGGAAAGGGCGGGTCATCGGTGTCACTTTCAACGATAGATGGCGTTCTTTGCTCGATCAGTGGTCCCATGGTACGGCCGTTTCACTAGGCAGATATAGGCCGCCCGTGGACGCGACGAGGGCCTATGTTAGTCGCCCCTGCGCGTCGGCGCCGGGCTGCGTCCACTCGCGCGCGAGGCGCACGCGGGCCGTGTGAGGCAGGTCGGCGCTGCTGGTCCCGATCAGCAGGTCGAAGTCGCCGGCGTCGGCCACCCAGGCCCCGCGCGTGTCGTCGTAGTAGGCCAGCGCGCGCATATCCAGCGTGAGCGTCACGTCCTGCGCCTCGCCTGGCTGTAACGTCACCCCGGCGAAGGCCTTGAGCTCTTTGGGGGGGCGGTCGAGGCGCGTCTCGACATCGCGCACGTAGAGCTGGACGACCGTCCGCCCGGCGCGCTCGCCCGTGTTGCGCACGGGGACGATGACGGTGAGTTCGTCACCAGGCTCCAGAGTATCCCCGCTCAGCCGTGGCTCACCGATCTCGAAGGCGGTATACGAGAGGCCGAACCCGAAGGGGAACAGCGGCGTCAGGCCCGCACGATCCACGTGACGGTAGCCGATGTACAACCCTTCGCGGTACTCAACGTGCCCATCCTCGCCTGGATACTGACGGTCTGGATGCTCGGGATGCACCGGATCATCCTCCAAGCGGGCGGGGAAGGTCACCGGCAAGCGCCCGCCCGGCTCGGCCTGGCCGAGCAGGACATCGGCGATGGCGTAGCCGGCCTCCTGGCCAGGGAACCACGCCTGCAGCACGGCCGGCGCGTCATCTAGCCAGGGCAGCAGGACTGGGCCACCGGTTTGCAGCAGCACGATGGTGCGGGGGGTCGCCCGCGCGACCGCGCGCACCAGCTCATCCTGCCGGCCCGGCAAGGCCAACCCCCAGCGGTCGACCCCTTCGGTCTCCCAGTCGCCGTTCGTGCCGATACAGACCACGGCGTAGTCCGCCTCTGCGGCGACACGCGCGGCGTCGTCCACGCTGCTCTCCGGAAGCGGCTTGCGAAAGCCGAAGCGCAGGGCGCTAATCGGGACGATGCCCACCTCCACCGGCCGCGGCGTGAACTCGATGACCGCCGTATGCTCTCCCGCGCTCAGGACGCGGCGGGCGCGCACCTCGTCGCTGCCGAAGCCGAAGTACGCGCCGCCCGGCCGGAAGTTCTCCCAGTTGTCGATCACCTCCTCGCCGTCCACCATGAGGCGGCTGAGTCCGGCGCTCGCCAGGCTGAGGTCGTACTCGCCCGCCTCCGTGATGTGGAGTGTGCTCGTCAGGCGGGCGCGGAAATCGGCGGGCACGCCCGCCGGCAGCTCGAACCACATCACGTCACCCAGCGGGCGGCTCTCCCGCGCGAGGACTGTGTCACCCTCCGCAGCGCGGTACTCGATCTGCAGCGGCGCGGTCGAGATGGGGAGAAACTTGTCGTTGTCGCAGCCGGGCGCGTACGTGACGTTCGCCTCTCCGAGCGCGTCGCGCAGGCCCTCCAGCGGTGAGACGCGTCGGTGCGCGTTCATCTGCGCGCTGCCGCCGCCCATCACCTGCGCCGTGGCGGCATTGGGGCCGATGACCGCCACGCGCGCCTGCGCGGGCAGGGGCAGCAGGCCGCCCGCATTCTTGAGCAGCACCGTGCCCTCGGCGCCCGCGCGGCGGATCAGGGCGCGCGTCTCGGGATACTCCTCGTCGCGTTCGGCGTCATCGCTCACCTCGCGCGGGTGCGCCAACGTGACGGTGCGCTCCAGCAGCCGCAGCACGTTGCGCGCGGCTACGCGCACGGCCGCGCGGGTGTCCGCGTCGTCCTGGGCTTCGGCGAGCAGCGTTGCCCGCGCGCGCGCCGGGCCGGGCATCTCCAGGTCGAGGCCCGCCCGCACGCTCGCGCTGGCGGAATGCGTGCCGCCCCAGTCGCTCATCACCAGCCCGTCGAAACCCCACTCCTCGCGCAGGATCTCGGTCAGGAGCCGAGGGTTCTCGCTGCAATACGTGCCGCCCAGCTTGTTGTACGCGCTCATGACCGCCCAGGAGCGGCCTTCTTTGACGGCCATCTCAAACGGCCGCAGGTACAGCTCGCGCAGCGCGCGTTCGGGGATGTCGCTGCTGATGGTGCCGCGCTGGTACTCCGATTCGTTGCCCGCGAAGTGCTTCACGGTCGCCGCAACGCCCGCCTCCTGTAGTTCCTGGATGTACACGACGGCGAGTGTGCCCGCCAGGAACGGGTCTTCGGCGTAGCTCTCGAAGGTGCGGCCGTTGAGGGTGCTGCGGAAGATGTTGACGGTAGGCCCCAGCAGCACGCCGGCGCCCTTGTCCATGGCCTCTCGCGCGAGGAGCCGCCCGACCTCCCGCAGCAGGTCCACGTCCCATGTGGCGCCGAGGGCGATGCCGACGGGGAAGGCGGCTGTCTTCTTGCCGCCGACGAGGGGGCCGCCGCCGCGGGCGCCGGCAGGGCCGTCCGTGACTTTGAGGGCGGGGATATGCACCCGCGGGATCGGGACGGTCGTCCAGAAGCCGGCGCCGGCCAGCAAGGCCACTTGCTCGTCCAGCGTCAACTGGTCCACCAGCCGGTCGATGCGCTCAGCCGTCGAGGTACTCTCGTGTGGTTCGGCTCCCATGTGTGCCATGTCTGCTCCTCCTTCGGCGCTAGGCCGTGCTTCGATACGCGCTCGGCCATTCTCGGCCATTGTTATATGACTCGTCCGGCCCATGTGGCTGTCACTTCGTCGGTCACATGCGCGCCCCACGTCGCACGGGTGCCTGCGTCGTCCACGTCGAGCATGGCCAGGTGCGTCATGAACCGGGTCGGCGCGGCGTCGTGCCAGTGGTCCTCGCCCAGCGGCCAGCGGCGCGTCCGCCGTCCTCCTGTGCGCCATCCTGTCGCTCAGACATGGCGATGCTTGTGCGGGTCACCTCAGTGTACCTCCCTGGACAACACGCGCATGACCACCGTGCCGTTGTCGCCCTCTGTAGCCGTATTCTACGCATCAGGGGCGTGAGACCGGATGGACGTTACTTCAGGATTCTTGTATGATCCTACAGAAAACGCGCCGGGGAGTGAGGAGGCGAGCATGACTGTCACGATGGACGCGATCAGCGCGCATGCGGCGCGCAGGACCGGGCGAACCGCGAGGAATTGGCCGCGCGCATCACCCGGGCCGTGCGCGCGGAGGCCGTCGCCGAGCCCCTCCCCGGGCTGCACCTGCATCGCGCGTCCCACCCGCACGAGCGGATCCACAGCATCACCAAGCCCGCCTTCTGCGTCATCGCGCAGGGCAGGAAGGAGATGTGCGTCGGAGAGATCGGCTACCGCTACGACGCGGAGCACTACCTGCTCACGACGGTCGATCTCCCGTTCACCGGGGGAGACAACGGTTCCTGCACTTTGTGTATTGGGCAGCAACAGGTTGCACAACCGCCCTACCATCTGCTCGCTGGCCAACGGGGCTGGTGAACGGGCGCTAGGCGCTGCGGCGTGAAGAGTGCGGGCCAGCACGCGCGCCGGTTTGTGTGCAACAACCTCTTGCCCAAAACAGGTTCCTGCACTTTGGGGCCATTTCACATAAGTAGCGCCCATTAGCTCATGTTGTCGCACCAATGATGGCAAAACGGTCGCTCGGAGCAGAAAGGTCAGCCCAGAAAGAGCCTTTCGTGACGAGAACGTGGCCGTCTGCCGTCCTCACCACCTGCAAATGGCGCTCATCTTTGCCGCTGGCAGCCGGAATGAGACGCAAAAACTCGTCGCAGAAACGGTTGAGGGCATGCGGGAGGTCAAATGGCCCCAAAATGCAGGAACCGTTGTCTCCCCCCTCTCACCCTGTGTCCACGCGGGGGCGTCATCGGAGGCGGTGGCGGACGCGCCGATGGGCGTGACGCCTGGCATAGGGCGTGCGTAGGACGGAGACTGGCGAGCGTGTTGGTCGCGCACGATGACAGAGACGACGGAGACACAGCTTGCCTGCCGTGGCCATCTGTCACTTGGTTTGCTTCCTTGCCTGGTTCTTTGGCCGATAATTTGCAGCCAGGAGCGGCTGTTTCACTAGACAGAAGATCCCTTCTGGGAAGTAAATAGGGCCAGGGAGCAGCCAGATGCGGTCAATCACGGCCCCGGATCGCCACGGAGTCACTTCACGAAAGGGCGTCGCAACCCGCGCGTGGGTGCAAGTTAGCGCCCAAAGATCGCGGCAAACAAGCTGCCAAAGTGACAGCCATCGAGGTGACGGTGCCCCGTAACCCAAGGAGTACACGGTGCAGATGCCGTCGGTTATCCCCGGACCCTGGACGCGCGAGGCGCGAGCGCTCGCCGTGTCGCGCGAGGTCCGTCAAGCGTTTATCACCTATTTCCGCAAAGCCATGAAGGTCCGCAACTGGACGCCCTGGGACGATCTGCCCCTGGCCGAGATGCGTGAGCGCGGCCACCTCCTCAGCGAGGACACGGTCACGATCATTGAGGGCTATCTCGGCGTCGAAGATTACGTGGGCGACTACGTCGAAGAGGGCCTGCGCGCCGTCGATAGCATGCGCGAGCGGCGCAATCTACAGCTGTCCTGGGGCATGGAAGAACTCAAGCACGCCGAGGCGTGGGAGTTAGTGCTGCTGCACTCGGGCCAACGCACGGAAGAGGCGCTGGCCGCCTATCGCGACCGCGTCGCCGCCCACAAATGGCGCATGGGCCAGGAGCATCCGGGGCTCGACACGCCGCTAGGCACCGTCTGCTACGCGATGGTCCAGGAGCGCGCCACCTATTTCAACTACGAGGAGATGCGCAAGCGCATCCGCAGCGACTATGGGCTGCCGGCCGACCTGACGCCTATGGAGCGTGCGCGCGGCCAGCAGATTGGCGCGGCCGGCGCGTTCAAGACGGTCGCCAACGACGAGATCGCCCACCACGGTATCTTCCTCGAGGTCGTGCGCATCAACATGCGCTACTTCCCGCACGAGACGCTGGACACCCTCCTGCAGGTCTACCGCGGCTTCCAGATGCCCGCCCTCGAGCTCATCCCCAACGGCAACGCGTTCGCGGCGGCGATGGAGCGCACGCTCCTGCACACGCCCATCAAGCATGTGCGCTTCGTCGGCAACCCGATCCTGGACGCCCTGGGGCTGCGCAACAAGCGGGCGCTGGAGCGGGCTGTCCAGCAATCCAAGCTGTTGCCGGCCGGTCTGGGCCCGGAGCATGTGGCGATGGGACGCGACGGCGAGTTCGTGGTCTCGATGACGCCCGACCCGGAGCCGCTGCACGACCCAATTCTTGTCGCCGCCGACGACCTCGCGGACGCGTCACGAACATGAACCGCACGGCGGCCGTGGACCATGACCGCACAAAGGTCATAGGAGGGACGGCACAGGGTCACGCTGGGCGTGGTGGCGGCCTCGCTGGGGGATCGCGCCGCGCTCACGGCGAGGGGGGCGCGGCGGCCCGCCGACGTCCCGGCGGCTATCGTCGTGGCGCCACACCGCAGGGCTCGCTATCCCAGCGCCTTGGCCGATCTGTGGGGTCGCCATACGGCGCGGGCGGTGCGCGGAGCCACGCATGGTACGCGCCCCCGGCTGGGGACGATCTCTGTCGCGCCCCCCGATCACCAGATGCGCGTCACCCCGGACGGGACCCTCACCCGGTCGCACCGGTCTCACGCCCCGTGGACACGCCTGGTGGCCGATCCGCTGCGCGCCGCCGCCGCCATGTACGGCGCGCTGGCGGCGTGACCGTGACGGGGCGGGACCGCGCCAGGCGGCCGGTGTGCGGGCGATCACGGGGCGTGGGGGGCGGGTGTGAATCCAGGAGGCGGCCATGCCGTGGGTAGAGGGTGCCGTGGACGGCGTGGGCGACGGGGTACGCCGATGGCGGGCTGCCCCTTGACCTGATCGCTCCCGCGCTCCGGGCACTCACCACGGCGACGGAGGCCACCACCCGCCGACGCCAGCGCGCCAGCCACGCAGCCCGACTAGCCGGCAATCGGGACTGTGCGGGGCGAGACGTGTATCCGCGCGAGCTGTGCGCGCCTCGATCGCGCTCATGCCCTACCGGCGCTGGCACAGCGCGTAGCCCGTCCCGACGTCACTCTACGCGAACAGGCCATGGATGTCCATGCGACGCGATGCATGAACATCCATCCCCGGAATCAGTCACGACCCCATCCTCTCACTCAGGAGCCGACGTGGTACTGGCGCTACGCCGGCAGCAGTTCTTCTTGCATGTCGGCAGCCTAACTACCGTACGCTGACGTACGCCTTCCCAACAGGTCATGAAAGGATTGCGCCGAAGTACTGCGACGCCTCGAGAAGCCAAGGCAATGCACGCCTTGGGGCAAAGAGCAAACATACGGGGCAATCTTTACACCGACGCCTCGTGAGATAGCAGCGCCCCTCACGCGTAGGAGGCGCAAGAGGACGGGATAGATGAGGTGGGATGCGAAGCAACACGCGCACGCTGTGCCGGTGGACGGTTGCATGGGTATGCCGTCTGACGCGCCAACGAAGAGCCGGTAATCGTGCGCGCACGGAGACGGGATGTTGTGATCGGGATGTTGTGATGTGGTCGGCTGCGCAGGCACAAACACAAGACGGGGCGACGGGGCGCCGATGGCGTCCTGATCGTCCCCCATCATAACTGGACGAAATCAGTCCTTTTGTCCAACATGGGACCCGCCGCACAGGGTTGAGGCTGCGTTGTACCCCTTGATGACTGCTCTTACGGGCTGCTATGCTGGACACTAATTTCATCGGTCCAGTTTTTCGCGGTTGGCAGCACACGTTCCTCGGTCGGGTCCAGACCATCGCCCCCTACCTCACGCCCAAGCAATCGGCGTAGCCTGATCGGCAAGAGTGCAGAACAGCGCCGCACGATCAGTGCAGTTTATCGTTGCAGTTGACAGCCTGGGGGCACTATATGCTGCTCTCCAGAAACGAGATCGTCAGATTCAAGCGTTTTGTGGAGCAAGGCAATGGTGTCATTGATCGCTTTGTTTTTCCAGGTAGTGGACCCCGCGGCGCGCCGCGACCATCCCGCGTGAAAATAGGGCGGGTCAGCAGCGTCAGCGGCGGCTATTTTCAGACGAGCTGATCATGCTGCCTTTCCACTCTCGCTAGTACAAATAGACGTTGCAACTAGTGAAAAATGTAGGCTCGTGCGTATTCCTTGCGAGCTGTAGGGGTATCTTGGCGTCTAAATCGTCATAACCGTCGTGGAAAGGCGATGTGATCAAAACAGTGCGTTGCGTGGAAAGTTTTCGCGATCAGCGACAGCAATGGCTTGATCGACCAGGATGAATATGATGCCGCTGATCTGAGCGCTTGCAGCGGAGGAGTCACGTTTGTCCTCACCAATGAAGAGGTGACCGAGAGTGACATACCAACGCCCGATGCTGATTGGTCGACCATCACCGCCTTCGAGAGAAGGTCCGTACAGGACAGGTGTGGTAAAAGACGGGTAGGCTAACTGGGCCGGTAATCGGCCTTACCAGCGCAGCTGGCCATGAGAAGGCTAATGTTACCGGCTCAGTGAAGGGTGTTATCCCGCCAAAAACCGGGCCGGTAAGACAACTGAGCCGGTAACAAGCCAAGTGGCCCATTTTCGCACGAATCGTTTATATGTTAGCGTGAGAGGTGGAGCGGGCTGACTCGCGAATCGTTTGCGCATTGACGCTTCACTGACAAGGTGTCGCTCGCTCCACCAATCCGACACCCGGCTGGTAGGCTGAATGGGAGCGTGTCCACCACTGGATATAAACGTGTCGCCGTTGGTGTGTTGGTGTGTAAGTGTCGCGCAGTGGAAGGGGACAACGACGCTATGTACATCGGAGTAGACACACACAAGGCCGCGCACGTCTTGGTCGCGTTGGATGAGCAGGGCCGGACGCTGGGCACCCGGGACATCACGAATAGCCCGGACGGCTGGGGCGAGGCGCTCCGGTGCGCGCAGGGGTGGCCGGGCGAACGCATGTGGGGTCTAGAGAACAGTGGATCGTGGGGGAAGGGCTTGGCCCAAGCCCTCCTGGCGCAGGGCGAGGCCGTCGTCTGTGAGGTCAGCCCCCAGCGGACGGCGCAATACCGCCGGCGCGGGCGCACGCAGGACAAGACCGACCACGCCGACGCCCTGGCCATCGCGCGCCTGCTCGTGGCGGAGGGGGAGCAGCTCCCGCGCGTGCAGGCGGACGACGCGCGCACCGAGTTGCGCCTGTTGAGCGACCACCGCGACAACCTGCTCGGCGAGCGCACACGCCTGATCAATCAATTGCACGACCAGATGGTGCAACTCGATCCGGCGTATAAGGTCAACAGTGGCCCCCTCAAACAGCGCCGGGGCATCCTCTATTGCCGTGATTGGACGCTCGACCATCCGAGCAGGGTGGCCGGCACGCGGCTGCTGATCGTGCATCAACTCGCCACCCAGATCCTGCGGCTTGACGACGAACTCACGGCGATCACAGCGGAGTTGTCCGCGCGTGTCCAGGCGACACAGACGCCCCTCTTGGCGCTGCGTGGGGTCGGCGAGGTGACGGCGGCGCGCCTGCTCGGCGAGTTGGACTCCCCGCCGCGCATCCGCTCGGCGACGGCTTTGGCTGCCCTCTCGGGCATCGCTCCGGTGGCCGTCTCCTCGGGCGGCCGCACCGGCTATCGGCTCAACCGTGGCGGCAATCGGTGGCTCAATCGCGCCATCCACATCATCGCGCTCAGTCAGCAGCGCTGCGAACCGCGCGCCCAGGCCTACTATGCCAAGAAACGCGCCGAAGGAAAGACGGCGCGGGAGGCGATGCGTTGCTTGAAGCGGCGCTTGGTCGACGTCCTCTACCGCACACTGTGTCAGGACCGGGGCGTGCCGGTGGCATCCGCAGCCTAAGCAAGGGAGCTCTGACCACGATTGTGGTCGCCCAGGCGTGCCTCGAATCACGCGAGCGCGGCTAGCGAGCGTGACCGAGAGGCGCGCGCTGGGCGAAACCGCGCGACAGCGCGCCACAGTGTGTGCTGGGCGCACATGGTATACTGGCGCCGCCGGGGTGGTGGAGTACCGGCCCACGTACCAGGTGTAGACGGTGCAATAGCCTGGGGCGTCAGGGCACAGCCACTGGCTCTCGAATCCCGCCTGCGGGAGCGCCGCCCTCTTTGTGCCATATCTACCCCGGCCTGTCCCCTTGCCGCCAGGTACCCTGCTCACAGCACACGCGCTCTCCCTTCGGATGTGACAGGGGTGCCTGTGCCCGTGGCCGCGGCAGGCCACGGACTTATGTTACGCAAGTATTAAGGGAAACTCGCGTAACATAGGTCTGCGGCCTGCTGCGGCATCGAAAAACACTCTCTGATCGCCGCTTTATCGCCCACTCGATGGCGTCGTGAGGGGGGAGTGCCTCCGTTTTGATCACTTGACCGCCCGACCCCTTGACATGGGAGGCTTGTAGTGGGCCTGGTTGACCTCGACGCGCGTGGTGAGCGAGGAGGAGGAGCTGCTGCGCATGGCCGTCCCCGCCCCCTTCAACAAGGCGTGGCTCGACACGAATCTGGCTGGTAAAGCCATGGCCTCGTTGCAAAAAATCGACGACGATACCTTCGGCGTCGGGCGCGTCGCGTACGTCATCGAGGCGACCGCGTGAGCGCGCCTCTGGCATCATGGAAGGCAAGGAGGGAGACACCGCCATGGATGGAGACAACGGAGACATGCGCCCCGCGGGCATCGACGCGGCCGCCCGGCACTTCGTGCGCGAGGGCACGCGCCTGGCCCGCGACCTGTGCCACGACCTCGGGCTGCCCGATCCCCACGCCCCCGGACTCCCCGCGCCCGCGCTCATCGCAGGCCTCGCCGCGACGCGTGGGTGGACCGTGACGGCCCGCGTCGCCACGCCCGAGGAGTGGCGCGGTTTGGAGGAGTTGAACGCCCGGAGGCGCGGCGGCGACGTCAGCACGGGGGAGGTCCGCCCCACCGGTCCCGGCACCTGGGAGATCGTCGTCATCCCTGGCACTAGCGCCGTCCATCGGGATACCATCACCCTGACCCTGCTAGCCTATGTCGTCCGGGATGACGTGCCCCCGATCGGCCGCGCGCGCCTCGCCTCCGGCGGGACCACCGACGAGGATGCCGTGGCGCGCGTCTTTGCCCGCGAGGTCGAGCGCATCTACCTGCGCGCGTCGGGCTGGCCACGCCGTAGCCTCGACAAGCCCCGCGCGCGCCCGGCGTCCGCGTCCTGGCTCCTCCGCCTCGCGCACGGGATACTCCGCCTATCCGGCATCGACGACCCCGACGGCGCAGCGGAACAGGCGGGGGCGGAGGCCGGCGATGGCGTGCGCACGCGGTGGTGAGGTGGGCGCGGCGCGGTGCCCCTCGGGATGGTCTCCGGCGCCCTGCCCGGCCTCCCTCGTTCTTTTCCAACGAGCCCCGCGCGCGGCTGCTTGCGCCGTCTGAGGGCGACCGTGTAGGCTGATGGGGAGGGGTCCCTTGCAAAGGTATAACACACTATACTTATTCACTCGCTGGCGCTCCCTCATAAGTGCCGTGTGCCCGCTGCGGCGGGACGGTGGACCGGCCTATGCGCCGGTCCCCGCGAGAGTGTCGCCGGCTGGATAGCCGGTTCGACGAGGGAGGACGGTATGGCTGGTTTTGCGATCCTTCGCTTCGAGAAGATGAAGACGATGGCGGGCGTGGCCGGGCGCGGTCAGCACAACGAGCGGGCGCGCGACACGCCCAACGCGGACCCCGCGCGGGCGCACCTGAACGAGCGGCTGCGTGGCAGCGGTGATGCCTACGCCGACGTGCAGACGCGGCTTGACGCGATGGAGTTTACGCGCAAGATCAGGACGGACGCGATCCTCGCCGTGGAGTACATGGCGACGACGACCCCCGGCCACTTCGACCCCGACGACCGCGAGACGATCCGGGCGTGGGCCATGCGGACGGTCGAGTGGGCGCAGCGCCGGCATGGTGTCGAGAATGTCGTCGCGGCCCACCTCCACCTTGATGAGACGACGCCGAACCTCCACCTCATGGTCGTGCCCATTACCCCGGATGGGCGCTTGTCGTTCAAGGACTACAGCCGTGGGAAGGCCGCGCTCCGCGCCATGCACGACGACTACCAGCGTGCGGTGTCAGACTTTGGCTTGGAGCGTGGCGAGCGCGGATCGAAGCGCACGCACTTGACCATGCAGCAGATGTATGCGCGGACGGAGCAGGCCCGTGACCAGGCGCGGGGCCAGGTGGCCGCACGGGTGGAGATCGACCCCCCCGGCCTCATCGTGCGCGACCCACAGCGGTACAAGGCCGCGCAGGAGGATAAGGTGCGCTCTCAGGTGATCGAGCCGCTGGCCGAGGGCGCGGTACGAGTCCGCCTGGCCGAGGACCGCGCTCGGCGCGCGGAGGCGAGCGTCGCGGCATTGCAAGAGCGCGTCCAGAAGGTTGAGGGGGAGAAGCGCGTGTTGCACGAGGAGTACAAGAAGCTGATCGCCCAGGTCAAAGGGATCGACCTGACCGATGTGATGCGCGCCCTCGGTGGGGAGCGCGACCGCTACGACACGCATCTGTGGCGCGTGAACGGCGAGCACATCAGCATCAATCCCGCGCGCGACGGTGGGCAGGTCTTCTACAACCACGACCGGGAGAAGGGCAGCCGGGGTGCCATCGACCTGGTGATGCAGGTCACGGGCTACGACTTCCGGCAGGCCGTCGCGTACCTGGCCCACGAGGGCGGGCGCGACCTCGCCGTGGCGGCAGCGGCACAGTTCGGGGCGCACCAGGGCGAGGCCATCGCGTCCCGCGTCGAGCAAGGCAAGGAGCGTGCGCCGCTCACAATGCCCGAGCGGACCGAGGAGCTGTGGCCGCAGGTCCACGCCTATCTCACGCGCGAGCGCGCCATCCCGGTTCCACTGGTGGACCGCCTGCACGCCGAGGGCGCTGTGTACGCCGCCCGCCACGTCGATGAGAAGGGCCGCGCGCACACCAACGCCGTCTTTGTGCGGCAGGATGCCCACGGCGAGGCGGTCGGGGCGAGCTGGCGGGGGGCCGATCCGGGGAGCACGCTTACAGGCCTGGCCACCGGCACGCGCCGCGAGGCCGGGCACTTCTCCTACCGGGTGGGTGAGTCGGCCCCCTACACGGTCCCGCAGTACATCATCACCGAGTCGGCCATCGACGCCATGAGCCGGCACGCGCTCCTCGTGGCCGAGCGCCAGGGGCCGCTCACGGGCGAGTACGTCTTCGTCTCGACCGATGGGCACGGAGCGCTCCCGACGCGGCAGATCGCGGAGGGCCTGGCGATGGGCGCGCTCGTGCGCTGCGCCTTCGACAACGACGCCGACGGCGAGAAGTTATGGGCGAAGGTGCGCGAGGCGTATCCCGACGCCGACACGATCACGCGCGACCCGCCACCGGCCGCCGTCAAGGATTGGAACCAGGCCCTACAGCAGCAGCGCGAGCGCGGCCAGGAGCAGACACCAGAGCGGGTCAGGGCGCGTGAGAGCCGCGCCGATGAGCGACGGTAGCGTTCTGTGTCCCGACGCCTACAGCCCCTCTACGCCCCTGTGAGGCGCTTCTATGACGTGCGCGCAGGGGACGCGGCTGGTTGGAAAAGAGAGCCGCGACACGCGGGCCGATGAGCGGCGGTAAGGCCGCGCTGCCTATGGATAACCATTTGCGCACAAAGACGCCTGTGCAGCTACGAGAACGTGCGCGAGGTAGGACGTTATCGGCCTCACTACAACAAAACCGGGGAAATCCCCGTTAAGCGGCCTATCGAGCACTCGAACTCGGGCTAATTGGGATCCATAGATCGTTCCGCGACAAGTTTTAGGGCCAAACGTGCCGGCATTCTGGCTCTCGGAGGCCTTTACCAGCCCTGTCCAGAAACCTTCTTGTCGTAGAACCATCATTCTACGACGAGTATTCTACCGACGAGTCGACGCTACTGGTAGTTGTTGACCCTCAATGTGACGAAAATGACGCTTGTTAGCGGGGATTATCCCGGCTTAAATGTTGAGACCCCTATACGTTGGGCACCTTTACGTCGAACTCCAGTTAATGGCCCTTCCGTGTAATGAAGTGAGGCCAATAGGCGGTAAGCAGGCTGCGCGACAGCCTGTTATCGCCCGATTTTCACTTCACGAAAGGTGACGCCGCCCTTACTGGGCCATTGACGACGGTGCAAATGGTCGACCCAAAAACCGTGCAAAGAAGCGAACCAAGTGACACGCGGAACCCCTAGACCTTGTGGTGAGGCCGAGGGTGCGACGTCCGCGCGTCGCCGGGGTGCCGCATGGCCTGATAAATGAGCGCCATGACGCCCAGCGCGAGCAGGATGTCGCCGACGCTGTAGACATTGCCCAGCCCACGCGCGATCCGCACCGGGATCACGTCGCTCAAGACGCCCAGTCGCGTCGCGGACGTCGCCAGATGCGCGTTGTTGAACATATGGCCGTCCGTGATTTCACGGACCGTCCGCGCGCCCCGCACCATCCGCAGCGCCACGGCGCTCACCGGCATATACCCCCCATTGGCGACAATCACCGTCATGTTGAGGACCACGCCAAGGATCGCCACGCGCGCCGCCGGCCCCAGGCGCCAGTTCGCGAGCGCGCCGGCGGCGACGAGGCCAAGGGAGACGACGTAGAGCGCGCCGCCGGCGTGGGCGACCAGCGGCGCGGTCCGCAGCGGCGGGAGGTAGAGCGCGACCTGCACGGCGAGCGCGGCGAGCAGGACGCCCGTGCCGCGCACGCGCAGCAGCAGGGTCACCAGGGCCTGGAGCGAGCCGCCGCGCGCCAGGGCGAGCGGCACGATCAGGACAACAGGGACGAGCAGTAACACGCCGATCTCCTTACCGCGCCGGACGCCGGACGCCGGACGCCGGACGCCGGACGCGTCCCGCACACCGGACGTGGACGCACCCGGCGGTCGATAAGCCGCCTAGAGCCACTTGAAGCCGGCGCCTGCGGCCAGCACCAGACTGGCCAGGGAGGCCCCCGCGAGGATGAGGCGGGGAACGAGCGGGTGGACCCGGCAGGCCAGCGAGCGCGGGATCAGTGTAGCGATCTTCATGGTGGGCTCCTTCACAGCCCTGCGATGTCGGCTCCGGCCGCGCGGCGTCTCCCGCCGCTCGACGACCTGGAGGACGAGGGGCTGTCCGCACTCACTGTACCAACAAAAGCACTCGTGCGTCAAACGTTTCCGTTCCTGTGCGACAGTGATACGGGTGGTGCATCGTCGCCGGCGGCCCACACGCGGCCCTTGCCGGCGTCCTTGGCCGCGTAGGCCGCGGCGTCGGCGGACTGGATCAGCGCCGCGCGCGTCCGCCCATGACGCGGCCACACCGCGACGCCCAGGCTCGTCGTCGTGCCCACGCGCGCGCCGTCACTCTCGACTGTGACGGCCGCGATGGCCGCGCAGGCGCGCGCGGCCACGGCCAGGGCCTCGGCGAGGTCGGCGTCGGGCAGGAGGGCGGCGAACTCGTCGCCTCCGTAGCGTCCGGCGATGTCGGCGGTGCGGATGCTCGCGCGGAGCGCCGCCGCGATGGCCACGAGCGCCGCATCGCCGGCCTGGTGGCCGTGGCCGTTGTTGATGGCGCGGAAGTCGTCGAGGTCGATCATGAGCAGGGCGAAGGACCGGCCGCCGCGCGCGGCGCGGGCGATCTCCTCGTCGAGGCGGTCATGGAAGGCGCGGTGGTTGAGCAAGCCGGTCAGCCCGTCGACGGAGGCCTGGGCCAGGGCACGTTCCGCCCGCTCCTCGGCGGCGAGGGCGCGTGCGGCGGTGCGCAGGGCGGCGTGCATCGCGGCGAGGGGCGGCGCGAACAGGCCGAGCAACAGTGGGTCGAAGCGCCAGGCGACGGCGGCGAGGATGCCGATGGCGGCGGTGGCCAACTCGGGGAGTAGGGCCGGCCACTGCTCGACGCGCCAGACCGTCCACGGCGCCTGCCGCGTGGCCACGCTGATGACGCCGACGACGAGGGCGCTGTTGAGGGCGTAGTACAGGGCGATGAGCAGGGCGAGGGCAGGGAGCGCGGCGGCGACGTGGCCCGGCCGGAGGGACAGGGGCGTGGGGATATGGGCGAGCGCCAGACTGGTCAGGCCGACGGCGAGCGCGGACACGCAGGCGTTGAAGGTGCGTTTGTAGAGGGGGCGGCTTTGGGGCAGTTCGGCCGCGCAGGCAGCGGCGAACGCCATGAACAGGGGCAGCGGCGGCGGGAAGAGCAGGAGCACGGCGACATGGGCAGCCCCGCTGATCGTCTGGCTGGACTCGGCGGTGATCTGGAGCGTGAGGGCCTCGCCGCCGTAGGTGAGCAGGGCGAAGACGAGGACAGCAGGAATGACGCCAGGGCGGGCGAGTGCGACGGGGAGGAGCGGCGCCTGGAGCAGCAGCACGGCCGCGCAGGCGGCATAGGTCGCCCACAGATAGCCGCGCAGCGCGCGGGGTCCGTCCTTCACGGCATCCTCATGTTTCTCCCTCTGCCACGTCGACGCGTGGGCGGGTGAGTGGTTCCCGCCTACTATAGCACCGGCGACCGCACCCGCCTATCCCCCATGTGGGACGACTGTCAAAGACCGGGGGAGCCATCAGTCAAGTGGGACGACTGTCAAAGACCGGGGGAGCCATCAATCAACAGGCTAGCGCCACGCGGCGATCACAGCCGCGGCCTGGGGCATCTGTCGGCGCCGAAACGGTCACGTTGCGCGCTTTCCGAGCAACGTGACACTATGTGATGTGGCCCATTTTTACACGCATCGTTGTAATGGGCCTGCTTCACATATGGATAACCACTTGCACACTAAGACGCCTGTGCAGCTACGAGAACGCGCGATAGGGTAAGACGCTATCCGTCACAACTCCCCGCTGAACGCCTTGTCGAGGACGGATGGTAGCAGGGCATCGAGTTCGGCGGCAGTCTCAGCCTGCAACTGAGTGAGTGCGTCTACCTTGACCTGCACAGCCTCTAGCTGAGTCAAGATACGACGCTGCTCAGATAAAGGGGGGATGGCAAGTGCTGTCGCCAAGACCTTGGAGGCATTTAGGCTAGGTTGCGCAGAACCTTCGCATTGAGAGAAGATACTGCTCCTACATCTTGGATGATAGTTCAACAAGTATGCGACGAACTTTGGCTCGACCACAGCCCGATTTAACGTGAGTGCCATGATGTGTTTAGTAGTAAAGGCAGGTGGAACGTCCTCGGGCACAACGCAGAACCGGCCGATTGATGCTCCCACTATGGTAGTGAGTACGTCTTGTGGAAACACTTGATAGCGCCTGAATTGCTCGAATTTGTCATGTGTCACATACCAACCACTATTGAGATCAAAGCGATTGACCTGCACATTTCTAGTTCCAATTGCTGCCACGCCAGCCTCAACGAACTCGTCATGATGTAACTGGCTACCAAAGGGACCACTGCGTACTGACCCCTTCTTGTCACAGATTGCTGCTTGAACCGAGGTCCAATACCGCTCGTCAATATTCAATTTACTAACAGAAGATGCGATCAAGCTGCTGGCTTTAGCCTTAGCCTCTCGCCGCAGCCCCCGCGCCTCCTCGATTTTGGCCGCCAGTTCCTCGATCCACGCCACGATGCGCCGCTGCTCTTGAAAAGCGTCAGGTAGTGCGGGCAACTCATGTGTATGACTCCCGGCGGCATCTAGGTAACAAGCTACTGCCCTTTGAGTAGCGATGGGGGGTAGCGGGATAGAGTGCCGATAGATGGCTGTGCGGTTTACACCAGGGATCGCTGTGCTAATAATGTCATCGGTGAAGTCGAGCGACAATAAGGCGTAGTAGAGGTATTTGGTATCCAGTGCCGAGTCGTTAGGCTGGGCATAGTACGCTGTGTCAATCACCCAACCACCTTTGACCGCGAACGTCGGCTTACCAGCCGATCCTTTGCGACCGATGACTACGAACGGATCGGTCGAGAGTGGCACTGAGTGGTGTCCTACAAGCCCACCTGCTGCATAGACTTCATACGGGCCAACCTCGTTACGGTCATTAGCCAGTAAGCCTTGCCCGTTATGTATGGTCACCACCTCGCGAAGGATAGGGCATGGATATAACTCCCGCATCCTATCGAACAACAAGCGTATTGCCGCGATTAGAACTGCATTGTCGAATAGTCGTTGTTGAGCGGCTGTAACCCTCATCATGATTTGGCACCAGCCAGCACTTGCTTGATCTCGCCCATGATCATCGCGATGCGCTGCTCTTTGTGTAGTATGTCGTCGGCCAGGTGCTCGGGCGGCATGTGCTCCAAGTCCTGTTTGCCGTTGGGGTTCTTGATGTCGAGGTTGCAGCCGTTGACCAGAATATCGGCGGCCGGTACGCGCCAGGCGTGCTCGTTCTCCTCCCGGTTGGTCCACCACGCTAGGCAATCGGCGAACTCCTCATATTGGAGCGGCTTGGTCTTGCTGTAGGTATTGCGCCCCTCCGGTAGTGACTGCTCGTAGTACCAGACCTCCCGCGTCGGCCCCGAGTGGTCGAAGAAGAGTAGGTTGGTCGGGATACTCGTGTAGGGCGCGAACACGCCGTTCGGCAGGCGCACGATGGTATGCAGGTTGAACTCTCGGAGCAGCGTTTCCTTGATGCGCGCGGCGACGCCCTCCCCGAAGAGCATCCCGTTGGGCACGACGACGCCGGCACGGCCGGGCGTGGGGTCGCGCCGCAGCTTGCGCATGATGAGTTGCAGGAAGAGCAGCGTCGTTTCGCTCGTCCGCATGTCGGCGGGGAAGTTGCCCTGGATGCCGCGTTCCTCCTCGCCACCGAACGGCGGGTTGGTCAGGATCACGTCCACGCGGTCCTTGTCGCCGATCTCGTTGAGCGGGCGACGTAGCCCGTTACCGTAGTCGATCCGTGGCGACTCCAGGCCGTGCAGCAGGAGGTTCATCTGCCCGAGCAGGTACGGCAGCGGTTTGGCCTCGCCGCCCAAGATGCTGCCCTCCTGGAGTCTGCGCCGGTCCTCGACCGTTTTACACTGCTTCTCCAGGTGCTGGTAGCCCTCGACCAAGAAGCCGCATGTCCCGGATGTGGGGTCGAGCAAGGTCTCACCGAGTCGGGGATTGACCACCTCGACCATGAAGCGCACGACGGCGCGCGGCGTGTAGAACTCGCCCGAGTCGCCTGCCGCGTCGCGCATCTCGCGCAGCAGCGACTCGTAGAGTGCGCCAAGCGTGTGAATTTCGTCCGACGAGGTGAAGTGAATACCATTAATCTTGTCGATCACATCGCGCAACAGATAGCCGTTGATCATACGGTTGGTGACGCCCCGGAACACCGCAGCGATCACGTCGCGCCGGTCGCCGCCTTCGGCCCCCTGCAAGGAGCGCAGATAGGCGAAGAGGCCGGGGCCGCGCGTGCCGTCGGGCCGGATCGCCTCGTCGTTGTTGACGAAGGAAATGAGCGCGTCGCCCGTGAGGCTGTCCTCCCGCGCCGCCCAGTCGCGCCAGCGATAGGGGGCGTCGATCGCGGGCCGGTACCGCTCGCCCGAGAAGATCGCCTCCTCCTCGTCGAGCTGCTCCTTGTCGTCGAGGAACTTGAGGAACATGATCCAGGTGAGCATCGGCAGGCGGTCGAGGTCGCCGTTGAGGCCCTTGTCCTTGCGCATGATGTCGCGCGCGGATTTGACGATGTTACCTAGTTGTTGAGCCGTCGTTGCAGCCGGCATCAGGCTCAGTTGCCCCGCTTTCGTCCGGGCCACTTTGATGCTCCCCCCTTTCCAGTGAAGCGACTTTGCTCGCCTCCCAATCCGCGTAGGTCTGGTTGGTACCACTCACCTTCCACTCCGTACGTCCGTTGGCGTTGCGCCCGAGGACGACAGCCGCAGCGGCGCTCACGCTTTTGAACGGAGTGTCTTGCGTGAAGACGAAGAGCCGATCGTCACCCTGGCGCACTAAGGCCCCGGTTGCAATGAGCTTGTCGCGCTGCCCTTTGTACGAGTCCTGAGCACCAATGCTGCCCCGTGATTGTGAATCCTTCAGAACGACAAACTCACCGCCATTCTCGATGGCTTTAGCCTGGACAACTGCCGCCTGAAGCTGAAATAGGGGTTGGATGGAAGAAGGACTGGATGCAGGCGCGACAGCAACTATCTCGAAAACGTTCACGCCAAGCGTCAACAGCAACATAGTAATATTGTTGATAAAGTTGTTCATGTCGGCCACGTCTGACTCGGGAAGTCCTGTAGCGATGAGACCTTGATTCGTGTTGTTGACTCGCACTCGGCGCGCCTCTTTAGCCATCTTAACGAGGCGTGCTTCGAGGTAGGTGACGTGCGCCGTGGTGAGGTTTTCATCTTTGCTGACAAAGGCAATTATGGTGTCAAAGAAGTTTTTTGTATCATCATCGATGTGTTTCTTAAGCCGTCCATTCACAGAACGGCTTTGACCGATATACACCATTGGAGTGCCGTCCTCGTCCTCGCCTAACAACAGGTAAACGGCAGCACTGTCGGCACGAGGGAACTCCTGAAATTTGTCTAGAGTTGATCGTGGGCAGATGAGCGCCATGCCGGTCCAGCCGACAATTTCCGCCGTCCGCATCCCCTTGGGCAGTCCCTCCCGGAGGAATAATCTAACGCTTACCTTACGTTGCTCCAAGGTGCCTCCTCGCTCAAAACTAGGCCGCGTAGAGCAGCGATTGCAACTGGTCGACGGCTTCGCGCAACTGGTCGAAGCCGCCGAAGAGGCCCGCGATCTCGCGCACGTTGCCGTAGTCCGAGAGGGGCGGCACCTTGAGCGCATCCGGCATTATAAACTGCGCCGCGCCATGCGCCGTGTACTTGTCCAGGAGGTCGTCGAGTACGGCCTTGGCTCGCGGCGCGTAGTGGTCGAAGAAGTCGTGCTTGTCCCGGCGTAGCAACTCGGCGCGCTCCCGCCGCGTGCGTAGTGGCGCATTGAAGGCGAGATGGCAGAGCAGGTCGAACGGGTCAGCGTCGTCCTGCCCGCTGGCCGCTGCCAACTCGTCGAAGTTGATCCCGCGCTGGAGGAGCGCGGTGATGATCACGGCGCGCTGGTCGGGTACGGCCCAGCGGGCGCGCAGATCGGCGGCCGACGCGTAGAGGGTGCGAACCTTCTCGCCCGCGTAGTCGGTGAACTGCACGACGCGCAGTTGCTTGCCGTCGGCGTCCAGTTCGTAGACGAGGTGTGCCGCAATCTCGACCCGCCCGCCGTCCACGTAGAACTTGCGCGGCGGGATATCCCCCGGCTCGGGATCGACACTGACGGGACCGCCCTCCGCAGGCACATCCATCAGACCCTCGCCCTCCTCGTCCCCCTCGTGACGCTCGACGATGCGCTCGTCGGTCGCCCGGCCCTCCGCGTCCATGCCGCCGTCGATCACGACGACCGGCTCGCCGTCGAAGGCCGGGTCGGCGAAGAGGCGCGTGGCCGAGCCTGTGTAGTCGAGGATGTTGAAAGAGAGCTTGCCGTGGTCCTCGCGCACGCGGGTCCCGCGCCCGATGATCTGCTTGAACTCGACCATCGAGCCGACGACGCGGGCCAACACGATGTTCGCGCATGTCGGCGCGTCCACGCCGGTCGTGAGTAACTGGCTGGTCGTGAGGATAGTGGGCGTTTTGCTCTCCACTTCCTGGAAGCGGCTCAGGTGCCCGCGCCCGATCTCGCCCTCGTTCGCCGTCACGCGGCACGCATAGTCGGGGTGCCGCCGCACGAGGTCGCTGTTGAGATTGACGAGCGCCCGGCGCATCTCGTCGGCGTGCTCCTGATCGACGCAGAACACGATGGTCTTGGCGAAGCGGTCGGTCACCTTGAGGAAGTCGGTCAGGTGGCGGGCGATGGCCTGCGTGCGGGCGCGCAGGGCCACCACGCGCTCGAAGTCCTTGGTCTGGTACTCGTCGTCGGGGATGGGCCGGCCGTAGCGGTCGAGGTCGCCCTTAGTGGGTCGCCACCCCGCCGCGTCGAGCACGCTCACGACGCGGTGGACGCGGTAGGGGGCGAGAAAGCCGTCGGCGATACCCTGGCGCAGGCTGTACTGGTAGAGGGGCTTGCCGAAGTAGACATAGGTGTTGCGGCTCTCCTCATTGAGCGGCGTCGCCGTCAGGCCCAGTTGGGCCGCGCCGTGGAAGTGGTCCAGGATCGCGCGCCACCTGCTCTCGTCGCGGGCGCTGCCCCGGTGGGCCTCGTCCACGATCACAAGGTCGAAGAAGTCGGGCGCATAGGCGCGATAGAGGCCGGGGCGGGACTCGTCCTCGGCCAGCGACTGGTAGGTGGCGAAGTACATCTCGCGGCCCTTGGTGGCCACGCCGCCCTCGATCTTCCAGCGGGCGTCGCCGAAGGGCAGGAAGGTCTTGTCTTTGGGGTCGTCCACCAGCACGTTGCGGTCGGCCAGGTACAGGATACGCGGCTTCTGGCGGGTCCCCGAGCGGCTCCAGCCCGTGCCCCAGAGCTTCCAGCAGATCTGGAAGGCCACCTCCGTCTTGCCCGTGCCGGTGGCCATGGTGAGCAGCACACGGTGGTTGCCCTGCACGATGGCCCGCACCGCTCGGTTGATGGCGATCTCTTGGTAGTAGCGCGGTCTTTTCCCCGCGTCGTAGTGCGTGGGCGCGAGCATGCGCGCGGCCTGATCGTCCGTCAACCCCTGCGACCGGCGCACGCGCGCCCATAGCTCCTCAGGCGTGGGGAAGGCGGCAAGCTCGCGCTCCTCCCCCGTCGTGTAGTCGAACTCGACGATGCCATGGCCGTTGGTGGCGTAGGCGAACTGAAGGCCCAGGATCTCGGCGTAGTCTTTGGCCTGTTGGAGCCCATCGCCCGGCAGCCTGTATTCGGGCTTGGCCTCGACCACGGCGATCATCGCGTCGCGGGTGTAGCGTAACAGGTAGTCCGCGCGCTTCGCGGGGCGGCGGCGCACCTTGGAGCCCGCCAGGACGATACGCCCGTCGGTGAACGTCCGCTGCTCGGTGTAGGAGTGCGGGGGCGTGTCCCAGCCTGCGGCGTCGAGCTTGGGCACGACGTACTTGCGACAGGTATCGGCTTCGGTGGTCATGGAGCCTCGTCTCGTGGCGTGGTCTGCGAACGGCGCGGGCACCCGCCCGTGCCCATGCGAGGGTGCGACAGCGTACCACTAGAGTAACAATAACGCCAGCATCGCGCCACATTATCTTACTCCGGGGAAGCGGGGCGTGCGGGGACGCTCGTATGACCATGGGTGCATGAGGGCGCATAAAGAGAGGGGGCGGTAGATCACCCTACCGCCCCCTCGTGCGCGCCGTGGCGTCCCCGGTCGCTACCGATCCACGTCCGGCCCGTCGCCCGTGGGGAGGCCGCCGTACCATCCATCATCAACGGCCGGCTTCTCCCCCGTCGTGTTGCCAGTCCCGTTCACATCGACGGCCGCCGCGCTCGCGTGTTCGTGCTCCGGCTGCGCCGCTTGGGCCTCGACCGGCGCGAGCGGCGGCAGGATCAGGGGCGGTGGCGGCTCAAGCGCGCCGTCCTGGCGATCCTGCCCGAGCGGCGGTACCCAATACTGGCCCCTAGCCGGCGCGCGGTCCTTCACCTCGTCATCCTCGAAGTAGCGGCGCTGCATCAGGCGCACGGGCGAGAGGTTGGGCATTTTGGCGAGCAGTTCGTCCTTGCCGATGTTCTGCACCTCGTCGGGCGTCAGGAGTGGCCGCTTGGTCTCGCTCTGGTTCTGGCCGCCTCGATCGGTGGTGACCTGGAAGCGCCCGCGCTGGACGCTCGCCCCGAGCGTGACCTCTGTCGCCTGCCCCAAGACCGACTCGCTAAACCACTTGGCATCCTCGTCGACCATGTTCGAGAGCCCGATACGAGAAAGGCACGCGCCCTTGATGGCAATAAAGCCCTTCTCGCCGTAGGTCTCCATGAGCTGCGCGGTCATCTGCACGACGTAGACGCCGTAGACGCCCGCGCTCCGCAGCAGGTTGATCGCCGTCGTGAACTTCGGGACAAAGCCGACATTGCCCCACTCGTCGCCGTAGATGAACACGTCGCGCGCCAGCTCGCCGCCCGGCGTTCGGCGCGCGGTGTCCCCCAGGACGCGGAACAGGTCCATGAAGAAGGCGGCCGAGAGCGGCTTTAGCTCCTCGATGTAATCGGGGTCGAGCGCGAGGAACACGGCGACGGGTCGGCCCTCTCCGGTGCCCAGGCGGGTGAGTCTCACCTCGTCGCGGCTCGTCGTCGCCTGCACGCGCTCGTCGCTCATGATGGTAAAGCGCGGCGTGATCTCCGCGAACACCGAGCCGAGCAGCTTATCGTTCGCCTTGAGCGCGGCCATGAAGCTAAACGCCTTCTTGCGCGCCCGTGGTGACGGGCTCTCTTCCAGGGCCGCGATCACGTCTTGCGGCCTTTGCCCGGTCAGGAACTCGTCCAGGTGCGCGAGCGTCACGTCTTGGACCGGTCGCCCCGTGCGCTTGGCCGCCTCTTTAGCGAGGTCTTGCAGGTGGAAAATCCCGGCCATCAAGACTTCCCGCGCCGCCTTATCCCAAAACGGGTCTTTCTCGCTCTTGCCGGTGTTGGCGACCCACGCATCACACCACAGCGCCGTGAGCAGCGGCGTCAGGCAGCACGCGAGCGGGTTGTAGGCCATGCTCGTGTCCGGCGAGAAGAAGTTGACCACCCACACCTCGTAGTGCTTTGCCAGGTGCGTATACGCTTTCTGTAGCAGCTCCATTTTGAGGTCGGTAATCACCAGGTCGCGCGCCCCGGTCTCGCGGAGCAGGTTGGCGAGGATGAAGCCGCTCGTCTTCCCGCTTCCGATGGGGCCGATGATGAGGGTGTTGAGGACCTGCGTGGCGCGGTCCATGGCGACGGTCACGCCGCCGCGCATGCCCAGGACGAGGGGCGCCCCCGTATAGGCGACCTGCTGCATTTCAGCGCGCGTCATCCAGCGCGCCGAGCCGTGCGCGGTACTCGGCTTGAGCGGTCTGGGGCGCGTGTACAGGAACCAGCCGACGCGCCAACCGATGGCGCCGATCGGGACGAACGGCAGCAGGACCTCGACGAGGATGGCCCCGCCGAGGCCGCCGTGCGCCGCCGTGTGCAGCCAGGCGTAGCGTCCGTCGATGTCGCGCGTCCACGCGGCCCAGGAGGGAGCGCCAAACCCCTGCACGCCGTCGATGGCCCCTGCGACCGGGTAGGCGAGCCACACGTAGAGGTGGCGGTAGCCGGCCTGCGGCAGGCCCAGGAGCCAGAGCAGGGCGAGCGCCGCGAGGGCATAGAGCGCCAGGCGAGCGCGCCGGGGCAGGCGAGCGACATGGGCGCGAAGCCCGGCTCGTTGGAAAAGAATGGACGGCCGCTGTGCCTTATACATCGCCGTGCCCCCCGTCGCCGATGCCCAGGCGACCGGCCATGGCGCCGGCGTCGATCAGCCCACGTGCCGCTTCCAGATCACCTGTACGTCGGTCGTGTTGCCGTCCGCTGAGCGAATGGCCCCCCTCAACGATAGAGGATACGCGGCGACGAGTTCCCACCCATCGGCGCCCATGCTGTTCATCGTCCGCTCGTACTCTTTCATCGTCCTGGGGAGTATGACCTCGGTGTGGTACTGCCACGTCCCCCCCGCCGGCGTGCCCGGCCTGTACTGCTGCTGTGTGTTGGTCATCGTCTGTCCCTCCGTCGCGCGGGGCCGGCAGCGCGAGGGGCTGCGCCCCGGCTCGATCTACTAGCGTCACTTTCAGGGTAGGCGCAAGATAGCCCGTATGTCCAGCCGCGTCGAGGTCGGCCAGGCGCAACCTGTGTGTGAGCAGCGCGTCCATCAACTCCTCGTGGGCGAAGCCGACCGCCGCGGCGATCCGGGCCGCCGAGCGATCCGCCGGCGGCAGCGCCTCCCGCGCCTGGCGCCACAGGTGGTAGCGGGCGATGGTTTCCTCCCGCGTCCAGCCCTCCTCGTCGGGGCCGGCGAGCAGGCCGGCCGGGCGCGGCCGACCGTGCCACAGGGCCGCCAGGTCATCGGCAACCATGTCCGCCCCCAGGGCCAGGACTGTGCGCGGCGAGGGCAAGCCCACCACCTTGACGCCGCGCCAGAGGCGGCGGCCGTCGCCGCTGCCCCAGGTGAACGCACCGACGATGGAGCCGCCACCCGCCACGGTGATGAGGAGCGAGAGCTGGGGGGCGAGCATCGCGGCCACCAGTGTCACGAGCGCGATCCCGAGCGCGGGCAGGAGCATCCCACCCGTGCGCTCCTCATGGCTTTGCATCTCGCCCGCGATGCGCGAGAACTCGTACCAGGGCATCCAGGTATGCCACTGGATGCGCGCCCGGAACTTTGGTCGCCTCATAGGGTTTGCCATAGGTACCCTCCTTCCTGCTGTCATTTAGTTGCCCACCTTACCGAAGCTGCCCGTGGCCCATTTCTTGGCGGCCCCTACCGCCGTGCCGATGCCCATGTCGGTGACGGACGAGGCGACAGCGCCGATGGTGGCCCCGGCCCCTCCGACGAACCCGCCCACGATCGCGGGCATCTTGTAGAGCAACAGCGTCAGGCCAAGCGCGCCGAGCGCGGCCGAGAAGCCGCCGAACTCGCTCATGGGACCGCCGGCGGCGAACATGAGCGCGATCAACTTGAGCGCCACGGCGTAGCCCATTGGCCAGAGCGCGATGCTGATGAAGATGCGCGCCCAACTCTTGGCGATGGTGTCGAAGTAGGGCGCGACGAACAGGGCCAGGGCGAGCGGGCCGACGATGTAGAGGCCGCCCAGGATGCCCTCCCCGAACATGCGGACCACGACGGAGAGCACCACGATGATCCAACCCACGATCATCACGAGCACGTCGAGTATCCCGGTGAACGAGAAGGCGGTTTGCACGGCGAGGATCGCGCCCCGGATCGCCGTCCAGGCGCTCTCGCCCTGCGCGAGCGGGAAGGTGTTGATCGTGTCCGTAGCCGCGTTGAGCGCGACGAACCCGAAGCTCGTGAGCTGGGGGTAGCCCAAGATGAGCCCTGTCACCACCACGGCGCGGCGCAGCGGGCTCGTCAGTTGGGTGAAGTCGCCCACACCCAACTGTTCAAGGTAACGGGCGAAGACGCCGACGGTGAGGAAGCCGAAGAGCAGGACGCCGGCGAGTTCCTGCAGGGAGTGTTGGAAGCGGCGCAGGCCGTCCCATTGCAGCACGTTGGGGTCCGCGATGTTGGGGTGGTAGGTCAGGTCGTGCGCGAAGGGGGCGACCATCGCCGTCCACTCGTCGCTGACGTTGTGCTCGATGGGCGAGAAGAGGCCCACCACCAGGCCGTTGAGCGCGCCGCCGATGGCGCCGAAGACGGCGCCGGCAAGGCCGCCGAGGTCGGGGCACCACTGGACGAGTCCACCCAGGCAGTAGTGCGGGACACTCCCCCCGCTGTCCTGGTAGCCCTGGCTCGCGACGACGGTAAAGAGGGCGACGGCGCTGGTGCGGCTGGCGCCCACGGCCCGGATCTCGTGTCCGCCCGGCGTCGCGTCAGCCGGGATCGTCACGTCGAGGCGTGCGTGGCCGGCGTCGTCGGTCTCGCGTGTAGCGAGGGCGTGGGCATCGTTGTCCCAATACAGGGTGACGGCCGTGTTGGGCGGGAAGTCGAAGCTGGCCGCGACGATGACCGTGGTGGTTAAGCCCGACGTCGCGGAGAGCGCCAGCGCCGGCTTGTGCGTCACCGTGGGCGAGGGATAGGGCGTGTACGTCGCCGCCGGTGTGTTGGTCGGATAGGGCGTCTGCGTGGAAATGGGCGTAGCGGTCGGCGTGGGGCTGGCGGCCGTGGCGGGTAGCACCGGCCCGTTCACGGTCACGGCCAGCAGCACGCCCAGCGTCAGGGCCACGCCCAGGGTGCGTAAACGGGAAAAGGTCATCGCTCGGCCTCCTTGTTGGCGAGGTACCGGATGGCGGCCGCCATGCTACCGAGGCGGGCGACGGCGGCGTTGCGCGCGGGTACGTCGGTCCAGGTCTCGGTGGTGAAGGCCCAGTATTCGAGCGGCGGGGCCATCACGCCCACCAGGCCGCGCCGTCGGCTGCCGTCCTTGGCCTGCCGGAACAGCATCATCTGGCCCTCGTGCAGGCCGGTTAGGGTATGCGCCTCCTCGACCGCGCATTGCAGCGTGCGCGCGGCCCATTGCGCCGTGTCCTCGGTCTCGCGCACGTCGGCCAGGCGGAACACGCATTTGAGCGAGGCGGCGTCGAAGATCGGCTTGGTGCCGGGCCGGATGGCCTCGCTGAGCTGCTGGCTGGCGAAGGCGAGGATGAGCCCGATGTGGCGTGAGCGCTTGGCCCAGTTGGTCAGCTCGGCGCCGGCCTTCATGAACTCGGAGAGGAACCAGCCCTCGTCGATGGCCAGGAACTCGGCGCTGCCCCCGCGCGTGGCGTCGAAGGTGCTCTTGGCGCGGTGCGCCATGGCGTCGGTGATGGTGAACAGGGTCAGGGCGTAGAGGCGCGGGGCCAGGCCGTCGAGGTTCCAGCAGAGCACGTCGGCCCCGACGTCCACCCGCGTCGGGCGGTCCAGCAGGGAGGCGTAGCGGCCTTCGCCGCCCGCAGGGTCGTCCGGGTCGGTGACGTACTGCAAGAGGGTGGCGTGCAGCTTCTCCAACAACTCTTGCTTGCGCGCGGTCAAGCCCTCCTCCCGCGACAGACGCCCGACATGGGCGACAAGATCCCGTTCGAGCGGGGCGTCCCCCCGCAACAGTGACCGTTCCTCCCCCGGCACGACGCCGTGCGCGCGATAGACGGTCTGGATGGCGCGGTCGAGCACGCCGCGCACCTCGTCGTCGAGGTCCTGCCCCGGATTGCACAGCATGATCTCGTGGGCCGCGATGAGAAAGTCCACCTTCCGGGCCAGGCGCAGGCCGGCCGGCAGGTCCCACAGGTTGATGATGGGCGGGTCGGCCTGGCCCTCCGCGCCGGGCTCGATGTAGGTGCCGCCGCACAGCTCGACGAAGGGCCGGAAGTGGTCGGCGCGCGCGATCAGGGTCACGCGCTGGCCCCGATAGCGCGCCCACAGCGCGCAGCGCAGCAGCCACATCGTCTTACCCATGCCCTGGGCTCCGGTCACGATCATGACGCTGGTGGAGAGGGTCTGGTGGATCAGGTCGAGCAGCACCAACTCGTGGCCTGTGGAGGTGAAACCCACCGGGAAGCCGGTCGGCGTGCCGGGGTTGTGCGCCAGGTAGGGCAGTCCGTTGCCGATGACGGCCGTGTGCCACCGCTTGGCGCGGCGGCGGGCCGTGTTCTGCCCGAGCGGGAGGCTGGCTTGCCAGAGGGGCTTCTGGTAGCCGCGCCCCTTGCCGGGCTGGATGCCCAGGCGCGTGCCGATGAGCGAGAGGGCGCGGCGGCGGGCTGTGTCCAACTCCTCGACCGTGCGGGCGTGCAGGGTGAGGGCGACGGTGGAGAGGGCCAGGCCCTCCTCGGCGCTGTGCAGTTCCTGCGCCAGGCCCTCGGCCTCGGCCTTGTTGTCCTCGTCGTCGAGCGAGGGCAGCTTCTTCTTCTCGTAGGCGCGACGGACGGAGGTGGCGAACGCCTTGCGCTTGCGCAGGACGCGGCCGCGCTCGCGCAGGTTGTCCAGGCCGCGCAGATGCCAGGACAGGCGGGCGTTGCACTCGATGGCGATGAGGTCGGCGAACGTGCCGGGGTTGGTCAACTCCTTGGAGCCCAGGAAGTAGAGCGTGCAGGAGTACAGCGCCGGCGTCCCGTCGGTGGCCAAGCCGTGCTCGACGTGGCGGCGGCGCTCGCGCCAGTACGCCGGCGTGAGGGCGGCGGCCAGGTCCCCGCCCTCGGCGTTCTTGGCGTCGCAGGCGGCGGCCAGGTCGGGGGGCTGGGGCGTGCCGGGGTTGGCCGCGCGCCAGAGGAAGGCGAGGGTGTCGGCGCGGCGCAGGCGGCGCGCGGGCAGGTCCGACGCCTTGAGTTGGGTGAGCGTGTCGTCCACGGCGGCGTCGAGGCCGCGCCGATCCACGGTTTCGGGACCGCCGCGCCGGAGGCCCATCTGGTCACGGAACTCCTCGACGAAGCCGGCGAGCCCGCCCTTGCGCTCCGGGGCCGGGGCGACGACGGCGTAGCCGGAGAGGTCGGGGACGTGCGTGCGGGCTACTTCCCCCTTGACCCAGGCGAGCGTGTCGCCGGCGACGCCGGACAGCTCGGGGTCGGTGGTCGTGACCAGGGCGCGTATGCCGGCGATGGCGTCGTCCGGGGCGGTCGGGGTGCTCTCGATCACGGCCTGTAAGGGTTGGGCGTGGGCCAGGCCGTGGACGAGTGCGGCGAACTCGCGGCAGACGCGTTCCTGGTCGTAAGGGCCGAGCGCGGAGAGGTTGAGGAAGGCATCGACGCGCACGACGGCCAGGCACGTCCCGTCCGCAAAGACGATGGTCCCGTCCGGCTCGACCGTGAACCGGCCGGAGCCGGACGGCAGCGGGAGGGGCGTGCGCAAGCGGCCCGATCGCGCGGCTTTCGCGTCCTCTGTGGCCGCGCGCCGGCGCGTGCCGGTGTTAGGCTCCGTGACGGGCTCGACGGCCGGGGAGAGTTGGGAGGCGGGCGACGACGGCCCGGAGCGCGGCGGCGATGCGGGCGCGGCCGGCGCGCGCACGGTGCACAGGTGAGCCAACGGCGCGGGGACATCGGGTCGGGAAGGGGATGGGGTGGGCGTGGGTGCCATGGGCGGGCTCCTTGCGGTAGATGTGGCGGCGACAGCTGTAGGTCATGTGCTGGCGCACGACGGGCTCGCGGGTCGGGTCGGCGGCGGCATAACACAGGACGGCGGCGATCCCGCCGGCGAAGCCGGTCAGGATCACGCGACCGGCGAGGACGCCGAACGACGCGGCACCGGGCAGGTAGCCGCTCGCCCACCAGAGGGCAACGGCGAAGAGGGCGGCGGCGAGCAGTGCCACGGTTTGCGGGATGGTGAGGTTGGCCGGGCCGCGCCAGGGCTGGTTGGGCACGCGCGGGCTGCGGCGGTTGCGCTGGGTGTGCATCGACTCCATGGGCGATCTCCATAGAAAAAGGCGGCGGACGCCAGCCGTTCGACGTGGCCGGGTCCGCCGCCGTCAGTGAGCGGCCGGCGTGCTCCTAGATTTGCGCGCCGGTCTTATTGGCGAGGGCGGCGGCGAAGACGCGGATCACGAGCATGAGGATCATACCGATCCAGGCGCCGCGCGTGATGTCCGCGCCGTGGCGGTAGCCGAGGACGCCGGCGGTGGTGCCCATGCCGGTGCCGATGATGCCGAGGCCCACCGCCCCGAGAACGAACTGCAAGCCGTAGGCGTTGATGAGCGTGATGAGTTGGTCCATGTCGTCCGTATCTCCTGTCGTATCGCTTCTACTGCCTCATCGATCATGGGCGGTCTCTCGCTGTGTGTCGTCACCTCTCCGCGCATCCCGTGGGCGTCCCCGCGCGGCACCCACAATCAGGCCCTTGCACGCGGCCCCTCCGACGTGTTACGGTTACGGGCAGCGGACAGGCATTCGCTCACCCGATTCCAAGTATACGATCATCCGTATTTACGGATGATCGTATACTTGGCCTAGTGTATAGCACACTGTGGAGGGTGTCAAGTGTATGCCGTCGGTCTATGATCCTCCTGGCGCGTCGCCGTCGCGCGCGCGCCTGTTCTTGTTGGAAGAGATGCCCAGGAAGCGCCGAGACCCCGACGCCGCAGGCCCCGAAGGGCTCTTCGCCAAGCGGCTCAATGAGCTGTTCGACACGCGGCTCGATCCTGCGACGGAGAAGCCCTATTCCGCGCGGACCGTCGCGCACGCGACGAATATCTCCCAGTCGTCGCTCAGCGACTTGCGGCGGGGCAAGGTGGAGGCACCGGGGATCGACAAGGTAGCGGTGCTGGCCCGCTTCTTCGGGGTGGACCCCGGCTACCTGACGGGGAGCGAGCCGGTGGCGTACCCCGAGGTCGCGCAGAACGACCAGGCGCTGCGCGAGGCACTGGAGAACCCGGTCGTGCGTGACATCGCCATCCAGACCCGCACCTTCAACCGCGAGCAGTGGTCGCACTTCCTGGCAATGTTGGAGCACCAGCGGGAGATCGACCGCATCACCGAGGAGCGCATCCGCCGCGAGTACGAGCGCAAGGCGGCCGCCGAGCGCCCGCCCCGCGACATATCGACCGGGCGACGGCGCACGGATCAGGAGCACGTGCCACCGTTACGCGGCGCCACCGAGCCAGGTGGCGACGCCGAATCGGGCGCGGACGCAGACCCGACCGAGTGAGGGCGAGTGTCGGCCCTTCTTTTCCAACGAGCAGAGTGTCGCGGACGCGGCGCTAGCGGGAAGGGCAGGTGTGAAGCTCGCGGCGGTGGTGCCCCATCAGTCAGGAGCGCCGTCGTTAGCCTGTGTCCGCTCGTACCCCGCCTATGGTATAGCCGGTAGCTGTCTAGCCCATCTACGGTAGAGTACCTGCACCCCTCCGTGTGACAGCATGGGCAACAACCCCATGACTGGTTGGAAAAGGATAAAGCGGCTCGCCTGCCCCGAACGCCCTGGAAACGCCTGTTTCGGCGCTTCCCCTCCCAGTGATATTTATTCGGCTTACCCCCACGCCGACACCGGCGAGACCGCCACGTTTACGCGTGACGCCGCGATGACCGCACAACTCCGCACCCCGAAACATCTTTGCTCTAACGGCGCGCGGACCGAATAAACATGCACCCATTTCGGCCCTCTTTTAGCACTTTTCCCCTTGACAAAAGACCCATGAAGGTGTTATGATTAGAGGGTGAGGGGCGGTTGGCTCCCACGAGTAGAGGCTATCGAGGAGCTTCGAGACATGACACAGGTAAGCACACAGGCGGACGTCAAGCCAAGCATTCGCAGGACCGGGCGGTACACCTTTGAGACCAAGAGCCGCACGCGAGAGGGGGTTATGCATGCACAAGACGTGTTGCATCTCAAATGCTCGTGTGAGGCAGGCCAGAAGGGCATGAGGTGTTGGCATCTGGTGCTCGCGCTCCAGGCTGAGCAGTGGTACCAGCGCGCCGAGGAGCAGTACAAGGCGCATAACAAGGCGCGACGGCAGCCCGCTCCCACCCCGACGCCGACGCGCCCGCCCGGCATGGCGGCCCTACAGGAAGCTTTCGGAGCCTAAATGAACAATGCGGGCGGGGGATCGAGGCCCCCGCCCGCATGAGTAGCACGGAAGGACACCCAGCAATGAACATCGCAACCGTCGCCACCCCTATTGTAACTTCTCTCGACACGATCGACGACGTGACGGTCAGGGTCACCTTTCGGCCCTGCGACCCCATCGGCCTGACCGAGGTGGTCATCGACCCTGAGCCAGCCGAGGATGCCCGCGTGGTGGACCTGCTGGACGCGGCGATTGCCCGCTTGACCTGCTACCGCGATGGCTACCACCACGCGACCGAGGACGACGCGCGGCCGGTGCGGCTGCCCATCCCCTGGTACGGCTGGGGCCGCTAGGGCTGTTCACCGTGGGCCGGCGGCGCTTGCCGGCCCACCCATGCTCGCACGAGAGAGGCATACAACCATGACCACCGAGACGACGGCGAACCCGACCACGGCGAACCCGACCACGGCGAACCTCGCCAAGATCGACCAGTGGATGCAACGCCTGGCCGACGAGACCGACCAGGCCGCACAGAGTGCCGAACTGACCCGCTACCTCCAGACCGTGAGCCGCTTCTACACCTACAGCGCCCACAATTGCGCCCTGATCGCCATGCAGCGCCCCGACGCGGTACGGGTGGCCGGCTACCGCGCTTGGCAGACGCTCGGCCGGCAGGTGAAGAAGGGCGCGAAGGGTATAGCAATCTTGTGCCCCGCCCCGATCAAGGGCAAGACCGACGGGGGCGACGACGCCGTGATCGCCCTGAGATTCCGCACGGGGTACGTTTTCGATCTGGCTGACACCGAGGGCGACGACCTGCCCACGCTGACCATCCATACCGTCGAAGGCGACCGCTATGCGACCCTGCTCCACCACCTGATCAAGATCGCGGAGCGTGGGGGGCTCTCGGTCGCATTCAAGGATCGTCTTGTGTGGGACGCCAACGGTGTAAGCTACGGGGACGGCCGGATCGAGTTGAAGGAGGGCAATCCGGCCGGAAATCTCTGCAAGACACTTATCCACGAGATTGCGCACGAACGGATGCACGGCGCTGAGGAGCGCCGCACGTTCACGACGCAGCAGGTCGAATGTCAGGCCGAGGCGGCCGCGTACTGCGTCTGCCAGGCGCTTGGCGTTCCAACTCCCAATACGCCGACCTATCTCGCCCTCTACAAGGTCTCGCGGTCGGTGTTGGCGGCAAACATCGACGCGATCAGGGCCGGCGTCGCTGCGCTCATGCGGGAGATCGAGCCAGCGTTGGAGTCGGAAAGCATTGCCGCCTAGCGCGGCCGCTAGGAGGAGCGTCGGTCAAGCGCCGACGCTCCTCCTAGCGGCCGCAATGAGCCACTCTGTCACCATAGCGTGCAACGCTACGACAGACCTGACTCGGACCGACGGCGAGAGTGTTGCGCGCCTTCAACACATCGTAAGCGGCGAACAGGGCGTGAGCGTAAGCGGCGAACAGGGCGTGAGCCTGAGCGCATACCGGGTACAGAGTGGCGCCATGATAGTCGGCCAGGACTTATACGCCACCCACCGCATCAGGTTGAGTTCAGAACGCATCGGCGTGGCATACGTGAACGGCTCGTCCTGTGCGGAAAGGACCATAACGATGACGAAGGTGGCGGAGAGGGCGAGCGGAAGCCGGCGACGGATGGTAGACGCTGGCGTTAGACGTGCGTGTGCAAGCGGGGCCTCTCCCCGCCTCGCAACGCGGTACGATAGGAGGAGACAGGGACAAGGGGAGGGCAGCGTGGGAGAGGACGAAGGGCGCGGGTCGGTCACGGTTGCCCAGGCGGCGGCGATGCTCGGCATCTCTGAGAACACCGTAAAGGGCGCGATCAAGCGCGGTGTTATCGCGGTCGAACGCCCTAGCCCTCGACTCAACCTTGTGCCCCTGACTGAGATAGAGAAGTATCGGCGCGAGCGGCTGGGCCAGCGCGGCGGCTACCGTCCCGGTGCGGGACGCAGACCGACGCACGAACCGGACGCGACAAGGGGAGAGGAGGGGCAGAGTGCGGAATGACCACATACCCTCGTTCCGCTCATTCGACGGCCCGCTGAGGTTCACGAGCGCGAGCGGCGGGGAAGGCCGCTGCTACCTCAGTGTGTACGAACGCAAAGGCAGTTTACGGCCCACTACAACGATTCGTGCAAAAATGGGCCATTTGGCCCACATGATCCTGGACACCGATTAATCGCTGGATGGGCAACGAGTATAGTGTGAGTGATGATGTCTGCTCAGAGGCGAGATTGGACCGTATTGCTCGTGGGTGGCCCGTCGGGTAGCGGCAAAACGATGGTGGCGGAGCGCGTGGGACTGAAGGCCCACGTCCCCTGGCTCCAGGTCGACGATTTGCGGCTGACGCTTCAATTCAGCAACGTGACGCTGCCGGAGGGCACGGAAGCCTTGTACTTCCTAGAGCGAACGCAGGCGCGGTCACTGTCACCGGAGCAGTTGCGCGATGGCCTCATTGCGGTTGGTGCAGTCATGTTTCCCGCCCTTGACGTGGTCATCAGGCATCATGTGGCGACAGACAAACCACTCGTGATCGAAGGCGACGGTATCCTACCGTCGCTGATCGCTCGCCCCACGGTACGCGAGTATGTCGCCGGGGGGCAGGTGCGCGCGGTCTTCTTGGTTGAGCCAGAGGAAAGCGCGATCCTCAACAACATGCTCGCGCGTGGTCGAGGGTTTGAGGCGCGGACCACGGATGAGCAACGCACCGAGGCGCGAGCAAAGTGGCTGTACGGGCAATGGTTGACCGAGGAAGCGCAACGCTATGGATTGCCGGTATTGGAGCCTCGCCCCTGGGACACCTTGACGGAGCGCACCCTCGCCGCTTCGACATCCCTAACGGACCCGTAGCTGGCTGGGATAAGCGTTCTTTTCATCAAAAGGTCGTGGTATAACTGGGGCGAGACCCCTTATTACCGGCGCAGTTCAACACCTCGCCCGCCGTGTTACCGGCCTAGTCAAGGCTCTCATCCCGCCCAAAACCGTGCCGGTAACACAACTGAGCCGGTAACAAGCCAAATGGCCCATTTTGTCGCGATAGGTAGGGTCTCGCGACCTTTCCCCCGCCCCAAGTAGAGTAGGCCGCCAGCGAGGTGTCTTGCGACCCTTTTCCGTCGGCCCCTCCGCCAAACCGGACGTGCCCGCTTTTCAGGCATCCGGCTTTCCAGTGCTCGGCTACCGCTCTTGACTGCGGCTGACATCCGTCCGGTTGCGGCGGTCTGCATCTCGCATACCTTCCCGTCCAGATGCCGCGAGCACCTGCCCTGCCTCCTCCTTGTCTACGGAAGGAGACTCTCTCCCGCCTGCGCGGGATGCCGCTTCGCCCTGCGCGAGGCTTTCCCCCGCTCCCTGGTGGGGCGTGACTCCCACGACTACTGTCGGGGCTCCGTGACCCTAGGCGTCGCCGCCCGTAGGCCATCCCGCGGTACGTCGCTATCGTACGTCCGAGCGTGCTGTAGGCCGCCCACTCATCCCCTTGCATGACCGCGTTGGTCATCGCCTGCCGCATGGAGGTTGTCCCCGTTCAACGTTTAGACCGGGACATACCGCAGCACCGGTGATCAGACGTTCTTCCGGTGGGAGCGCATTTTCTCCGAGCGGGGATTGGGCTTGACGCAATCAAGCATTGACCCTGGCACGCGGGTCTTGCGGCCCCCTGCCCGACAACGTCTTCGGACAGCCACCGCTTTCCCAGCATGCTACGGTCCCCTTTGACTTTCGCCGCTAGGTAAGCTGGGTGACCCAAGAACACTCCTCCAAGTTCCTCCTGGCTGCGCCAGGGATACGACAACGCGCCTCACGGCGCACACGCAGCATGCGACTTTCACCGCACTACGCTTTCCGGTTCGGTCCCGGTACTCACGAAGAGCAGACACGTGGCCAGCCACGGGGAGGCGCACCAGCAGGACAAGCCTGCCGTCATCTGCTTTCCTCCCTCCGTCTGTTTGCCTCGCTTTTCAAGGACATCCCCTGGCGGACCTTCACCCTGTCCGTGCCATTACAGCACGGCGTTTGGCTACGACGCCGCCTCCGCCCTCCCGTCCACACACTAGCATTTTCGTGTCCCGCCAAGGCGGGTGAAGCGGCGTGGGAGTTCCCAAGTTCCCGAGCTGCGTGTGATAGAGCCCCGTAGCTGCCCACGACACACCGGGGGAATCGGTAGCGATCAGATGGCCGTGCAGCACCACCTGCCCTCCCCTTGCCCTTTTGGCCCAGGCGTCTCACCCCGTTTTTCGCCTGTCAACGATCACGA
>JAABUM010000628.1_pt1 | contig 59582 bp, 40 predicted proteins | sample 5559161 | NCBI WGS metagenome assembly JAABUM01 (sample SAMN10711868, study PRJNA513369) | rock metagenome | isolation source: Antarctica rocks | place: Antarctica: Victoria Land, Siegfried Peak nord
ATCCAGATCAGCGAGGCCCAGGACAACAGCCGCACTGAGCGAGCAGCGCTGACCCAACCGGGGTCTTCAGGGGTTGTTGTGGTGCAGGCGTCGCAGCAGTCCGGGTCGGCGACCTGTTCGGGGCCGGGAGGCGCCGCTGGTTGGAGTTCCAGATGCCGGGTCTTGGCGGGATGCAGGCTCATCAGTGGGTCCCGGGCTCGTGGTGGGCGTGACCGAGGGATTCGAGCTGGAAGGTTGAGTGTTCGACGTCAAAGTGTCCTACTAGGCAGTCCTGCAACGCATCCAGCAGCCGCGGGGCGTGGCCATCCTTGAAGCAGGAGTCGTCGATCACGACGTGCGCGGACAGGGTGGGCAGGTTCGAGGTGACGGTCCAGACATGCAGATCGTGCACGTCGCGCACGTGATCGCTTTCCAGCAGGTGGGCGCGCACGTCGGCGAGGTCGATGCCTTCGGGGGCGGCCTCTAACAGGACCCGCCCGGAGTCGCGGAGCAGACCCCAGGAGGCTTTGAGCATCAACGCGACCACGATCAGCGACGCGATCGCGTCGGCGCGGTTGAAGCCGGTAGTCACGATGACGACTGCGGCCACAACGGTGCCGATGAAGCCGTAAAGGTCGGTGAGGATGTGCTGGTAGGCGCCCTCGACGTTCAGCGAGGACCGGTTCGCTTTCGCCAGAACCCACGCCGCGGCGATGTTCACGGCGACCCCGATCAGGGCGACGACCAGCACCGGTGCGCCGGCAACCGTGGGCGGGTGGATCAGCCGGCGGATGGCTTCGAAGGCGACGATCCCCGAGACGACCAGCAGGGTGATGCCGTTTGCTGCGGCGGACAGGATTTCGGCTCGCTTCCAGCCGAACGTCCACGCTCCGGCTGCGGGGCGGCCGGCGAGGCTCATCGCCCACAGCGACGCGCCGATCGCCCCGACATCCGAGAGCATGTGGCCAGCGTCTGACAGAAGGGCAAGCGAGCCGGACGCGAACGCGACGATGACCTCGGTGATCATGAACGCGACGAGCAGCCCCAGCGCGATGATCAGATACCGGCGGTCCGCGTCCGGGCCGATCCCATGTTCATGGCCACTGCCATGGCCGTGAGCTGCCTCGTTCGGTTGGTCCTGCTCAGTGCGAGTCACGCCGTGGCAGCCGGGGTCGAGGCGTCTGTGCTGCCCCAGGCCGGGCACAGATCCACGGCGTTGCCAGTGTCGGCCAGCAGCTGCTCAGCCGCAGTCAACAGACCTAGCAGCGCCGGCTGCGTCAGCCGGTACAGCGACTGGCGCCCGACCGGGCGGCACTCGACAAGCTGGCAATCGCGCAGGCACGCCAGATGCGCTGAAACCGTCGACTGCGCCAAACCCAACGCTCGGGTCAGATCCACCACCCGGCGCTCGCCGGCCGCCAGTTCGTGCACGATCGCCAACCGCATCGGATCGCCCAAACTCCGGAACAGCGCCACGGCGGCGGACATGTCCACCATGCACGCATCGCCATGTCCCGCTGAAATCGCCATGTGACGATGATAGCCGTAGCTCAGCATGCCACACTTGGAGTACCAATCACCATGATCGCCACGTGAAGATCGACCACGTCGGCTTCGTCCGCCACCTCGCGTAACAACTCGTAGGCCGCAGTCTCGCTCGACCAGTCCGATACGACGAGCAGCCACCACCTGCATGACTTCGGCTCATAGTCGATCCGGCCCCCCTCTTTCGCGAGGCAGCGCGGTCTCCGGAAAGCCAGCTCTTGCTGAGCGCTAATTCGGTCGGCTGTGACTGAAGCAGAGCATCCCGGCCGCCGGCAACGCTGGGCCTCTTTCGGCGGCGCCCCCCTGGTTCGGGGTGCTGCCGACCGAGCCGCTGACTGCCCGAAGTGACGCCTGTCCGTAAGCGGGTCGGCTACCGGACAACCGTTCCGCAGGCCGTTCGGCTTGCGGAACAACGTGATCTGCCGATGTGCAATCGCCGGTTCCGCCTCCGCGGTGCCCCGCCGGCGTGCTATTCGCCAAGCTCGGCAACACAGACGCCCGTCGCCCATGAGGGGAATTCGACAGTCACAAACGGCATCGAGCAGCGCATCCGCGGCTCCGCGGCGCTCGACCCGACGAAGGCGACCTGCGCGGCCGGTCGGGACATGTGCGCCCTGCTCAACTGATCTGGGATCGACCAGAGACCGCCCGGTGACCGCCCCACATCGGGCGGGACAGGGCTCACCGGTTGCTCGTCGTGCGCCACCTGGCTGGACTCAACTCCACCGGATGCCAGCACTCGAGGCGCATGCACGCTGATTCCCGCCATCGCCGTCCGTTACAGCAGGCCGAGTTTGCGCGCGCAGCTGGACCACGGGGAGAACCCGCGGTCTGCGCGCACCTTCTCGGCGATGAGGATCTGCTGCTGGCGGGTGGCATCGCTGGGCAGCGGCGCGTAAGCCGCACCGCCGGTGCTCAACCAGGCACCCCGGTCAAGCTGCAGGCCGCCGTACAAGCCGTTGCCGGTGTTGATGGCCCAGTTTCCGCCCGACTCGCACTGAGCTAGGGCGTCCCACACGCTGCTGTCGGCAAGTCCTGGAGCAGCGACGGTGTTGCCACCGCCCGCTTCAGGCGGCTTACTGCTCGGGTTCGCGGTCGCTTTCGGTGCCGTCGTGGCTATGGTCGAGGTCGCCGACGGCGCGGACCGCCCGGTGGAGCTCGCACTGTTGGCCGCGGTGCCTGACGGGGGCTGGGGAGTGAGAACACCGCCGATGCCCAAGACGATGACGCCGACGCCGACAATCATGGTCACCACGGCGGTCTTGCGGTTCGGGATCCGGCCCCCCCCGATCTGTCCGCGGATCAGGGCCGCCAACGCGGCCCCGAGCACACCAAGACCGACAAGAATCAACACATAACCCATAAACGTCCCTCCCGGGTAGCGCCCGACAGCAGAGACTATGCACGTCCGAACCCGGTGGAAGCTGTTCCAGCGGGCCAAGATGTGGCCTACGACCTACACGGTCAGGTTGGCCAGCCCGGCTCTGCGGGACCTGGACAGGATCCCGCCCCGCTACGCCGGGGCCGATCCTGCAGTTCATCTACACGGTTCTGCCGCAGGACCCGCCCCAGGTCGGCAAACCCTCGAGAGAGAACTCGGCTATGGCGCGCAGCGCGGAGACTACCGCGTCACCTATGAGTTCCAAAAGGAGGACCAGCGCGTACTCGTCGTCCGCGTCGACCAACGCCCGCGTCTACCGGTCGCGGTGAAAGGACGCACCGCGCCCCATCTGGATTCAATGCTCACCGACCTAATCGCGACGTTTCGCGGCTCACCCAGGCACCGCCCTGATAACTGTGATCTTCGGCGGTAAGTGACGTGGTTGAGAGCGTTATGTGGCGGCTACGACGGTCCCACCTGACGATCCTTGCGCGGGACGCGCTGGGCGATCCTCTGCGGGGCCGCCCGCGGACGGGCGTCATTCGTGACGCGCAAGATCAACGGCCATGGGCGCCGTCCGGCCGGCTCGGTGGCGTCCCGGGGAAGATCTTCGACCAGGTGCAGCCAAATTGTGGCGCCGCCGTCCGTAGACGACCCCGTCGCTCGTCGTCCAAAGTGGCCAAGCAACGATCAGCTCATGAGAGCTTAGATGACCGTCAGGATCTCCTGCGTGGTGTTCGATTGTTCCGACGCTCTTACTGTTGCCCGCTTCTGGTCCGCAGCCGTCGACCGCGTCCTCGATCCAGAGGCGACCAGTGAGTTCGCCAGTATCGGTTTCGCTGGACGCCGGGATCGGGCGAACTGGGCGCCGGTGGGACGAGACGAGGACCCCTCGTGGCTATTCGCTCGGGCACCAGAACCGAAGGCCGCCAAGAATCGCTTGCATCTGGACCTCATCGCGCCAGACCCCGAGACCGAGATCGCCCGTCTTGTCGTCCTCGGTGCCACGCGAGTGGCTGACCGACAGGAGTACGGATACATGTGGACGCTTATGACTGATCCTGAGGGAAACGAGTTCGACCTGGCGAAGGCGCTGTAACCGCCGCGACGCACTCGTGATCAGAACAGGATCCTTGCGCGGGACGCGCTGTGCGATCCTCCACAGGGCAGGGAACGGTGCGCAGACTGGGCGCCCCACCTCGCTCGGTCACATTCTTTATCTGCTGGCGAGTAGTTCGTTGATGATCGTGAGGACGGCGGCGGCTCCGTCTTCGGCGACGATGCTCGGCGCGAGTTCTCGGGCGTTGGTGGCGAAGGTTGGATCGGTCAGGGCGGCGTCGACCGCTTTGGTCAGCTTCTTGACGTTGAGTCGGTATTTGGGCACGTTGGCCGCGCTGACGCCGAGATCGCGTAGCCGTCGGGCCCAGAAGGGTTGATCGCCGACGAGCGGTACTCCGACTGCGGGTATCCCGGCGCGTAGTCCGGCGGCGGCGGTGCCCGCGCCGCAGTGGTGTACGACGGCGGACATCTGCGAGAACAACCAGTCGTAGGGTGCCTCGCCGATAGTGAGGACGTCGGGCGATTCGGCCAACAGTGCCGCGCCGGAGGGGTCCTCGACCTCGATGACCTGCGCGATGATCGCGGCGAGCTCGAACTGGTCGCGAGGCCACCGGCGAGATCATCGACGTCGTCCCGGCCCCGATCGCCGTTGTCTCCGACAACGGCTCCTGCTTCCGCGCGGCGAGACCTACCAAGCCGCCTTCGCCGGCGAGGACCCGCTGCTGCGCCACGTCCGCACCCGCGTACGACCACCGCAGACCAACGGAGTCATCGAACGGTTCTTCGGCACCCTCAAATACGAGCACCTCTACCGAGCGCCGATCGACGACGGCGGAGCGCTCGCGATGGAGACCGCCCGCTTCCGCGACATCTACGACCGCATCCGGGCCCACCAGTCGCTCGGCGACCGGACACCACGCGACGCCTATCTCCGTCGCCTCGCGCGTCCTGTTACGTAGGCTCACCAGGTGGCTTCACCACGACTCACGGCACGAGCGCTGGTGACTGAGCCGACGGGCAAAGTGCTGTTGATTCGTGCCGGGCGTAGGCCATTCGGTGAGCCCACATCCCTCCGCCAGGAGGTCCTCCCACGTTCGAGCAGCACGCCGTCACAACGTCTCGGGTCATGACGCCCAGACGGTCTGCTCGATCAGACCTGGTCCCTGGCCGAACTGGTGGTGTACGCCCTGCGTCTGTGTTCGGCAGTGGATCAGAAGCCGCTGTTGCCGGCGCCCCGGTTGAATGTGTAGCCAGCCGGATTGTTCAGCCCGCCGGCCGAAGCCCCGATGACCGTGACGTAGGACAGGGTGGCCGATCCGGTGACGGTGTCGGTGTTTATGCCGTAATAGCCGGCGGCGTTAACGGTGACGTGATCCAGGGTGAGTCCGGTGATCGTCCGGCCGCTGGACGTGCCGCGCAGCAGGATGCCGTCCCGGGTGCTGTCCAGGATATCGAGGTAGGAGATCGCCACCGGGGTGGTGATGTTGGAGGTGTCGGCCAGCACCAGCAGCCCGGCCAGGTACTTGCCGGCCACCGGCTCGTAGCCACCGGTCCTCGTCATGGTTACACCCGACACCGTGGTGGTGCCCGAGAACGGCACCGGGTTGAACCGGGTGCTGACGGCCAGGCCCGCGTCGGCGTAGACGGTATCGGTCACCGTGTCGTTGGTCGCGGAGTTGCCGTTGCCGCCGTAGATCCCGATGCCGTTGCCCAGCAGCGGAAGTTGCACGGTGTCGTTGACGAACGAGCACCGGGTCACCGGCGCACCCTCGGAGAACATCGCCAGCGCGTCGTCGCCGGTGCCCCGGAACGAACTCTGCGCGACACTGCTGTCCTGCACGTCGGCGTGGATGTTCACCCCGTCGGCGAAAGTGTCGCGGATGCGCATCCCGGTGATGGTCAGGCCCCGGGTGCCCGAGTCGATCCACATGCCGACCTTGGTGTGCTCGATCCACACCGCGCTGACGCCCGAGCTGCTGCCGAAATTGCCCTCGATTCCGGTGTCGAACGCGGAATCGTTGCGGTAGCGGTTGTCGCCGTTGATGAACAGATTCGAGATGTGCACGTTGCTACCGGTGGCGAACAGGCCGCCCTTGCCGTTCGTCCCACGCAGGGTCGAATACCACATGCCGGCGCCGGTCACGGTGACGTTGGCCAGGTTGATGCGGCTGTTGATGTTGAAGGTACCGGCCGGAATCCACAGCGTCTTGCCCTGCGCAGCACTCACGGCGCTGGTGAAGGCGTTGGTGTCATCGGTCCATCGTTCGCGGTTGCACCGTAGCTAGCCAGGGAAACCGAGCCGGACGGTTGCGTGCCGGCAGCTGCGACCTGCTCGGTGTCGATTAGATCGATGTCGTAGTACGCGGCGTTGTCACCGGCGTCCTTCTGCAGGGTCAGCACTGTGCCGGCCGGCCAGCTGCCGATCAGCACATGGGTTTCGTCGAAGAACCGGTGCGGCAGGCCCTTGCTGGGATCGTTGGTGCCGAAGGAATCCCCGTACAGCCAGCTGTAGGTGGAACTCAGCGAGAGATCGGTCAATCGGGTGGAACCCGCGTACAGGCCCAGCGGCTGGGTCTGGCCGGTGCCGTCGGCACTGTCCGGGATGCAGAACCGCACCACGAGAGAATTGGTCGCGGCGGTCAGGGTGATCTTGACGTACTGACCGGTCGCCGACAACCGCACTGCCTGCCGACCCGATGCCTCGGAGGTCTCGTTCGAGTAGGTCCGGTTCGGCGCGAGCACGCTGCCGGTGGTCTGCCCGGCTTCGGCCTCGTACTCGGTGTACGGCAGGGTGGCGCCGCGAGTGCCGGTCGGTGGCGGTGGGGCGGCTACCGCAGTTACCGTCAGTGAATCGAGATTCACGTTGCCGCTGTCCGAGCTGCCGAACCGGTAGGCCACGGTGTGGTTGCCGGCGGACAACGCCACCGTCGTGCTCTGGGAGCTCCAGGTATCCCAATTTGTCGTGGCAGGCAGTGCAATTTGCTGCGCTCCCTGGCCGTCGACCGACAGTGACAGGGTCATGCCGACCCCGGTGCCGTTGGCGTAGCGCAAGCCCAGGGCGTAGTTGCCGGCCGAGGTCGCGTTCAGGGTGAACGTGGTGGTGGCGTTCCCCTTGTTGGCATCGGTGTAACCGCTGACGAAACCGGAGCCGGTGTAACCGGTGTGATCGGTGGCCGCCACCGCACCGCCGGACAGGGCTGCATTCTCTGCCTCGTAACCGCCGTTGCTCGTTCCGCCACCTCCGGTGCTGGCCGGGCCGGTCAGGGTGAGGGAGTCCAGATTGGCGTTACCGGTGTCGGAGCTGCCGAATTTGTAGGCGACGGCATGGCTGCCGGCGGTGAGCGAGACGGTCACGGTCTGGGTGGACCAGCTGTCCCAGTTGGTCGTGGCCGGTAGCGAGATCTGCTGCGCGGCGCCACCGTCCACCGCCAACGACAGAGTCCTGGGCGAGCCGGTGCCATCGGCATAGCGCAGGCCGAGGGTATAGCTACCCGCCGTGGCCGCGCTGACGCTGAAGGTGGTGCTGGCATTTCCCTTGTTCGCGTCGGTGTATCCGCCGACAAAACCGGTACCGGTGTAGCCGGTGTGATCGGCGCCGACCACGGCCCCACCGACCAGCGTGGCGCTCTCGGCCTGATAGGTGGTGGCTGCGGCGTCGGCCGGCGCGGCGGCGAAAGCTAGCGCGGCCGGCAGTGCCAGGGCCAGGATCAGGGCAGCACGAACAGAGCGTCTGAGCACGGGGGGCCTCCGGGGTTATGAAGTGCGGGAATGGGCAGGACAGCGAGCTCGCCGAATGGGCGGGAACGGAACCGCGAGAGAACAGAACAAGCGGGACTGCGGGACGGGCCGAGCTGCTAGCGGTAGGCCTCGAACTCCGCGACCTGGGCAGCGGGCCAGCCGGTGTTGCCGGTGACGACCACCCGGAGGTACCGGGTGCTGGCCGATCCGACGGGTATCGTCACGGTGTTGTTGTTGGTCACCGGGTCTAGGGCGTAGTCGGCCGCGGGCACCAGCGTCGAGTACGCGGTGCCGTCGGAACTTCCCTGCACCTCGACCCGTTCGGTGCGCCCACCCCAGCCGCTGGTGAGCTTCAACGCCACCCGGTCGACCGTCTCGGTTTGACCCAGATCCACCGCCAGCCACTGGGGAAACGCGTTCGCCGCACTCTCCCAGTAGGTGTCGGTGTTGGAGTCGTCCGCGTTGCTGGCCGGAAAGCCGTCGACGTTGCTGCTGGCGGTCATCGGACGGCCGGCGGCCAGGTTGCCGGCAGTGCTCGCCACGATGGAGCCTTGCAGGTAGACCTGGTAGCGGCCGGCCGGGGTGCCGTCGCTGACGGTCAGCGCCCCGGTGTGATCACCCTGCGCCGACGGGACGAAGCGGACCGTCACGGTGCAACTCGCACCCAGGGCCAGGGAGTGGCTGCACGTTGTGGTCAGCCTGTAGGCGCCGGTCGCGGTGATCGACTCCAGATGCTGCGCGCGTGCGGTGGGGTTGGTGACGGTCACGGTCTGCGGATCGCTGGGGTGCCCGACCGCGTCGGTGCGGAAGGTGAGATTGCCGGCGTTCAACCGCAAACGGTCCCGGTGCCGGATAGCCGCAGACGCTGCCGGACAGGCCATGGTTGCCTCCGCCGTCGGTGACGGTGAAGCCCGAGCCGCAGTCGTAGCGGGCTGCCGCCCCGAGCTCGACGGCGAGCGTCCGGGCGACGGTGGCCGAGCCCGAGGTGTTGAACTGGAGCGCGAAGGTGCCGGTCCGCCAGATCAGGTTGTTGCTCAGGTGCACGTTCGACACCGGATTGCCGTAGAACTGCACGGCCTCGTAGGAGCTGTCGGCGATCACGTTCCGGGTGACGTTCACCCGGCCGGTCAGGGCCGTATCACCGGCGTAGAACCAGAGTGCACCCCAGCCGAGGTGGCTGAACAAGCCGAGGCTGCCGGTGCGCAGCAGGACGTTGCCGGTGACGGTGGTGGTGCCGGCCAGCGGAACCGCGTTGAACCGGTTGGCGATCTGCACGCCGCCGCCCTCGGTCAGGGTGTCCATGGCCAGGTTGCCGGCCACGGTGTTGTCCGAACCGCCGTAGATCGCCAGGGTGTTGGCCAGGATCGGCAGTGCGACGGTGTTATGGGTGAAGCTGTCGTGCGCGTCCGGATGGTTCTCAGACCACATGGCCAGCCCGTCGTCACCGGTGTTGCGGATGTAGGAGTTGCTGACCGAGGAGTTGGTGACGCCGTCGTGGAAGTTCACGCCGTCCGCGGTCTGATCGAGAATCCGCAGCCGGGACATGTGCAGGCCGTCGAACGGGCCGTCCAGCCAGGCACCGACCTTGGTGTGCTGGATCCAGACGTTGTCGACGCTGGAGTGGTTGAGCGCGCCGCCGATGCCGTTGACCTGATCGGCGTCGACCCGCTGGGTGATCTCACCGAAGATGGCGAAGTCGGACAGGTGCACGCCGGTGCTTGCGTCCGGGTTGTACTTGCCGTAGACGCCGACGTTCAACCCGTGCAGAACGCTGTACCAGGGACCGGCCCCGGTCAGGGTCACCCGGTCGACGATCAGGTGACGGGTGACGGTGAAGTTGCCGGTTGGTAGCCAGACCGGGCGGTGCTGGGCCCGGCCGGAGTCGAGGGCGGCCTGGATGGCGTCGCTGGAATCCTTCGCGCCGGACGGATCGGCGCCGAAGCCCAGCACCGACAGGGCGTGCGCCGGGGCTTTGGCCGGTGCGCCCACCCGCTCGAAGTCGGCCAGGTCGAGCACGTACCAGGGCGCGGTGTCGTGCGCGCCGATCTGGAAGCGGACCCTGCTGCCGGCCGGCAGGGTGCGGCCGAACATGAGCCGAGCGTCGTCGAACTGCTGGCGCCGGCCGCCGTCGGCCGGCGTGTTGCTCCACGGGTACTGCCCGTAATACCAGGCGTAGCGGGAGGTGACCGGCAACTCGCGGCTGAGGCCGGGGGCGGTCACGGTCAGGGTGGCGTCGAGACCCTTGCCGTCAGCGGAATCCGGGATGGCGTACCGCAGATTGACCGCGTTCGCCGGGCGGGTCAGCCGAAACTCCACGTAGCGACCGGTGCCCTGGAGCTTGACCGATTGCCGCCCGAGTGACTCGGCCGCCAGCGTGCCGTAGGCCCGGTCGGGACCCAGCAGTTGACCGTTGGTACGGGCATCCTCGGCCTGTTGCTCGACGAACGGCACGGACGCGCCGACGCCGGACAGTCCGCCACCTGCTGGAATGGTGGCAGCGGACGCGGCGACGGTGCCAGTTCCCACTAGCCCCGAGGCCAGGCCGGCCAGGGTGAGAGCGAGACCTAGAGATCGAAGGTGGAGTGCGGCGGAGCGGGGTACGGAAGTTGGGTTCGGAACGGTGCGGATCACGGGCACACTCCTCTGACGGCCGCGGCTAACTACATGCCACGCGGGCGGGGCGTTAAAACGTTTTATAATGTGCCGTCGACATTACAAATGGGGCAATGACATGTCAACAGGTGACCGCCGTGCTACGAACGATCGCAGCGGTGCGCGGCCGGGGGGGCGTTCCAAACCCGGCGTGATCTCGGTTGCTCGCGCGGCCGGGGTGTCGCCGGCGACGGTGTCCAACACCTACAACCGTCCGGACGTGGTGTCGCCGGAACTGCGCGCGCGGGTGCTGGCCGCTGCCGACGAGCTCGGTTACGGCGGCGGCGACCCGACAGCGCGCAGCCTGCGCGGCGGCCGGGCGAGCGCGATCGGAATCGTGATGCGGGAGCGGCTGGTCTACGCCTTCGACGACCCGGCTGCCGTCGCGGTGCTACAGGGCATCAGCGAGGCCGTGGACCGCGAGCAACTGGCGCTGGTGATCGTGCCGGCCTATCCCGAGGTAGGTACCGCGGACGGACCGGCTGTTCGGCACGCCGCGGTGGACGGGCTGATCCTCTACTCACTCGTCGGCGACGACCCGCTGCTCAGCGCGGTGGCCCGCCGGCACCTGCCGACCGTGGTGATCGACTCCCCGTCCGACGCACTGTCCGGGGCGAACGCGGGGGCGGGCCTGCGGCAGACCGGGTTCGTGGGCATCGACGAACACGCGGCGGGCGAGGCCGCGGTAGAGCACCTGATCGAACTCGGTCACCACCGGATCGGCTTCGTGAGCTCCTGGCTGTCGGCCTCGCACCGGCCGGGCCTGGCCAGTCACGAGATGGTCGCCGCCTCCACGGCAAGCGTGGCGACCGGCAGGCTGGGCGGAGCTCGGGCAGCGATGGAACGAGCCGGGCTGGACTGGTCTACGGCGCCGGTGGTGCAGTGCCGCACTAGCTCGGTCGCAGACGGGGAGCGGGAGGCGCACACGCTGCTGGACGCGGCGCCGGACCTGACCGCGGTGGTGGCGCTGGCCGATCTGCTGGCCGAGGGCGTTCAGGCGGCGGCGCTCAGCCGGAGGCTGCGGTTGCCCCTCGACCTGTCCATCGTCGGTTTCGACGACATCGCACCGGCCTCGGCGGATCTGACCACCATCCGGCAGCCGCACCGCGACAAGGGGCGGCTCGCTGCCGACCTGCTGCTGACCTGGATCGAGGACGGCGCGATGGCCGATCGCCACCGGTTGCTGCCAACAGAGCTGGTGGTGCGGGGTTCGACGAGGGCACCGGGCTGATATGGGCGGGTCGCTGCCGAGCCTTGCCTCTCGCTAGCTGTACTGACCACAGAGGATTGGTGACGGCGTGGCTGGCTGACAAGAGGAAGACCTCCGAGTGAAGTGCGAGCTGTCGAGGAACGCACGTCATCGGAGGTCTTCGTTGCCCACGCTAATGCCAAGCTCGCTCCGCGCGGCTGGCCACCGACAGGCGCCACCCTTGCTACGGTCTAGGACCTCCTGCCGGCATGCGCTGCTGGGGGTTGCCACCGGCTCCCAGAAGTACCTGTGCCCTTGATCGCCGAGGGGCAGGTCGGTTTCGTGACCAGCACTGAAGCGAAGATAGCCTCCATGGTGGAGCGGATGGTGGAGCAAACACTGGAGAATCGACCCGCGCGCAACGGTTCAAAAGGGCACTCAACGGCGCCGAATAGCGCCTAGACAGTCCTGAATTCGGGCGATACCCTCCTAGAAACGGGGGTTGATGCGTGCTGCCGTTCACCCTGGCAGGAGGAGGCTCGATGTGGAGTCGCAAGGCGGCTCCAGGCCAGTGTTTTCGGGGCGTGCAGCTTGACCCGGCGGTCTAGAGCTCGCGCACACCCCTGCGCACCCGTCTACAGCTCTGGCCCGCGCCGGGCAGGCTGCTCGCCGGTTGCCGGGTTAGTGTGACTGATTGACGTGGACCCCGTGGTCGTTGTCGGTTAAGGTCGCTAGGTTCATTTGGGTTTCGGGGTTGGGTCGCCAGGTGGCGGCGAGTTCGGTGGGTGTGCGGTAGCCGATCCCGGAATGGGGGCGGTGATGGTAGGTGTCGATGTAGTCGGCGATCTCCTTCCTCGCTTGGTCGATGGTTTCCCATTCGGCGCGCCATGCGCAGCGTTTCTTGAACTGGCCGAACCAGGACTCTGTCGGCGGCAAGTGAAAACTGATCACCGCGCGGCAAACGAAATTTGACCAGCTTCCCGAAACCCTGTGCTCAGTCGAGCGCGGGAGGAAGCGAGTGTTGGACGTGGAGGATTGGGCTGAGATCCGCCGGTTGCATCGGGCTGAGCGGGTCTCGATCTCGGAGATAGCGCGGGTGATGGGTCTCGCGGAACACGGTCAAGGCCGCGCTGCGCAGCGATGTCGCCCCGAGGTATCAGCGCACGCCGGCGCCGACGTTGGCCGATGAGTTCGAGCCGAGGATTAGGGAGCTGCTCAAGTCGGTCCCCAGGCTGCCGGCGACGGTGATCGCGGAGCGGATCGGCTGGCCGCACGGCATGCGAACGTTGAGCGGGCCGGGTGGCCGAGTTGCGCCCGCTCTATCTGCCGCCAGACCCCGCCGGGCGCACCGCATACGAGGCCGGGGTGATCGGGCAGTGCGACTTCTGGTTCCCCGACATCAGGGTTCCCATCGGGTTCGGCCAATTCCGCATGGCGAAAACCCTTCCGGTGCTGACGATGGTCACCGGCTACTCCAGGTGGGCCAGCGCGGTGCTGATCCCGAGCCGAACTGCGGAGGATCTATACGCCGGCTGGTGGCAGCACATAAGCGCCCTCGGAGCCTGTCCGCGGGTGCTCGTCTGGGACGGCGTAGGTGTGAGGTCGGGCCGCAGCGCGGTGCCGGTCTTTCGACCGGTCCGTTTCTGCGGCCCGCCTCCCGAACCGGACGTGCGACTTCCACCGCATCCGGCTCTCCACGTGTTCATGCCGCTGTTGTGGTTGGGCTCGACCATGGTGTCGGGATGCGGGTGGCCCGGTAGTGGTAGCGCACGATGGCGACCGCTGTGGGGCGAAACATCTCGATGTTCTCGGCGCGGATCTTCCAACCGGGAAGGAAGCGCCGTACCAGGGTGTGCATGTTCAGCCGCAGGTGCCGTTTGCGCAGCCAGCCCACGATCCGCCAGAAGGCGCAGTGATCGAGGTAGCCGAAAGTGCGCGCGGACACGCCGTGACGGAAGTAGTTGCACCAGCCCCGCAGCACCGGGTTGAGCCGGCGCAGCAGGTCTGCGAGCGTTCGGTGCGTGGCTCTGCGGGTCAGCGCCCGGACCTTTTCGATGATCGACGCGAGCGTCTTCTTCGACGGATAGGTGTAAACCGCGCACTCGCCCGTTTGGCTTTGCCAGGCTCTGCGCTGGATGCGCCAGCCGAGGAAGTCGAACCCCTCGTCGATGTGACAGACCTTGGTCTTGGCCACCGACAGGCACAGGCCCATCGGTGCGAGCACCGCAGCAACTTCGTCCCAGAGCGCGTCGGGTGGCCAGTCTGGAACGGACGCGCACGACCGGTGCGCCGGGTCGGGGAATCGCCGGTAACACGAACTCCGAGATGACGCCCGGCCGGAAGACGAGGCAGTGCGTGGAGCCGCCGAACTGGAAATAGCCCAGCTGTCTGTGCTGGACGAGCACTTCGCCGCCAAGTGGGCAGCGCTCGGTCCGGAATGGACGCGCGCCAAGCATCGGCGCGCCGCAGGCGCGAGCATGAAGCTCGTCCGCTATGCCGACGACTTCGTGGTCATGCTGCACGGCACCCGCGCCGATGCCCGCCGTTCCCCTCGACCTGAGTTCGGCAGCGGGGAACGTGGAGTGGTCGACGACTGCCAAGTTGAGCCTGCGGGCAGCGCCGGAGACAGCGATGTCAGCAGCAGTCGACGTCCAACACCCGCGACAGGGCACGCATCGTGTCGGTCCGCAGCTTGTACAGGACATTCATGCCGTCCCGGCGCTTGGTGACCAGGCCGGTGTCGAGCAACTTCTTCAAATGGTGGCTGACCGTGGCCTCGTTGAGCTTGACGGCCGGCGCGAGGTCACACGTGCAGGCCTCCTGCTCGGGCGAGCTGAGCAGGACCGTCACCAGTTGCAGCCGTATCGGGTCGGCAACGGCCTTGAGCCGTACCGCCAGTTCCAGCGCCTGATCGTCGTCCAGCATGCCGGTGCTCGTCAGCGGCGGGCAGCAGGTGGGGGCCGTCAGGTCGAGATCCTGGACCGGCAGCGTCTTGGGCATGATTCCATCTTGCCACCTCCTTGACTTATGTCAAAGAAGTCGGCACTATTCGAGTCAGCCACCTCTTAGACATTCATCGAAAGGGTCCAGTCGTGAACCTTCACCCGCTCGACGCCCGCTCCAGCCTCGCGCAGCTGCGCGTCGCCGACCTACACCGTGACGCAGCCCGCCGCTGGCTTGTCGGCGAGCTCACCGCCGGGCAGCCGGCCACCCTCGCGCACCTCGTCGGTCCCGCCTATCGGCGCGCTGCCACTGGCGCGGCCAGCCTCGCGGCCCGATTCGCCCATCGCCCCGCTTTCATGGGATCCGCCCGCCCGCAGCCCTGCTGCTAACCCGAGAAGAAGGAGCACGTCATGTCCCGTGTCCAACTCGCCCTCAACGTCGATGACATCGATGAGGGCATGAAGTTCTACACCCAGCTCTTCGGCGTCGAGCCCGCCAAGCGGCGCCCCGGCTACGCCAACTTCGCCATCGACGACCCCGCCCTGAAGCTGGTGCTGCTGGAGAATCCCGGCAAGGGCGGCAGCCTCAACCACCTCGGCGTCGAACACGCTGCCATGGACGGGGTGTCCGCTGCGGCTGACCGACTCGAAGCGGTCGGCCTGCCGCTGGACGTCGAGGGTGACGTCGTGTGCTGCTACGCCCGGCAGTCCAAGCATTGGGTCACCGGCCCTGGCGGGGAGAAGTGGGAGAACTACGTCGTGCTCGCCGACGCCGGCGCCGAGCTGGAGGGCAAGACCACGGCCGAGGTCACCGACGCCGACGCGGTCCTCATTACCGAGGCCGCATCCTCCGTCGGCGGCTGCTGCGGCACCGCGGCGGTGGGGTAGTAGCGCCGGCGCGGCGCGTGCACTATTGGCGACGGCGACGTGATGGAAGATGGGCAGATGAGCCACCAGCCGATCGACATCGCTGAGAAGTTATCCGCGTTCTGCGACCACTGGTCGCCGAAGGTGATCTCGCGACTGAACGACTATGAGATCAAGGTCGTGAAGGTTCAAGGCGAGTTCGTGTGGCACACCCACGAGGACACCGACGAGATGTTCCTTGTGGTCGCTGGCGATCTGACGATCCAGTTGCGCGACGGCAACGTCACCCTGCGGCCGGGACAGTTGTTCGTCGTGCCACGCGGCGTGGAGCACTGTCCAATGGCTGACAGCGAGGTCCACGCGGTGCTTATCGAACCCACTGGCGTCGTCAACACCGGTGACGCGGGCGGCGCCCTGACCGCGACCTACGACGACTCACTGGCCTGACTGCTACCCGAGCCCCGTTACAGGGCTGTGAGCCAGCGCAACCTCACGAGCTCGGGCGTCGGGCGAAGAAGTTGATCGCGATGAACGACAACACGATGTCGTCGTCTTGGTTGAGCGCCTGCACGGCCGAGTGCACGAGTCCTCGGTCGGGCTTGGAACGCGACACACGCGCCTCGGCTACCGTGACCCGGATGCGCAGGCGGTCGCCTGGCCGCACTGGCCGTGGCCAGCGGATCTCGTCGAGGCCGGGGGAGGCCAGGCTGGCCACGTGGGAGATGTAGTGCTCGACGTAGAGACGCATGCAGACGGCGATCGTGTGCACGCCGCTGGCGATCAACCCGCCGAACGGTCCGGTCGTGGACCACGTCGGGTCGGTGTGGATCGACTGGGGGTCATAGTCCTGGGCGAAGGCGACGATCTCCGTCTCGCTCAGGCTCGCGTGGCCGAACTCGTAGACGGACCCGGGCAGGTAGTCCTCGAACCACCGGTCATCTATCGGGGCAGGAAAGTCGGCCGCACCGATAGGGCCGGTCATAACCCGGCCGTGCGACCTGCGTCGCTGGACTCGGCGATTCGCTTGATTGCGGCGAGCGTCTGCGGAATGCCGTCGAGGGCCTGCCGCGTCCGGTCGGCAATCTGAGCGTCGGCCTCGTCGCCGTACTTCTCCTCGAACATGGCAATTCCGTCCGGGAGAAACTCCCAGGACTCGGTGAGCGTCGTCCCGGTCTCCGTGGGAGCCATGCTGAAGCCCCATCGGACGAAGCGGCCCTCCACGATCCAGGCGAACTCGCGACCGGGCTCTGCGACCGCGACCTGGCACCGGGTCTGCCAGGTTCGGCTCGGCAGCTCGTTGCGTCCGGTGAACCAGGCGCCGACCTGACCCGCTTCGGTTTCATCGTCCCACCAGCACGACGTGCACACCGGACTCCATGACCCGGTGCGGGTGATGTCGGAGACCAAGTCGTACAGCGCCTCGGCCGACGCCTCGACGGAAACGGACTCCTGATGACTGCGGATGCTCGTCTCGCTCATGCTGCCACCCTGACAGACCGGGTCACTTCTTCTGCCGCCGGCTGCCGCCGTGCCAGTCCTCCTGCTGACCGACCCTGTCGGCGTCGACTCCGAACGCGGCAAGCTGGGGCTGCTCCCGCCAGCTGCGCTTGAGCTCTGCGAAGCCCGGAAAGCGGGCCAGCCCGACCACGTGATCCCACAGCTCGACCGCCGGCTTCGTACTCGAGTGGGAAGTGCGCGTCGTAGTCCACCGCGGCGTTGATCAGCCGCAGCGAGAGGAACCGCCAGTCCACGGTGTAGTCGCGCTGCGCCGGCACCGGCCGCACCCACTTGCTGGTCATCCACGCGAAGGGACAGACCGGGTCGAAGTAGAAGCATCGCTTCGGGTCCGTGGGCGGGGCGGGCTGACGTCGACACAGACCAAGACCGCGGGGATGGCCACAAGCGCGGTCGGCGGCATAGCGCCTGACGGTGATATTTGAACCGCGCGGCCAGTGTTCATCGGCGGCCGCAGAGGTAGCCACACTGCGAAACGGAATGAGAAAGCCAAGCCGGCACCGGCGTGGATCCCGTCAATCATTGCCGGTAGGCAACTGTGGCAGTGTTAGTCACGGCGGCCAGTCGAGGGACTTGGCACTGCCCGGAGCAGGCGGAGGGGTTTTCAGGTATGGGCGGTACCGAGCGGCTCGATGCGTTTCAGCGCAGGCACCCGGCTGCGGGGTTTCCGATCGCGGTCTTGTACAAGTATTTCGATGACACCGGCGCCTACCTGGCGGCGCTGATCACTTACTACGCGTTCGTGTCCCTCTTTCCGTTGTTGCTATTGATGTCCACGGTGCTTGGGTTCGTCCTCGCCGGGCATCACGACCTGCAGCAGCGTGTACTGCACTCAGCGCTATCGCAGTTCCCCGTTGTCGGGGCTCAGTTGGGCGAGCCGAAACGCCTCGGTGGCGGCCCGGGGGGCCTCGTAATCGGGATCCTAGGCTCGTTGTACGGGGGCCTGGGCGTAGCGCAAGCGGTGCAGTACGCGATGAATACCGCCTGGTCCGTGCCCCGTAACAGCCGACCCAACCCCATCAAGGCACGCGGCCGCAGCCTGCTGCTCCTGGCAACGGTCGGGATCGCGGTGCTGGCAACCACCCTGCTGTCCACGCTGGGCTCCAGCAACGCCGGCTCCCTCGGCCCGGCCCTGAAGGTCCTCGTCCTAGCCGCCTCGATCGCGCTCAACGCCGCGGTGTTCATATTCGCGTTCCGGATGGCCGGCGCCAAGGAACTCTCGGTCCGCGACGTCGCACCCGGCGCCATAGCCGCAGCCATCATCTGGCAACTGCTCCAGACCTTCGGCGTCGTCTACGTCTCCCACGTCGTCAAAGGCGCCTCCGCGACCAACGGCGTGTTCGCCCTCGTGCTCGGCCTGCTGGCGTTCCTCTACCTCACCGCGGTCGCTGTCGTGCTCTGCGTCGAGGCCAACGTCGTGCGCGTACACCACCTGCACCCCCGCGCCCTGCTCACCCCGTTCACCGACAACGTCGACCTCACCCACGCCGACCGCCGGGCCTACACCGGACAAGCCCAAGCCCAACGCTCCAAAGGCTTCGAAGACGTCAACGTCCAGTTCAACCCGCCACCCCACCCACCCGACAACGATGAGCATCGCTGAGACCTCCAGCTCCGTCGTCGGCGCGTCTGACCTCACCCAGCCCGCTACACCGTCCACGCAAGGGACCTCAGCTCTAGCGCGGTGACGTCCGAGAAACGACCCGCACGGGTCCCACGCGGCACCGCCGCCTCAGCAGCTACATGGGCGATCGGGCGATGCCGGCTGACGCGGACCCCGGTGGCTCGTCGACGGGTTCGTCCTCGCAATGGCTTAAGTGGACAGGCGCTGCGTGCACCCAGAACGAAGAGGAGGGCGAGTTGACGGACGGCGTAGCTGACGCGACCCGGCGGGGGAGCGGGCGGTGTTTGATAAGCAACTACGACGGCATTCCGATGAGACCCTCAATCGTCGCCGAGACGCTCGGGACTTCCCGTCCGCCCGGGTCGGTCGGTGTGCGATGGTGGTCGCCGGGTGGCGCCGGTCGGCAACTGGCCGGCGCCCGGGACGGCGGGAGTGATGAATGGCGGGTGAGGCCGGATTCAGCGATGTGGCCGAGCCGTTTCGGCGCGAGCTGACGGTCCACTGCTACCGCCTGCTCGGCTCGATCCAGGACGCCGAGGACATGGTGCAGGAGACCTACCTGCGGGCCTGGCGATCGTATGACCGCTTCGAGGCCCGATCGTCGGTGCGGACCTGGCTCTACCAGATCGCGACTAACCGCTGTCTGACCGAACTGAGCAAGCGGTCCCGACGAGTGCTCCCGTCCGAACTCGCCCCCGCCGAGCCCGATCCGCACACGGCGCTCGAGACGGCCGCGACCTCGACGCGTTGGCTTGAGCCGATCCCGGACGGGCTGGTGATCGCGGACTCGACCGACCCGGCTGCTGTCGTGATGGGCCGGGCCGGTATCCGGCTCGCCCTGATCGCCAGCTGGCAGCACCTGCCGCCCCGCCAGCGTGCGGTGTTGCTGCTGCGCGACGTGCTAGCCGTCCCGGCCGCCGAGGTGGCCGCAATGCTTGGCACGTCGACGGCATCGGTCAAGAGTGCGCTGCAACGGGCCCGGGCCCAGCTGCACGAGCTGGCCCTGGCCGACGGCCAGATCAGCGAGCCGGACGTGCCGCGGGCCCGGGCCTTGCTCGATGAGTACATCGCCGCGTTCGAGAGCTCCGACGTCGAGGCGCTGGAGCGGCTGCTGGTCGAGGACGTGACGTTGGAGGCCACGCCGCTGCGAACCTGGTTCACCGGACGGCGCACCTGCATCCCATTCCTGCGCGACCAGCTGCTCGGCCCGCCCGGCACCTGGCGCCTGATCGCGACGGCCGCGAATGCCCAGCCGGCGGCGGCGGTCTACCGGCGCGACGGGGACAGTCTCTACCGGCCCTACGGCGTGTGCGTGCTCACCGTGACCGACGCGGGCATCGCGCGCATCACGTCCTTCGGCGATCCGGGCCTGCTCGCGGTGTTCGGGTTCGAGCCGGACGGCGCGACCCGACTGATCGACGCGCCCGTGTTTTGACCAGCGAGGGCAAAGGTCGGCGCGGGAGCGGTTCCTTTGCCGGGTCGGCGGGGTCTACCTCGATGTAGACCGGTCGCTGTCGACCCCGAACACCGAGGACATCCGCATGAGCATTGAAGACAAGACCCTGCTGATCACCGGCGCCAACCGGGGCATCGGGCGCGCGCTGACCGAGCAGGCCCTGGCCCGGGGCGCGCGGCGCGTGTACGCCGGCGCCCGGGTCCCGTTCACCCATCCCGACGCGCGGGTGACGACGCTGACCCTCGACGTCACGAATCCCGCCGACATCGCCGCCGCCACCGATGCGGTCGACACGCTGGACGTCCTGATCAACAACGCCGGTCTCATGGTGCCCGACGACCCGTTCGACCCGACCGTGCTGGCGCGCCACCTGGCCGTGCATCTGCACGGCTCGCACGCCGTGACCCAGGCTGTGCTGCCGATGTTGGTGAACTCGCGCGGCGCAGTCGTCAACCTGCTCTCTTGCGTCGCCCTCGCCCCGCTGCCGATGTTCACCTCGTACTCGATCTCCAAGGCGGCGGCCTTCTCGATGACCAAGACGCTGCGAGCCGCCTACGCCGGCCGGGGCGTTCGGTTTCACGCCGTACTGGCCGGGCCGATCGACACCGACATGACGCGCTCGCTGCCTATCCCCAAAATGGCGCCGTATGCGGCGGCCGCAGCCATCCTCGATGCCGTGCAAGACGGGGTGGAGGACATCTTCCCCGACCCGGCGACGGCCCCCTTGGCCCCGGCGTGGGCCGCCGGTGCCGACAAGATCCTCGAGCTGCAGTTCGCCCAGCTGGTATCGGCTGGCCGGAGTTGACACCGCGTTGACGCCGGGCCGGGCGATGCGACGGCGCCGAGCCGATCAGCGGCTCCGGCGGCCAGGTGTATAGGCCCAGCGCGAGAGTGCTAGTCACCCAGGAGTTGGTGTCAGGATGGCGACCTCGGCGTGAGCGCCACCCGTTGATTGCCGGAGGGTATAGCCGTGCGCCGTCGCGGCCACGGTCCAGGCGACCGTCAGTGTGAGTGTTCCGAGGCAGCTCGCGGTCGCGTTCGGGGCCCCCAGGGCTCCGAGAGCTCGCGCTCGGGCATCCGTTCCCGGGGGCAGCGGGCACGGCCCACGGGGTGGTCACGTTGGCTGCGCTCGGCGCGAGCGCCACCAGCACCTGCCGCCCGGTGAAGGCGCGGCGCCGTCTGCCTGCACACAGGGGATGCGGTCGAATCGCACACCATTCTCGGTGGAGGATTTCCGGAGGATCGATCTGCGCGCAACCGCTCTGGACTGCATTCAACGGCAGTCAACCGCACCAGGTGTGTCCCGGTAGATGCGGATACCCCAGCAAATCCGGGGCCTGTAGAAGGCCGAGCGTTCGGCCTGGCTACATCGAGGGTCGGTGCGGCGCGTGTGGGGGCGTCTCGGCCAGCATAAATGGGGCCTCGGTGTCGACCCTCTTTCGGGGGACCCCCGCACCGAGCTGACCCGGTTCAGAACAGGGTCAGGGACGTTCGAGGGTCAACTGCTTAGAACGGTGCTGAACGTCGCAGAGCTGCACCCGCAGGGGGCTGGAGCTTGGGGGGCCTGACCCCCATCCCCGGCTGACCCTGTTTCGAGGCGAGGGCAGGATGCCGAGTCCGAGAGCGGCGCCGTGGGGCCGGGTCGGACTCGTTACGCGGCCTGGAAGCGTCGCCATCTGTCTTGTAGCCGGTCGGGGTCGGGTCGCTCGTTGATTCGGCTGGGTAGCCGCATGAGCTGGGTGCCGTGGTGTGCTTGCAGGCCGTGCCGCAGCATGGGGCCATCGATCTCGTGCAGGAGCCGGGAGTGGATCTCGATGGTGTAGTCGGGGCGGATACCGAGGATGTTGCGGTCATAGGCCACGTGATGGATCTTGCAGAGAGCGATGCCGTTGGTGATGATCGGCTGGCCACCGGTCTCGATGTCGGGGGTGATGTGCGCGGCGTCGAGAAGTTCTCGGTGCCCGAGCCGGCAGACGCTGCATTGGGTCTGGTAGGCGCGCATGACGGTCGCGGCGAACTTGGCCTGGTGCAGCCGTATCGTGCGTTCGGCGACGAGGTAGCGACGAAGCTCGGACTCGACCGGGCTGCCGGTGGCCAACTCGGCACCGGCTGGGGTGGGGGACAGCACGAACTGCTCCAGCAACGTTTCCTCCGCGACAAGGTACTCGGGGAAGATGGGCTGGAACAGGCCGGGTTGCAGACCGACGAACCAGATCAGCGGAACCTGTTCGCGCATCGCTACCCGCAGGCCCTGATTCTCGGCCTGGCCACCCTCGTCCCGGCGGAACTTGTACCGGTGCAGGCCATCGGAACCGATCACGTCGTCGTACGGGCTGGGTTTGCTAGGTGCCGGCGCGGCGGTCATGATCGACAGTGCTGCGGACCAGCCCTGGGGTTTGCGGATGCCTCGCCCGCGGTCCAGAAGCGGGAATCGGCTTGCCCGGTAACGGAAATCGTTGGCTAGTTGCTCGCGGCTGACTGGGATCGTGCCGGCGAGGGTGACCTGCTCCAGCCAGTGCATGGCCTCGGCCCGGATCTCGTCCTCGACGCTCACGTCCAGATTCTGCCCTGCGCGAGTCCGCAGATCAATCTCCTGGGCCGCCCGCCCCAGCGGGGATCGAGTACGCGAGTCGTCGCTTCGGAAGAAGCCCCGCTGCGAGGGTCGCAGCCCTGAGTCAACTTTCCGAGCCGCGACAGCCCTGAGCGACCATCCGATTGGTGGCGTTACCTGGCGGCGCGCGAGCGCAGGCGCCATGCCGACCGTGGTTCAGGCTTCGGAGATGGGCCCGTCGTAGTCGCCTGCCATCAGCTTCTGCAGCGTGGACTTGGCAGCGGCAGCATTGTCGTAGCCCTGACCACCGTCGGTGGCGACAATCTCGTGGTTACCGGCGTTCACCCGGAACGCGTACTTGCCGTCTGACCGCTGGTAAACCTCACCCGAGCCTGCCATGGCATTCTCCCATCGCATCGCCGGCACCCTTTGGTCCGGTCGAAGTGGCAGTCACGGCACAGGAGCGGCAAATCCATTGGAACCCTTCAGCGGCCGTCGCGTCTCGGGCGCTCGGCCCATACCGCCGCCCCACCACAGGTATACCCCGGTAAACATGGGGCCTGTAGAGGTGCGATGTTCGGTCTGGCAAATCGAGGCTCCATTAGCGTGGCCAAGTGTCTCTAGGCCAGTATTTTCGGGCTTCGCAGGCTGACCCGACGGCTTGACCCCCACACCGAACTCTGACCCCGTCTCACACACGGTCCGGAGACACGCGCCGCAGTCCGGCCGTCCTTTGGGGTATCCGGAGGGGGTCACCAGGCGTGCCTGCCCGGCTGACAACTGACCCGAATCCGGCCTAGGCGCATCGTTGACGCCGGCCGGGCCCATGTCAGTGGGCGCCGCGGCAGCGGCGGTTCCATGAACAGGCGGAAGTCGCAGGGGCGTGCCAGCAGCGACTCGGTCTTGACCATCCGCGCCAGAACCTAAGACCGTGCCGAACGATGCGATCCGCCGTTCGCGCATCCGAACAGCCCACCGTCCATGCCTCGGCAGTAGCGGCCGGGATCGTCGCCGGACCGCTGCGCGGCGGCACCCTGTGGATCGCCGGTGCGACTGCGTGACCGCTCGCGCCGATCTGCCGGGCAGCTGCCGGTTCGAGTGCCGACCGCGGACCGCCTGCGTCCATAGCGTCGTGGTCATAGCAAGCCGCCGGCTTGCCTTAGCGAATCTCTGGAGTGAAGACGTGGACGACTCGTATAGCGACGTCGGCGAACTGCGCCTGGTGGTCACCAGCGTGTCGTCGGACTCCCACACCTGGAACCTCGTGTATCTCCAGCTGTTGCTGGAGGAGATGGGTCACCAGGTCACCAATCTCGGTGCATGTGTGCCGGAGTCCCTGCTCGTGGACCGGTGCCGCGACATCTCACCGGATCTGGTGGTGATGAGTTCGGTCAACGGCCACGGCTGGACCGACGGTGCGCGCGCCGTTCGAGCGCTGCACGCTGTGCCCGAACTCGCCCGGACCCCGGCCATCATCGGGGGCAAGCTCAGCATCGACGGCCCGCTCGGCGCCGAGTTGCGCGAGTCGTTGCTCGATGCCGGATTCGACGAGGTGTTCGCCGACGATGCCCGACCCGGGGCGCTGGCCGACTATCTCGCGACTGTAAGGCGCAGGCAGGCGGTATGAGCGCGCCGAATTTCGGCGACGTCGTCCTGGCCACCGCGGCCGACCACAACCTGGTCGTGCAGCCACGCATGGGCATGAGCCGTCCCGACGTGATGCGTCGCGGCCTGCTCGCGACGCGGACCGCTCGCGCGCACACGGTCGGCACCATCACTTTGGACAGCTACACCCGGGTGGGTGACCACGAGTCGGCCCGCGCGGCGCTCTTCGGCGGGGTGGACCTCAACGGCTACCCGATCGTCGATCATACCGTCGCGGTCACGCGCAAGGTCCTCGACGGTGTGTGTACGCCGGACTTCCCGGTCCAGGTGCGCCACGGCTCGGCCGCGCCGCAGCACATCATGAACGCGCTCGTGCGGGTCGGCCTGCATGCGACCGAGGGTGGGCCGCTGTCCTACTGCTTGCCCTACAGTCGGCTTTCGATAGCCGAGTCGGTGCGTGCGTGGGCCGAGTCCTGCCTGGTGCTCAGCGATCTCGGCGAGCGCGGTCCGCGAGCCCACCTCGAGACCTTCGGCGGCTGCATGATGGGCCAGCTCTGCCCGCCCTCGCTGCTGGTCGCGATCAGCATCCTGGAGGCCTGCTTCTTCCGCCAGCACGGCATCACCAGCGTCTCTTTGAGCTACGCGCAGCAGACCGACCCCGACCAGGACGTCGAAGCGGTCGCGGCGGTGCGCGCCCTGGCCGAGCAGTTCATCCCGGACCTGAGCTGGCACGTCGTCATCTATGCCTACATGGGGGTTTTCCCGCGCAGCCCAGGCGGTGCCACCCAGCTCCTGCGGGACGCCGCGGCGCTGGGCTTGCGCGGTGGGGCGCACCGGTTGATCGTCAAGACCGTCGCCGAGGCGCAGCGCATCCCGACCATGGCCGAGAACGTCCAAGCGCTGGAGGCGGCCGGAGACGCCGCGGCGAGTACCAGACAAGCCGAACTGGCCAACGCCTCGCCACCGGCTCTCGACAGCGGAATCCTCGCCGCCGCTCGGGCTATCGTCGAGGCAGTCCTCAACATCGACGCGAACATCGGCCGCGCCCTCGTAGGCGCGCTCAAGCGAGGCCTGATCGACGTCCCGTACTGCCTACACCCTGACAACCCGGGCCGTACGCGCGCCACGGTTGGCAAGGACGGCCGGCTCTACTGGACGCGGACCGGCGCCCTCCCGGGCGACGCGGCCAAGGTGGATGTGACCCGGGCCGAGGACGCCACTTCGCGGGAACTGCTCCGATCACTCACCCACGTCCAGCGACGATTCGATCACGCCGCCGCTAGCGGCTGATCCTTCCCCGCGCCAGCACACCTTCCCCCAAGACAGGAGCACATCATGATCACCGATATCACCGATATCACCGATATCACCGACACGGCGCCCGACATCCTCACCGAGGACGGCCGCCGCCGGCCCCCAGGTACCCGCGAGCACCTGACGGCCGCCACGACCCGTGCGGTGCTGCGTATCCAGCACGAAGTGCTCGCTGCGGTTCGCGAATACCTCGACACTGAGCAGGGCTGCACCGAGATGCTGCTGCCGGTGATCGGGCCGGTGACCGACCCGGGCGCCCGCGGCGCCAAGCAGGTCGACATCGATTACTACGGGCACCGGTACAAGCTGATGACCAGCGCCATCCTCTACAAGCAGGCCGCGCTCGTCGCCGTCGACCGGTTCTACTGCATCGCATCCAACGTCCGACTCGAACCACTCGAGACGTGCAACACCAGCCGGCATCTGGCCGAGTTCCATCAGATTGACGTAGAGCTCGCCGGCGCCAGCCGCGAGGAGGCGATGGGGGTCGCCGAAGGCGTTGTGCGGCACGTGGTCGAGCGGGTCACCCGCAACTGCGCGCGAGAGCTCGAGGGCATCGGCCGCGATGTCGGCGCGCTCACCCACACCCTCGGCGGCGCGGCGTTCGAGCACCGCACGCACGCCGACGGCGTCGCCGAACTGCACGACATCGGCCACCCGCAGAGCCCCGACGCAGAGATCGACTGGCAGGGCGAGGCGATCATCTCCGAGAAGGCCAGCCGGCCGTTTTTCCTCGTCGACTACCCGAAGGGTTCGCGCGGCTTCTACGACAAGGAGTCGCGGGAGCAGGCCGGGCAGCTGCGCAACTTCGACCTCATCGCCCCCGAAGGCTATGGCGAGCTGTGCAGCGGCAGTGAGCGCGAGTCGGACTACCGCACGATCATGGCGCGTATGCGCGAGACCGGCGAGAATCCGTCGAAGTACCGCTGGTACCTCGACATGGTGCGCGAAGGCATCCCGGCCAGTGCCGGGTTCGGCATCGGCCTGGAGCGGTTGACCCGCTGGATCGCCGGGCTGGACTACGTGTGGCAGGCCAACGCCTTCCCCAAGGTCCCGGGGATGGTCGCACCGTGACCGGCAGCCTGCGCGCATCGACGTTTCCGGAAGCCGCGGTCCGCGCCCGCGCCCGTCACGGTGTGGCCGAGGTGTTCCCCGACCGAGGCGAGTACGGCCACGCGTTGTTCGGCGCCGATCCGGCGGCAGCCGTCGGTGACGCGCTGGACGCGACTCGGCTGGTGCCGCCGGTGTTCATGCCACGGCGGCTGGAGAAACTCATCGAGCTCGGCCGCGAGCCGTTGCACTCCGATGTCGACCTGCGGACCGACATCGGCGGCTTCGCGTCCCGGGCGCCCTGGTACGTCTCGGCATTCGGGTCGACGCAGGTGGCCTCGGCCGGCCTGGGTGTCACGGTCAGCCGGCAGGCCGCGGCGCTCGGCATCCCGCTGGTCATCGGCGAGAACGTGGTGTCGGTGAACGGTTACGGACGGATCGAAAAGACCGCCGGACGCGGCCTGCTCGACCGCATTCGCGCTTACGCCGACAACGTCCCGGACGGCGTCGGCGGCGTCGTGGTGCAGCAGAGCACCGAGGACGCCGATGCGGAGGTCTGGAATCTCGTCTACAGCGATCCCGGCGCGCTCGGTTTGCTGGAGAGCGGACGGCTCGGCTTCGAGCTCAAGGTCGGGCAGGGCGCCAAGCCGGGCCTCGGCGGCATCACCCTTATCGACCGGGCTCGCGCGGCCGATCTCGCCGACCAGTTCACCGTCGAGCCGGTGTACGGGCCGGACTCCGCGCAGCTCATGCGGTTCGCGACGCCGGGGACCTTCACCGACGAGATCCTGCGCCAGCAGATCCGGTTGATGCGCAATAACTTCCCCCGGGCCAAGGTCTGGGTCAAGCTCATCCCGGGTCGCGACGTTGCCGAGGCGGCCCGCGTGGCCTGGACGGCCGGCGCTGAAGCGGTGACCGTCGACGGTGCGGAGGGCGGCACGGGCTGGGCGCCGCTGGCAGCGATGGCCGGACTCGGCCTGCCGCTGGCCGAGTGCTTGCGCCGGATCGGCGACCCGGCTGGCTGCTTACTCGTGTCCGGACGGATCTGGGAAGGCTTGCGCACCGTCAAGTGCTTCGCGGCCGGCGCGCGTGCGGTCGGTCTCGGCCGGGCCGCGCTGCTCGCCGCCGACGAGGACCCACAGCGCGGGCTGGTCCGGCTCGTCGAGGCGCTCGCGCTCGAGGCACAACTGCTCGTCAGCGCGGTAGGCAAGTACGCGCCGGCAGATCTCACACGAGACGATCTCTACGCCCCCGGCGATACTGTCGCTGAGGCGTTATCACCGCTGGGAGTCGGAGGTCGATGATGGACACGCAAAGGGTGACCGGAGCGCACCCGCGGGCCGGTTCGGTTGATGCAGGTGGGCCGGCCACAGCGGCGACCGCTGCGGATGCCGCGGTCGCCGCGGATCCCGCGATCATCGCCCCCGCATCCCCCGGGGACGATGCCGCGGGGCCGCACGCCACCGGCCCGTTCTCCCCGCGCTACCTGTCCTTCATCACCGCCACCGGGCTGTCTTCACTCGGCGACGCCGCATGGGTCATCGCGCTGACCGCGACGCTCACCCGGCTCAGCGACGCGGCGGTGGGCGGGGCCGTGCTCGCCCTGGCCGGCGTGCCGCGTGTGGTCGCCATGCTCGGCGGTGGCGCGATGGCAGACCGCCGCGGCGCTCGCTGGGTGATGGTGCGCACCGACGTGCTCCGCTTCGTCGTCATGGGCGTCGCCGCGGCGGCGGTCGCCATCTGGTCGCCGAACATCCCGCTGCTCTTAGTGCTCGCCGCGCTGCTGGCGTTCCTCGGCTCGTTCTTCATCCCGGCGTCCGGCGCGCTGCGTCCACGCCTGCTGCCCGACCGGTACCTGGTCAAGGGCAACGCGCTCTATCTCATTGGGTTGCGCTCCGGCCAGGCCGCGGGCGGACCGGTCGGCGCGTGGTTGCTCGGACTGGGCGGTGTCGGCGCGGTCGCGATCACCAACGCGGTCAGCTACCTCGTCTCGGCCTTCGCGACCCTCAAGTGCGCACCGAAAGACCCGCCGCCTGTGCTCCGCGCACCGGCCGGGGAGGGCACCGGCAAGGCCGAGGAGCCGGGGGCGCTGCGCCGCATCGGCGAGGGCCTGCGGTATGTCCTGGCCGACCGGCATCTCCGCGCGCTCCTGATGGTCATCGGCCTGGTCGAGCTGGCCGGGTCCGGGCCGCTCAACATCGGGCTCATCCTCATCTCCGACAACCTCGGCTCCGGTGCCGCGGGCGCCGGACTGCTGCTGACGGCCTACACGGTCGGAGCGACCGCGATCTTCCTGCTCAGCCTGGTCCTGCCGGTCGAACGCCGCGCCGGCACGTTCGCGACCGGATCCATGCTCGCCTACTCCGCCGTGCTGGTGGCCCTGGGGCACGCCGGCTCCATCGGGGTGGCGGTCGTGCTCTACGGGCTGCTCGGCGGCGTCTCGGCGCAGGAAAGCCTCATGCTCACCTCGATGGTGCAGCGCAGGCTGCCCTCGGCCGCGCGGGCACGGGTCATGTCGATCATGTCGCTGCTGATCTTCGGCGCCGTCCCGCTCGGCAACCTCAGCATCGGCGTGCTGATCCAGTGGTTCGGCGTGCCCACGACGATGGCCGTCCAGGGCGCGCTCGGGCTGGTCGCAACGCTGCTGTTCGTGGCCAACCGGACGCTACGCGGCGCGTCGTTGGCCTAGCCATGACGATGCGTACCAGTGGCAACGTCGCCGCCCGGGCGCGCTCGGGCGACTGGCCCGGCTTGGCCGAGCTCGGCGAGCTGCTGCGCGCCGGCACGGTCAGCGCCGTCGAGCTGACCGCGGCGGCGCTCGGACGCATCGCCGAGGTCGATCCTCTGGTCAATGCGGTACTCGCAGTCGACCCGAGCGCTGACGCGCAGGCCGAGGCCTCCGATCGCCGGCTGCGAGCGGGTATCGCCGGGCCGCTCGAGGGTGTTCCGGTCCTGCTCAAGGACAACATCGACACCGCCGGGTTCGCGACGACCGCCGGGTCCCGGCTGCTGAGCGGGTGCCCGCCGCGCCGTGACGCCGGTGTCGTCGCCGCGTTGCGCGCCGCCGGCGCGGTGGTGCTCGGCAAGACGAACCTGTCGGAATGGGGCAACTTCCGTAGCACGATGGCACCCGAGGGCTGGTCCGCGGTCGGCGGACAGACGCGCAATCCCCATGCACTCGGCCATTCGCCCTGGGGCTCGTCGGCCGGTTCGGCCGCCGCGGTCGCCGCCGGGATGGCGCCGCTGGCGCTCGGTACCGAGACCGACGGTTCGATCGTGTGCCCTGCGGCCGTATGCGGCGTCGTCGGGCTGAAACCCGCGCCGGGCACGCTGCCGCGACGCGGCATCGTCCCGATCTCAGCCGTCCAGGACACCGCCGGCCTGCTGTGCACCAGCGTGCCGGACGCGGCCCATGCCTACGCCGCACTGCGCGGCGGTTCGCCGGCCGGCGTCGCGAACGCGCCCGCCGTCCGGCTCGGCGTGTGGACCGGGCGGCGCTTCGATCCCGCCGCGCACGCCGCGCTGGATGCGGTCGTGAGCACCCTGCGCGCCGCCGGCGTGGTGACCGTCACCGTGGCGCTTGCCTTCGACCGCGAGCGGTTGGACGACGGTCTGCACGCGATGATCGCGCAGTACCCGCAGACGCTTGCCCGGTACCTGCGCACGCGTCCGGGCGCGCCACCTGATCTCGACGCCGTCCTTGCCGGCAACCGTGCCGATCCCGTCGAGCTGTCGCTCTTCGGGCAGGACCTTATGGAGTACGCCAGCGAGTTCTCGCCGCCGCAGCGGGCGGCGGCTCGGACCCGGGGGGTCGCCGCACGCCGGTGGGCGCGGGCCGAGCTGCGCGCGGTCATGGCCGAGCACGGCCTGAGCGTGATCCTGGCCCCGACCGCACCGCCGGCCTGGCCACTGGATCCGGCCGCGGGCGACCCGGCGGCGCCGTCGTCCTCGACGCTGCCCGCTCTCGCCGGCTACCCGATCGTCACGGTGCCGACCGGTGCCGCCGCTGAGCTACCCACCGGCGTGTCAGTGTTCGGGCCTGCCAGCGTCGGCCCGGTTCTGGCCGTCGCCGCCCTGGTGGAGCAGCTCGCCGGAGACCGGCGCACCCCGGGCCTGCGCGACATCTCCGCCGGCTGACCACCGCGCGCGCCGGGTTCGGGCGCCTCAAGCGTCCATTCTGCCGGTCGATCTGCCGCCGCGACTGCCGTTCTCCGCCGTCGTACCTCCCTAGCGTCGGCTGCACGGGGAAAGCCCCGGGCAAACCGAGATTGCGGAGGAATTCATGAGCGAGAACCCGTTCGACCGGGCCGACGGCCGCTTCGTCGTGCTCGTCAACGACGAGAACCAGCACTCCCTCTGGCCCGTCCAGATCCAGGTGCCCGACGGTTGGCGGGTCGTGTTCGGCGAGGACAGCCGCGCGGCGTGCCTGGACTACGTCGAAACGTCGTGGACGGACCTGCGACCGGCCAGCCTTATCGCCCTGCGCGGCTGAACGCGTCCCGCCGAGCCCGACCCCCCACGCAGCCCAGAGCACAGGAGCGCACATCGTGACGACCACCCAGCAGCTGATCCCCGCGCCGGCGACGGCTTCCACGGCGATCCACGAGCGGATCGCGCAGTGGGCCGACCGCCACCCCGAGGCGACGGCACTGATCAGCGGCGATGAGCACGTCTCCTACAGCGAGCTGGATACGCGTGCCAGCGGGCTGGCCCGGGTGCTGTCGCGCAACGTCAGGGTCGGTGACATCGTCGCCGTCGACCTGCCCCGCGACGCCACGATGGTGGTCGCGCTGCTCGCCGTGCTCAAGGCCGGTGCGGCCTACACGATGCTGGACCCGGCCCTGCCCGCCGCGCGGCGCGAGGAGATCTGCCGTCGGGCCGGAGTGGAGGTCGTCGTCAGCGACAGCACGGCTGCGCATGCCGGGTCGCGGATCGTCATCCCGTCGGCGGCTGGCCAGTCCACGGGCGCGGCTGCGCTCGACCCGCTGTTCCAGCCCGACTTCCGCGTCGGCGCCGACGACCTCGCCTGCGTGATGTTCACCTCCGGCTCCACCGGTGAGCCCAAGGGCGTGCTCGCCAGCCATCGCTCGATCGTCCAAACCCTTGTCGGGCCCGAGTTCGTCGACTTCGGTGCCGGCCGGGTCTGGCTGCAGAGCTCACCGGTGTCCTGGGACGCGTTCGCGCTGGAGCTGTTCGGCCCGCTGCTGCACGGCGCCAGCTGTGTGTTGCAGCCGGGCCACACCCCCGAGCCGGTCGAGATCGGCGCGCTGGTGGTGCGCCACGGCATCGACACCGCGTACTTCTCGGCTGGCTTGCTCAACTTCCTGGTCGACGACCAGCCGGAGCTGTTCGATCAGCTGGAGCAGGTCATGACCGGCGGCGAGGCCGCCTCGATGACCCACGTGCGCCGCCTGCTCGAAACCCGACCCGGCCTGCGCCTGGTCAACGGGTACTCGCCCGTAGAGAACACGATCTTCACCCTCTGCCACGAGATCACCGCGGCTGACGCGCAGCGTGATGCGGTCCCGGTTGGGCGAACGCTGCCGGGCAAGGACAGCTACCTTCTCGACCAGAGCCTGCGCCCGGTGCGCGACGGCGTCGAGGGCGAGATCTACATGGCCGGCCCGGGCCTCGCGGCCGGGTACCTCGGTCGAGGCGCGCTCACCGCGGAGCGGTTCGTCGCGAACCCGTTCGGCACGGCCGGTGGGCGGATGTACCGCACCGGCGACCTCGGCGTTCGAGATGCCAACGGCGTGGTGACCCTGCACGGCCGCGCGGACCGCCAGCTCAAGATCCGCGGCTTCCGCGTCGAGCCCGCCGAGGTCGCGGCGGCGCTGCTGCGCCACCCGGATATCCACCGCGTTCATGTCCTGGCCCGGGAGACCCGCACCGGCGACACCCGGCTGGTCGCCTACGTCGTGACCAGCCGCCCGATCGGCGCGGCGCAGCTGCGCGAGCATGCTGCGCTGCTGCTGCCGCGGCACCTGCAGCCCGCGGTCTACGTCGCCCTCGACACGCTGCCGCTCAACCCCAACGGCAAGGTCGACGTCGCCGCGCTCCCCGAACCGGACTCCGGCCTAGGCGACCGCGGTACGAACGACGAGCCGCGGGACGCGACGGAGGCACGCGTTTGTGCACTGGCCGCCGAGCAGCTCGGGATCGCAGCCGGCCCGCAGGACGACCTGCTCGCCCTCGGCGCGGATTCCCTGACGATCATGGCGCTGTTGGGCCGGCTGCGCCGCGAGTTCGGCGTCGTGCTGCGCACCGCGGACGTGTTCGACGCCCCCACCCCCCGCGCGTTGGCCGGGCGCATCGAGGCGGCGCTGGCCAAGGGCGGTGCCGCGATCACGCCGAGCGCCGGGCCGGTGCGGGTCGAGCGCGGCGCGCTTGTCGAGCTGTCCTCGGCGCAGTCGCGCCTGTGGCTGTTGCACCAGCTGCACGGCCCGAGCATGTACTCCATCCCGTTGGTCCTCCGGCTCAGCGGAGAGCTGGCGACAGCGGCCCTGGTGGCCGCTCTGCGGGACGTGCTCGACCACCAGGAAGCGTTGCGCACGGTTTTTCCGGTCGTGGACGGCACGCCGTGGCAGCAGGTGCTGGCGGCCGGTGCGGCACCGGTATGGGGCGACATCCTCGACCTCACCGATGTCGCGGTGGCCGATCTCGACGCCCGGATCGCCGCGCTGGCGGGGGAACTGGCGGCGGCGCCGCTCGACCTCGCCGTCGAAATCCCGGTGCGAGCCCGCCTGATCCGGACCGCGGCCGACGAGCATGTGTTGCTTCTGATGCTCCATCACATCGCCGGTGACGGCTGGTCGATCGGGCCGCTGCTCTCCGACCTGGCCACCGCCTACAACGCCCGGCTGCGCGGTCGTGAGCCGCAGCTTCCCGAGCTGCCCCTGCAGTACGCCGACTACGCGGTGTGGCAGCGGGCCCAGCTCACCGGCGGCGCGGTCGAGGCCGACCTCGACTACTGGCGCGACACGCTCACGGGCCTGTCTGGCCCGACGCTGCCGTTCACCGACCGGCCTCGACCGGCCACGCCCAGCGGCGAGGGCGATGTGGTCGGCCTGCACCTGGACGCTCGCACCTACAGCCTCGTCCAGGACCTCGCGGCCGCCCACGGCAGCACGGTTTTCATGGTGGTGCATGCTGCGGTGGCGGCGTTGTTGACCCGGTTGGGGGCGGGTACGGACGTTGCTATTGGGACGGTGGTAGCTGGGCGTCATGATGCGGGTTTGGATGATCTGGTCGGGTTTTTCGTCAATACGTTGGTGTTGCGGACCGATACTTCGGGGGATCCGAGTTTCGTTGATCTGCTGGGCCGGGTGCGGGCGGATGATCTGGCTGCCTTCGATCATCAGGAGCTGCCTTTCGATCAGTTGGTCGAGCGGGTGAACCCGGATCGCAGCGTCTCGCGGCACCCGTTCTTCCAGGTCATGCTCCTGCTGCAGAACACCCCCGCAGTGGCGGCCGAGTTCGCCGGTCTGGACGTCGAGCACACCGTGCTGGACCTGGACGTCGCGAAGTTCGATCTGACTATCGAGCTATCCGAGACGCGCACGGCCGCGGGCCAGGCGGCCCTCAACGGCGCGTTGAAGTTCGCCACCGAGCTGTTCGACCGCGCCACGATCGAGCGGTGGTCCTCGATGCTCGTACGCTTGGTCTCGGCCGCGGCGACCGCGCCGCACACCCCGATCGGCCGGATCGAACTGCTTGACACCGCCGGGCATGCCGACGCCCTGGCCGCCGGGCACCGCTCCCCGTCGCGCGTGACGGGCCAGCCGAGCCTGCACGCGGCGATCGCCGAGCAGGCCCGGCAGCGCCCCGACGCCGTCGCGATCCTCGGTAGCGACCGCAGCCTCACCTACGCCGAGCTCGACGCCCACGCTAACCGGCTCGCCCATGAGCTGCGGGCGCGCGGCGTCGACGGCCGGCATCCTGTCGGCGTACTCGCGCCCCGCGACAGCGCGCTCGCGGTCACCGTCCTCGCGGTGCTCAAGGCCGGTGCCGGCTACACGATGCTCGACCCGCGCTTTCCCGCCGCCCGGCTGGCCGACATCGCCGAGTTGGCCGGCCTGCGCCATGTCGTCGCGACAGCCGGAACCAGCGAGCTGCGCCGCAACGATGACGTCCCCGCGTCCTTGAGCGGGCTGCACTGGATCGACCTCACGGCCGATGCCGCGGTGATCGCGGCGCATCCGTCGCAGCCGCCCGCCGTCGAGGTCGGCCCGGCCGACAGCGCCTGCGTCATGTTCACCTCCGGTTCCACCGGTCGGCCCAAGGGAGTCGTGGCCCCGCACCGAGCTGTGCTCGGCACGCTGTGCGGCCAGGACTTCGTCGAGCTCGCCGAGTCCGACGTCTGGCTGCAGTGTTCCCCGGTGTCGTGGGACGCCTTCGCCCTCGAGCTGTTCGCCCCGCTGCTGCACGGCGCATGCTGCGTCCTCTATCCGGGACACATCCCCGACCCCGCGGTGATCGCGGCACTGACCGCCGAGCACCACGTCAGCACGCTCCACCTGTCAGCGAGCCTGCTCAACCACATGATCGACGAGCACCCGGACGCCTTCGGCTCCGTGCGCCAGCTGATGACCGGCGGCGAAGCTGCCTCGGTCGCACACCTCGAGCGGCTGCTGTGCGCGTACCCCGACCTGCGCGTCGTCAACGGCTACTCGCCGGTCGAAAACATGATCTTCGCGCTGTGCCACGACATCACCGCAGCCGACTGCGAGCGCGGCAATGTCCCCGTCGGGCGACCGGTGGCAGGCAAGACCGTCTACGTCCTGGACCAGCACTTGCAGCCGGTCCCGGTCGGCGTGCCCGGGGAGCTCTACATGAGCGGGCCGGGCCTGGCCGACGCCTACCTCGGCCAGCCCGCGGCCACCGCCGAGCATTTCGTGGCCTGCCCGTGGTCGGCACCCGGCGCCCGGATGTACCGCACCGGCGACCTTGGGCGCCGCCTCGCTGACGGCACGGTCGAACTGCTCGGCCGCGCCGACCGACAGCTCAAGATCCGGGGCTTCCGCATCGAGCCGGCCGAAGTCACCGCCGTCCTCGCGCGCCACCCGGACGTCCGCTCCGCGGCCGTCCTCGCGCAGGCCGGCCGCGTGGCCGGCACCGAACCCCGTCTGGTCGCCTACGTCGTCGGCACCGATGCGCTTGCGATTCCCGCCCTGCGCGCCCACGTCGACCGGCTGCTGCCCGAGCACTTGCGCCCGACTACGTATGTCCAGCTGCCGACGCTGCCCGTCACCGCCAACGGCAAACTCGACCACGCCGCGCTGCCCGAGCCAGAAGAGCCCGACACCACGACCGTCCGCGCGCCGCGGGAGAGCCGTGCGCAGATCGTCTGCGCGCAGGCCGCGCAGCTGCTCGGGCTGGACGACGATCAGGTCGGCCCGGACGCCAACTTTTTCGCGCTCGGTGGCCACTCGCTGCTGGCGGCGAAGCTGGCCAGCCGGCTGCGTTCGGCGCTCGGCGTCGAGGCCGGCGTGCGCGACGTGCTCACCGCCGCCAACCTCGGTGAGCTGGCTGCCGGTCTGACCGGCCGCAACTCGCGCACCGCGCTGCGGGCGCGTCCGCGCCCTGAGCGGATCCCGCTCTCGCCGGCGCAGGCCCGGCTGTGGTTCCTCGGCGAGCTGGACGGCCAGGACGGTTCCTACAACGTCGCCAACACCATCGAACTCGGCGCGGGCATCGACATCGCGGCGCTGCACGCGGCGCTGGAAGATCTGGCCGCGCGCCACGAGGTCCTGCGCACGCAGTACCGCCGATCCGAGGACGCACAGCCCTACCAGCAGATCCTGCCCGACGCGCAGGTCGAGCTGACCGTGCGCGAGCTTGCCCCGGACGAGCGCGACGCGGCCGTGCATGCCGCCGCGCGCCGCCCGTTCGACCTCGCCGACGGCCGACCAGTCCGCGCCGAACTGCTCGACGTCGCCGGTCACTACGTCCTGGTGCTCGTCCTGCACCACATCGCCAGTGACGGCTGGTCGATGCCGGTACTGGTCGGCGACCTGGCCGCGGCCTACCGCGCCCGCAGGCAAGGCGCGGCACCGCAGCGAGCACCGCTGGCCGCGCAGTACGCCGACTACACCCTCTGGCAGGCCGAGGTCCTCGGCCGCGACGGCGAGCCGGACTCGCTCGCCCAGCGTCAGCTGGAGCACTGGGCACAAGCCCTCGCCGGCGCGCCCGAGCTGCTCGAACTGCCGACCGACCGCACCCGGCCCACGCACCCGACGCGCGCCGGCGCCGTCGCGCCGCTGCAGCTGGACGCCGACCTGCGTGCCCGGATCGTCACGCTGGCCCGCAGCGCCGCAGTCACGCCGTTCATGGTGCTGCACGCCGCCTATGCGACCCTGCTGACCAGGCTGGGTGCCGGCACCGACATCCCCATCGGCACCGTCGTCGCCGGTCGCAGCGACAGCGCGCTCGAGGACATGGTCGGCTTCTTCACCAACACCGTCGTGCTGCGCACCGACACCAGCGGCGACCCGAGCTTCCGTGAGCTGCTGGAGCGGGTGCGCGCCGTTGACCTGGCGGCGCAGGACAACGCCGACATCCCCTTCGACCGGGTCGTCGAGCGGCTCGCGCCGGCACGTGGCGACCATCATCCGCTGTTCCAAACGATGCTCGTGCTGCAGAACAACGAACGCGCCGAGGTCGCCGTCGACGACAGCACCTGGACGGCGCTGCCGGTGCACAACGACATCGCCAAGTTCGACCTCACGATCGCGATCGAGGACGCCGAGGACGGCGGCTTCGGCGGCTACGCCGAGTACGCCAGCGAACTGTTCGACGCAGCCACCGTGCAGCGGCTGCTTCACCGGCTGACCGTGCTGCTCGACGGTGTGACGGGCGACCCGAACCAGCGCATCGGCGCTGTCGCGGTCGCCGACAGCGCGGAGCGGGCCCTCGTGTCGGGCTGGAACGACGAGCCGGCGCGCGGCGGCGCGCGCACCGTCGTCGAGCTCATCGCCGCCCAGGTGTCGGTCCGCCCCGACGCGACCGCGATCATCGACGGCCCCCACCGAATGTCCTACGCCGAGCTCGACCGGCGCGCGGCGAGCTTCGCGGCGTACGTCGCCGAGGCCGGCGTGGGCCCGGGCGACATCGTTCCGGTGCTGCTCGATCGTGGCGCCGACCTCGTCGTCGCAGTGCTCGGCGTGTTGCGCGCCGGTGCCGCCTACACCATCCTCGACCCGCATTTCCCTGCCGAGCGAGTTGCCGCCATCGTCGGGGCCGCCCGGGCCGCGTTTGTCATCTCCGATCATGAGCACCCCGCCGGCGTGCCGGACCAGATCACCGTGCTCGAGCCGGTGCCGGTGACCTCATCGGCGCCGATCGCCGTCACGGTCGATCCGCGCGATGCCGCGTGCGTCATGTTCACCTCCGGCTCGACCGGTGTCTCCAAGGGCGTCGTCGCCAGCCACCGCGCACTGGCCGCCACCATCGACGGCGCCAGCTACGTCGAGCAGGACGCGGACCAGGTCTGGCTGCAGTGCGCGCCGATGCCCTGGGACGCGTTCGCGCTCGAACTGTTCAGTCCCCTGATCTACGGCGCGACGTGCGTGCTGCATCCGGGGCCGACCCCCGAGCCTGCGACGATCGCGCGGCTGGTTGCCGAGCACGGCATCACGACCGCGTTCTTCTCGACCACGCTGTTCAACCACCTGCTCGATGAGCACCCCGACGTCTTCGATGTGCTGCGCCAGGTGATGACCGGCGGCGAGGCCGCGTCGGCCGAGCACCTGCGCCGGATGCTCGAGGACCATCCCGGCGTGCGGTTGGTGCACTGCTACGGGCCGGTCGAGCACATGATCTTCACTTCCACCGTGTCCTTGCGGCCGGCCGACACCGAGCGCGCGTCCGTGCCCGTCGGTTCCCCGTTGCCAGGTAAGCAGTCTTTCGTCCTCGACAAGGGGCTGCTTCCGGTCGGCATCGGCATGATCGGCGAGCTCTACGTCGCCGGAGCCGGCTCGGCCGACGGCTACCTCGGCCAGGCCGCCCGCACCGCCGAACGGTTCGTCGCCTGCCCATTCGCCGCACCCGGAACGCGGATGTATCGCACCGGCGACCTGGTGCGCTGGACGACCGCCGGCCAGCTGGAGTTCGTCGGTCGATCCGATGACCAGGTCAAGATCCGCGGTTTCCGAATCGAGCCCGGCGAGGTCGCGGCCGCAGTCGGCCAGCACCCCGACGTGCGCCGCTGCACTGTGGTCGTCCACGCGGGCAACGGCGGCGCAGCGGAGAAAGTTCTGGTCGCCTACGTCGTCCTCAAGGACGGCAACGCCGCCCCCACCGCCGCGCAGCTGCGCGAGTTCACGGCGCAGCGCCTGCCGCTGCACCTGCGTCCCGGCGCGTTCGTCGTGCTTGAGCGGCTGCCGATGCTAGCCAACGGCAAGCTCGACCGCAAGGCGCTGCCCGCCCCGGAGTTCACCGCCGCAGTCGCTTACCGCGCGCCGCGCACGGCGCGGGAGCGGTTGCTCTGCGCGCTGTTTGCGCAGGTGCTCGAGCTGCCCGGCGATCAGGTCGGCGTCGAGAGCAGCTTCTTCGACCTGGGCGGCCACTCGCTGCGCGCGGCCACGCTCGCCGGCCGGATCCGGTCCGAACTTGGCATCGAGCTGCGGATCCGCACCCTCTTCGACCACCCCACGCCGGCCGCGCTGGCCGACGCGCTGGGCAGCGGCGGCGTGGGCCGCCGTCCGGCGCTCGAGACAGGCCGTCGTCCTGAGCGGATCCCGCTCTCGCCGGCTCAGGCCCGGCTGTGGTTCCTCGATCGCGCAGACGGAGCCGACGCCTCCTACCACGTGGCCCATACCGTCGAGCTGGACGGCCCGATCGAAACCGAGCCGCTGCGGGCGGCCGTGCACGACGTGATCACGCGACACGAAGCGTTACGCACCGTGTTCGCAGAGGACGGCGACACGCCATACCAGCGCATCGTCCCCGCGGCCGAGAGCTACCCGGGCGTCGTCGCGACGCTCGCCGCCGACGAACTCGACTACTGGTGCACCGCGCCGTTCGACCTGGCCGCCGACCTGCCCATCCGCGTCGGCCTGCTCGGTGTCCGCTGCGATCGGCTCGTACTCGTCCTGCATCACATCGCTGCCGACGGCGCGTCCATCCGGCCGCTGCTGGCCGACCTGGCCGAGGCCTACACCGCCCGGGCGGCCGGCGCTGCCCCGCAGTGGGCGCCGCTGCCGGTGCAGTACGCCGACTACACGCTGTGGCAGCGTGCGCTCCTGGACGCCCCGGTGGACGGCGCGGGTGCTGCCAGCACCGCGGACGAGGACGGCTCCTACTGGTGCCAGCGGCTGGCCGGCCTCGGCGGCGGTGCGGCGCTGCCGCCCGACCGGGCGATGCCCCGGCATGCCATTCACCGCGCCGACACCGTCGCGATCGACGTGCCCGCGGCCGAGCTGGCCGCCCTCGAGCGGCTGGCGGCCGCCCACGGCAGCACGGTGTTCATGGTGGTGCATGCTGCGGTGGCGGCGTTGTTGACCCGGTTGGGGGCGGGTACGGACGTTGCTATTGGGACGGTGGTAGCTGGGCGTCATGATGCGGGTTTGGATGATCTGGTCGGGTTTTTCGTCAATACGTTGGTGTTGCGGACCGATACTTCGGGGGATCCGAGTTTCGTTGATCTGCTGGGCCGGGTGCGGGCGGATGATCTGGCTGCCTTCGATCATCAGGAGCTGCCTTTCGATCAGTTGGTCGAGCGGGTGAACCCGGATCGCAGCGTCTCGCGGCACCCGTTCTTCCAGGTCATGCTCACCGTGCAGAACGGCGCGAGCGATCCGGTGCGCCTCGGCGAGCGGCGAGGCGTGCTCGCCCCGGTCACCAATCCGAGCGCCAAGTTCGAACTAACGATCGGACTGGTCGCTGACACCAGCGGACTGCACGGCCATCTTGAGTTCGACGCCGACCTCTTCTCCCGCGCATCGATGCACCTGGTCGCTGAGCGGCTGGAGCGACTGCTCACCGCAGTAGCTGCTGAGCCGCGGCAGCCGTTGCACCGGCTCGACCTGCTCGGCGCGTCCGAGCGTGCGGCCCTCACCGCGGCGAACGCCGCGACCGGTGCCACGGTCGGCGTCGTTCACGACCTGTTCGACGCCCAGGCCGCCCGCACGCCGGAGGCCACCGCAGTCGTCTGCGGAGACGCGGCGATGACCTACGCCGACCTGGCCGAGGCCAGTATCGAGCTGGCCGGACGCCTCCGCGCGTCCGGAGTCCGACCGGGCGAAGTCGTGGCGATCCACCGCGACCGTGGGCTCGACCTGGTCGTCGCGCTGCTCGCCGCGCTGCGCGCCGGCGCGATTTACACGATGCTCGACCCGACCTACCCGGCCGAGCGCATCGCGTCGGTACTGGAGTACTCCGGTGCCGTCCTGGTCATCGGCGACCCGGTCCCGGCCAGCCCTGGCCGGCCGCCGGTGCCGGTGCTGGCTGAGACCATCGCGCCCGCGACCGGCGCGGCGCCGCGGCTCACGCCATACGACGGTGCGTGCCTCATGTTCACCTCCGGCTCGACCGGCACGCCCAAGGGTGTGCTCACCCCGCATCGCGCGCTCGTCGCGACCCTCCTCGCCCAGGACTATGCCGGGTTCGGCCCCGGCGAGGTCTGGCTGCAGGCCGCGCCGGTGTCGTGGGATGCGTTCGCAACCCAGCTGCTCGGACCGCTGCTGTCGGGCGGAACCTGCGCGCTCTACCCGGGGCATCGCATCGATCCCGCCGAGATCGACCGCCTGGTGGCAGAGCACGGGGTCACCGTGCTCGACGCTTCGGCGAGCTTGTTCAACCACATCCTCGACGATCACCCCGAAGTGTTCGCCACGGTCCGCCGAGCGCTGACCGGCGGCGAGCCCGCCTCGCCGGCGCACGTCGCACGGTCTCTGCGGGAGCACCCGGCTGTCGCGCTCGTCAACGGGTACGGGCCGGTCGAAAGTACCGGCTTCACCACATCTCACCTGATCACGGCGGCCGACTCCGACAGCCCCTCGATCCCGATCGGCACGCCGTTGGTCGGTAAGAGCGTCTACGTCCTCGATGAGTTCCTGCAGCCGGCGCCGGTCGGCGTCGTGGGCGAGATTTACGTCGGCGGTGCCGGCCTTGCCTACGGCTACCTCGGCCGGCCGGGCCTGAGCGCCACCCGATTCGTGGCGTTGCCGGGCGGGACCGGCGAACGCGCCTACCGCACCGGTGACCTGGGCCGCCGCCGCTCTGACGGCACGCTGGAGTTCCACGGCCGCGGCGACGACCAGGTGAAACTGCACGGCTACCGTGTCGAGCCCGGCGAGGTCGCCGCCGTCGTCGCCCGCCAGCCCGACGTGACCGCGGCCGTGGTCGTGGTGCGCTCCGACGGCGCGGCCGATGACCTTCAGCTGGTCGCCTACTTCACCGGCTCGGCCGGCATCAGCCGGGTGCGCGCCGGCGTCGCCGCGGCACTGCCGTCCTACCTGTGCCCGGCCGCGTACGTGGTGCTGGACGAGCTGCCGCGCACGGCGAACGGCAAGCTCGACCGCGCCGCGCTACCCGCATCCGAGCGCGCTGCCGCCGTCGGCCGCCGCCGCGCCCCGCGCACCTCTCAGGAGCAGATTCTGTGCGGCTTGTTCGCGGACGTGCTGGACGTCCCGGCCGATTCGGTATCGGCCGAGGACAGCTTCTTCGACCTCGGCGGCCACTCGCTGCTTGCCGCCCGGCTAACCAGCCGTATCCGCCGCACGCTCGGTGCTGAGGCCGGCGTCCGCACCGTGTTCGAGGCACCTACCCCCGCCGCCCTCGCGGTCCGGCTGCGGGCACTGTCCGGCGACCGGCCGGCACTGACGCATCGTGAGCGTCCCGAGCGGGTGCCACTGTCCGACGCCCAGGCGCGGCTGTGGTTCGTGGACCGCGCCCAGGGGACCAGCCCGGCCTACAACGTTCCGGTCGCACTGCGGATGGAGGGCCCGCTCGACGCCGTCGCGCTGCGCGCCGCGCTGGATGCGGTCCTCGCCCGGCACGAAACCCTACGCACCTGCTTCCCCGACGTCGACGGACGCCCCTACCAGCTGGTGTTGCCGGTGGCTGAGGCCCGCGTGCCCTTCGACGCCGTCACCGTCGGGCCGCAGGAGCTGGATGAGACCCTCGCTGGCTTCGCCGGTCGCACGTTCGACCTCAAGCGCGACCTGCCCGTGCGTGCCCTGCTGGCGCGCGTCGCGGACCCGGCGAGCGGGTCCGTCCCGCAGCATGTGCTGCTGCTCGTGCTGCATCACATCGCCGCCGACGGATGGTCGATGCGCCCGCTGCTGGGCGACCTGGCGACCGCCTATACCGCATGCATCGAGGGCGAGGACCCGCAATGGGCCCCGCTGCCCGTCGACTACGTCGACTACACGCTGTGGCAGAACGACCTGCTCGACGAGGGAACCGTCGCCGAACAGGTCGGTTTCTGGTCCGCCGCACTCGCTGGAATGCCCGATGAGCTGGCGCTGCCCTACGACGGAGTGCGCCACGCCGAGGGCAACCAGACCGGGGCCTGCGTGCCGTTCTCCTGCTCGCCGCGGATCCACCGGGCGTTGACCGACCTTGCCGCCAGCTCCGGCGCCACGCTGTTCATGGTGCTGCAGGCCGCGTTCGCGGCGCTGCTGACCCGGCTCGGCGCGGGCACCGACATCCCCGTCGGCACGCCGGTCGCGGGCCGCGCGGACGAGGCGCTCGACGAGCTCGTCGGGTTCTTCGTCAACACCCTGGTGCTGCGCACCGACACCTCCGGCGACCCGTCCTTCCGCACGCTGCTCGCGGAGGTGCGGCGCGCCGACCTGCACGCCTTCGACCACGCCGATCTGCCTTTCGAGCGGCTGGTTGAGGCACTCAACCCGGTACGCTGCCCGGACCGCCAGCCGCTGTTCCAAACCATGCTGGTGCTGCAGAACAACTCCTCCGCCGCCGTGCAGCTGCCCGGATTGCGGGTCAGCCTCGACCCGATCGCGCCGGGCGACACCAAATTCGACCTCACGCTCGGCCTGGCCGAGGAGCCGGACGGCGCCGGCATCACCGGCGCGCTGGAGTACAGCACCGACCTCTTCACCGACGGCACGGCGCGCCTGATGGCGCAGCGCTTCGTACGGCTGCTCGGCGCCGTCGCGGCGGACCCGGACGTGCGAATCGGCGCCGTCGACCTGCTCGCAGACGAGGAGCGCGACCAGTTGCTGGCCGAGCGGGTCCACCCCGACCCGGACGACGTCTCGACTGCCCTGTTCGACCTGGTCGCCCGCCAGGCGGCCGCCCGCCCCCAGGCGCTGGCCCTGGTCAGCGGCGCCGACCGTTTCACCTACCGGACGCTGGTCGAGCGTGCCGCGCGCACCGCGCATGAGCTGCACGCCCAGGGCGTGCGTCCTGGCGACGTGGTGGGCGTGCTCGCCGAGCGCGGCACCGACCTGGTCGTCGCCGTGCTCGCGACCCTGGCCGCCGGCGCGGGCTACACCATGCTCGACGAGCGCTTCCCGGACGCGCGGCTGCGCGAGCTGACCGAGCAGGCTAGCGTCCGGCTGGTCCTCACGCACGGCGACCTCGCGGCGCGAGCCCCGGACATCGTCGGCGCCGTGGTCGTGATGGACGCCGCCGACACCTCCGCTCGGATCGCAGGCCACCCGTCCACCGCGCCGCGTACCGGCAGCACCGGCGACGACCTCGCCTGCGTCATGTTCACCTCGGGCTCGACCGGACGGCCGAAGGGCGTGGCGGCAACGCAGCGCGCGATCGCCGCGACTCTGCTGCGGCAGGACTTCGTCGAGTTCGCCGACACCGGCGTGTGGCTGCAGTGCTCGCCGGTGTCGTGGGACGCGTTCGCGCTCGAGTTGTTCGGCCCGCTGCTGCACGGCGCGACCTGCGTGCTCCAGCCCGGACCGACGCCCGACCCGGTGCTGATCGCCCGGTTGGTGGCCGAGCACGGCGTCGACACCCTGCACGTGTCGGCCAGCCTGCTCAACGTCATGGTGGACGAGTTTCCCGAGGTGTTCGGCACTGGCCCGGACCCGACCACGGTGCGCCAGGTCATGACCGGCGGCGAGCCCGCCTCCACCACGCACCTGGCCCGCTTGTTCGACCTCCGTCCCGACGTGCGGGTGGTCAACGGCTACTCACCGGTCGAGAACATGATCTTCGCCCTGACCCACCAGGTCGTCGCGGCCGACTGCGATCGGCCGATTCCGGTCGGACGCCCGCTGGTCGGCAAAACCTGCTACGTGCTCGACGCGCACCTGCGCCCCGTACCCACCGGCGTGGTCGGTGAGCTGTACATGACCGGCCCTGGCCTCGCCCACGGCTATTTCGGCCAGTCCGCGGCCACCGCCGAGCGCTTCATCGCCTGCCCGCATGCCGCCGCCGGCGCGCGGATGTACCGCACCGGCGACCTCGGACGCGTCCGCGATGACGGCACGGTGGAATTCCACGGCCGAGCGGATGCCCAGCTGAAGATCCGGGGGTTCCGCGTCGAGCCGGCCGAGATCCAGAGCATGCTGAACCGGCAGGAGCTGGTCCGTGCCAGTGCCGTCGTGGCGCGCGAGCGCGCTGCCGGGGATACCCGGCTGGTCGCCTACGTCGTGGGCGAACCCGGACTGGACCTCGCACGGCTGCGCGCCGAGCTGGCCCGCCAGCTCCCCGAGCATTTGCGGCCGTCGGACTACCTTGCGCTGGAGCAGTTGCCGATCAACGCCAACGGCAAGCTCGACCGCGCCGCACTGGCTGCGCTGCCCCTCCCGGAGCCGGAGAGCAACGGACAACCGGCAGGACGCGCGCCGCGCACGCCGATCGAGCAGACCCTGGCAACCCTGTTCGCCGAGGTGCTGGGTCTGTCCCGGCCGGTCGGGATCGACGAGGACTTCTTCGCGCTCGGCGGCCACTCGCTGCTGGCGATCCGCCTGATCAGCCGGATCCGCTCCGTTCTCGAGGCCGAGCTGGCGGTCGCCGACCTGTTCGCCGTCCCCACGGTCGCGGGCGTCACCGGAGTTCTGGGCAGTGCCGGTGCGCGGCGCCCTCCGCTGCGTCCCGCGCAGCGTCCCGAGCGGCTGCCGCTCTCGGCCGCCCAGCAGCGGCTGTGGTTCGTCCACCGCATCGACGGCCCGGCGCCCAGCTACGCCGTTCCACTGGGCCTGCGGTTGACCGGCGCGCTGAACACCACAGCGCTGCACGCCGCGGTCCTCGACGTGCTCGGCCGGCACGAGGCGCTGCGCACGGTGTTCCCGGAGCGTGACGGCGAGGCCGTCCAAGAGATCCGTCCGCTGGATGAGTGCGACCTGTCATTCATTGAGCTGGACTTCACCGCCGATGACACTGCCGGCTTGTGTGATGCGGCCGTCCGCGCGGCGATCGAGACGCCGTTCGAGTTGGCCCACGAGCTGCCGATCCGTGTGCTGCTCGCCCAGTTGGCCGCCGACGAGCATGTCCTGCTGCTGGTGCTGCACCACATCACGAGCGACGGCTGGTCACTGGCACCGCTGATGGCCGACCTCAGCCGGTCCTACACCGCTCGCATCGCGGGGGGCCCGCCGCAGTGGGCGCCGCTGCCGGTGCAGTACGCCGACTACACGCTGTGGCAGCGCGAGCTGCTCGGTGCGAGCGACGACCCGGACAGCCTCGTCGCGAACCAGATGCGCTACTGGCGCGAGGCGCTGGCCGGGTTGCCCGAGGAGCTAGAGCTGCCCGCGGACCGGCCGCGTTCGGCCGCGGTGAGCACCGGTTCCCTCGCGCCGGTCGAACTAGACGCCGAGCTCCATCGGGCGCTGCTCGAGCTGGCCCGCGCCGGCCACAGCACGCTATTCATGACGTTGCAGGCCGGCTTTGCCGCACTGCTCTCGCGCCTGGGCGCAGGCACCGACATCGCCATCGGGGCGCCGGTCGCCGGGCGCCCGGACGACGCGCTTGACGAGCTGGTCGGGTTCTTCGTCAACAACCTGGTGCTGCGCACCGACTTGAGCGGCGACCCGAGCTTCCGCGAACTACTCGGCCGCGTCCGGACGGCCGACCTGGGCGCTTATGGCCACGCCGAGATTCCATTCGAGCGTCTCGTCGAGGAACTCAACCCGCCCCGCTCGTTGCTGCGCCACCCGCTGTTCCAGGTGATGCTGGTACTGCAGAACACTGGCGTCGCCGAGTTGTCGCTGCCCGGGCTGTCGGTCGAAGCAATGCCGCTGGATACGGGCTCAGCCGCGTTCGACCTGCTGCTCGGCCTGCGGGAAAGGTACGACGAGCAGGGTGGCCCGGCTGGCATCGAGGGCGGTCTGTCCTACCGCGACGACCTGTTCGACCCGGAGACCGCAAACCGCCTGGTCGCCCAGCTGAGCCGGCTGCTGCGCGCGGCCGTGACCGACCCGGACCGGCCGGTCTCAGAGCTGCCCGTCCTCGACGAGACCGAACGCAAGCGCATCGTGCACGGCTGGAACCCGCAGCCCGAGACGCCGAGCGCCCGGACCGTCCTCGATCTGCTGGAGCGGCAATTCCGAGACGTTCCCGAGCGGATCGCCGTCGCCGACGGCACTGTCGAGCTCACCTACGCCGAGCTGGACGAGCGGGCGAACCGGTTGGCCGCCGAACTGCGCGAGCGAGGCGTCGGGCCTGAGCGCTTCGTGGCGTTGTCGCTGCCCCGGACCGTCGACCTGGTGGTCTCGGTGCTGGCGACCCTGCGGGCCGGCGGTGCGTATGTGCCGCTGGACCCGGCGTACCCGAGCGATCGCATCGGGCACATGCTCGCCGACGCGCAGCCGGTGCTGTGCGTGACCTCTCGCGAGGTCGGCCTGGACGGGGGGACCACGCCGCTGCTGGTGCTCGACGATCCGGAGACTGCCCGGCGGTTGAGCGCTCGTCCGGCAGGGCCGATCGCTGCCCGACCCGACCCGGCCGACCCGGCCTACGTCATCTACACCTCCGGCTCGACCGGACGGCCCAAGGGCGTCGTCGTCACGCACGCCAACCTGGCAGATATCAGCGAGTGGGCGATGACCGAGATCGGACCGCAAGCGCTGGCTCGCACGCTGTTCTCCACCTCGGTGAACTTCGACGTGTCGGTGTTCGAGCTGTTCGGCACGTTGTGCTGCGGTGGCCGGCTCGACATCGTCGGCGACATCCTCGCCCTGCTGGACGAGCCATGGTCGGGGTCGCTAGTCAGTGGGGTCCCGTCCGCTCTGGCTCACGTGGTCGAGCGAGACGACGTCCACATCGACGCACGGCTGGTAGTGCTGGCCGGCGAGGCACTGCCGGTCGACCTGGTACAGAAGGTGCGCCGGGCCATCCCAGGGGCTCGGATCGCGAACATCTACGGCCCGACCGAGGTGAGTGTCTACTCGAGCGCCGAGTTCATCCCCGCCACGCCGGGCCGCCCGGCCAAGCCGCTGATCGGCCGACCGATCCGCAACCGGCGGGCCTACATCCTGGACGAAGGTCTGCGGCCGATCCCGCCTGGCGTCGCCGGCGAGCTCTACCTCGCCGGGCCCGGCGTTGTACGGGGCTACCTCAACCGTCCCGGGTTGAGCGCCGAGCGTTTCGTCGCCGACCCGTTCGGGCCGCCGGGGGAGCGGATGTACCGCACCGGCGATCGCGCCCGGTGGACCAACGACGGCCGCATCGACTACCTGGGCCGCGTCGATGACCAGGTGAAGGTCCGGGGCTTTCGCATCGAACTCGGCGAGATCGACAGCGCCCTCGGTGAACACCCGACGGTGGCACGCTCGGCCACCGTCGTCCGCGAGGACCGTCCGGGTGACCGCCGGCTGGTGTCCTACGTCGTGCCCGCCTCGGGCCACACCCCGGGCCCGGTCGAGCTGCGCGTGCACGCCGGGTCCCGGCTGCCCGAATACATGGTCCCGGCCCACGTCGTGGTGCTGGGCGCGCTGCCGCTCAACGCCAGCGGCAAGCTGGACCGCACGGCACTACCGGCCCCGGTTGTGATGGCAGGCGCCGGTCGCCGGGCGCCCCGCTCGTACGAAGAAGTGGTGCTGTGCCAGCTGTTCGGCGAGGTCCTCGGCGTCGAGGACGTCGGACCCGACGACGGGTTCTTCGACCTCGGTGGTCACTCGCTGCTGGCGGCCCGGCTGCTGGCCCGCGTACGGGCCGAGTTCGGCGTATCGCTGGGGATGCGCTCGGTGTTCGAGGCTCCGTCCCCGGCGACGCTGGCCGCACTGCTGCGCGACGGTGCCGCCGCGGACGGCAACGGTCCGGACGACGGGCTGGGCACCGTGCTGCCGCTACGCGCGACCGGCATCGGTGACCCGCTGTTCTGCGTGCACCCCGCGGCCGGGATCGGCTGGGTGTACGCGGGCCTGCTGCGCCACGTGGACCGTCCCGTCTACGCGTTGCAGGCCCGCGGGCTCACTCAACCCGACCGGCGGCCAGCGAACCTGGCCGAGCTGGTCAAGGACTACCTTGCCCAGCTGCGCCGGGTGCAGCCGAGCGGTCCGTACCACCTGCTCGGCTGGTCGATGGGCGCTACCATCACGCACGGCCTGGCCGCGATGCTCACCTCCGAGGGTGAGCGGGTCGAGTCGCTGATCCTGCTCGACGGCTACCCCGACCCGCGGGAGGACTGCGCGCCCAAGGACCCCCGCGACCCCTGGACGCTGGCGGCGCTACTCGACTCGCTCGGCTACCCGGCCACGCATGAGCCGCCGGACTGGGCGAGCTTCTGTGCCCGGGTCCGCGAACAGGACGGTCCGCTGGCCGCGATCGGGACCGACCGGCTCGCCGCGTTGGCGCAGGTGTTCGCGGACTCGCTCACCCTGCGCCATGCCGAGCCGCTGGGCACCGCTGCCGCCGACGTGCTTTTCCTGCGCGCGGCCCAGCGGGTGCCGGGCGACCCGAGCACGCCGGCCGCCTGGCGGCCTTGGGTCGAGGGATCGATCGAGGTGCACGACATCGACTGCGCCCACGGCGCGATGACCCGTCCCGAGCCGTTGGCGCGGATCGGCGAGATCGTGCGCCGGCACCTGCAACCCGACCCGTCCACACCGACACCGACACCGACACCGACACCGACACCGGAGAGGTTCTGAGGATGACCACGACAATGACCGACGACGCGTCCGGGGGCCACGACCAGGGGCAGAGGGTCCCGCCGGTGATCACCGAGTTCTACGCCCTCGTGGACGCCGGCGACACCGACGGGCTGTGCGCGCTTTTCGCACCGGATGCCCACTACGTCCGGCCTGGCTACCCGGACCTGCACTCGCGCGAGGCCATCGCGCACTTCTACCGCTACGACCGGGTGATCAGCAGCGGCCGGCACACGCTCGACCACGCCTTCGTCGACTGCAACGGCCCGGACGCCCGCATCGCGGTGTGCGGCTCGTTCGCGGGCCGCAAGCGCGACGGCAGCGCGGTCGCGCACCGGTTCGCGGAGTTCTTCACCCTCGGCTCCGAGGGGTTGTTCACCGAACGGGAGACCTTCTTCGCCATCGCCCACGTCTGAGCCGCCGCCCCGAACCGTCACACGATCCGACCAAGTCTCATACCCCTTTTTAGGGAAAGGAACTTCCCCAATGACTACGGACCTCCACAATGACCTGCACGCCACCGACACCCTGCCTACCCAGCCGGCCGCGCAAGCAGGTGCCGTGCCCGCGAGCCCCGGGCATGGGGACGCGTTCACCGCGCACATGTACAGCCTCGACTACTCCCCGGCGCTGGGCTGGCACGGCGGCCGGCTGAGCCCGTTGCAGGCTCTGTCCCTGCACCCGGCGACGATCGGACTGCATTACGCCCAGGTCATCTTCGAGGGCATGAAGGCCTTCCGGCAGTCCGACGGCTCGATCGCGCTGTTCCGTCCGGACGCCAACGCACAGCGGTTCAACCGGTCGGCCGCCCGGCTGGCGATGCCGGAGCTGCCGGTGCCGATGTACCTCGACGCTGTCGACCAGCTCATCGCGGCCGACCAGCACGAGCTGTCCGGCCACCCCGAGCACAGCATCTACATCCGCCCGCTTATGTTCGGCAGCGACGTCAACCTGATGCTGCGCCCATCGGAGAACTACCGCTTTCTGGTGATGGCGTTCGTGGCCGGGGGCTTTTTCGGCGACGAGGTCGACGCCGTGTCCGTCTACGTGTCGCGCGAGCACAGCCGGGCGATGCCCGGCGGCACCGGCGACGTTAAGTGCGCGGCGAACTACGGGCCGTCCTTCGTAGCCCAGCGCGAGGCTGCCGACGCCGGCTGCCAGCAGGTCGTGTGGCTGGACTCCACCGAGCGCCGCTGGGTGGAGGAGATGGGTGGCATGAACCTGTTCTTCGTGCGCGGTCACGGCACCGACGCACAGATCGCCACCACGCCACTCACCGGCACCCTGCTGCCCGGTGTCACCCGCGATTCGCTGCTGAAGATCGCCGCCCGGCTCGGCTACTCCGTGGCCCAGCGCCCGATCAGTATCGAGGACTGGCGGCAGGGGTGCGCCAGCGGCGAGATCACCGAGGTCTTCGCCTGCGGGACGGCGGCCGTGGTGACGCCGGTCGGCGCGGTCCGCGACCGAGACGGTGACTTCACGATCGGTGACGGCCGCATGGGCCCGACGACCGCGCGGCTGCGCCTCGCGCTCACCGACCTGCAGCACGGCCGGATGAGCGACGTCGAGGGCTGGCTGCGCCCGGTGGGCGGCTGCGCCTGATCCGCCGCGGCCAGCACCGGATGATCAGTCGCTGCCGAGGACGTGTGTCTCGGCAGCGACTGTCGAGGTGGATGAACCGTTATGACAGCCCTCGAACCCCGACGGCCCCGCATGCGGGGCCGTCGGAGCTGCTGGGCGAGTCATGGCCCGGGTCGAGGCGCTGCGACGCGGAGTGAAGGGCGCTCACCCAGTCGCGCGGCCTGCGGTGGGTCGGTGACGCTACGCGATCTCGGCGATCCTGAGTGTCGCGATGTGGATGGCGTGCCGGACCAGATTGAGAATCGCGAAGAGATCGGGATCCTCGGCTGCCGCGCCGGGATGCCGGCGCACGAATCCCTGCTGCAGCAGGTCGCGGATTGTATGCGCGGTGTCCGCGAACGACGCATCCAGCGCGTCGGCCGCGGTGTACAGCGTCCAGCCGTCAGGCAGGCCGGCGAGCGTCTCGAGCGCGCTGCCCAGCCGGGAGCGCCGCGGCGGTAGCTCCGCGCGCAGCTGCTCGGCGAACCTGTCGCCGACCACGGAGAGCGGGTTGTCGGCCACGGCCGCACATACCCGTCTGGGTGAGGACAGGGCCAGCCACCCGGCCGCCTGCTCGATCGCCTGTGGCACGCCGTCGAGGTCGCGGCACGTTTGGGCCAGCCAAGCCTGGACGTCCGGGCCGAGGGCGAGGCCGGGGCACGCGCAGCGCGCGGCGACGATCATGAGCTCCAGGGCCGCGTCATCGCCGGTTCCGGTGGCGAGCCCGGTCAGCGTCACGCGCGCGGCACCAGGGACCTCGACGCAGGCCCGCGCGGTGACGAGGATCGCCAGGTTCGGGCATGCGGCCAAAAGCGCAGCCAGCTCCGTGGGCGCGCATCGTCCCGCGTCGTCGCCGTCGAGGACGAGCAGCGTGGGCCGATCGTTGATCAGGGCTGCGATCGCACCGGCGCTCGACGCGAGCGCGCCGTCCGCCACCCTTTGAGCGACCAGTTCGCCGATCGGCGTATGCAGTGCGTCCGTCCCGGCGTCGATCCCGGCCCAGACGACATCAAAGCCGTGCTCGTCGCACACGGCCGTTGCGATCTGCTGCGCCAGGCGAGTCTTGCCTACGCCAGGCAGCCCGGTGACCTGAAGCACCCGGGTCGCACCCGAGCCGAGGAGCTCCACCGAGGCGCGCAATTCGCCGTCGCGGCCCAGTAGCCGACGAAGGGCCGGCGGCGGTGCGTCTGCCCCAGCCTCGGTGGTGGCATCGGGGCAGGCGGCCTGCTCGAGCCGGGTGCGCGCGGCAGGTCCCAGGCGCAGCGCGTTGGTGAGCAGCCGGATGGTGTCCTGGCGCGGCGTGGCCACGCGGCCCTGCTCGAGGTCGCGGATAGCCCGGATGCTGATGGTGGACAGCCCGGCGAGCTGCTCCTGGGTCATCCGGGCGCGCTGCCGCAACTCGCGCAGCACGGCACCGAGCCGGGACGTGGGCTCGCCCTGCATCGGGGCCGGCCGCACAGCGTCTTGCACCGATTGCGTGGCATCGCGCTGCGGCCTGGGTGCGGTCGCGGCGTCTGTTCGGGTTTGCATGGGCGGTACTCCGGCGGTGTCTGCGGTGGTGATCGATGTTCTGACCGTGGCTGCCACCGTTCCCGGTCGGCTCCTGTACCGGTCCCGTCGCGATCCCGGCCGGCCGCGGACTCGGCCGGGAACCGCGACGCGGAGCGGCAGCCTCGACGCCCGCTCGACCGGGCGACTGGCTGCTATCGTCGGATTTCATATCGTGCATTCGTGGCACTTCACGGAGGAACATGACCGTTGCCGAGTCCAGCACCCGCTTCGGCATCCTGGGCGCACTTGAAGCGTGGTCGGGTGAGACGCGGATCCGCCTCAGCGGTGCGGTGCAGAGCCGGGTACTGGGCACGCTGCTACTCGAGCGCGGACGGGTGCTGCCGGTGGCCCGACTCGTCGACGCCGCTTGGGACGACGAGGCGCCCTCGACCGCGGCCCACCAGATCCGCAAGGCCGTCGCGGATCTGCGGCGCCGCCTGCCCGGGGGCCCCAGCGTGCTGGTCACCGACGGGCCCGGGTACCGGGCTGAGGTCGGCGACCGGCTCGATCTGGCCCGCTTCGAGAGCTGTGTGCGGCGGGCCGACGAGGCGCACGCGGGCGGTGAGCTCACTGTCGCCGTACAGGCGTTGCGCGAGGGGCTGGCCCTGTGGCGCGGGCCGGCACTAAGCGGGCTCGGTGGATCGGTCATCGAGGCGGCCGCGGTCTCGCTGAACGAGCAGCGTTTGAACGCCACCGAGCGGCTGGTGGAGCTTCGGCTGAGGCTGGGTGAGGCGGCCGAACTGGTAGCTGAGTTGCGGGGCCTGGTTCAGGAGCATCCGCTGCGCGAGAACCCTCGCGGGCATCTCATGCTGGCGCTGTATCGCTCGGGCCGGCAGGCCGAGGCCCTGGACGAGTACACCCGGACGCGGACTCTGCTGGTCGAGCAACTCGGCATCGAACCCGGCCCGGCGCTGAGTGCGGTCTACCAGGCCATCCTGCGCGATGCGCCGGAGGCCGCCGCTCCACCACGGGTACCGGCGATCGTCAACCCCGCCGCTGCCGAGCCGGCCGCTAGGCCTACCGACGAGGCCGCCGCAGCTGCCGCGCCGTGCACGCTGCCGATGGCTTTGAAGGACTTCAGCGGGCGGGAGGCCGACTTCGGCGAGGTACTGCGGTGCGGCGCGGCCCGCGGCATCATCGCCGTCGACGGCATGGGCGGCGTGGGCAAGACCGCGCTGATGGTCCGTGCGGCGCACCACCTCGGTGAGCAGTTCCCGGACGGGCAGCTCTACGTCGACCTGCGCGGGTACGCGGACGAGGAGCCGCTGGCACCCGGCGCGGCGCTGGACGGCCTGCTGCGCACTGTCGGTGTGCCGCCCGAGCGGGTGCCCGAGGACCTGGCGGGAAAGTCGGCGCTATGGCGCACCACCGTGTCCGGCCGACGCGTGTTGCTCCTGCTCGACAACGCCGCCGACGCCGCCTCCGTCGCGCTGCTGCTGCCGGCCTCACCCGACTGCGTCACGCTGGTGACCAGCCGCACGCGCCTGGTCGGCCTCGACGGTGCGCAGTGGATATCGCTGGACGTGCTATCGCGCGGGGACAGCGCCGAGCTCATCAGGGGCGTCCTGGGCGCCGAGCGGGTCGCCGCCGAGCCGGACGCGGCGCAGGCGCTGGCGCGACTGTGCGGCGACCTGCCGCTTGCGCTGCGCATCGCCACGGCTCGCCTGCGCAACCGGCCACGCTGGACGGTGCAATACCTCGTCGACCGCCTGCAGGACGAGACCCGCCGCCTCTACGAGCTCAGCGCGGGGGAGCGCAGCGTGGCCACGACACTGCGGCTGTCCTACCAGGCCATGGACGCCGCGGGCCGCCGCGCCCTGCGCCTGCTGGCAGTCCATCCGGGCGAGCGCATCGACGTGTTCTCGGCGGCCGCGCTGCTCGACCTCGACCCGCTTTCTACCCAGGATCTGCTCGAGTCGCTGGTAGACGTGCACCTGCTCGAACAACCGACCCTCGACCGCTACGCGTTCCACGATCTCGTGCACAACTTCGCAGTCGGGATGGGCGGCGGTGAGTTCGATGCTGCCGGGGTACCACCGGCGCCAGGCACCGCTGGCGCGACCCCTCGACCGTTGAACAAGGCTCTCGCGGAGCGGCTGTTGCGCTACTACCTGTTGGCTGCCGCACAGGCCGCGCATCGGCTCTTCGCCGGGCATGCGCACCGTTCGAGCGGTATCGATCCCACCACCGCCGCGTTGCCCGCGCTCAACAGCGGGCAGGACGCGCAGGCGTGGTTCGCCGCTGAGCAGCACACGCTGATCGCCTGCGTCGGGCTGGCCGAGCGGTGCACGCTGGACAGGCATGCGGCGGCACTTGCCCGCGAGGTGTTGTTCTGGCTGAACTCGATCGGGCTGATCAGCGAGTTCGCTGAGCTGAGCCGCACCGCGGTGGTTGCGGCGCGGCGCATCGACGACCCAGGCCTGCTCGGAACGAGCCTGTCGAACCTCGGCGTCGCATGCTGGAAGCTCGGTTTGTTCGACGAGGGCACCGAGGTGGCACAGGAGGCGTATGACCTGGCTGCCCGACTCGGGGACCGGCGGACCGAGGCGCACAGCCTGGGCGTGCTAGGCCTTTACCGCAGCCTGCTCGGTGACCTGCCACAGGCGCTGGATCACCTGACCGAGGCAATCGCGATCGAGCGTGAACTCGAGATTCCGAGCAACGAGGCAGAGAGCCTCACCTCGCTCAGCGCGCTGTACGAGCAATGGGGACGGTACGAGGAGGCCGCCGGGGCCGCGCGGGCCGCGTGCGCGATCGGCCGCGATCTGGGGGAGCGCGGTATCGAGCTGGTCGCCGTCACCGATCTGGCGATGGCCGAGGTGGGTTCGGATTCGCTGTACGCAGCGTCGGTGAACCTGGAGCGCGCTCGCCAACTGTGTAACGGGTCGAATGAGCCGGGCCACGAAGCTATGGCGTTGGCATTGTCGGCGCTGGTGGCCGCTCGGCTCGGCAGTGTCGAGACCGCACAGAAGTTCGCGGCGAGCGCGTCAGGCCTCATTGAGTTCAGCGCATCCCCGCCGCGCCGGGCGAAGGTCGGCAACGTCCTCGGCCAGGCCGCCGCAGCGCTCGGCGACCCGGAGCGTGCGCTGCTGGAGCATCAACGCGCCGATGTTGTCGCCGCCGCCGTGAGCTACCGCGCCGAGCATGCCTATGCGCTTGCGGGTCAGGCGAGCGCCCTCCGGGCGCTCGGCGCGCTTGCCGAGGCGGCGGTGTGTGCGCAGCGGGCCGCGGAGCTGTTCGCACGTCTCGGAGTGCCGCCGGAGCTGCAGCGGCCGGGTGGCGAGCGGCCCGCGTCCACCGCACCGACCGACCAGTAGCGTTCGGTCGGGGCCGATCGCGATATCTACAGAGTCGGGTTCGGCGTTCCAGCGGGCACGCCGGCCGGGACGGTCGGTCCGCGGTCATCGGCCAGCACGAGGTGATGCGTGGCCGTGGCCGAGGGGGTGTCCCGCGTTGCGCTGTGCGTATGCGATGAGCCCGCGCCGGAAATGGCTATCAACGCGGCGACCGCCACGGCGGTGATCGCGCCGGCAAGCCCCACCCGTGGGCGGTGGCTGAGCAGCATGCCGATGGTGCTGGGCTGCTGCGCGGCCGCAACGATCGTGTTCGAATCACTCATAATTCATCCTCAAATTCGTATTCGTGCGGTGGCTTGGTGTGTTGACTACGACTCTTGCCATCGCAGTTACCGGTTTAGTACCGATCCGTTCCCGGCCAGTCGGCGCGCAGCTGACAGCTCGTCACCCGGGGGCCGCGGAACGTCACCTGGACCCGGGTGACCGCCGAACCGGATTCATGGTCGGAAAGGTCGAGTACCGCGGTGACGATCGAGCGCACCTCGGCGAGATTGATCGGCGTCCCATCGGTGCTGTCCGGCCAGCCGGCCGAGTCGGCGTCGGGCCGGATGTCGATGACGTGATGCATGCCGGCCTCGGTGCGCGTCTGCACGAGCAGTTCGACCGCAGGTTCCGGTCCAACCTCGCTGACGAGATCTAGGGCCTGCTCGACGGTGCATAGTTCGGAGGCGCCCTCCACGTACTCGGAGGGCCTCTCGCCCGGGCCGGTATCGCGGCCGTCGTCGTCTGGTACTGCCTGTTTCCGCTCGTCCATGACTTGCTCTCTTTATCCGGAGAAAGCCTGCGCGGTCGCGATCCTGTCTGGGTCCCGGCGCGTTACCCGTAAGAGCTGGGCATCACGTAAGACACGACGCAGGCGTCACGGAGTCCGGTAAGCGCGGCGTCCAGACCGTTCGCGGCTTGACCGGGAGCAATGTGGGTTCATCACCCCAAGACCTGTGGAGCGATCTCAACGACGACGCGCTGGACGTTGGGCGGTCGGCCCGATATGCCTCATATGCAAGCGAGCCCCGGCTTCGGCGACGTGCCACCCACACCAGTTCGGGTGGAGGATTTCTGGAGGATCGATCTGCGCCTAACGGCTCTGAACTGCTCTGAACGGCAGTCAACCGCATCAGGTATGTCCCGGTAGATGCATATACCCCAGCAGACACGGGGCCTGTAGAGGGGCGGACGTTCGGCCTGGCAGATGGAGGCTCCATCTAGCGTCGTGAGGGGTCTCTAGGCCCGTGTTTCCGGGCCTTGCAGGTTGACCCGGCGCGTTGACCCCCACACCAGATCGTGACCCCACTTCGATACAGGGTCACGATCCTGGAGCGTGGCTTGGACATCGCGCGGCGGAGATCACACCGGGTGGCCTCTGCATGTCCGCGGACGCCTCCCGGTGATTTGTGATCGCCATCCGGAGCAACGAGAGGCAGGAATTGTCGGCTACCTGTCGGTGCCCGCGCGTATGCGTTTTGATCCGTGGCTGAGGATCTGAGCCAGGACTGCGCTTTCCGGTTCACCTCGATCGGTACGGCTCGCAACTGAGCGTGCCGTCTGTGATGTATGCCGGCGCTCTGTCGGCCAGCGCACGCAATCACTGCCGCAACGGATTGCCGTCCCGGATCTCGAAGATCGGCGAAGTCTGGTCGGTGGCCGCTGTCCGCCTCGATGCACGTCTACTGGGAGGTGTGCCGGGGGTTTCCGAAGCTGCCTGCCGGGACCGGACTGACTGCCGATGAACTGAGCCGATGCAGACAGTAGGTTGCTTGCGTGGCTGACACGGACCCGAGCGATGCCGACGTGCTCTACCACTACACCAACACCTACGGATTGCTCGGAATCATCACAAACCTGACCTTGTGGGCCACTGACGCCTCCTACCTCAACGACGCGCAGGAGATGCGCTACGGCCGAGCGGAAGTCGTTGAGGCATTAAACGTCGAAGGCCAACGACTCATTGACTCCGAAGGCCCCCCGGGCGGAGGAGCTGAATACAGCCGAGGAACGGTCATGCGCAGCGCGGCCAACACCGTGCGCACGGACACGCCACCGGTCGGGCAAGCGCCTGCCAGCGTCTACGTGACTTGTTTTTGTTCAGACGGGGATCTGCTCAGCCAGTGGCGTGGTTACGCCGAAGGTTCGGGCTTCGCCGTCGGCTTCCGACGCGACTACCTGGAAGGGCTGCAGTGGCCCAACGGCCGGCCTGGCACTGGACCCGACCCGACGCCAGGACCCGAATTGGTCAAGGTCAGGTATGGCCCGGCCGCGGTCGCGGCACTGACTCAACGAGTCACCGCCGAGATTCAACCGCACCAAACCGCGCACCCGAATGCCACCGGATGGGGCAGAGCGCAGGACACAGCCGCCGGCGAGCACCGCCTGAGCTGGCCGCGGTGCCCGCGCCAACAGCCGTGACTGGAACACCAGTAGGTCAGCGACGAACAACTCGTCCTGCACCAGCCACTGATCAAACGCCGAGTCGGTGACCGTGCCCTCACGTACCGCAGCCAGGAACGGATGACCGGTAGCCGCAGCCCACAAACGATCAAGCACAACCCGAACCATAAGCCACGGCCCCGCGAGCAGAGCGGCGGGTAGCGGACGGACTGTCCGGTGATGGTCCGGTGATGGTCCGGTGACAAAGCGGTGCGTGAGCGGGAGCGATGAAGCGTGGGCGCGCTTCGACGACCTGGTCGCGGGCACCGGTCTGCTGTTCGGCTCGCCGCACCGGGTGTTGGTCGCGAACTCGGCTGCTGAGGTGGTGTCGGTCTTGATGGAGGCCGAGCAGGCCACGCGGCCAGGGCTACTGGGCGTTCGGATACGTCGGCTATGAGGCGGTCGGCTGGGCTCGACCCCTGCCTCGCGGTGTGTGCCGCGTCGGCGAACGATCCGTCGTTGGTGTAGTTCGGGTGTGCGACGAGCCCACACCGGGGCCATCGATCGCCGCCCCGGGGCGGTGCGGCCAGGGCATACACCGCCGGTGCGTGGCAGCCGGGATGGACACGGGCGGGATATTTGGAGGGCGTCGCTCGTGTCCGGGACTACAGCACGCGTATTTTGCTTTCCCTCCGCAGCCCGCCGAAAGTGCGGATGCGTAATCCCGGAGGTTGGTCTTGGAAGCAAGTTCCCGGTCGGGCGCGCGAAGCCAACTACCCGAACGCTCGGCTGGGCCGCTGGCTGAGCGTATGAGACTCAAACAGGCGGCGGTCACCGCTGTTGAACACCGCGGCGACCTGCTGCTGTGCACCATTTCCCGACAGTCGGGTACCTCGGAGGATGCGACCCTTGTTCGGCCGCAGGTGGCCGAGACCACCGCACTGGGTGCGGCCTATGCCGCGGGGCTGGCGGCCGGGTTGTGGGACAGCGAGGACAACATCCGCCCCCGTCTGGGCCGAGGACAAGCGGTGGACCCCGTCCATGGGCGACACCAAGCGCAGAAGTCGTACGCCGGGGGGAGAGAGCCGTCACCCGCACGCTGGGCTGGGTGGACGACGAGGACTGATCCGGACTCAGGCCACCATGCCGTGCGGATCGATGACGTACTTCTGAGCGACGCCTTTGTCGAAGTCGGCGTAGCCCTGC
>JAABUM010000629.1_pt1 | contig 59577 bp, 50 predicted proteins | sample 5559161 | NCBI WGS metagenome assembly JAABUM01 (sample SAMN10711868, study PRJNA513369) | rock metagenome | isolation source: Antarctica rocks | place: Antarctica: Victoria Land, Siegfried Peak nord
CGCGTCCTGGAGCAAGGCCTTGACCGCTGCGGTCAGTTCCATCGCTGCCCTCCTCACACCCTCCCACACCATCCGTAGCGAGGAGTATACCCCGGATGGGAGGGTTTTCTCTTTGCAGTTACCTTAACGCGCGATCCTAGCCCTGCGTCGCCCGCAAGAACTCCTGGTAGGCGGCGTGCAGCATTTGCGGGTCGTCGGCGAAGAGCTGCATATAACCACATTCGCCGCAGACCCAGGCGTGGATACAGCTGAGTACGTGGCGTTGGGTGAATGCACCGCCTTGCGAGTTGGTGTTGATAACGACTACTGGTTCACCCTGTATTCCGACCGCGTTACCAAGGGCTGCCTGCATCTTGTTTCCCATCGTCGCCAGTGGAATGATGCGCTCCGAGCCGCAGGAGGCACAATGCTTCATGGCGCTTGACATGGTTACGCCTTTCAATGACATGCAAAGTCGAGAGTGCATAAGTGCTACGCATGAAAGTGTGCTTGCTTAGCGCCCGGTCGCTTCGAGGTTCTGGCGGTATGCGGCGTACAACTCGTCCGGATTCTCGACCGCGAGCTGGACGTGGCCGCAGTCGCCGCAGATCATCGCGCGCAGGGTGGTGAAGACCAGCCCTTTGAAGAGCAGCGCCTGCGGATCGGTCGCGATTCCCGCGCGCAGCACGCCATTCGATCCCTGGCCCTGATCGAAGATCGTCGCGCCGGGGATGACCCGCTCCGACTGGCAGGCCGCGCAGCGATACACCATCGTTTCCCTCTCGCTTCGGTTAATCGAGGCTGCTTCCCCATGCGGAGAGACGCTTACTCAGCGGAGCGCGCCGCGCTTCGGGTCGGAGATGTAGAGCAGCAGGCCGACGATGATGAAGTTCGTCAGCAGGGATGTGCCGCCGTAGGAGATGAACGGCAGGGTGATCCCGGTGAGCGGGATCAGGCGGGTCACGCCGCCGATGATGATCAGCGTCTGCATGGCGAGGATCGTCGTCAGGCCCACCGCGACGAGCCGCGCGAAGCCATCCGCCGCGCGCAGGGCGATGTAGAGCCCGCGATAGGTCAGCAGCAGGTAGAGCGCCAGCACGCCGAGGGTGCCGAGCAACCCCAACTCCTCGCCGACCGCCGAGAAGACGAAGTCGGTCTGGATCTCCGGGATCAGGCTCAGGTTCCCGTAGCCGAGCCCGGTGCCGAAGAGCCCGCCCGACGCGAAGGCGTACTGCCCCTGGATGATCTGAAAGCCGTTCCCGAGCCCGTCCGTCCAGGGGTTGAGCCAGACCGCGACGCGCGCGCCGACGTGCGGGGCGACCCGGTAGACGACGTATGCCCCCGCCGCGAAAGCGGCGAAGCCCGCGATGACGTAGATCAAGCGCCCGGACGCGACGTAGAGCATCGTCAGGAAGATCGTGAAGAAGAGGAGCGCGGAGCCGAAATCGTTCTGGAGGACGACGATCGCCAGCGCCAGCGCCCACATCAGGCCGAGCGGCAGGAGATAGGGGATCGGCGGCAGGCGCAGGGGGCCGAAGCGATACTCCGAGGCGAGCAACTCGCGCTTGTCATCGAGGTAGGCGGCCATGAAGAAGACCAGCAGGATCTTCACGATCTCGCCCGGCTGGAACTGGGCCGGCCCGATGATGATCCAGAGCTTCGCACCGTTGATGTTCGTCCCGATCAGCATCGTCAGGACCATCAGGCCGATCGCGGTCAGCGCGATCAGGTACTTGTAGCGGCGCAGGATGTGGAGGTGATGGAAAAGCACCACCACGGCCCACATCAGCAGCAGGCCGAGCGCGAGGTAGACCACCTGTTTCTGCGCGATGCCGGTCAGCGGCGGGGTCTTCCGGTCGAGGACCGGTTGCAGGCGCTGGATGGTGATCAGGCCGATCCCGGCGATCGTCGCCACGATCGGCAGGATCAACTGATCGCCCTGAAAGCCGATCGCGCTGAACCAGAGGCTGATGGTATAGAGGAGGCCGACGAACGCCAGGCTGACCCAGATGTCGCGCCAGGTGAACGCGGTGTCGCGCTGCGGAACGAGGAAGATCGTCAGCAGGCCGACGATCGCCATCAGCCCCGGCACGAGCAGCAGTTGGAACTCGGTCAGGCGGAAGCGGCGAAACGCCCCGCGCAGGGCGGAGCCTCGCGTGACGGCGCTCGCCGGTCGTGCCACTTGAGCGTGTTGGGCCACCGATCGTCGCTCCTATCCCCGCGCCCCGCCCCGGATTCAGTCGCCGAGGCGCTGCGCGCGGGTGAGATGCCCGTTGGACGGGGGGCAGAAGTGCGGGCCGCCGGAGAGGGGCAACCCGCACATCGTGCAGAGCGGTCGCCCCGTCACGACGATCCCCGCGATCTGCCCACTGAGGCGGCGGAACTGGCTGCGGCGGACCAGCGCGCGGAAGGTCGCCGGACCCTCCGGGTCGCCCTCGATGTCGTGCGCCTGGAGGAGGCAGAGGCGCTCATCGGCCTCGTAGCCGAGGGCCAGTTGCCCGATCTTGAACTCGATCGTCGGCGCATCCAGCAGCGGCCCGACCGGCTCCGGCGCGCGCGGGGCGGTATCGAGGCGCTTCAATTGGCGCGGGTTGAGGTGCGCCAGCAGGCGGTCGATCGCCTCGCCGAGCGCCTGTAACTGCTCTTTCTCGATCCAGAGCACCGCCGTCTCGCCGCGCTCGTTGCCAAGGATCAGGCGGAAGGTGCGCTGGCCGGGCCGACCGATCGCCTCGGCCTCCAGACGGTTGACGGTGGCGAAATCGTAGCGTACGTCGTCCATGACCTCCCCTGTTGGTCTGTGCTGGTTCTTCATGGGAGTAATAGGCATCGCTGTGTGAACGGCGCGACGAGAGGTGCGACGAGTGGTGCCAGGCGGCGGTGCGGATCCACATGCCTCATTAGCATAGCATCTCGCGCGGACCCCTGCCAACGCGCCGGGAGGTTCCCTGCGCCCCGCTCACGGCGCGGAGCCGAGCGTGCGGATGGTTCCTTAGTGTTCCATTTCGTGAATCCTTGTCGGGTTAGGCGGCGATGAGGTGTGCGGCGGTGATCGGCGGCGGCGGGGCTGCGGCCGGGCGCGGCGGGGGTAGCGCCGGGGGCGCGGCGAGCCGGTCTTCGAGGTGCTGGCGGGTGAAGCGCCACTGGAAGGGCACGGCGGTGTCGTTGTACAGCGCCGCGAAGGCCAGCAGGCGCTGCACGACGGCGGCGAGGTCGGGGAAGTCATTCGGCGTCAGCACCTTGCGCTGGACGATCGAGAAGAAGCTCGCGAGCTGCTTGAGCCAGGAGGCGTGGGTGGGGAGATGGACCAGGACGAGGTTCGGATAGCGCGCCCGCAGGCGCTCGGCGGCGGCGGCACCGCGATGGCTGCTGCCGTTGTCCACGATCCAGAAGACGCGCGGGGCGGCGCGGTAGGGCTCCTGCCGCATCACCAGGTCGACCAGGTCGCCGAACGGGGCGCGGCCCGCGGTCGTGTCGCCGCGCCCGATCACCCCGCCGCGCCGCACGTCCCCGGCGGCCAAGTACGCCAGCGCCCCGCCGCGCGCGTCCTCGTGTTCGACCCGCATCGGCTGGCCGGGCAGCGGCGGGGTGGTCGCGTGGCGGCGGACCCGCGCCTGGATGCTGGTCTTCTCGTCGGCGCTCAGCACGCGGTCGGCCGGGTCCAGCGGCACGCCGTCCCACATCCCGGCGTACAGGTCGAGCACGCGCCCGGCCTGCGCGGCGCACTGCGGGTCGCGCGGGAAGCGCCAGCTCCGGTGCTGCCAGGGCTTGAGCGCAGCGGTATCGAGGATACGCCAGATCGTGCTGGCGCTCAGCGGCGGGCGCTCCGGGTGCGCGGCGCTCAGCCGCGCCAGGTCGGCGGTGCTGTAGCGGCCGAGCGGCTCCTCATGCCGCGCGGGGATCTCGCACGCCAACGCCTTGACCCTCGCCACCTGCTGCGGGGGGGAAACGGGCTTGCGCCCGCGCCCGCTCTTGTCCGCCAGCCGGAAGCCCTCGGTCGCCCAGGCCTTGCGCCAAGAGCGCACCCAATTGGCGTGCTTGCCCAGCCGCCGCCCGGCCGCCTCGTTAGCGAGGGCGGGCTGCCCATGCAGCAGCAGCGCCAGCTTCGCGCGGTACACCCGCGCCTGCGGCGCGCTCTGCCGCCGGATCAACGCCCGGCACTCCGCCACTTGCGCGTCCGAGAACGTCGGTTGCTAGGCCGGGGCCGGGCCAGCCATCGCGCACCTCCTCCGGTGCCGCGTAGGCTACCACCCCCCGGCCATCCCTACAACTATTCGTGAAATGGGGCACTTAGCGCCGCGTTTCGCAAACACCTGTAGGGTTAACCCCTCTCCCTCGCTCCCCCGCTCCTCGGATGGGCGGGTGCCCCCCGGGCGGCGGGGTGCCGCCCGCAGGCGGCGGGGGTGCGGGTGGACGGGCGGGCAACCTGACAAGCGATCGCGAAGCAGACCACTTAGCGCCCGCCGTCCGTCGCTTCGGTCGCCGGTTTGGCCGGGGTGACCACCCGGATGCGGTCGGTGCTGACGATCGTGCGCCCGTCCTCATCGGTCAGGCGGACGTAGATCCGTACCTCGCCCGCGCCGGTCGGGAGGCTTAATGTCTTGCTGGCGGCGAAGGGTTCCGGGTCCGTCCAGGTGACGCCATCGAAGCTGAACTCCATCTGGATGCCGCCCGGTGCCAATCCCTGCGTCGCGAGGGTGAGGCCGGTATCGAGCGTGATCGTCTCGGTGACGCCGGGGCGGAGGAACTGCCCGGCCCCGGCGAGAGTGGCGAAGATGTCGGCGTCCGGCGCACCGTGCCAGACCGCGAGATCCTGGACGGTCACATTCGCCACGTTACTCCCCGCCACGGTGGAGCCCAGCGCGAGTTGCATCCCCGCCGGGAGCGCGAAGCCAGCGATCGTGCCCTGCCCCGCGACCTTGCCGCCCTGCAAGAAGGTCAGCGCGTTGCCCTGCCAGGTGAGCGCGTACTGCTGCGTCGTCCCCGGCGTCCAGGGCACCGTGGCGAGGGTCTGATTGTCCCAGCGCAGGATGGCGTTGGTCCCGGCGACGGCGAGGGTGAGGTGCTCCCCGAGCGCGAAGAGGGTCGCGCCTTCGGCGAGCGGGCCGGTGGGGGTCAGCCAGAAGGAGAGCGCCCCCCGCTCCGCGCTGACGAGCCCATCGAGCGGCAGGGTGGCGACCGTCGCCAGCCGCCCGGAGGCCGAGGCGTCCGCCACGCCCGCCCAGCCGTAACCCGCGCCAAGCGAGCCATCCGCGTAGCTGGTGGCGTACGGCTTCGCTTCGAGTTGCGCCCCATCGACCTCGATGATCGCGCCCGCCGGGACGACGATCTGCGCCTCGGTGCTCGTCCCGCCGCTCGTGCCGGTATACGTGAAGCGTTGCCAGGTCGCGCCGAGGTGGTACGCCTGCGCGGCCTGTCCGGCCATGCCCAGGCTGAAGACCGTGCTCGGCACCGTCGTCCCGGCCCCCTCGACCGCGATCGCGCGGGCGTAGACCGACCACGTCGCCAGGGTGCCATCGCCGGCCCTGGTGGCGAGGATCGCGGGCGCGGTGCCCTTACTGTTGTCGAGGCGCAGGCTGCGCTTGCCGAAGAGCGCGCTCTCGACCGGGGTCACGACGAAGCCGTTGTCCGCCGTGCCCGCCGCAGTCCAGCCCTCCGCTCCGCGCTCGAAGCTCGGGTCGGTGAGCAGATTGGTCGTCCCTTCTTCGACGAGCAGCCCCGTTGCGTCGCGAATCTTCCCGCTATTCGGTGCGCCGGTCGCGGCCACCGCCGCCGCCGCGCCCAGTGGTGCCATACCGGTGGTTGTGGCACCCGGCACTTGCTCGAAGCGCAGGGGGCCGCTGACGACGGCGCCGCGCCCGCCGAGCGTGGCGAGCGCCGCGCCGTCGAGCGGGGCCAGCAAGGCGAGATCGGCGCGCGGGTTGGCGACGACCGAACCGCGTGGTTCCCCACGGCGGATCGTGTAGCGCACCGCCGTATCGTCGGTCAGGCCGTGGAAAGCGCGGTTCCCCGCCGCGTCGGTCTGCACCAACAGGAGGCGGTAGGTGCCTTCGGCGAGCGGCGCGGCGTTCCAGTCCACCTGCCCGCTGCCGCCGGCGAACGCCCCGACCGGCTGCCACTGGCCCCGGATGCTGCCATCCTTCGCCGTGTTAGCGTAGATCTCGATCTTGGTGACCGGCAGGCCGTTCGCGCTCCCCTTGGCCTGGATCGTCACCGTGTCGGCGTTGGAGGGGCTATTCGGGGTGAAGCCGAATTCGAGCTTCCGGTCGGTGGTATCCGCCGCGACCGGGCGATTGGTGCTGGTGATGCTCGCCCCATTCGCGAGCGCCTGCCCGTCCAGCGGCTCGGCGCGGATCGAGACCCACTGCCCGTTCTTCAGCAGCCAGAGGCCGAAGTGGAGGTGCGAGCCGGTCGATTCGCCGGTGCTGCCGGTGAGGCCGAGCGGCGTGCCGTGCAGCACCGCCTGATTGACCTTGATGCCCGGATTGACGCGCGGATCGGTCTTGAGATGGACATAGAGGGTGCGTAGCTGCGAGCCATCCGGCGCGACGTGATACAGCTCGACCACCCAGGCTCCGGCGCTATCCTGATAGACGTTGTTGACGATCCCGTCGGCGGCGGCGAGGATCGGCTCGCCGTCGTCCTCCTGACTATTCGGCCAGGCACCCTTGTTGAAATCGACCGCGTAGTAGTTGCCGTAGGCGTCGGTGTGGAAGCCATCGCCGTAGAATGAGCCATCGCCCCCGGCGTGCCAGGTCTCCCCGGCGGTCCAGGGGGCGTAGAGCTGGATCGGGGAGGGCATGTCGATATGCCGCGAATTGCTCGGGAGCAGCGGATTCTGCGGCGTGGCGAGGCTACCGGTCGGGTTGGGACCGGTGTTGTTCAGCAGGTTCGGGTCGGCGACGATCCCCCCGGCGTAGGTATTGGCCCAGGAGATGATCAGATCGACGTACCAATCGGCATTGTTATAGGAGTAGAGGGCTTTGCGGATGTCGCCCGGTGCGCCGCTATCCTTCAGATAGAAGGCGGCGGCGTAGATCGACGATTCGGGATCCCAGATCCCCTGCATCCCCAGGTTCTTGCCGGTGGTCGTGTCCACGCGCGCCAGCAGCAGTCGGTAGGTGCCGGGGAGGAACTGCATCATACCAAGGGCGTGCTCGTTCTCGGTCCCGGCGAGCTGCGGGATGTAGGGGCCGATCGCGGTCGGGGTGAAGTTCGACTCGACGCGGGCGATCGCCAGCAGGATCTCCTTCGGCACGCCGGTCAGGCTCGCCGCACGCTCGAAGATCGGCAAGAGTTGCGAGGGGGCGAGCGCCGGACCTTCGGCTGGCGGTGGCACGCCGGGATTGCTGTTCGTGGGCGGATTCGTGCCCGGCGACGAGTAGCCCGGTACGCCCGGATCGGGGCTGGACGACGGTGCCGGGCTTGGCGAGGGCGATGCCGACGGGGCGGGCGAAGCCGCAGGACTCGGGCTCGCGCTCGGCGCTGGCGCGCTTGTCGGCAGCAGCACCCCGGCCAACAGCCAGCCGCTGAAGCCGTCGCCCGCGATCGGCCACCAGACCAACCCTTCGGCCTCGCGGCTCGCGCCGGCGACCGCGAGGATGGTGCCATTCGAGAGAGCGCGCACGACCGTGGCCGCGTTGCTCGGCTGCTCCCGCACCGCCGCGCTCCCGGTCGGCGAGTTCACCAGTGCGTAGCCGCCCGCGACGAGGGCCGTGGGGGCTGCGGTGGCGGTAGTGGTGGTCGCTGGTGCGGGGGACGCGGACGTGTTCGGGGTGGCGCTGGCGCCCGGTGCCACGCTGGCGCTCGGTGCCACGCTGGCGCTCGCCGAGGGGCGTGGGCTTGCCGAGGGGGCCGGACCGGTACTCGCCGAAGGATCGGGGCTGACCGAAGGTGCCGCGCTCGGGCTGGCGTTCGGACTCGCAGTGGCCGTGGCTGTGGCCGTCGCGGGTGCGGCGGACGGCGCGGCGGTTGGGGACGCCGAGGGGACCGACGATGGCGAGGGGACCGACGATGGCACGGCGGTTGCCGGTGCGACCGTCGCGGGCGGCGCTGTCGCCGTCGCTCCGGCGGTCGATGTGACTTCCGCTGCTGCGGCACCCCCGCGCGGCGAGGCGGGGGCGGCGCTCGCCGCCGGGGTCGCCGCGAAGGTCGCGACCGGCGTGGCGGCGGCGCTCAGGGTGACGGTGGTGAGTTGCTCGCGCGCCGATTCCTGTCCGCGCACGATGATCGTCCAAGTTCCGGTCTGATAGTTCTCGGCGGTGTTGAAGACGAATGTGGCCTTGCCGCTCTCGTTGGCGGTCACCTCGGCCCCGGCGCTCCCCACGACGAGGATCGCCGGATCGCCGCCGAGCGAATGGAGGGAGAGGGTCTGGCCGTATGGTGTTTGCGCGCGGGTCGTCAGCGCCTCGCCGGGCGCGAACCCGGTCGCGTCGAGCGCGATGGTACTCCCGGCGGTGGCCGTCTCCGCCGCCTGCGTTGTCTGCTGATTCGCGGCCAGGGTCGTCAGGGTTGTCGTACCCAGGAGATTGATCAAGAGCAGCGTCGCCAGCACGAACGACGGAATTCGACGCACAGGATACCTCACGGTGTGGATTGCTCCATTCATCTTCTCAGTCCGTAGCGCACCATGCGCTGCGGTACTTTGCTACCGGTCTCTTCCGGCTCGGTAGTGTAACGCACACATTCACGAACAGGTTGCGACACGCCGAGACTATCGTACTATCATTGCTGTCCGTTCAACTCCGCGCAAGTATCGCGAGCAGCGTGCGATCGTGCCACTCCGCCGCAGTCTGACCGCGCCACGTATCGGCAGTTGTGGTGCGCGAATTGCGTTTCCCTGCCAGGGAACATCCAATTGATGCACTTCCCACACCCCCGAATGGTTGGACGTGAGCAACCCCGCGTGGGCCGAATACGCCGCGCGATGACGATGGAGGTGAGCAAGGATGCCGACGCGCGCGATATTGATCCAGAATCCGACCGCCGGGCAAGGCGACTGGCAGGAGCAGATTCGCGCGGCATTGGAGACGTTTCAGCATGCCGGATGGGAGATCACGCTGCGCGAGACGACCGGCCAGGGGGATGCGACCCAGTTTGCCAAAGAGGCGGTTGCGGAGGGCCGGGACATCGTTGTCGTCGCCGGGGGCGATGGCACCGTGAACGAGGCGTTGCAAGGGCTGGCCGAGCAGACGCACACGGCGCTGGCGGTCCTGCCGGGCGGCACCGTCAACGTGTGGGCGACCGAGCTCGGCAGCGGCGACGGGCAGGAGGACATCGCGGCGCGCATCGTGGCCGGGCGGCGGCGGCGGATCGACATCGGGCGGGTCAACGACCGCTACTTCATGATGATGGCGAGCGCCGGGTTCGATGCCGAGACGAGCGCGCTCGTCTCCGACACCCCCGAACTTAAGCAGATGAAGCGCCGGGTCGGGCCGCTGGCCTATACGCTGGCGGCGGTGCGGACGCTACGCACCTTTCGGGGCCGAGGGTTGCTGCTGGAGATCGATGGTCGAGCCGTGCGCCGCCGGGCGTTGATGGTGATCGTCGGCAATACACGCCTCTATGGCGGCATCGCGCAGATCACCTATCAGGCCCACGCGGACGATGGTTCCCTCGATCTCTGCGTGCTGACCGGTCAGGGACCGCTCGATCTCGCCCGACGTTTCGTCTCCGTCGCGTTGCGCCGCCAACGGCAAGACGACCATATCGATTATCGGAAGGTCCAGCGGGTTACGATTACTACTGTCGATACGACGCGCCCGCTGCGGGTCCAGGCCGATGGCGAGGACATCGGCGAGACTCCCGTCACGCTGGAAGTCATCCCCGCCGCCCTGGAAGTGATCATCTTCCCCGATACCCCGCCCGGTTTCCTCTCCGACGATGACGAATCCGGCGAGGGTGAAGACGAGAACAAGGCGTAGGCGCGGTATCCTTGCCCACGGGTGCTGGGCGCGGCATCCGACGTGACGAGAGCGATAGGGCGAGGGCGATGGCGGTCGAGGCGGGGCGTGGGGACGAGCACGACGCGACGAGGGTCGCGCTGACAGGGACGCAAGCGACCTTCCTGCGCGACGAGCGGGTGGCCCGTTTCGCGACGGTCGGGCCGGGTGGCGTGCCCCATCTCGTCCCGGTCTGCTATCACGCGACACTCGATACGACCGGCGTGACGGCGCTCGACATCGCCCTCGACGAGAAGCCGAAGAGGGTTGCGCCACACGCCCTGCGGCGCGTGCGGAATCTGCTGGCGAACCCGGCGGTCGCGCTCCTGGTCGATCGCTACGATGATGGCGACTGGGATCGGCTCGCCTTCCTGCGGGTCAATGGGCACGCCGCGCTCCTCGAACCGGGCGATCCGGCGCACGCCCCGGCGATCGCGGCCCTCCGCGCGAAGTACCCGCAGTACCGCGCGATGGCGCTCGATGGTCGTCCGATCATCCGCATCACGCCGACCGCAGTCAGCGGTTGGGCGGCGGCGGCCACCGCGCCGGATGCGACCCTCGGTGCGCCGCTCGGCATCCCGTTCGAGCGTTTGCGGATCGCGCGGCGCTCGGTGCGGCGCTTCCGTCCCGAACCACCGTCGCGCGCGGTCGTGGAGGCGCTGATCGAATCGGCGGGCTGGGCACCCTCGCCGCACGGGCGACAACCGTGGCGCTTCGCGGTCGTGACGCGGCAGGAGACGAAGTTGGCGCTGGCGGACGCGATGGGTGAGACCTGGATCGCGCAACTCTCGCTCGATGGGCAGGACAGCGCGACGATCGCCGCGCGCCTCGAAGGATCGCGGCGGCGCTTACTGACGACGCCGGTGCTGATCGTCCCCTGTCTCTACATCGGCGATCTGGATGCCTATCCCGATCCGGTGCGGCAGGTGGCCGAGGAGACTATGGCGGTGCAGAGCCTCGGGGCGGCGGTGCAGAACCTCCTCCTCGCCGCCGCCGACCGGGGACTCGATACCGGCTGGATGTGCGCGCCCCTCTTCTGCCCGGAGATCGTGCGCGATGCGCTCGGCCTCGCCGCCGGATTGGTCCCGCACGCGATCATCCAGCTCGGCTGGGCAGCGCAGGATCCGCGACGCCGCGACCGGCTGCCACCCGCGTCGTTGATCGCGAAATACGATTGAACGGCGCTCCGGGGTGACAGTCCGGCCTCTTGCCGACGATAATAGCCTCTGATGATGGGCGGACCGCCGACAGCGGGGAGGAACGACGGTGCGATTGACATTAGTGACCCTGCGGGGCGGCACAGTCTGGGATGAAGCCCCGCCACCCGATACAGAAGCGATCCTCGCCCGCCGGATCCCGGATGGGCAGCTCGTGGCGACCTTCACCGGCGACGGTGCAAGCACGATCGCCAGCGAGATCCTGCGCGACCTGATGCCCCTCTCGCCATCGCCCAAACTGATGGTGCTGATGGCGAACCTGCAATCGATCGAGCGGCGCGAAGGGAGCCGGATCATCATCCTGCGCTAGTTTCCTGAGTCGGCGGTCGGCGGTCGGCGGTCGACAGAGAGGATACGGGGAATGGGCGAGCACCGTCCCATCTCTCCCGTTCCCCCGCTGTGCCTCTGTGCCTCCTGTTCCGTCCCTTTCTCCCGTCGTTCTCTGCGTCTCTGCGTCTCTGAGGCGACCCCCGTTCCCGTTCGTCACTCGTCACTCGTCATCCGTCATTCCCCAGGGGAATCGTGCGCGGGATTATCGCGGCGCTGATCACGCCATACAATGGATACGGCGGCATCGACACCGACGGCGTGGGGCGGCTGACCGAGCGCGCCATCGCGGGCGGTGTCGCTGGCCTGCTCGTCGACGCCCCGATCGGCGAGGCCCCGCACCTCAGTCGCGGCGAGCGGCTCTTCGTGATCGAGGCCGCGCGCGAGGCCGCCGCCGGGCGGGTGCCGCTCTACGCCGGGACAGGCGCGGCGGGCGGCGAGGAAACCCTGGCGCTGACCTGGGATGCCGGGAATGCGGGGGTGGCCGCCGCGTTCGTGGTCGCCCCGGCCTACTATCCCCTTTCGCAAGCGGCGTTGCTCGCCCATTACCGCGCGATCGTGCGGCGTGGGCGCGTGCCGATCGTGCCGCACAACGCCCCGACCCGCCTGGGCAACGAACTGACCCCGGCGACCCTCGCCGCACTGGCCGAGGAACCAGGGATCGCCGCGCTCGCGCAGGATGGATACGACTCGCTGGTGCTCGCCGAGACGCGCGGCCTCATCGCGGGGCGTGCGGCGGTGCTGGCTGGGGATGCGAACGCGACCGATCCAGCGGAGGGCGTGGGGCTCGTCTCCGCGCTGGCCGGGATCCTGCCGCGCGCGACCGTCGCGGCACACCGCGCCGCAGATGCCCCCGCGCGGTGGGAGGCGCTGCGTCCGCTGCGTGCCCTCCTCGCCGACGAAGGGCGCGCGGTAGCGGTTGCGAAGGCGGCGCTGACCATCCTCGGTCTGCCCGGTGGCCTGCCCCGCGCCCCGATGCCGGCCCTCGTCGCCGCCGAGCACGCGGCGCTCGCCACCCTCCTCGCCGCGCTCGCCGGAGCGGACGCCGCGCCTGCCGTGTCGTCGCCGATCCTGCCGCCGCGCTGACCGGCGCACCCCTGGCGGGATGTCCAGGCGCGGACTGCACGCAAGGCCGATCCGCGCGGCTCCCGCGATGCCCTATGCTGATGACGATGCCGGGAAGGGGTGGCGACGGTGTCGCCCCACAACGCGACCACAAAGAGAGCGGGTTGGACGAACGATGGCGACGGTAACGACCGAGGTATCGCAGGAACCGCGCGTGGGGCGGAGCGCACCGAGTGCGCCGAAGCGATCGTTCGGCTTCGGGCTGGTCGCCAATACGCTGCTCGGCTACACCCTCGCCAAGGGACTGCAACTAACCCTCTACAACCTGATCTTCCCGCTCTACGCCTATAGCCTCGGCTACAACCAGGAGACGATCGGGCGGCTGAACGCGACCGGCGCGCTGATGGTCCTGATCTGTAGCGTGCCGCTCGGGATGCTGGCCGACCGGATCGGGCGTGCGCGGCTGCTGACGATCAGCGCCCTCCTCTCGCCGCTGGCACTGCTCGGCATCGCCCTTTCCTCGTCGCTGCCGGCCCTGGTCGTCTGGATCCTGGCGCAGAACGCCGTTTCGGTCGTGTATTGGAGCGCGACGAGTCCGCTGCTGATCGGGGCGGTCCCGGAGGAACGGCGGGTCCGCGTCTTCTCGATCAACTCCTTCTTCTTGTGGGGCATCGGGGCGTTCGGGAGCGTGCTCGGCGGCTTCGTCACCGTCGGGGCGGCGCGCGCCCTTGGCGTGGGGCAGGACGCCACCGTCGCGCGCCGCGCCGCGCTGCTCTTCAACGCGCTCCTGATCCTGCTCGGTGGCCTACCGCTCTGGCGGATCCGCACGTTCACCTCGGCGGGTGATGGCGTGGCGGGGCGCGTGCCGCTCCGTCTGGCCGATCTCCACCTCTTCGGGCGGCTGCTGATCCCCGATGCCTTGCAGGCGTGCGGCTCGGGCGCGGTCATCGGCTTCCTGCCCCTCTTCTTCGCCCTGCGCTTCGGGGCCGAACCGGCGACGCTCGGCTGGATCTTCACCGTCACCGGCGTGCTGGGCGGCGTCTCGGCCCTCGGTGCCCCCACCCTGGTCCGCCGACTCGGCAATATGCGGACGATCGGTGGCCTGATGGTCGGGATTGCGGCCTGTATCGCGCTGACGGTCGCCATGCCGTTCCTGCTCGCGGCGATCCTCTTCGAGGGATTTCGCGCCGCGCTGCGCGGCACGATCGACCCGATCTACACCCCATTCGCGATCAGCCGCGTCGCCCCGGAACGACGCGGCACGCTCGCCGGGATGTACAACGTGACCTATGCGACCGGCTTCTCGCTCGGCCCGCTCGCCAGCGGTTGGCTCCAGGTCCACTACGGCTTCGGCCCCGCCTTCGCGCTCGGCGCGGGCTGTTACGTCCTCGCCGCCATCGCGATCCGCCTCCTCTGGCGGACCTTGCCGGGCGAGCATCGGGTGGCGGAGGCGGTATAACCCGCACCGTGGTAGGCTGGCTCACCATCTGCGCCCCATCGTCATGCCGTATCGCCGCGCTCCTCGATGCGCCCTTCCCGCAGCGCCGCGCGCTGGTGACGATGCTTGATTGACCGCAGGTGCTGTCGGCGGTTCAGTGGTGCGCTGGGGACGCTCTTCGCTTTGACAGGCTCAGCGCCGGCAAGGAGGAGGATACCGTGACGCATTTCATCTGCGTGACCTGCGGGACGCAATTCGCCGCGACCGATACCCCCCCAGCGAACTGCCCGATCTGCGACGACGAGCGGCAGTACATCGGCCATGATGGGCAGCGCTGGACGACGCTCGCGGAACTGCGCGCCGCGCGCCACAACGAGTTCCGCGAGGTCGAACCGGGACTGCTTGGCATCGGGACGACGCCGAGCTTCACGATCGGGCAGCGGGCGCTGCTAGTCGAGACACCGGGCGGTAACATCCTCTGGGATTGCCTCTCGCTGCTCGATGACGCGACGATCGCGGCGGTGCGCGCACGCGGCGGCATCGCCGCGATCGCCATCTCACACCCGCACTACTACGCGGCGATGATCGAGTGGGCGCACGCCTTCGACGCGCCGATCTACCTACACGCCGACGAGCGGCGGTGGGTCATGCGCCCCGATCCGGCGATCCGTTTCTGGGAAGGAGAAACCCACGCCCTCGGCGACGGTGCGACGCTGATCCGCTGCGGGGGACACTATGCGGGCGGGCAGGTTCTGCACTGGGCGGCAGGCGCGGCGGGGGCCGGGGCGCTCCTGACCGGCGACATCATCCAGGTCGTCTCCGACCGCCGCTACGTCAGCTTCATGTACAGCTACCCGAACCTGATCCCCCTGCCCGCGACGGCGGTGCGGCGGATCGTCGGGGCGGTCGCGCCGTTCCGCTACGCGCGCCTCTACGGCGCATGGTGGGACCGGATCATCGCGGAGGACGCCGAAGGGGCGGTGGCGCGCTCGGCGGAGCGGTACATCGCCGCAGTCGAAGGGACATTGCCGGGAATCGCGGCGCAGCGCGATATAACGCCGGTGCCGACGAGGGCATTATCGTTCAGGTCGGTATCCCGCTAGGCTGCTATGTTCTCTGGTGAGGCTCTCGTATGTCGCAGCGAATACTCATGGAGGTAACGATGGTTGGGGTCCGACTGTCGGAGCACTGCGGCATCATCGTGCGGAAAGCAGCGCTGCATGACAAGGGCATCGCCCGCGCCAGGCTGATGCAGGTTATGGAGACGGAGGCGCCCTTCGATGAAGATCAGGAGCTTCTGTCATTTGGCCCCCACTTTGGTGGGGAGGCGCAAAGCACGCTCCTGCAACGCCTCCACGAACTCGGCCTCGCTGACGACGACTTGTACTACTTGCCATTCGTACTGCCGAACTGGGCGCATCTTTACGTCGCAGCCAGGGTGAAGCACCCGCGTGATTAGGCGAGCAGCCTGCCACGGTTGCAAACACGCCCCGATGCTCATAATTCCGCCGATAGGGCTTGCGAATATCCTTACCGCTCGTAATTCCCCGGTCGCCCGGGCGCGAGGCCGCGTGCCTGCGGGGTCAGGGCGCGATCCTGCGGGAAGAAGTTGGCCCGCGCGAGCCAGGCGCGCTCGTCGGTGCGAATCGCCAGGATGTGGGTCAGCGCCTCCTCGGGGTCGGGCAGGGGCTGGCGCGGGCGCAGACAGAGGCCGCCGATCGGGCGCTCGCCATCCATGACGAGGATGCGCGCGCCGGACGGGGTGGTGCGGATCGGGACGAGATAACGCCGACCCGGATGGATGGTGCTGTCCACCGGCAGCGCGCCATCGCGTCGCAACTGTTGATAGGCGCGGTAGCCGATCATCCGGCGCGTGAGGCGCGAGGCGCGAAGCTGCGCGTGCCAGTCGGCGCGACGTTCCCGTGCCGCCGCACGAATCGCCCGCTCGACCCGCGCACTGGCCCATAGCCCGCCCCCGGTCGCCAGGGTCGCCACGAGCACGCCGAGCAGCAGCGCAAAGGGCAACGGCAGCGGCAACGCGCGTGCGGCGAGTGCGACCGCGCCCAACGCCAGCACACCCAGCGCGACGTTAATCCGCCAGGGTGCGCGTGTCGTCTCAGCACGACCCCGGCGCAGGCCGAGCGCGAGCGCGCCGAGGCCCAAGCCCAGCAATACCCCCACGCCGACGAGCCATCCGCCGATCGTCGCGCCGCCGGTGATTCCCGCCAGCAGCAGCAACGCGAGCCCGCCGACCACGCCCGCCATGAGCGGCGCGGCGAGCGCCACGCCCGTGCGGGTTGCCAGGACGGGATCGGTCAGCAAGGCGTTCAGCGTTGCATCGAACGGTCCCGCCGCTCGCTCGTCGTGCCATCGTTGTCGCCGCCGCTCGTCCATCACGCACCTCCGTACTCGCTGGGAACGCTCTTTCTAACGGTGAGACGCATTCGCGCGGCGCGAACGATCTACGCGGGCGTTCAGCCGCGCGCGGCGGCGATCGCCTCCTGGCGGCGGGCGCGGTCGCGCTCGCCGTGCGGCAGGCCACCCGCCGCCTCGACATCATAGCCCCAATCGAGCAGGCCGTCATTGAGCGCGCGGCTGATGATCAGGCGGTGGATCTCGCTCGTCCCCTCCACGATCATCAACTGGCGGGCGTCGCGATAGTAGCGCTCGGCGGCGTAATCCTTCAGGTAGCCGTAGCCGCCGAGGATCTGCACGGCGCGGTCGGCGGCGCGCACCGCCACCTCGCTCGCCTTCGCCTTCGCCATCGAGAGGAAGTGCGCCACGCCCTGGTCGTCCTGCCCCTGATCGATCAGCCACGCGGCCCGGTAGGTCAGCAGCCGCGCCGCCTCGATCTCCATCGCCAGTTCGGCGAGGTCGAAGGCGATCGCCTCGTGTTCGATCAATGGCTGGCCGAAGGTGCGTCGTTGCTGGGCGTAGGCGAGCGCATATTGCGTCGCGCCCGCCGCCAGCCCCACGCAGCGCGCCGCGACGAGCGGGCGGACCACGTTGAGGTGGCGCATCACGACCGGGAAGCCGCGCCCCTCCGCGCCGAGGAGGGCGCTGGCCGGGACGCGACACTCGTGCAGATCGATCTCCACGACCGGCACGTTGAGGACGCCCATCTTCGGCAACTCGCGGACGATGTGGAAGCCGGGGTTGGGGAGATCGACCAGGAAGGCGCTGATGCCGCGCGCCCCCGCTGTCGGATCGGTCTTGGCGACGACGAGCGCGTAGTCCGCAACGGTCGCCTGTCCCGCCCAGAGCTTCGCGCCGTTGATGACATAACTATCGCCATCGCGGACGGCGGTCGCCCCGATATTGGCCGCATCGGAGCCGGCCTCCGGCTCGGTGAGGGCGAAGCAGCCGCGCAGCCGCCCCTCCGCCACGCCGCGCAGATAGCGCGCCTTCTGCTCGTCGGTCCCGACCATCGCGATCCCGGCGGTCGCGAGGCGGGTCGTCAGCAGCATCAAACCAGCGCCGCTATCGTACTTCGAGACTTCCTCGATCGCGATCACCAGCCCGAGCGACCCCGCGCCACCGCCGCCCCACTCGGGTGGCAGCGCCAAGCCGAGCAACCCGGCATCCCGAAATGCCTCGAAGTAGTCGAACGGGTAGCACCCCTCGCGATCGGTCTCGGCGGCGCGCGGCGCGACGACCTCGCGCGCCACCCGCGCCGCCGTCTCGCGGATCCGCTCCTGCTCCGCTGTCAGCGTGAAATCCATCGCCCCGCCCCCTCACACCGCCACGTCCCATCGATACCAGCGATTGTACCAGGGCTATAGAGAAGACGAGTGAGGATCACTACAGAGACGCAGGGATGCAGAGAACGGGTGAAAAGGGGACGGAATAGGAGGCACAGAGATACAGAGGACGAAGGAGCGAAGATTGAGAGGACGAGGTAGCTATGAGCGCTCGTTACCTATGACTGGAAGCGACAACGTTTGTGAAGGCGATGCCCCCTCGCCTCGGATAGGGAGAGGGGGTCACGGCACCCCCTCACATCACCAACGAGACCCCTCTCCCGGAGTGGGAGAGGGGTGGCGCGCCGGGTGCCCTCCGGGCGGACGCGACGGGGTGATGGCCGCGTCGGCGCAAAGACCGGCTTCCCCGGCCTGGGTTGCCAAGGGGCTGAAGCCCCCGGCTGCGGGCAGCCATAGACGGCACCGGCGAAGCGCTCCTACGCGGGCTGGGGCCATCCCCCACCCACGCCCACAACGAAGCCCCTCTCCCAACTTGGCGGGTGCCCGCGCAACGAGCGACGAGCCGGGGTGTGGGCCATCCTCCCCTACCGCCGGGGCTTCCCCGTCGCGATCGTGATGTTCGCGGCGTCCTGCGTGATCTTGCTGACCGCGCTGTAATCCTCACGCCCGTAGCCGAGCCCCTTCGCCTGGGCGAAGAGTTGCTGCGCCAGCGCCGTCTCCGGCATCGGCACGCCGAGATCGCGCGCGGCGGCGAGGGCCGCGCCGAGATCCTTGTGCATCAGTTCGAGCGCGAAGCCCCCCTCGTACTTGTCCTGCAACATGTACTGCGGGATCCAGTTGGCGAGCAGATAGTTGCCGCCGGTCGCGGTGAGGACGATCTCGCGTACCTTCTCCAGATCAGCCCCGGCCTTGACCGCGAAGGTGAACGCCTCGCCGAGCGCGGGCATCAGGATACCGATGATGATGTTGTTGGTCAGCTTGGCGATCTCGCCGTGCCCGACCGGGCCGACGTGGGTGATGCTCTTCCCCATCGCCGCCAGCACATCGCGGTGCCGCTCGAACAGCGCCGGCTCGCCGCCGACCATGATCGTCAGCTCACCGATCGCCGCGCGCGCCGGGCCGCCGCTCACCGGGGCGTCGAGCATCCCCACGCCCTGCTCGGCCAGTCGCCCCGCGATCGCCGTGGTGGCGATCGGCGAGATCGTACTCATGTCGATCAGGGTGAAATCTTCGCCCGCCCGTCGCCCGGCCAGCAAGCCGCGCTCGCCGAAGCAGACCTCCTCGACCTGCGGAGCATCCGGCACCATCGTCACCACCACCTCGGAGGCGGCGGCGACCCCCGCCGGATCGTCGGCGACCCGCGCCCCCTGCGCCGCCAGCTCTTCGACCGGCTTGCGGTTGCGGTGCGCGCAGACGGTGACGGTGTAGCCCTTCTCCAGCAGTTGTCCGGCCATCAGCTTGCCCATCGCGCCCACGCCGACGAGCCCCACACGCTTGCTCACACCCACCCCCTCGTTACTTAGTCATCGCGCGCGGTGCCAACTGCACCGCGTCACCCCGGTCGTTCCATGCCCCGCACTATACCCGATCCCGCCGCGTCGCACGCATCAGCCGGTCGTCTGCAACCCCGCCGCGATCCCGTTGATGCTATTGGCGATCGCGTCGCGCAGACGCTCGCGCCCCTCGTCGGGCGCGTCGGCGGGGAGCGCCCGCGCGCGCCGCAGCAACGCCACCTGCGCGAGGTGGAGCGCATCGACGTAGGGATTGCGGAGGCGGATCGATGCCGCCAGCGTCGGCGACCTTTCGAGGAGTTCGCGCTGCCCGGTGATCGCCAGGATCGCCGCCACGCTCCGCTCGTACTCCTCGATGATCTGGGCGAGCGCCGCGCCGCTATCGTCCATGAGGGTTGCGTAACGGCGGACGGTCGGCAGATCGGCGGTGCCGAGGCTGAGTTGCGCGTTGTCGAGCGCCCCGGCGAACGCGCGCCAGTCGCGATACATCGTCCGCAGCGCCTCCAGTCCCCCGGCGGCGATCTCCGCGTCGAGCGCGCTGCCGATGCCGAACCAGCCCGGCAGATTGGCGCGCACCTGATTCCAGCTGAAGACCCAGGGGATCGCGCGCAGATCGTCCAGGCCGATGGCCGCGCCGCTTTTCCCCGCGCGGCTGACCGGGCGCGAGGCGAGATTGAGCCCCGCCAGTTCGGGGAAGGGGGTCGCCTCGCGGAAGAAGCGCAGCAGATCGGGCGAGTCCTTCACGCCCGCCTCGTAGGCCGCGCGCGAGGCTTCCGCAAGCCGCTCCATCGTCGCGATCCAGGGGGCGGGGGGCTCGTCGCCGCCCGGCCCGAGCGCCGAGAGCAGCAGCGCGTGGAGCATCTGCTCCAGGTGGCGCGTGGCGATCGCCGGATCGCCGTAGCGCGCGGTGATCACCTCGCCCTGCTCGGTGACTTTGAGTTCCGGCGTACGCGCCGCCAGCGGGCGGGCCAACACCGCGCGCCCCATCGGCCCGCCGCCGCGCCCGACCGCGCCGCCGCGTCCGTGGAAGATCGTCAGCGCGAGCCCCGCGTCGCGCGCGGCGTCGGCCAGCAATTCCTGCGCGCCGTAGGTCCGCCAGGTCGCCGCCAGATAGCCGCCATCCTTGTTGCTATCCGAGTAGCCGACCATGATCTGTTGCCGATCGCCGCGCGAGCGTAGCGCCGCCCGGTAGATCGGCACCTCGTAGAGGCGTGCGGTGATCGCGCCGCACCGCCGCAACTCCGCGATCTCCTCGAAGAGCGGGACCACATCGAGGCGGCTGAGCAGCGTGTCGTCGCCCGCCACGCTCACCAGCCCCGCCTCGCGCGCCAGCAACAGCACCGCCAGCACGTCGCTCGGGGCGCGGCACATCGAGATGATCGCCGTCTGGCAGGCGGCGGGGCCGCCGAGCGCCTGAATATCGGCCATCGCCCGCAACGTATCGAGGATCTCGCGCGTGCGCGGCGTGAGGGTCGCGTCCGCGTGGGCGAATGGCCCGGCGACGAGACGCGCTTCGAGTGCTCCCAGGCGCTCGTCCTCGCCGAAACCGGCGTAGCTCGCGGTGCCGCCCAGCCCGAACAACTCCGCCACCGCCGCGTTGTAGCGATCGGCGTGCTGGCGGATCTCCAACTCCGCGAGGTGGAAGCCGAAGAGGGCCACGCGATCGCGCAGATCGTGCAGCCCCCCAGCGGCGATCCGCGCACCGCCATGCGCCTCCAGGCTCGTGGCGATCAGCGCCAGATCGGCCAGGAGTTCTTCCGGTCCGGCGTAGCCGCCCGGCTTCTCCTCCTCGGTGCGGCGCAGGCGCTCGCCGATCAGCCCGCACTTGCGCCGGTAGGGCTCGTCCCGCCAGCGGCGCACCGGCTGCACGCCCAACGCCTCGCGGTCGCGCGCCAGCGACTCGATCAGGGCGGGTGCGGCCCCGGTGAGGCGGGCCGAGATGCTGAGATCGAGGCCGAGGGCGCGGATATCCTCGCGGTAGCGGCGCAGCGCCGCCGCGCGCGCGAGCCGTGCCGCCGCGCGGGTGATGTCCGGCGTCACGCCGGGATGGCCGTCGCGGTCGCCACCGACCCAGGTGCCGGGCCGTAGCCAGCGGACGGCGGTGGCTGCGGCTTGCGGGGCGATCGCCGGGTAGACGGCGGCGATCGCCCCTGCCAGCGCGCGGCCCACGATCGGCGCGACATCGTAGAGGGTGCCCGCGAGGATACCAAGCACGCTCTGCACCTCGTCGAGGACCGACGGCTGCGCCTCGCGGGTGGCGGCGGTCTCCCAGATCAGGGTGATCCGCTCGCGTAAGTCGTCCAGCGTGGCCGTGCGCTCGCGCGGCAGCAGATCGGTGTCGTCCAGCCGCGCGATCAGCGCGGCGGCGCGCAGGAGTTGGTAGCGCAGCGTGCGCCGCCGCGCCTCGGAGGGGTGCGCGGTGAAGACCGGGCGGGCCAGCAGTTCGTCGAGCCCCGACGCGAGGGTCGGCGCGTCCACCCCGGCCTCGCGCAGCGTATCGAGCGCGGCCCCCACCGACTCTTGCAGCGTGCCACCGGCGCGCTCGCGCTCGCGCAGGACGCGGACGCGGTGATGTTGCTCCGCCAGATTGATGACGTGGAAGTAGACGCTGAATCCCCGGACGATCGCCAGCAGATCGCCGTCCGACTGCCCTTCCACCCATTCACGCAGGGCCGTCTCGCGCGCCGGATCGGGCCCCGGGGTCGCGCGGATCGCGATCGCCTCGCGCCGCAGGTGCTCGACCGCGCCGAAGAGCTCGTCGCCTCCCTGCTCGCGTAGCACGTCGCCGACCAACCCGCCGAGCAGGCTGACATCGCGTCGCAGGCGATCGGTCGTCACCCCCGGGGTGTCCCCCCTACCGCTCGGGCGCCGCTCACTGGGATACTGTTCTTGCACCGCGAATCCTCCTCGCGCCCGCTACCGCTCGACGTGCGAGGATTGTAGCATCCGTCCCGGATCGTCCCTCGCGGGTCGTCCGGCGCGGGGGTGCTGTGTTACAACAACGACGATACTGTGTGGCCCGATGCGATGAGGTGCGACCGTGTTTGTAACCCAACTCCATAACTCGTTGGCGACCTCGATGATCCTGTTCATGCTCGTCTGCGGCGTCTGGGGTTTCGTCAGCGCCTTTCGCGGCGGGATGAGCGGGAGCTTCACCGGGGCACTCTTCATCGGCGAGGGGCTGATCATCGTGCAGGGCATCCTCGGCGTGGCGAGCTACCTCCTCGGCTACCGGCCCTCGCAAGGGCTACACTTCCTCTACGGCCTCACCGCCGCGATCACCTTCCCCGGCGTCTATAGCTTCGTACGCGGACGGTCGTCGGAGTCGCAGGCGCTCTGGTTCGGGTCGGGCGCACTCTTCATCGTCGGCCTGGCGATCCGCGGCATCATCACCGGGCGCGGCGGTGTCTGAGTGCTACTTGCTGGGACGTCCAATTTCCTATCGCCCCCGACACCATCCGCGCCTTGCCGTTGGAGAAACCGATGTTGGCCGATCGACTCGTGCTCGATTCCCTCCGGGATGGGCAGTTCCCGCCATTCGCGCTTCTCGGTGCCGTGCGCGACGCCGATGCGACTATGGTTGCTCCCGAGCAATAGCGCGCCAATGTATGCCGCAGCTGGCCGTGTCGCTCGCGATGGTGGTGTCCTCCATCTTCCGATAACGTGAGAGGGGCAGGGTGATTCACCCTGCCCCTCTCAACTATCGTCTGCCAAATCGCTTTACGGCGTCTCCGTCATCCCGCGCGGTTGCGCCGTGCGGTCGGGCAGCGCATCGCGCACCGCCGCCGGGGTCGGCTCCTCGCCGAAGCGCCAGTAGACGTAGCCGATCAGCCCAGGCGGGGGATCGCTGACGGTGTTGTAGGTGCGGGTGGTCAATTGGCCGACCCCGCTCACGTTCATCTCGCTGACCGTGAAGCTGTTGCCATCGACCGACTCGACGTAGGCGACGTGTCCGTAGCCACCGGCGCTCGCCGATTGGCGCACCAGGATCGCGCCCGGCAGCGGCTGGTCACCGACCGCATAGCCCTGTGCCTTCGCGTTGGCGTACCACTCGCCGCCATTGCCGAGCCAGGTCACGGCGCGGCGCTGGGCGACCCACCAGGTGCAATTGCCCCACTCGAAGACGCCGGGGTTGCCCCGCTGCGCCTCGGTCAGGGGCGCGCCTTTCGGCAGCGTCGCCAATAGCGCGGCGTCCACGATCGCCACCGGGGTTTCGCCGAACTTCTGATAGCCCCCCCAGCCATCGGCGGAGAAGGTCGCCGCGCTCGGCACCCGATGCAGGCCGTCGAGGACGAGATAGGTCGCGCCGCTGGTGTCGGCGATCAGCGCGCCATCCTGAAATTGCGGGATCGGGGTGCCCGCGGTGTAAGTGCTGAAGAGGCGTTGCGAGACGACGCGGGTGGCAGTCTCGTCAACACCGAGTGCGGCGAGGGTGGCGGGGTCGACCGGATGGCGTTGGCCGTCGATGAGGAGGGAAAGACTGCCGTCCGGGGCGCTGATCAGCGCATCGGTGGGGGCGGCACGCACCGGGCGTGGGCCGAAGCAGAGAGAGGTCACCAGCAACAGGGCAAAAAATGGTAAAACGAACCTCAGGGTGCGTGGTACGCGCACGCGCAGCCTCCTGCGAAGCCGTTGCGGCCTTGCTTCGCCCCGGCGCTCAGTCGAGACGCACGACGAAACCAGCAGAACCGTGATCCGGCTCATACCACGCGGGCAGATTCAATTCCCAAGCCGGATTTCGACTCAGACACGCGCGGGCAAACCCGACTGGCTGGCGGGATAGGTCGCGGTGGATGGGCGAAGGATACCCGACGTATCCGGTCGCGTCAAGGGTAAATAGTGGTAAATACGATCGGTGGACGCGATCGCTGACTGCTAGTACGTATGCGCTCCTGACAAAAACCAGCCGGTAAACAATGTCAACACGCGGGGACGCGCCCGTGCCCCAGCGTGGCAGAACGTCGATGCGTGCGTACCCTCCCCGCCCTCCCCGCCTTGCACCGGAGCACGCCACACGCGACGATCGCTCGGCTTGTGGGCGGCGATTCCCGAGCATCGCTGTGATTCGTCGAAAAGGGGTGGCGCGGCGTTGTCCGGTGTTGAGGAGGGCCGTCCCGGCCGCGTGTCTCGGGCCGCCGCGCGGGTTTCTGCGGCTCGCTGAGGAAGGTACGCGCTCTTCAGGCCGACGATGTATGGGTGGGGATACGGGGTAGGGTATATTGACCGCCAGCGGACGTTTAATCGCGTCTCCGCAGCGGCGGAAGCTCTTCCTGCGGTTCCAGTGCGGGGGAATCGGCGATGGTGCTCTGCTCCGCTGTCGTGGCCGCGAGCATCCGGCGGTGTGCGGCACCGAGGCGGCGCGCTTCCGGGCGGAAGTGCCGCAATTGCCGCCAGTACTCGAGCGTATCGGGGATGATCCGCACCGTCGTCGGCACCTCGTTCCGCTTCACGAAGACGGCGGGCAACTCGACGATGTGCAGCCCGGCGAAATAGGCGCGGGCCATGACCTCCGTGTCCCAGAACCAACCGACATTCTGCGTCCGATCGAGGAGCGGCAGGATCTGATCGCGCGCGAAGAACTTGAAGCCGGCCTCCGTGTCGCGCAACGGCAGGCCGAGTTGCCCGCGCACCAGCCGCGAATAGCCCTTGCTGAGGATCTCGCGGTGCAGCAGGGGCAGGTTCGGCAGGTAGATCCGCCAGGCGCAGACCACGTCCGCGCCGTTGCGGATCTCCTCCACCGCCGGGAGGATGTAGCGCGCCGGGACTTCGAGATCGATGTCGAGGAAGCCGATCACCTTGCCGCGCGCCGCGCGCAGGCCGTCGGTCGCGGTGCGCCCGCGCCCGGTATTGCGCGTGTGGCGAATCAGGCGCAGGCGACTGTCGGCGGCGCAGAGCCGCTCGGCGCGCGCCACCGTATCGTCCTTGCTGACGTCATCGACGAAGATGATCTCCCAGTTGAAGCGGGTCGATTCGAGGGTGCGGACGATCTCCGCCGTGCTCTCGTCGATCACGACCCGCTCGTTGTAGCAGGGGAGGACGATGCTCAGATCAAGCTCCGTCTCCGCGCCCCGATGCTCCAATGCCCCCTGCTCCCTCACTGCCTCGTTGCGCGTATTCGCCCGTCGTGGCTCACCCACGCGGGTGGGCCGCGATGATCGTCTGCGGCGTGTAGCCGGTGTCGAAGGTGTCGTAGCGCTCGATGGCGAAGTCGGCCTCGACGAGCGCCAGTTGCGCCGCGAGCGGGCGGCGATATGCGCCCCGATCGCGGTCGAGGAAGAAGCGCTGGAGCGGGCGTAGATCGTCGCCGACCATGTCGATCAGCACCAATCGCCCGCCCGGGTGCAGCACGCGCGTCACCTCGCGCAGGATCCCGGCGGCCAGCGCATCCGGGAAGTGGTGCAGGCTATTGGCGAAGATGGCGCGGTCGAACGAGGCGGGCGGCAGGCGCAATTGCGTCGCGTCCGCCGCCTCGAAGCGCTGCCCCGCCACCGCCCCGTACCGTTCGCGCGCGTAGGCGATGTACTGCGCGTTCAGGTCGACGCCGAGGTAATCGAGCGCCAGGTCCGGCGTCGCCACGACCGGCGCGAACTCCCCGGTGCCGCAGCAGACATCCAGGATACGGTCGCCGGGCCTTGCCCCCACCCAGGCGCGCGCCCAGCGCTTCGTGGCGCGCTGCCCGCCCGAGATCGCCAGCTGACTCAGGTTGAAGATCGCCGGGTGATCGAGGAGGGCACGCAGGCGCTCGTTGCGGAGCGGATCCCAGGCCCCCTTCGCCGGGGCGGTCGCATCGGTCATCGCTCAGCGCCGGTGGATCGTGGCGATATCAGTCACCGCCGCGATCACATCCTCCACGTCCTGCTCGGTCATCGCCGGGGAGAGCGGGAGGGAGACGGTGCGATCGGAGACCCATTCCGCGTTCGGCAGATCACCGCGCTTGTACCCGTAGTGCTCGCGATAGTAGCCCTGCATGTGGAGCGCGGTGTAGTGGATGCCGCTGCCGATGTTGCGCGCCTGGAGGGCATCGATAAACGCCGCGCGCCCGATGGTCATGCCTTCCAGATCGAGCGCGATCGTGTAGAGGTGCCAGGCGTGTCGGTCGCCGGGTGCGAGCGGCTCCAGCGCCGGGATCGTCAATCCCGGCACCTCGGACAGCCCCTCGTTGTACAGCATCACCAGGCGCTCGCGGATCCGCCAGTTCTCCTCCACGCGGCGCAACTGGCCGAGACCGAGCGCGGCGGTGAGATCGAGCATGTTGTACTTATAGCCCGGCTCGACCAGCTCGTACGGCGTGAAGCCCTCGGCGGAATAGCGCTTCCAGGCGTCCTTGCTGATGCCGTGGAGGCGCAGTCGCCGGATGTGCTCCGCCGCGTCGTCGTCATCCGTGGTCAGCATCCCGCCCTCGCCGGTGGTGACGTTCTTGTTGGCGTAGAAGCTGAAGGCGGCGAAATGGCCGATCGTGCCCGCATGCCGCCCGCGATAGACCGTCTCCACCGCGTGCGCCGCGTCCTCCATGATCTTCAAGTTGTGCGCGGCGGCCAGGGCCAGCAGCGGGTCCATGTCGGCGGCACGCCCGAGCATGTGGACCGGCACGATCATCTTCGTGCGCGGCGTGATTTTTTCGGCGACGCGCGCGGGGTCGAGGTTCTGCGTGCGCCGGTCGATGTCGGCGAAGACCGGGCGCGCGCCGACGTGCTCGATCACGTTGGCGGTGGCCGCGAAGGTCAGCGGCGTGGTGATCACCTCGTCGCCGGGGCCAATCCCCGCCGCGATCAGGCCGAGGTGCAGCGCGGCGGTGCAGGAGTTGACGGCGATGGCGTGCTTCGCGCCGGTATAGGCGGCAAAATCGCGCTCGAACTGGATCGTGCGCGGCCCCATGCCGATCCAGCCCGAGCGGAGGGTCGCCACGACCTCGGCGATGTCCTCTTCCTCGATGCGCGGCTTGCCGAATACCAGGAACTCCGACCGCATAATGACCACCCGATCGCGTGACGAATGATGAATAAGCAGGGGATTTGGCGGTGTGTGACGCCGGACTATACCACAAGGGGGCGCAGGGTTGCTACCGCCGCGCTCGCCTGTGTACGTTCCACTAACGCCGTATACAGGGCGTCGCTGCCGCTACTGATGCCGCGTGACCATGATGCGGAAGTACCACAGCGCCAGCGCGATCCAGGTAAGATGCGTCAGGTAGAGGACCAGCAGCGCCCCGCCGACCTTGCCGCCCAACCGCCCGAGTCGCGAGTCGGGCGACCACAGCGCCGCCAGACGCGGCGCGACACGCCCACGCCACCAGCCGAGGATCGTGTCACAGGCGCCGCCCGCGCAGATCGCGATGAGCGGCAGGGTGAACCACAGCTCCTTGTCTACCATGTCGATCCGGCTGCCCGCGACGAAGAAGATCGCCAGGATCGCGAACCACGAGGCTAGCAGCGGCCCCGCGATCCGGTCATGCTCCTCCCGCAGCAACCGCCACGCGCCGAGTGGTGTGAGCAGCAGCGAGATCAGGATGCCGTAGTACCAGAGTCGCCCGACGTACTTGCCCGCGTACGTCGCGAACGAGTCGCGCGCGATGCCGAGCGATTCCCCCTGACTGAGCCCGCCGGTGAAGGCGGGGAGGGTCTGCGTCAGCAGCGGCCCCACGAACTGCACGTAGTAGCCGAAGAAGGCGATCAGCGACGCCCCGACCAGGATGCCGCCGAGCGGCGGGAGCTGTCGGCGTTCCGCGGTTCCGCCGCGCCAGGCGATCCCGGCGAACAACAGGACGAGCAGCAGCCCGATGAAGACGGCGGTGACGGTGTAGAGCAGCATCGTCGCGGCGAGCAGGCCGAGCAGGCCGATGAAGACAGCGGGGTGGCGCAGGCGGCGGAAGTTCGCCACCAGCAGGACCAGGAAGAGGAAGGCTCCGAATTGACTGGCGGTGGTCGGGTAGTTCCCCCAGGAGTGCAGCAGGAAGGTCGAAGGAGTCAGCGCCAGGACGAAGGCGGCGATCAGTCCCGCGCGCGGGCTCGCGCCGAGCCGCCGCGCCAGGAAGAAGAGGAGGAACGGGCGGCTGCAATCGAAGATGACGCTCCAGAAGTTGATCGAGAGATCGCGCCCGAGCGGCCCCAGATAGAAGGGGAGGGCGAAGACGAAGAGGAAGGGCGGATAGGGGATCTCGGCCTGGATCCCCCACTGACCCGGTAATTCGGAGATGCCGCCCGGCCCGGGGCGGTAGATTTCCAGAAAGCGCCCGAGCAGCACTTTCTCGAACTGCTGATTGTGCCAGGGCTGATCGATCACGAAGAGTTGTGGGAAGAAGACGCCGCCGAGCTTCAGCACCAGCGCCGCGAAGAAGATCAGCTGCAACGGTCGCCACGTCCCCGGCGCGATCGCGACGCCGCCGCGCGCGAGGAGGCGCGGCACGAGCAGATCGCTGAGGACGAGTAACACGTAGGCGACGATCAGCAGGAAGGCGAGTCGTGGCGCGAAGAGGGCGAGATCGAGCCGTTGCCCGACGACCGCCACCGCGCCGAACACCACGCCGAGCAGCGCCACCCCCGCTGCCCAGCTCGCGCGCAGCCCGAGGCGGCGCAACAGGAAGTAAAGCGCCGGGGCGATCACGAACCAGGCGGCGAGCGGCGCGAGCGGCGGCTTGACGAAGCCCCCCGCACCGGCGACGCCCACGCCCGCGAACTGCGGTCCGAACGGGATCGGCGTGCCGCCCTTCCCCTGGACCCCTTGCGGCTCGCTGATCAGGTCCACCGTGAGATCGCCGAACGAGTATTGCGCCGCGCTCAGCGGGAAGCGGTAGTCGTTCAGTCCCGGCTTCGGCGTGAAGCTGCCGAGCGCGATGCCGTTGACGACCACCTGTACCGGCTTCGCGATCCCGTCCGGTCGCGGCCCGGCGGTGAGGACCAGTTGCGAGTCGCGCGCGCCCGCGCCGGGGAGGATCACGCGCGAGCGGTCGGTCGCGTAGCGCCAGCGGATCATGCCGTCGGCACTCTGTTCGCGGTCATGGAAGGCACGGACGTAGGGCGCATCGTAGCCACCGCCGACCTGGACGCGCGGGTCGCCGCCGAATTGATAGGCGAGCGTCACCGCGATCACGGCCAGGATCGCCAGGGCGTAGGGATAGATGCTGCGGAGCGCCGCCCCGACGAGCGCCAACTCCCCGCGCCACCCCCAGCGGAGCGTCGTCTGCGGGCTCGGTGCGTTCATGCCGGCGGTAGCCAACCTGCTATTTCCTCCGTTTGGGCCTGGGTGATAGCACGTATCGCGGACGATCAAAATCGGTGGCAGTGTAACACACCGCCATGCGCCCTCCGGTGAAACGCCGCGCGGGGCGGCGGGTTGCGGCAGGGTCAGTCCGCCAACATAACCTTCTCGTAGACCTCAGCCAGCGGCAGGGTGCAGTCGATCGCGGGCAAGTGGATCGTCGCCGCCATGCCATCGGCCTCGGTCAGTCGCCAACTGTCGGCATCCTCCCGCACGAAGTGCTCGATGTGCGCGGCATCCTGGGCGATCAGCAGATACTCGCGCAACGAGGCGAGCGCGCGATAGTGCTGAAACTTCTTGCCGCGATCGTAGCGCTCGGTGGAATCCGGGAGGACTTCGATGATCGCGGTCGGATTCGCCAACGTCTCGAACGTATCATCGGCGAACCGCGATTCGCCGCAGACGACGATCAGATCGGGATAAGTGTAGAGTCCGGTCGCGGCGACGCGGACGCGCATATCGTTGCTATAGACGCGGCAAGGGTGGGCGCGCAACTGGCCGTAGAGGCTGAACACGGTGCTGGTGACGATCAGGTTGTGCGCCTCGCTCGCGCCGACCATCGCAAAGATTTCGCCGACGTAGTATTCATGCCTGACCTCGCTATCGCGCTCAAGCCCGAGGTATTCAGCTTCGATATACGTCAGATTTGGTTCCGCCACCACTGTTTATTCTCCTGCCATTGTCTTCATGCTACCCGATGTAAGCATAACGTATGGCGCTGTGGTCATATTCAGGTTCATCAGTAACTGCCAGGGCCACCTCAACCAACGCCGTGCTCCCGCTTACGCCGATAGTGCGCGCGATCCTCACACCGTTACCAACCAGCGGCGTGATTCCTTCCGCCACCAAACCTGCCTGCACGCCCCTCGCCGTCCCTTCGTCTTTGCCCTATCCTGGCCGGGTCGGACAAACCTGGTACGCCGAGGAGATCGTCAGTGGTACTGTTGTGGCGCAAGAAACACACCGGGAAGGAAACAGCAACTACCAAATTATCACCACCTACTCGCTGTTCCGCGTGGACGAGCGTGTGCGCGGTCTACCGCTCGACGAAATCCTCATCGCACAGCGGGGAGGGACGCTCGATGGTTGCACCCAAAAGAACAGCGACCGCCCTCTGGATCGCGATGAACGACTGCTGCTCTTCCTCGGGCGCTACGATACGCAGGCGAGCGGGCCGAGGCCGGTAATCTACTACATCATGTCCGGTGATAACGGCATGTACAACCTTGCTGGCAACACCGCCGGTACGCCGACTGCTCAACTCATCGCCGAATCGCGGCAAATTCTATCCCAACCGCCACCGGCCGATCTCTCGAACTATTGGATTATTCCGCTCGACCGCGCGCCGCTCGCGCCGCTCCCGCAGGCAACCCCACGGCGCTGATTGCTGAGTCGCTCGTCAGCCTATGAACCGGAACCTGGCTGACGCATCCGCGCGCAGGAACCCTTTGTACCTTCTCACAGTTATCGCAGACTCTTGACGTATTTCAGCCGTCAGGAGTACTCTTTCTCACAACGGCGATGACGGGGAGAAGTACGCCGGGGTCAGCCACACGGCAGCGAGCTGCGGCAGGTGCGAGGCAGCGGTTGTGGCCCCCGACCGAAGACACCCCCGAGCTGTCGTCCGAACGGTGGCACGCGGTCACCCGGTAGGCACGATCGGGTGCGCCCGTTAGCGCGCGGGGGTGTTCTTGCACCCCACAAGGCCGCCCTCGCGAGAGGGTGGTGAAAGAAGGTGGCACCACGAAGCCCGCAACGGCCTCGTCCTTCCCGGGACGGGGTTTCTTTGTGTTTGCCGATCGGTCGTCGGCCCCCTCCCGGCGATCGAGACGACCGATCGATAGGAGGCAGACCAGGGGGCGACGTGGAACGGATCAGGACGACCGATGCGGCTGGCTATGTGGGCCAGGAGGTGCGGCTGCAAGGGTGGCTGCACCAGTTCAGGGCGCTGGGGAAGGTCAACTTCCTGATCGTGCGCGACGGCTGGGGTACTTTTCAGGCGTTCGTGGACGACGAGGCGACGCTGGCGACCATGCACGGTGTCGGCGTCGAATCGATCATCGAGGTGCGCGGTCGAGTCATAGCGGAGCCGCAGGCACCGGGCGGCGTGGAACTGCACGAGACGCGCGTGGCGATCATGGAGGCGGTCCACGAGCCGCCGCCGGTCGAGATCAACAAGCGCGAGATGCGCGCCGCGCTCGACACCTACCTCGAACAGGCGGCGGTCGGGCTGCGCCACCCGAAGCGGCGGGCGATCCTGCGGATCGAGGCGGCGATGATCGCCGGATTCCGCGACCACCTCGGCGCGCAGGGCTTCACCGAGATCCACACACCGAAGATCCTGGGGGCCGCGACCGAGGGCGGGGCCAACGTCTTCACGGTGGACTACTTCGGGCGTCCGGCCTTCCTGTCGCAATCGCCGCAACTCTACAAGCAGATGGCGGTCGGCTTCTTCGAGCGGGTCTTCGAGGTGGGGCCGGTCTTCCGGGCAGAGCCGCACGCCACCACGCGGCACCTCGCCTCCTACGTCAGCCTCGACGCCGAGTTCGGCTTCATCGAGGACCACCGCACGGTGATGGCGATGCTGACCGGGACGATCGCTGCGATGGTGGAGGCGGCGCGCGCCCTGCCGGACGCGCTGGCCCTCGCCGGGGCGGCGGTGCCGGACGTGCCCGCCACCATCCCCGCCATCGCCTTCCCCGACGCGCAGGAACTTTTGCTCGCGCGGCACGGCCTCGACTGTCGCGGCGAGCCCGACCTCGCGCCGGAACACGAGCGCTTATTGGGAGCCTGGGCGCGGGAGGAGCACGGCGCGGACTTCCTCTTCGTCACCGGCTATCCGCTGGCGAAGCGCCCTTTCTACACCCACCCCGATCCCGCCGACCCGCGCTACTCCAACGGCTTCGACCTCCTCTTCCGAGGGCTGGAACTGGTGACGGGCGGGCAGCGCCTCCACCGCCACGCCGATTACCTCGCCGCGTTGGAGTCGCGCGGGATGTCGCCGGAACCGTTCGCGGATTATCTGAAAGTCTTCCGGTACGGGATGCCGAAGCACGGTGGCTTCGCGATCGGGATCGAGCGCTTCCTGATGCAGCTGCTTGGCCTGCCGAACGTCCGCCTCGCCGCGATCTTCCCGCGCGACCTGAACCGGCTGGCACCGTAGCGAGTCGGCAGTCGGCAGTCGGCAGATGCGCGTTGAGAGGTTTGAGTTGGTGACAGATACTACCAGCGTTATGGCCTTTTTCTGCCGACTGCCGACTGCCGACTGCCGACTCTCTCGTACACCCCCAACAACCGCTCCGCGCCGATCCGCCACTGATAGCGCGCCAGCACATCGATGCGGGCGCGGGTGCCCATCGCGCGGGCGGCGGCGGGGTCGGTGGCGAGGGCGATGATGCCTTCGGCGAGCGCGGCGGCGGTCGGGGGGACGAGGAGGCCGGTGTCGCCGTCGCGGAGGATTTCGAGCGGCCCGCCCTCCGCGACGGCGACGCTCGGCAGGCCGCTCGCCGCCCCTTCCAGGAGCGAGAGGCCGAACGTCTCGGCGTGGGTGGTGTGGAGGTAGAGGTCGGCGGCGGCGTAGAGGGCCGGGAGGGCGTCGTCCGGCACGAAGCCGCAGAAGATGATCGCCTCGCCGAGTCCGTAGCGGTCGCGCTCCGCTTCGAGCGCCCGCCGCTCCGCGCCGGTGCCGACGATCAGCGCGCGCACATCGTGTCCCGCCGCGCGCGCGCGCGCCACCGCCCCGATCGCCAGCTCGATCCGCTTGCGCGGGTGAAGCTGATTGACCGTGATCGCGACCGTCGCACTCGCTGGTAGCCCCCAATGGGGGCGCACCGCCGCGGCCTGTGCGGGCGTCGGCGGGACGAGATCGACGCCGTGCGGCAGGATCGTCGCCTCCACCCCGTACGCCGCGCGGATCAACCCCTGGCCGTAGATCCCATTCGCCAGGATCGCGTCGGCGTTCAGCGCGAAGTGGCGATCGAGCGGGCGGTAGAGTCGCGCCGCCCCGGCCACGAACGGCGCGAGCGGCCCGAAGCGCCGCGCGATCAACTGGCGGTCGCTGTAGGCGGCGCGCGGCGGCTCGTAGCAGAAGTAGATGAGGGGCAGGGCGCGCTTCCAGCGGTGCCGCGCCAGGCGCAACGCGGGGAGACTTGGCGGGCCGAAGCAGACGATTCCGTCGATGTCGGTCGGTAACTCATCGATCAGGATTGGCGCGGCGAGGTATTCGAGCGCGGCATCGAGGTAGTGGTTGCCGAAGCGGTCGATCCGATCCTCGGTCTCGATCAACGCGACCATCGGGTCGAGCGCGGCGCGCACCTCCGGCGTGATCCGGTGCGTGACGAGGGTCACGCGCGCCCCGGCCTCGATCGTCCACTTCGCCAACATCAGGATCAGTCGCTGCGCGCCGGTCAGCTTTTTCAACTGGGGATAGATGAAGGCGAGATGCGGCCCCGGAGTCGTCATCGGTATCCTTGATGTCAGCGGTCGCCGCATCGCCAGCCGCGTTAACGTCGCGCGGGCCGGGGCCCTATCCCCCGCCCCGCGCCCGCTGACTCCTTACGAGAGGGCGCGCAAGCGCCGCCAGAGGAGCGCGCCGCAGCAGGCGATCTCCAGACCGAGCAGCAAGGCGAGCACCTTCTTGTAGCCGAAACCCGCGCCGCCGAGTCCGAGTGGTAGCGCGATCAGGAGCAGCGCCACAGCCAATAGCCCGAGCGCGCAGAGCCCGAGGGCGAGGAGTTGCCCCGCGCCTTTCAGCCCCACGGGCGGACGTTGATGACCTGATCGGGATCGCCCTCGTTGCCCGCTCGCTCCGCGTGCAACTGCGGCGCGAGTTGGGCGAGCGGGATCGCGTGCTGCTCGCGTACGGAATCGCTGCGGCGTACCGGCTGGCAGCCGAGGCCGCTCTTCGCGGCGAACTCGATCGCGCGGAGGTAGCCGTGCTCGATCTGGTCGAGGAGACGACAATCGTCGTCGCTCAGGAGCGCGCGGAGTTGGCTCGTGACCGGACCAAGGAACTCGTAGACATGCTCGAACGCCTCATCGACGCGCTTCTCGATCATCGCCCGCTCGAATTCTTCAGACTCGCGGCGCATCGCCAGCGTAAATTCCGCCCGCATCATTCTCACCCCTCATTCCCCCAGACCCCAATGGCGACTACTATACTACGTTTTTCTCGTACGTCCAGAGGGTCAGCCGGTGGTCGGCGGTCGGCAGTCGGCAGATAGGGCTTCGCAATCGCTGATCTGTAACAGATCAAAGATTCGCTGCAAGGTCTGTCCACTCATCTACACCACTGCCGACCGCCGACCGCCGACTTATTTCGGCGCATAGAGGATGACGACGTTGCTCTCGATCACGCGGTAATGCGCGCGGATCGCGGCATAGAGACCGGGTGTGAGATCGTCCGGCGGTCCGGTGACATCCGGCGCGAAGAGATCGTAGCGCAGCGCGATCAGCGAGAACTCGCCGCGTTCCACCCGCGCGACGAGCGCGCTGTCATCCCATTGCCCGGTACGCACGGCGAAGGCGAGCGAGAAGGGATCGGTGTAGCGCACCTCCTTTCCGGCCACCAGCAGCAGTCCCACGTTGTCGGCGTAGACCGGGTCGGGATCGTTGGTGACGAAGGCGGCGACGTTGGCCCAGCCCTCGCGCTCTCGCGCCAGCGGCGGGCGAAAGTCGCGCGCCAGCCAGCCCGGTTCGCCCAGTCGATCCTCGCCGCCGAGGGCGAGGCTGAGGGCGACGAGGAGGGCGGCGGCGAGCGGCAGACCCCGTCCCCGCACCGCGAAGCGCCCGATCGCCAGTGCCGCGCCGAGGACCGCGACGACGAGCGTCTCGATGAAGTGATTGTGGTTGCCGCCATGCGTCCCCGCGCCGAGCGCGAAGAGGGCCGCGACCGGCAGATAGAGCGCCGGGAGGAGATCGGGATCGGCGCGTAATGCCGCGAGCGGGCGTGGCGCGCGCGCCGCCGCGATCGCGACCGCGAGCAGCAGGGTTGCGCCGCCAAGGAGGAGGGGCCAGTAGCGACCCAGGGCGGGCAGGGCGAGGCGGAGGAAATCGCTCGCCCCCCAGGAACTGTGGAAGGCGACGATCTTCTGGTAGAAGCCACCGTGCGTGATCGCGGTCAGCAACGCGAAGGGAAGGGTGATCGCCGCGCCGTAGAGGAGCCCGAACGCGACGCCGACGCGCGGGCGGGCGAGGGTCAGACCGAGCCCCGCCGCCACCGGCGCGGCCAGCAAGGTCTGCTTCGTGTAAAAGCCGAGCATGAAGCAGAGGATCGCCAGGGCCAGCGACCGCCACGCCGCCGGGCCGAGCCCCCCGCGGTCGCCGGGACGCGGCGCGGTGACGATATCGCGCCAGCGGACCCAGATCACGGCGAAGCCCGCCAGATCGCAGGCGAGCGCCAGGTGGTCCGGGCGGGCGCGCACCGACCAGACGCTGACCAGATTGATCGTCAGCAGCCCGAGCCCCGCCCAGAGGGCCAGCAGGGGCCGTCGCGTGCGCCACCAGACCAGCCCGCCCACCAGCAGGACGACGGCCAGCGTGGCGAGCCAGGCAACCCCCCGACCGACCTTGAAGGTGAAGGGGCCGACCGCGAACGCCGCCGCGTTGATCAGCGTGAAGATCGGGGTGTAGGGGGCGGCGGTGAAGAAATCGGGACGGGCGGGCTGGTACGGATCGACGCCGCGCGCCAGCAACTGCGCCTCGCTGAGGATCACCCCTTCGCTGTCGTCCACCTGGAAAGGGTAGGTCAGGATCGACTCGCTGAAACGCGCCGCCGCCGGGATTTTCAGCGTGATTGGCAGCAGCGCGAGCAGCAGCAGGAGCGTCGGCAGCCAGCGGCGCAGCGCCGTCACGCCGCCCGCCGCCGCCTCGCCCGTTGTTCGCCCGCTGCTCGCGCTCATCGCACCTCGACCCAATCGACCATCACGCCCAACTGGCGCTGATCGGCGTAGCTCAGCACGAAGGTCGGCGTGGCGAGGCTGACGACGAGCCAACCGTCGGTCGCGGTCGCGCCGCTGAGCGGGAAGTCGTAGGTCTGCCAGTCGGTCGTCGGCGTCGCGGTGCCGATCGCCCGCCCGCCAACGCTGATCCGCACCGGCGGGATCGCGCCATTCGGGCGATAGCCGCGCAAGCGCAGGTGCAAGGTCGCCGCGCCCGGATTCGCCGGTGCGGCGACGCGCAGATCGGCGGTGCCGGTCGTCCAGCGGTAAGTCGTGCCGTCGGCGTCGCGCTCGTCGAGATTCAGGCCGCGCAGATAGCCGAGATCGAGGCCGTCGCCGACATCGAGCCGCGCCTGTGGCGCGGGGTTGAGGTGCGCCCACGCCTCGGCGGTCGGATTGAGGACGCGGATGTCGCGGTAATTGAGCGATTCGCGTGCCTCCGCCGGTTTCCCTTGCGCGCGCAGGATGTCGCCGCGCAGCAGGGTCGCGCCGGTCGGGTCGAGATCGTCGTTGAGCCCGGCGAGCGCGCGGTCGTCCTGACCCTGCGCGTGTGCGACCGCCGCGAGCGCGGTAGGGCGGAAGGGATCGTTGGGGCGGATCGCGGTGAACGTGGCGAGAGCGGCGTCGGTCTGCCCGCTCGCCAGCAGCGCGTAACCGCGCGTGAGGCGGTCGCCATCCGGCGCGTTGGTCGCCCCGACACGGAACTGGTCGAAGGTGAACGAGGGGAAGACCAGCGCGATGGCGAGCGCCGCGACGGTCGCCGAGGCATACCAGGGGCGCGGGATGCGGAAACCGCTGCCGAGCGCGCCGCGCAGCAACGGCGGCAGGGCGAACGCGCCGCGCGCCGCCAGCAGGAAGACGAACGGCATCAGCGGCAGCCGGAAGCGGGTGATCGCGAAGAAGAGCGCCCCGGCGACGGTGTTGAAAACGAGCCAGAGGAAGAGGAGCCGCCGATCCGCCGTGCGCCCCGCGCCGACCCAGCCGAGCGCCGCCAGCGGGAGGGCGAGCAGATAGAGGAGATCATCGAGGGCGAGGGTCAGGCCGAGCCAGGGGATCGGCACGCGCCCCAGGGCGTAGCCGCGCGTCAGCCGCTCATACGCCCCGATATTGATCCGCCAGAGGTCGCCCGCCTCGCGCACGCTCTTGCTCAGATAGGCCCCCGGATCGGCGCGCACGACCTCCCAGCCGCGCGCCCAGGCGAGCGTCTGCCGGTCCCCTTGATTCGGGATCGCCCGCAGGGTGGTATCGATCTGCCCGGTATTCTGCCCCTGCAAGGCACCGAGCCAGAAGTTGTACCCCCCGGTCGTGTCGGCGGGGATCAGTCGCCCGTAGACCAGGGCATTGCGGGCGGTCCAGGGGGCCAGCAGCGCCAGCGCGATGCCGATCACCAGGGCGCTGCGCCCGATCACGACGCGCCAATCGATCGCCCGCCCTCGTCCGTTGAGCGTGAGCGCCCAGAGGGGGATGGCGGCGAGGAAGGGGAGGGCCAGTCCGCGCGTCAGGATCGCGCCGCCGAGCGCCCCGCCCGCCACGATCAGCGTCCACTTCCCGCCGCCGCGCGCGTGACGGGCCAGCGCGAAGAAAGCGAGGACGATCAAGAAGGTGAAGATGGTCTCGGAGAGGAGGAGGCGCGCGTAGACGGCGAACGGCAGATAGACCGCGCAAAGGGTCGCCGCGAGCCGCGCGACCGCCCGCCGCTCGGCGTAGGATCGCCCGAGCAGATAGACGAGCACGATCGTCGCCAGACCCAGCGCCACCTGCGCGATCCAGACCGGTTCGGTCGCGGTGCCGAAGAGGTGGAAGAACGCGGCCAGCGCGACGATGTAGAGGGGCGGCCGGAGCCAGATGCTTTGGTCGAGGAAGCTGAAGCCGCGACCATCGGCCAGGATCGCCGCCGCCGAGTAATACTCGCCCTCGTCGCCGATCCGCTCGGTGTAGGGCGCGAGCCGCCAGACGAGGATGCGAATCGCCAGCGCCAGCAGCAGGATCGCGGCCAGCCACGGATCGGCAAGGAGCGCGCGCAGGGACGGCGGTGTCTCGCGCGGGCGGGCGGGTTGTGTCGACAGCGATGGCGTGCTTTCCGTTCCTGTCGCGGCGGTTCGCGCGGGCCTTGCCCCCGCTATCCCGGTCGCGCGGCCATTCTGATGGTGTTGGGTGTCGGTCATCGCGCGACCGGGTGTGCGGCGCGATCGGCGAGCGTGGCGCGGTAGACACCGAGAAAGCGGCGGGCGATCTGCGGCCAGGTCAACTCGCGCTCCACGCGGCTGCGGGCCGCCGCGCCGAGCGCCGCCGCCCGCGCGGGATCACGCAGCAGGGCGGCGAGCGCCGCGCCGAGTGCCGCCACGTCGCGCTCCGGGACGAGCAGGCCATGTACCCCGTCGTCGATCACCGTCGGCACGCCGACGACGTCCGAGGCGACGATCGGCAGGCCGGTCGCCATCGCCTCCAAGAGGGTATTCGGCAGCCCGTCCACGTTCCCGGCGTGGTCGTGGACCGAGGGGAGGAGGAAGAGATCGGCGGCGGCGAAGAGGGCCGGGATGCGGTCGCGCTCGATCCGCCCCGCGAAGAGGACGCGGTCGGCCAGCCCCAGCCGCGCCGCCTGTGCGCGCAACTCCCCCTCCAGATCGCCGTAGCCGAAGATCACCAGTCGTGCGGGATCGGCCTCGCGCACGGCGGCGCTAGCGAAGGCGGCGATCGCGACATCGAGCCCCTTCTTGTAGACCAATCGCCCGCCCGCCAGGACGAGTCGGTCCCCGTCGTATAGCCCCAACTCGGCGCGAACGGCGGCGCGCTCGTCCGGCGTGGCGGGGCGGAAGCGCTCCGGATCGACGCCGTAGGGGATCGTCGTGGTCGTCGCGGCCTGCGCGCCGAGGCCGATCGCGCGTGCGGCGAGGTCGGGGCTACAGGCGGTGACCGCCGCCGCCCGCCCGAAGACCGCGCGCGCTGCCCGCCCGATCGGCGCTTTGCGCTCGGCCAGGAAAACGTCCGAGCCGTGCAGGCTGACGACGAGCGGGCAGCCCGCGAGGCGAGCGGCGAGCGTGGCGGGCGGGCCGTTGGGGATCACCCAGTGCGCGACGATCAGATCGGGGCGGAGGCGACGGGCGAGGCGCGCGGTCGCCACGGTCGAGGCAGCGAGCGCCAGCGGCGCGGCGGCGTAGGCGCTCCCCTTCAGCCCCACGTCACCGGCCAGCGACGAGGCGTAGCCCCAGACTTGCAGGCGACGCAGCCCCGGCGCGTAGTGGTAGGGGTGCAACCCTATCCCGCGCTCATGCGGCGCGCGGCGGAGGCGCGGGTGGGCGGGCAGGACGACCTCGACCCGATGGCCGAGCGCGGCGATCCCCGCCGCCAACTCCTCGATGAACGGCGCGGTCGTGTCGCCCGCGTAGAGCGGGTATGACGACGTTAGCATCACGATCAGCAGCGGGCGGTCGGCGATCGCGGCGGTATCTTGGTCGCTGTGCCGCGCCATCTCAGCGCCCCCCTGGCGGGAAGGTATAGATCAGCAAGCCCTCCCCGTCCTTGCTCCGCCGATCGTAGACCTTCCGAAAGCCGTTCCATTCGTCCGGCCCGTCGTAGAGCGGCCCGAGATCGGCGCGGCGGTAGCCGGGATCGGTCAGGTGATCGAGTTGGAGATAGCCGACGCCATACTGCGCGGCGATCTGGCGGATCACCGGGAGGGTGTCGTAGGGGATCATCACGCTCCGGCGATCGCTGTGGAAGGAGAGTTCCCAGGGGTTGCGCGACATGATCACCGCGTCGGGCGGCGTGTTGGCCCCGACCCATCCTGCCATCGTGACCGAGTTGGGCGTTCGCAGGTCGGCGCTCCAATCGTCTTGTAAGCGTTTCCATTGCGAGTTTTCGTCCCACGGGGAATTGAGCATCAGGGCCAGCACACCGACCGCCGCCAACCCCGCGAGCGCGCCGTTGCCACGCCACGCCGCGAGGCGATCGTGCAGCCACCAGAAGCCCGATGCGGCGAGGAGTGCCCCCCACGGGATCAGGAAGAGGGCGTAGCGCGACTCGTAGTGCCAGTAGCCGAGGACGAAGAGGGCGTACAGGAGAAGTGACGACCCGAGCGCGGCGAGGAGTGCGAGCTGTTGTCGCCCGCGCGCCGCCAGCAGCCCGACGAGCGCGAGCGGGATAACGGTCAGCGGGACGATCTCTCCCTCGCGCAGGCTTTGCCAGGCAGCGGAGAATTGCTGCCCGATCTTGCCGGTCACGGTGTCGAAGCCGTAGCCGACCAGCAGGCGCGGGTGGGGCAGCGCCAGTCGCCCGGCATACGCGGCGTAGATGTTCTCCCAGGGGCGATAGATCAGGATCCAGGCGTCGAACGACTCGGTGGAGTAGAACGGTGCGCCGAAGGTGAGCGTGTTTCGCACATCCCACGGCAGCCAGACGAGGAGCGCGACCCCCGCCGCAAGCGCCCCGCCGACGAGCGTAGGGCGCAACGCCCCATCTCGCCACCCGCGCCAGAGCGCCCACGCGCCACCCCCCACCAGGATGACCGCGCCGCTCGGCTTGCTCAGGATCAGCAACCCGCCGAGGAGGCCGAGCAGGGCGTAAGTCGGCAGTCGGCGGTCGGCAGCCGGCAGAGCGATAATCGACCCCCATCGCTTGCGGCCCGTCGCGGTGGTTGTTGCCGCTTTCTCTTCCTCGTCCTCTTCTGCCGACCGCCGACCGCCGACTGCCGACTTCACCAGCAGCACGATGCAGCCGAAGCTGAGCAGGGTGAACGCGGTGTCGTTGAGGGGATAGACGACCCCTTGCAGCAGATCGGGGTCGAGGGCGATGAGGAGGGCGGCGAGGAGGCCGACGCGCGGCGACCAGAGCCAGCGCCCGACCCGGAAGACGAGCCAGAGGAGGCCGAGCATGATCGGCAGATTCGGCAGCTTGGCGACGCCGACCGAGACGCCGAAGAGGGCGAAGGATAGGGCGATCATCAGCGGTTGCAACGGGGGCCAGGTGTCGGCGGGGTGTCGCACGGTCGGCCAGTCGCGGTAGAATTGCGCGACATAGTCCACCGTAAAGCCGTTGCCCCGGACGAGGTTACGCGCGACGACTGCGTTGTCGGCGTAGTCGGCGTGGTTGATCCACGGCGCGGCAAGGATGTGCGGCAGCATGACCACCGCGTAGACGACGAGTCCACCGAGCGCCACCGCCGTGGCGACGCGCGGGCGGTCGAGCGCCGCCCAGACCGCCGCCAACGTGTCGAGGACGCGAACGCGCCAGCGGAGCAGCGTGGCCGCACCCGCCGCATAGAGGAGGGCGGGGAGGGCCGCGAGGGTCCAGGGGAGGGCCAGCGCCAGCGCCGCCGGTACGACGAGCGCCGCGCCGAAGCGCCCCGCCAGCGCGAGTCGCCCTGCCCCGCCGCCGATGGTCAGCAACAACAGCGCGATGAGCGCCAGCGCCCCGAACAGGTGGAGCGGCACTCCGCGCCAGAAGGCCGCGCCATCCCAGGCGAGCGGGGTGACAGTGAGCGCATCGAGTTTGACGCCGAGATCGCGGTTATCGCCCGCGACGCGCGTAGTCGGCGCGGACAACGCCAGCGCGAGATCGCCACCGGATGCCGCGTTGGCGGGGATCGCGATCGTGGTCGTGTGGTCCGCCAGCGTGCCATCGATGGTGAGCGTGCCGACCGGCTGCCCCGCGACGAGCAGCGTGACCGGCACCGCGCCACGTTCGGGGAGTGCCTGCGCGCGCAGGGTCACGCGAGCGCTCGTCACCCCGGCCCAGCCGGGGAGCGCCACGATCGTCGGCTGATCGTTCTTATTGGTCCAGCGGTAGGCGTAGTCGGCGAGGTGCTCGTCGCCGTGGACGTTCGCCAGCAACAGGCGATCGAGCGGTCCGCCCGCATCCAGCAACAACGCCGCGCGCGGCCAGAGCGCGCCGAGCGTCAGGAGCGCAGCAAGGAGCAAGGGTAGGCCGTAGCGCAGCAACACTACGCGGCGCGGGGCGACGGGAAGCGGCGCGTGCCCCGCAGCCCCTCGCGGCGGCGCTCCCTCCGCTGGGGGAGGCTGCCGAGGCGGTGCGAGGGGCGGCGCGGCGGCGGCGAGCGCTGGCGAGCGTTTGTGCCGGGCATTCTTCATACGGCGGAATGGTACCAACGGTCGCGCAACGGCGCTAGCCGACCCCCTGGCACCCGGCGCTGTGACTGCGCTCCCTCGCTACTTGTCGGGCTGATCGCGCGGGATGAACGCGAGGATCAACCCGAGGAAGGAGCGTGGCCGGGACAATGATGAAGAGGAATTCGCCTGAGGCGAACTCGGTGGTGTGCAAGAGGATTACAAGTGCAAGTCGTTCAGGGATAGTGCCGCCAAAAAATTGCCGCAAACGCGCCCGCCGCCGTGCTGTCTGCAATTTATTCGCCGTTGGAGAGCGTCGCTCAGGCGTCGAGGTACTTGGCGAACCAGCGCAGATTGTGCCGCCGCCGTTCGAGGCGCGAGCGCGGCTTGCCGGTGCTGAGCAGGGTGTGGCTGTCGCCGGGGAAGCGGATCATCTCGCAGGGGACGCCGCGCGCCATCAGCGCGGTATAGAGCTGCTCGCCCTGCTCGATCGGGCAGCGCCAGTCCCCCTCCGCTTGCAGGAAGAGGGTCGGCGTCCGCATCTGCTCCACGGAGCTGATTGGCGAATGGGCCATGTAGTAGTCGAGATTCGACCAGACCGGCTTGTCGCCCCACTCCCCCGCCATCCAGAACCAGCCGATGTCGGAGGTGGTGTAGAAGGAAACGAGATTGCAGATGCCGTTCTCGCTCGCCGCGACCTTGTAGCGGTCGGTATGCCCGATGATCCAGTTCGTCATGAAGCCGCCGTAGCTGAGCCCGGTCACCGCGAGGCGTGCCGTATCGACGCCGCCGCGCGCGATGGCGAGGTCGAGCGCCGCCTCCTGCTCGCGCCAGTCGGCCCCGCCCCAATCGCCCAGATTGGCGGTGGCGAAGTCCTCGCCGTACCCCTGCGTGGCGCGCGGATTGACGAAGAGGACGTTCCAGCCCCGATTGGCCCAGAGCTGCATGTCGAAGAAGAAGGTATGGCCGAAGATCGAGTGCGGCCCGCCGTGGATGATCTGTACCAGCGGGTACGTTTGCCCTTCCTGGTAGCCAACGGGGCGCAGCAGCCACGCATCGACCTGGAAACGCCCGTCGAACGCGGTGAACGGCAATGGCTCCGGCGTGATCAGCGGCATACCGTCGAGGATAGCGGTGTTCAGGTCGGTCAGACGGCGCTCCCCGCCGCCATCGCTCGCCGCCGTGTAGAGATCGCAGGGGTTGGTCATGGTGCCCGCCGCGTAGGCGAGCTGCGCGCCATCCACCGAGGCCGACACGAAGCCGATGGTGCGGTCGCCACCCAGCACGGTCTCGACCGTCCCCCCCGCCGCCCGGAAAAGGCTCAGGCGGCCCTGGTCGGGTGCGGTGAAGAGCAGTGCCGCGCCATCGGGCGACCAGAAGAGCGCAGGGCCGGCGCTCCAGGTGTCGCTGAAGATTCCCAGGCCGGGGCTGCGATCCCACTCACCGGTCACATTCTCCGGCGTGCCCCCCGTCGCCGCGACGACGAAGACGCTATTGTTCCCCCCGGTCGGCGCGTCCGCGCGTAGGTCGATGTAGGCGATGCGCTTCCCATCCGGCGACCAGACCGGATTGCCGACGTGACGCGCCGCATGATCCAGCACGCGCGCCCCATCGTCCTCGGCGGCGTCGCCCGGAGCGTCGGGGGCCGCGATGGTGTGGAGGTGCGACTTGAAGCCGAGATCGACATCGTCCTCGCGATTGGTCACGAAGGCGATCTGCGTGCCATCGGGCGACCATGCCGGTGTCGCCGTATTCCCACCGCCGTGCGTCAGTTGCCACGCCCCCGCGCCCTGCAACGGCACGATCCACAACTGCTGGGCGCGCCCGTCGGTGTACCCCGCGACATCGAAGCGATAGCGCAGGCGATCGATGTGCCGGATCGGCCCGCCCGGCCACTCGACCATCGTGTCGCCCTGATCGCTGCCCGCCGCGCTCGTCACCACGAGGCGGTCGCCGCGCGGCGACCAGGCCAGGCCGGTGACACCGTGCGCCAGATCGGTGACCTGGCGCGGTTCGCCCCCCTCGGGCGTGGTGACATAGAGTTGGGCGCTGCCGTCACGGTCGGAGATGAAGGCGATCCGCGTGCCATCCGGCGACCAGCGCGGCGTGGTGTCGCGGGCCGTCCCCTCGGTCAATTGCCGCGCCGCGCCCCCTGCCGTGGGGCTGAGCTGGATCACGCTGCGATATTCGTTGCGTTCGAGATCGGGTATCTTGACCGCATAGGCTATCTGCGTGCCATCCGGCGCGATCTGCGTGTCGGTGAGCACCCGCAAGCGCAGCAAATCTTCCGGTTCCAGGCGCCGAGTCGCCGTCGCGCGCTCCTGTTGCCCCGTTGTCATCCCCATTTCTCCTCTATGCTGACGATACGCCGCATCACCCGCGCCGAATCTCGGCGGCTCGCCGGGCGCATTGTAGACGAGATTCCGTCGTCCTGGATGCGCCGTGGTATAAGTGGACCCACGAACGGATGATCGCGCCGGTGGGAGCGGCGCGGTCGGCCAGCAGCAGGGGGAGGTGTGGGGATGACCGCCGAGACCACGAACATCGGGAATATCCTGGCGTCGCGCTTCACGCCGGGCGCGGTGCGCGCGACGCTGCTGCCATTCGGTGCTTGGGTGCCCTTCCCGACAGCCGCCGACCGCGCCGCCTGGGACACCCTGCCGCAAGAAGAACGCGCGCGCCTGATCGGGGCGGCAGAGGCGCGGCTGGGGCTGGCCTGGCCGGAACTGCCCGCGACCCTCTTCCTCGACTTCGCGCGGGACGGCGATCGGCGGCGCTACGAGGAGCGCCACTTCGCGCGGCGCTACGCGCTGGCTGAGCTCGTCCTGGGTGAATGTGCCGAAGGGGCGGGGCGCTTCCTCGACGATATCATCAACGGCATCTGGGCGATTTGCGAGGAAAGCTTCTGGGGCGTCCCGGCGCACAGCTACAGCCCGCGCTTCACGCCCACCGTGACTGATGGGCGCTACCCGAGCGTCGGCTTGCCCGACACCGCCCATCCGGTGATCGATCTCTTCGCCGCCGAAACCGGGGCGCTCCTCGCCTGGACCCACTATCTGCTCGGCGCGCAACTCGGCGCGATATCGCCCGTGGTGATCGACCGGATCGAACGCGAGGTGCGCGCGCGCATCCTCGACCCCTTCCAACTGAGCGACGAGTGGTGGTGGCTCGGGGCGTACCCCGACCGCAAGGTGAATAACTGGACCCCCTGGATCCTCTCCAACATCTTGCCGATGATCCTGATCTTCGAGCGCGAACCGGAGCGGCGGGCCGCGTTGGTGTCGCGCGCCATCGCCGGGCTCGATCGCTTCCTGGCGACCTATCACGCCGATGGTGGCTGCGACGAGGGGACGAGCTACTGGGGTCGCGCGGGCGCGAGCCTCTTCGAGTGCCTGGAGACGCTGATGACGGCGAGCGGCGGCGCGTTGCTCGCCTTCGACCTGCCGCTGATCCGCGCGATCGGGCGTTTCATCGAGCGGATGCACATCGGCGGCGATTGGTACGTCAATTTCGCCGATGGCGCGGCGCGGATCGCGCCTGACAACCATCTGATCTATCGCTACGGGCGGCGGATCGGCGATCTGCATCTGGCGGCGCATGGGGCTGTGGCGCTGCGTGAGGGGCAGGCTCCCGGCCTCAGCGGCTCGCTCGGACGTCTCCTCCCACCCCTGTTCGATCTCGGCTGGATGAGCGCCGCGATCGCCCCGCCGCCGGTTCGGGATGTCTGGCTGGATGGCGTCGAAGTATTGGTGGCGCGTGAGGCGGCGGGCACGACGGGGTTGTTCCTGGCGGCGAAGGGCGGGAACAACGGCGAGAGCCACAACCACAACGATGTCGGCAGCTTCATCGTCGGCCTCGATGGCCGCCCCGCCGTGATCGATGTCGGCGTCGGCGTCTACACGCGCCAGACATTCGGCCCGGAGCGCTACAGCATCTGGACGATGCGGAGCGACTACCACAATCTGCCGCTGATCGGCGGGCAGACGCAGCAACCGGGCGCGACGTTCGCCGCGCGCGCGGTGCGCGCCGAGACGGCGGACGATCACGCGCAATTGGCGCTCGATCTCGCAGGAGCCTATCCCAAGGCGGCGGGCATTCGCACCTGGGAGCGGACCCTCCGCCTCGAACGCGGCGCGCGGTCGCGGATCGTCCTGGCCGAGCGATGGGAACTGGCCGCCGCGCCCGCGACCCTAGCGCTCCACCTGCTGCTCGCCGATCCGACCGAGACGGGGGCGGGATCGTTGCGCTGCGCTACCCCCACGGGGGCGCTGACGATCGCCTATGACCCGGCGCAGTTCGCCGCGCGGATCGAGCCGATCGCGATCGACGATGGTCGGCTCGGCCCGGTCTGGGGCGCACAGATCTATCGCGCGATCCTCGACGTGATCGCGCCGACCGCGCAAGGGACGTGGGAAGTCACCTTCTCTGCCGAGTGAGCGCGTGCGGACGGCGGCGCTCAATTGCCGCCGCCGTCCGCACGCGCTCAGCCTTGCAACAGGGCGCGATCGAGGTCGGCGATCAGGTCGCGCGCGTCCTCGATGCCGACCGAGAGGCGGATCAGGCCGGGATGCTGCGCCCACGGCGAGCCGGGGATCTGCGCCATCAGATCGGGATCGGTGTGGAGCCAGGCGGTCGGCGGGAAGATCAGCGACTCGATGCCGCCGAGGCTCGTCGCCAGCGCGAAGACGCGCGTCCCGGCGCAGACCTGTCGCACCGCCGCGATTCCCCCGTCGATCGCGAACGAGACCATGCCGCTGAAGCCGCCGGTCATCTGCCGCTTCGCCAGTTCGTGCGCCGGGTGATCGGCCCGGCCAGGATAGATCACCTGGGTCACGCGCGGGTGCTCCGCCAGCCAATCGGCGATGGCGGCGGCGTTCGCCATCTGCTGCCGCATCCGCACGCCGAGGGTGCGGATACCGCGCAGCAGCAGCCAGCAATCGAACGGGCTGGGGATCGCGCCGAGGTAATACTGCCGGTCGGCGATCCGCGCGGCGAGTTCGGGCGTCCGCGCGATCACCGCGCCACCGAGCAGATCGCTGTGCCCGCCGAGATACTTGGTGGTGCTGTGGACGACGAGATCGATCCCCCAATCGATCGGATTCTGGCAGTAGGGCGAGGCGAAGGTGTTATCTACCACCGTCAGCGCCCCCGCGCTTTGCGCCAACGTGGCGACCGCCGCGAGATCGACGACATCGAGGAGCGGATTCGTCGGCGTCTCGATCCAGATCATCCGCGTGTTCGGCGCGATCGCGCGCTCGACCGCCGCCAGATCGGTCAGGTCCACGAACGTGGCGGTGATGCCGTAGCGCGGGAGGTCGTTGGCGAAGAGGTGGTAGGTGCTGAGGTAGCAGTCGTAGCCGACGACCGCGTGATCGCCGGACGATAAGAGCTGCAACGCGGCGGTGACCGCCGCCATCCCGGAGCCGAATGCCGAGGCTCCCGCGCCGTGTTCGAGGCCGTTGAGGACCGCTTCGAGCGCGCCGCGCGTCGGGTTGGCCCCGCGCGCATAGCGATACTTCGCGCCGTCATCGATCGCCTCGCGCGCGAAGGTGGAGGCCGGATGGATCGGCGGGACGACCGCCCCGGTCTCCGGGTCCGGCCCCTGGTTCTCGTGGATCAGCCGGGTATCGATCCCCCACCCTGTACTCTCGCTGTCACCGGGTCGCTTCGTCATCGCCCTGGCCCTCCTCTTGTGGCGTCGGCGCGGCCTGTCTCGGCAGCGCCATCTCGAAGTGCAACGACTCGGAGGGGCCGTCGCGGTCATCGTGAATCAGCGTCGTCGGCATCGAGCGCCAGAAACGCTCGGCCCCCGGCGAGCGCGGATCGGTGTGCAGCGCGATCACGGCGTAGCCCCCCTCCGCCGCCGCGAGGCGCGCGGGCGCGCGCCACCCCGCGCCCGCGCGCCTCGCGCAGGGTGTAGACGCGGACGATCTGCGCCGTCCGCTCCGGGTCGTAGCGCGCCACCAGCCAGGGCTCGTTGAAGGCCGGTTTGAGGCCACCGGAGCGGATCCCGGCGGTGCCGAGGATCTGCCCGGTGGCGGGCTCGACCGCCACGAAGAGGATGTGGCGCGGGTTGTCGAGGTAGACCCCTTGCGGATCGTCGACATCGGCGTGGAACGCGGGGTTGTAGCCGTAGCCGAAGTCCTCATCGAAGGTGCGGATCATCAGCGCGCGCACCTCGGCCAGATCGTCCACCGTCGCGGGGCGGGTGGTGACTTTGCGCGCGTCTTCCCCGGGTGTTCGCTCGCTCGTGCTCATGCGCCGACTCCTTCTTCCGACCCGCCCGCCTCCGCGAAGCGCGCGAGGGCGAACGCCCGGACATCGACGAGTTGCGGCGTGCCGATGGTCGCCCACTCGGCCAGGACGCGCCCGATCGCCGGGGCGGTCTTGAAGCTGGCCCCGCCATCGCCCGCGAAGAGATAGACGCCATCCAGTTCCGGGTGGCGATCGATGATCGGCAGATCGTCCGGGGTGAGGGTGATCGGGCCGTTGCGACCGCCGTTCGGGCGGGCGCGCTCGCCGCCGCGCAGACGCGCCGCCAGCCGGATCGCCGCGCGTGCCACCTCCGCTGTTGTCAGCATGTCGGCACCCGGCACGGGGGGCCAGGGACGGTGCGCCGCGCCGCCGAGGCCGAGCAGGAGTTCCCGGCTTCCCGGCGTGACGGCGCGGAAATAGCTCTGCGAGAGGCCGTCGCCGATCGTCATCGCGGGCGCGGGGACATCGTCGGCAGGGTGAAGCCGAGCCATTGCGTCAGGGTGGGGCGAATCGGCAGCGCGACGCCCGTCCTTGCCAGCAGCGCCGCCGTGCCGACCCCGGCGGCGACGGTCACGATCGGGGCGTCGATCGGCCCGGCGTTCGTCTCCACCCCCACGATCGCCCCGCCCCGCGCGCGCAGTCCGGTTACGGTCGTGTCGCGCAGGGTCGTGCCGCCGTAAGCGCGGGCCGCCGCGAGGAACCCGGCCAGGGTCGCCCCGGCGTCCGCGTAGCCCGATCCCGGCTCGTAGGCCGCCGTGGCGAGCCCCGCAGTGTGCAGATAGGGGGCGAGTCGCGCGACCTCCTCGATGGTGATGACGCTCGTCGCGCAGCCGAGTGCGCGCAGCAGCGCCACCCGCTCACGCAGGATCGCCGCGCGCTCGGGCGGCTCCAGCCGCAGGTAACCGGCCTGCACGAAGCCGGGATCTCCCGCGCCGACGAGTTCCGACCAGCGGGCGAAGTAGGGCAAACTCGCCAACGTCAGCGCCGTCTCCGGCTCGTTCCGGCAGAAGTGCAACTGGATGAACGCCCCTGAAGCGCCGGTCGCGCCCGCGCCCGGCCGCGCCGCCTCGCAGAGGACCGCGCGGCGCACGCCGAGCGCGCCGAGCTGGAAGAGCACGCTCGCGCCGATGATGCCGCCGCCGCCGACGATGGCCTCCGCTGTCCTGGTCACGTCGGCCCCTCTCTGCGGCGTGTTACGCGCCGCGCGATGCGGACACGATGCGGGCCAGTGTCCGCATGTCGGGGACTTCCAGATCGGGCGTGGCGGTCGCGGGCGGGGTCGCCCCATCGCCCGGATGGTCGTGGCGGCGATTCACCCAGACGGTGGTGAAGCCGAGCTCCTTCGCCGGGGCGATGTCGTGGAAGAGGCTCTGCGCGACGTGGAGGATCTGCCCCTGCGGCACGCCGAGCCGTTCGAGCGCGAAGCGGAAGTTCTGTCGATCCGGCTTGTAGCTCCCGACCTGCTGGGCGGTGATCACCGCCGTGAAGGGTTCGCCCAGCTTCCGGGCCGAGGCGGCGAAGAGATCGTCGTCGACGTTCGAGATGACCACCAGCGCGAAATGCTCCTTGAGCGTCGCCAGCGCGGCGGCGCTGTCGGGGAAGGCGGGCCAGTCCACGACCGCGCCGGAGAAGGCATCGCGCTCCTCTGGTGTGGGAGTGAAGCCGAGGCGCTCACCGAAGCTGTCCAGGACGGTCGCGAGGATGCCGCGATAGGACTGGTACGGCCCCGCCTCCGCCGCCGCTTCCAACTCGCCGAAGAGTTCGAGGAGTTGATCGTCGGTGCGCGCGATGCCATGCCGCGCCATGATCGGGCGCAGCGCCGCCAGGATGCCGCCCTCCCAATCGATCAGGGTGCCGTAGCAATCGAAGGTGAGGTGGGTGAAAGGGGTGAAGTCGAACACTGATCCTCCCGTCTTTGTGAGCGTCATCCGATTGTTCGCGGTGCTGGTGTTGGCGGTAGTGTACCCAATGCGCTCGCCCTCCGGCCAAACATGACGCGCGGGGCGTGCTACGATTGTGGCGCGGTCAACCCCTGACCGTGGCCGCGCATTTGCGCGGGTGGCGACGATAGCCAACGGCGAGGGACGCCAGATGCCCTCCTCAGTCCGGGCGTTGGCCCGTATATGCGGCCCGGAAAGGCCGGAAGGAGCGAGATGAGCAAGTCGGAGCCGTTACCCCTGTATCTGGTGCGCCATATCGGCGATCTGGCGGTGAACAGCAATGAGACGATCACCGCGCGCCGCATGAACGACCGCGAATTGGGGCCGGTGGTGGAGACGTTGGTCGAGATGACCCACCATCAGGCCGAGCGCCTGAGCCGGATGGTCAATGTGCGCGCGGTCGCCCCCGCCCCGACGGGCGATTTTCAGGGCGATGATGGCACGACGATCCACGTCGCCTCGGACGGTGCCTGGCATAATCCCGCGCATCGCTAGAGCCGGCCGCGCTGCCCCGCCAGGGCCACCGCCTGCGCGCGCGCCGTCGCGCCGAGCTTGGTCAGGATCGAGGTGACGTGGAAGCGCGCGGTCCGCTCGGAGATGCCGAGTTCGTGGCCGATCTCCTTGTTGGAGCGCCCCGCCGCGATCAGGCGCAACACCTCGCGCTCGCGTCCGCTGAGGCGATCGTGCGCCCGTTGCGACGCGCTCAGCAGATTGACAACGCGCGCGGCGACCCGCGACGCGAGGTGCGAGCCACCGCCATGCACCGTGCGGATCGCGCGGGCGATCTCCTCGGTCGGTGCGCCCTTCAGGAGATAGCCTTTCGCGCCCGCCTCGATCGCGCCGAAGATACGCTCGTCGTTGTCGTAGGCGGTGAAGATGATCGCGCGGCTGGTGGGGCTGGCCGTCGCCAGTTGCGGTAGCGCGGCGATGCCGTCGAGGTTGGGCAGTTCGAGATCGAGCAGGATCACATCCGGTCGGGCGCGCGCGGCCAGCTGCAGCGCCTCCACGACCGACGCGACCGCCCCGACGACGCGGAAGTCGGGCTCGTCTTCCAGGACGCCGACGAGCCCCTGCCGGACGATCGGGTGATCGTCCACGACCATGATCGCGATCGTCGCCTCCTCGGTCATCTGCGCTCCTCGGTCGCCGCCTGCGCGGACGATTCCTCATCGAAGGGGATGCTGGCGCGGATCGTCGTCCCCCGCGCGGGCTGGCTCTCGACCCGTAGCGTGCCGCCGAGGAGGCGAGCGCGCTCGCGCATCCCCACCAGCCCGAAGCTGCCGTCCGGCCCCCCCGCTGTGGTCGCCAGGCCCGCGCCGTTGTCGCGGATGGCGATGGCGATCCGCCCCGCGTCGGCGCGCAGGGTGAGGAGCACCTCGGTCGCGCCCGCGTGGCGTTGGACGTTGGTCAGCGCCTCCTGCGCGATCCGGTAGAGTTCCGCCTCGACGCACAAGGGCAGGGCGGCGAGATCCGGGCCACTCGCACGGACGCGCACGCGAATCCCGTGCTCGGCGGTGAAGGTCCGACCGAGCGCCGCCAGCGCTTCCGGCAGCGGCGTCCCGGCCAGGGGCGTGGTGCGGAGATCGAGCACCGAGCGTCGCGCCTCTTCCAGGCTGGCGCGCGTCGTGGCGAGCGCCCGTTCGAGCCGCATCCGCGCCCGATCGCTGTCGCCGGTCAGGTGCCGGAGGCCGCTTTCGAGATCGAGCGCGATCGCCGTCAGGCTTTGCGCCAGCGTGTCGTGGATCTCGCGCGCGAGGCGGGCGCGCTCTTCCAGGCGGGCCGCGTGCGCGCGTTCCTCGGCGCGGAAGGCCCGCTCGATCGCCGCAGCGAGGCGGGTGGCGACCGCATCGAGCAGTGCGCGCTCGTCGGCGGTCAGCGGGCGGTCGTCCGGCGCGGCGATATTCACGATGCCGAGCGGGGTCAGCTCGACCCGCAGGGGGAGGCTGATGTGGTGGGAGAGCCCGCCCGTCTCGTCGCGCCGCCCCTCGCGCATGGCGTGGCGCAGGCGACTACAGGCGAGCAGATGGTCCGGGCTGGGGGGGAGGGTGCCATCGGCCAGTTCGTCCAGACACCAGCAGCGTTCGCCGGTCATCCGCACCGGGGCGAGCAGGTAGGGCGGTAACTCCTGCGCGGCGGCGCTGTAGTAGCGATCGGTATCGCGGTCGTGGAGCCAGATCCAGCCGGTTCGCAACCCGAGCGCCGCGATGAGCAGCTTCAGCGCCTCGCCGAGCACGGCATGGAGATCGTCGCCCCCGGCCAGCGCGGCTTCTACGGCGGCGCTGGTGCGCGCGTTGGCGTCGGTTGTCGCGTGCTCGCCTTGTGCCACCTCGCCCCCCTTCCCTCGCCCGTGATGATACCCGAAAAAGCGCGGGGGCCGGGATCGATCCCGGCCCCCGCGCGATTGTTGGCGCTGCTGCGGCGCTACCACACGGTGAACGAGGCCCGCGCGATCGCGGTCTGATAATCGGGTGTGGCGACGACGAGTGAACACCCGCCCGTCGATGCCCCGTTGGTCTTGAGCGCGACTTGCGGTGTCCCTGCGGCGCTGGTGGTGAGGTCGAAGGCATTCAACACCGTGCCATCCTGGTCGAAGAGCAGCCCTCCCGGTGGTGTATTCGGCGCGAAGCCCGCGCCGCTGATCACGAACCGGGCGTGCCGTTGACGGTCGGCAGGCTCGATGGCACCCCGGCAGGGATGGTGCCGCGCATCGTGACCACCGTGGCGGAAGGCGGCGGGGCGGCGGGGCTATTCGTGAGCGAACAACTCGCCAGGACGGTGAGGATCGCCAGTAACGAGAAGGTCAGGCGGAAATGGTGGCCCCGACCGGTACGGTAACGTCTCCAAAAAGTGTGCATCTGCGGCTTCCCTCTTTGCGTTCATGTATCGAAATAATGCTGAGGTGTCTTCTGGTGCCTATACCTGGGCATGTTGCGCGTGTCATCCTCCTTCCCCCATTCGCGTGTCTCCGCGCTCCGGGCCGTCGTGTAGCGGCCACCCGCAAGCGTGCCGGGATGGCCTGTTCCTGTCTATCAACGATGTACGGCGCGATCCTCTCTCTCGCGATGGCGGGGTATACAAAAAACAGCCGCACCTGTCATAGCGACAGGTGCGGCTGCTGGAATGGTGGCGCGGTGACTCAGCCGCGCGGCGCGCGATAGCCCGCCGCCTCGGCCTCCTCGATGGTGGCGAAGCAGGCTTCGGGCTTCGTGCGGTCGTAATTGCGCCCGCCCGGCACGTGATAGATCATCGCGCCCATACTGCCGCGATTGCCCTTGATCGGGTGGCTCGCCGGGCAGACGCCATCGACCGGCTCGGCCCGCAGCGCATTCGTCGCGGGCGTCGGCTCGTTGCTGGACTCCTCCGCCAATTCCTCGTCGGTTCTGCCGCTGGCCTTGGCGACGACGATCTCCGGGCGCTCAGTTTCCACCGGGAGTGGGGCGTCGTGTTTCTGCTCAGGTTGCGACCTGGCCGGTTGCTCGCCTTGCGCGGTGGGCTCCTCCTCCCTGGTCGTTCGCTCCGCCTGTTGCGGTTGCGCGGCCTGCTGCGGCTGTTTCGGCTGCTCTGCCCGCGCTTTCGTCGGCTCGGCCAGCGGCGCGGGTCGGGTGTTGTCGTCCGCCCGCTCCTCGATCTCCTCGGCGGCCTGCGGGCTCTCTAGCTCGGTCGCCGCGACCTCCTCGGTATTGCTCCTGCTCTCCGCCACCGGTAGCTTCGGCAGCGGCTTGACCTCGGCGGTCTGCCCGGTCGGTGTCGGCTGCTCGCGCAGCAGGATCGCATCATCGGCGCGCTCCTGCTCCCACTCGTCATCGTTGTTGCGCTGGATCAGGTAGTAGGTCAGCAAGCCACCAGCGACCGTACCGAGCATCATCCCACCCAGGAGTCCGCCGCGTCGCCGCTTCTTCCCCTGATTCTTGGCGAGTCGCTGCTGTGTCTTCGCGATCTGCTTCTCGAGTTTGCGTACCGCGCGTTCTTCGGCACCGGCCATCGTCGTGCTCCTCCTTCGCTCCGCGCGGCCCGACCCCGCCGTGATGGTGAGGATGGAGCACACGCGCTGAATTTACTTCGCCGCTGCGAGCGGCGTCAGTGTCGGGCGGTCGAGCCGCAACGGAGCCAATGGCGCAGGAGTCGTGCCAGTCATCGCGGCCTCGGCGAGGAGTTGGCCGACGCGCGGCCCGTACGGCATCCCATGACCGCAATAGCCCCCGGTGACCCAGACGCCCGGTAGGCCAGGAGCGGCCCCGGCGACGGGGAGATAATCGGCGGTGAAGGCCATCAAACCCGCCCAGCGCCGCGCCACGCGCAACCCCTGCAATGCGGGGAAGAGGCGGGGGATGACCGCCGCGATCGCGGCGGTCACGTCCGGCGTCGGCACCATCTCGCGCACGCCGACATCGCCATTCGGCGCGTCGGCGCGGCAGCCGCCGATCACGATCGCGCCATCGGGCGTCTGCTGCCAGTATTCGCCGGTCGAGGCGACCGACGCGCCGATGCCGGTGGTGAAGACCGGCGGCAGCGGCTCGTAGGAGAGGATCTGCCCGCGCACCGGTACGACCAGCCCCGCCAACTCCGGCACCAACTCGTCGCTCCAGGCGTTGACCGCGACGATCACCCGCTGCGCTCGGATCGCCCCCACCGTCGTCTCGACCCGCGTTCCGTCCCCCTCCGTCACCAGACCGATCACCCCGGCCCGACAGAGGCGTGCGCCGTGGCGGCGGGCGGCCTCGGCGATCCCGGCGAGATAGCGCGCGGAGTGCAGCAGGCCACCATCGGAGAAGAAGAGCCCGCCGGTGATCTCCGCGCCGAGCGGTGTCCCGATCAGCGCTTGCGCCGCTTGGCGATCGACGAATTCGCCGGAGAGACCATCGGCCCGCATCGTCGCCAGGTTCTGGCGCATCTCATCCAGCGAATCCTCGGTGAGGGCGAGGCTCAGCGTCCCCGGCGTGCGGTAGTCGCAGTCGATCCCCTCCTCCGCCACGATCCGCCCGACCAGTGCCTGCCCCTCCTCGGTGAGCCGCCAGAGGTCGCGCGCGGCCTCACGCCCGAGGTGCTTGATGGCGTCGGTATAGCCCCCCGCCGTGCCGGCGCGCACGAAGCCGCCGTTACGCCCCGTCGCGCCCCAACTGATGGCGGTACGCTCGACCAGCGTGACCGCCACCCCGGCCCGCGCCAGCCAGTAGGCCGTCCAGCACCCGAGCAACCCGCCCCCGACGACCACGACAGCGGACTCGGCGGGCAACGGATCGCTCGGCACCGGCGGCGTGGCGGTCGCGTGCCAGTAGGAGCGTGGTTCGGCTGTGTGCGTGGTTTGCTCGGTGGTCATCGTTTCCTCCTACGAGTCGGCGGTCGGCGGTCGGCGGTTGGCAGTGGCAGCGCGGTGCCGTCGAAGGACGCTGCCCATCACGATACCGACGAACGGCTAAGCGCGTAGGCTCGCAACATTTCTTCTGCCGACTCTCTCTAACCCCTCCGCCGCATGAATTCGCCCATGAAGTCGGTCAGTGCCGTGCAACCGTCGAGGGTCATCGCGTTGTAGAGCGAGGCGCGGACACCGCCGACCGAGCGGTGCCCGGCGAGGCCGACGAATCCGGCCTCATCCGCCGCCATGAGGAACGCCTTCTCGGCTTCCGGGGCCGCCAGTCGGAAGGTGACGTTCATCAGCGATCGGCTCTCCGGCAGGGCGTGTCCCCGGTAGAAGCCGCCGCTGCCATCGATCGCGCCGTAGATCAGGGCAGCCTTGCGGCGATTGCGCTCGGCCAGGGCGTCCAGGCCCCCCTCGGTTTCGATCCAGCGCAGCGTCAGCCCGATCAGGTAGACCGCGAAGCTCGGCGGCGTATTATAGAGCGAACTCGCCCTGGCATGGATCGCGTAGCGCAGGATCGCCGGGATCGTCTCCGGCGCACTGTCGAGGAGCTCTTTGCGCGCGACGACGACCGTCGCGCCCGAAGGGCCGAGGTTCTTCTGCGCGCCCGCGTAGATCAGCGCGAAGCGGTTGGTATCGAGCGGGCGGGAGAGGATATCGCTGCTCATGTCGGCGATCAGCGGGCGGGCACCGACATCGGGCCACTCGTGCCACTGCACGCCGTGGATCGTCTCGTTCGAGGTGAGATGGACGTAGGCCGGGCGCTCGCTCAGCGCGATCTCCGCCGCGCCCGGCACCGTGCGGTAGCCGCCCGCCCGCGTGCTCGCCGCCGCGCGCACCTCCCCGAGCGTCCCCGCTTCGGTCAGCGCCTTCTCCGACCACGAGCCGGTCAGGAGATAGTCCGCGACGCGATTTTCCGGGAGGAAGTTCAGCGGGATCATTGCGAACTGGAGACTCGCGCCACCCTGCAGAAAGAGCACCTGATAGTCGTCGCCGACGCCGAGGAACGCCTTGAGGCGCGCTTGCGCGTCCGCGTTGACCGCCTCGTACTCGGCGGAACGATGGCTCAGCTCCAGGATCGACATACCGGTGCCGTGATAGTCGCGCAGTTCCGCCTGCGCCTCCGCCAGGACGGCAGATGGCAGGATCGCGGGGCCGGCGTTGAAGTTGTAGACCATCTCACCCCTTTCTCTCTACGCGGCTGGTGCAACGGTGTGCGTTGGTCGCGGGCATCGTATCCGGTTGAAGTATAGCCCTTCGCGCCGCCCATTTCGGTGTCCTTGACGCCCGGCCCTCCCGGTGTTGTACTTGGTGTCGGAACGGCGACGTGACCGGGAACATCATCCGCGCTGATGAGAAAGGGACGTACGATGGCGGTAGCAGCACCGCGCCGAAACGATGACCTGATTATCGTTGATGCGGATATCCATGTGAACGACACGCCCGATAAGCTGGCCCCGTATATGACGCCGGTCTGGCGCAAGTCATTGGAGGCGATGTCGGCTGTCTCGTACCTCAACATCCCCGGCTTCGCCCCCGCGCTGAAGCTCGACCCGCCGATCCCCGGTGGGCACGTCTCGCGCTCGGTCCACACGGTCGGGGAGATGCGGCAATCGCTCGATGAGATGGGGATCGATTATGGCATCCTCTTCCCGGACAATCTGCTCCTCTTCGCCTGCCTGCCGAATGTCGAATACGCGACCGAGTTGTCGCACGCCTACAATCGCTGGCTCGTGGAGGAGTGGTTGCAGGGCGACAACGGGCTCTACGGCGCGATCCTCGCCTGCCCGCAGAACCCCGCCGATTCGGCCCAGGAGATCGCGCGCGTCGCCAGGGAGCGCAACGTCGCCGCGATCTATCTGCCGACCGCCGGGGTCCACCCGCTCTGGGGCGATCGCCGCTACGATCCGATCTTCGCCGCCGCGCAGGAGGCCGATCTGCCGGTGCTGCTGCACAGCGTGACGGTGGTCACGCCGCAGTTCCCCTATCAACTGGACCAGTTCGAGAATCACTGGGCGCGGCAGATGCTCTCCCACGCCTTCGCCATGCAGGCCAATCTGGTCAGCCTGATGCACACCGGCGTCCCGGCGCGCTTCCCGCACCTCAAAGTCGCCTTCACCGAGGCGGGGGTCGCCTGGGTGCCGTACATGATGTGGCGGATGGACAAGTACTACAACGAGTATAGGAGGATGATCCCCTTCCTGGAGAAGCGCCCGAGCGAGTACATGCGCGAGCAAATGTGGTTCGCCACCCAGCCGATCGAGGAGCCGGACGATCCGCGCGACATGGTCACGGCGATCAAGCTCTACGACCCGGAAGGGACGCGCACGATCTTCGCGTCCGACTGGCCGCATCACGACTTCGATCACCCCAGGGGACTGCTGAAGCTGCCCTTCCCCGCCGACGTGAAACGTCGGATCATGGGGGAGAATGCGCTGGAGCTGTTCAAGCTTCCGGCACCGGTGAGGAAGTAAGTCGGCGGTCGGCGGTCGGCAGTCGGCAGTATCTCTTCGAGAACGGCGTGGCTTCGGCATGATGCGCTCTCGTTGCAGCGCGTATCTGCCGACTGCCGACCGCCGACCAACGCGAACGGAGCGAGCAACACGATGGCCGAGCATATCATCGGGCCGGTGGCGGAGTTCCGGGCGGGGACGCACCGCGTGGTGAAGGTGCGGAATCTGGCGGTCGGGGTCTTCAACGTCGGCGGCGAGTTCTACGCGCTGCCGAATATCTGCACCCATCAGTTCGGGCCGCTCTGCACGGGACCGGTCGGCGGCACGACCGCCTGCGACGCGACGACCGGCTGGCGGTTCGCCTGGGTGCGCGAGGGGGAGATCCTGACCTGCCCCTGGCACGGCCTGGAGTTCGATATCACGACCGGGAAGTGCCTCGCCAATCCGCGCGTTCGTGTGCGCCAGTATGCGGTCGCGGTCGAGGATGGCGTGGTCAAACTCACGCTGTGAGTGATGGGCAGGCGCTGGCGAGCGTAACCATCCGCGCCGCCAGCGCCGCCGACTATCCGGCGCTCCGCACGGCGGCGGGCCTCTGTGGCCCCGCCGCACAGGAGGGCTTGCCGGATGTTGCTGCCTTCGCCGCGCGTGCGCCAGACTCGCCCGTACTGGTGGCCCTCAGTGACGAAGCGATCGTCGGCTACCTTCTCGCCAGCCCCCTCGCCTACGACGGAGACGCGCCCGTGAGCCTCTGGATCGAGGGCTTGACGGTCATACCGGGCTGGCGACGGCGCGGCCTTGCGATTGCCCTTTGTGCCGCGCTCGCCGATGGTGCGCGTCCCATTGGTGTGCGCGCGCTCCTCACCAGCCCGCCAGTTGATCCGGCGTTGGCCGCGCTCCTGGCGCGCATCGGCTTCGTCGCCCACCGCGATGGCGTGCTCCTCTGGCGGCTGGAGGGGTCTTAAGTCGTGGGTTTGGGTCGTGTCTGGTGCGGTATTGGGCAGGTGTTAGTAGACGTTACTACTTGTTGCATAACTCCTTGGTGTGACGGCGTAGGGCCTTGAGGCAGATCAGGGCGCAGGCGAGATCGAGGAAGGCCTGGTGCAGGTCCTCGCGGCGCTCGTAGCGGATCGCCAGGCGGCGATA
>JAABUM010000630.1_pt1 | contig 59575 bp, 59 predicted proteins | sample 5559161 | NCBI WGS metagenome assembly JAABUM01 (sample SAMN10711868, study PRJNA513369) | rock metagenome | isolation source: Antarctica rocks | place: Antarctica: Victoria Land, Siegfried Peak nord
TCCTGTGGCGCTCGCTCCCAGCTCGTCGCTGGCGCTTCCTTCGCTGGCGGGCTGGGCACCGATCGGCAGCGGTGCGTGTTGATGGCGAGCACTTGTGGCGCTCGCTCCCAGCTCGTCGCTGGCGCTTCCTTCGCTGGCGGGCTGGGCACCGATCGGCAGCGGTGCGTGTTGATGGCGAGCACTTGTGGCGCTCGCTCCCAGCTCGTCGCTGGCGCTTCCCTCGCTGGCGGGCTGGGCGTCGAACGGCAGCGGTACCGTGTTGATGGCGGCGCCGCCACCACGCCAGCTGCCAACGGAGGTTTCGAGCCATGCAGGTCCCCCTGACCGTCAGCGACTTCCTCGACCGGGCCGTCACCGTCTACGGCAACCGCATCGGCGTGGTCGACGAACCCGACCAGCCGGCGCCGTCTTGGGGCGAGCTGACCTACGCTGAGATCGGGCGCCGGGCCAGGGCGCAGGCAGTCGCCCTCGACGACATGGGCATCGGGGTCGGTGAACGGGTGGCCGTCGTCTCCCACAACTCAGCGCGCGTGCTCACCTCGTTCTTCGGCGTCAGCGGGTACGGGCGGGTGCTGGTCCCGATCAACTTCCGCCTCAGCGCCGAGGAGGTCGGCTACATCGTCGAGCACTCCGGCGCCCGGGTCCTGGTCATCGACCCCGAGTTGGAGGACGACCTCTCTGAGGTGAAGGCCGAGCACCGGTTCGTGATCGGCGCCGGCAGCGACGCCGACCTGTGGCCGGTGGATTCGGCCGGCGATCGGGAGCCGGACGGCTGGGAGCCCGACGAGGACGCCACCGCCACCATCAACTACACCAGCGGCACCACCGCCCGGCCCAAAGGGGTGGAGCTCACCCACCGCAACATCTGGCTGAACGCCACCACCTTCGGCTGGCACGCCGGCGTCAGCGATCGGGACGTTCTCCTGCACACCCTGCCGATGTTCCACTGCAACGGCTGGGGCATGCCCTTCGCCACCACCGGCATGGGCGTGAAGCAGGTGGTGATCCGCAAGATCGACGGCGCCGAGATCCTGCGCCGGGTCGACGAGCACGGCGTCACCCTCATGTGCGGCGCCCCCGCGGTGGTGGCCGCCATCCTCGACGCCGCCAGCCGGTGGGACGGCCCGATCCCCGGCGCCGGCCGCACCCGCATCGTGGTCGCCGGCGCCCCGCCGCCTACCTCCACCATCGAGCGGGTCGAGGCCGAGCTGGGGTGGGAGTTCTGCCAGATCTATGGCTTGACCGAGACCACGCCGCTGCTGACCATCAACCGCAGCCGGGCCGAGTGGGACGACCTTCCGCCGTCGGAGCGGGCCGCCAAGTTGAGTCGGGCCGGGGCCCCGGCCATCGGCATCCGCATGGACGTCGACGAGCAAGGCGAGATCCTGGCCCGCGGCAACCACATCCTGAAGGGCTACTGGGAGCAACCCGAGGCCACTGAAGCCGCCATCGTCGACGGCTGGTTCCGCACCGGCGACGGCGGGGGCATCGACGAGGACGGATACGTGACCATCGTCGACCGCAAGAAGGACGTGATCATCTCCGGCGGCGAGAACGTCAGCTCCATCGAGGTCGAAGACGCCCTGTTCTCCCATTCGGCGGTGGTCGAAGCGGCGGTCATCGGCGTTCCCGACGACAAGTGGGGCGAAGCGGTCACCGCCCTGGTGGTCGTCGCTCCTGGCCAGGACGTCACCGCGGACGAGCTGCGCGACCACTGCCGGTCCAAGCTGGCCGGGTTCAAGGTCCCCAAGCGGGTCGAGTTCCGCGACGAGCTGGCCCGCACCGCCACCGGCAAGCTCCAGAAGTTCAAGCTGCGCACCCCCTACTGGGAAGGCCGGGAGCGCCAGATCGGCTAGGCCCCCTGCTTCTGGCGGACATGCGTCGCGGTGGGCGCGCACCATGTACGCCAGAACCGGGGGAGGGGGTGGGGTACTCAGTTGAAGCGGGCGGCGATCGCCTTCAAGTGGGCGTCCAGGGTCGGGGTGTGGTCGGCGTGGGTCTTGCCGAGGCGTACGAGCACCAGGTCCAAAGCAGGGATGCAGTAGATGCGCTGGCCTTCGAAGCCGTCGGCCAGGAACGTGCCCCACTCGTCGTCATCGGCCCACCAGTGGGCCCCGTACCAGTGCTCGTCGTCAGGAGCCCGGGAGCGGACGCGCCGGCCGTGGTCGACCCAGCCGTCGGGCAGCAGCCGTTCACCCGCCCATATGCCGTCGCGCAGGTACAGCAGGCCGAAGCGGGCGAAGTCGAGGGCGGTGGCGTACAAGTAGGACGAGGCGATGAACGTGCCGGCGGCGTCGAAGCGCGGGTCGGCGCTCTCCATGCCCAGCAGGCTGAACAACCGCTCGGCCAGGAAGGACCGCATACCCGCTTCGCCGCCGCCGATGATCCGCTGGGCGGCGGCGGCGATGATGTTGGAGGTCCCCGACGAGTATCTGTACGCCTCCGGCGAGCCCGGCTCGTGCACCAGCGGGAAGCCGGCGGCGAAGCCGGCCATGTCCAAGCTGGCCTCCGGGTCGTACAGCATGGTGACGACATCGGGCAGGGCATCGCCGGACAGGTCGTAGTACTCCTCCAGCCACTGCAGGCCCGGGCGCATCTGCAGCAGGTGGTCAAAGGTGATGGTCCGCCGGGGGTCGTCGGGAGCCGACCACGCCGGTACTTGGGGTGGATCGTCCAGCGACAAGCGGTCGTCGCCGGCCAGCAGGCCGCAGACGGCGTGCAACACGCTCTTGGCCATCGACCACGAGATGTGGGTGTCATCGGCAGTGACCGCTCCCGTGGCGGCGCCGGCCAATTGGTGCAGTTCGCTGGCGAACCAGGTGCCGTAACGCTCGACCACCACCTCACCGCCCTGCACCACCACCAGCGCGTGGGTGTGGCCGAACGCCTCCGGAGTCGGGTCGGCGAACAGCTCGCCGACCAGCCGATCTACCTCGCCGTCCTCGATCGGCCGGGTCGGCCAGATAGCCGTCGGCCAGAGCACACCGTCGGGTTGGGCCGGCAGTGGGCGTAGGGGCTGGCTGGCCGCCGGCGGCAATGGAGTGCTGCTGACCATGGGGCGAACCGTACGCTTGTGCGGTGCTCCAAGTACGAGATCTGCAGGTCGAGGTGGGCGGCGTCGTCCTCCTCGACGGCGTCTCGTTTTCGGTGCGCGCCCGGGACAAGCTCGGCTTGGTCGGGCGCAACGGCGCCGGCAAGACGAGCCTGTTCAAGGTCCTGGGCGGCCAGGCCGACCCGACCGCCGGTGTGGTCCACCGCAGCGGGGGCTTCGGCTACCTGCCCCAAGATCCCCGCCTCGAAGGGGCCGACGACTTCCCCGCCCTCGAGCACGTCCTGTCCGGCCGTGGCTTCGACGAAGCGGCCCAACGGCTGGAGAAGCTCCGGCTGCGCATCGAAGAGGACCCTTCGGACCGCAACGTCGAGCGCTACAGCCGGGCCGAGGAGCGGTTCCGCATGGAAGGCGGTTACCAGGCCGAGTCCGAGGTCCGCCGCCTAGCCGCCGGGCTCGGCCTGCCCGACGACCGGCTCGACCTTCCGCTGGGCGTGCTCTCCGGCGGCGAGCGCCGGCGGGTCGAGCTGGTGCGCATCCTGTTCGCCGGCAGCGACGTCCTGCTGCTCGACGAGCCCACCAACCACCTCGATTCCGACGCCAAGGAGTGGATGCTCGACTTCCTCCGCTCTTACAACGGCGCCCTGCTGGTGATCAGCCACGACCTGGACCTGCTCGACGAGGCCATCACCCGGGTCCTGCACCTGGACCGCGGCGGTCACGACGAGACCGGCACGGTGGTCGAGTACAAGGGCACCTATTCGCAGTACCTGGCGTCTCGCGCCCGCGACGAGGAGCGGCAGGCCAAGCTGGCCGTGCAGCAGGCGAAGGAGATCGACCGCCTGCAAACGGTGGTCGACCGCTTCGGTGCCAAGGCCACCAAGGCCACCATGGCCCACAGCATCGAGAAGCGCATCGCCCGCCTCGAGTCCTCCAAGGTCAGCGGCCCCACCCGGCAGCAGACGCTGAACGTGCGGTTCCCCGAGCCGCCCCGCTCACCCCGCACGGTGCTCGAGGTAGAAGACCTGGCCAAGTCCTACGGCTCCAACCACGTGTTCGCCGGCGTGACCTTCGACCTGGGTCGGGCCGACCGCTTGCTCATCATGGGGCTGAACGGCGCCGGCAAGACCAGCCTCCTGCGCATCCTGGCCGGCGTCACCGATCCGGACGCCGGCTCGGTGCGCTTCGGCAACGGCGTGCTGCCCGGCTACTACGCCCAGGAGCACGAGGGGATCACCGCCGGCCGGACCCTGGTCGCCCACATGCAGGAGGCGTCGGCCGGCGCCGCCGACGAGACGTTGCGCAGCCTGCTCGGCATGTTCGGCCTGACCGGCGACAAGGTGTTCCAGGACGCGTCGACCCTGTCGGGCGGCGAGAAGACCAAGCTGGCGCTGGCCCAGTTGGTGGCCGGCCGTCACAACCTGCTGCTGCTCGACGAACCGACCAACAACTTGGACCCTGGCTCGCGAGAGGCCATGGCGGCGGCGCTACGGGACTGGCCGGGCACCATCATCCTGGTCAGCCACGACGCGCCGTTCGTCCGCGACCTTCAGCCCGACCGGGTGCTGCTCATGCCCGAAGGCCAAGTCGACCACTGGCGCGACGACCTGCTCGAACTGGTCCAGATGGCCTGACGCCGGACCATCAATACGGTGGGTACGGTGACCGCCATGGCACGGCGACTTCTGGTCTCAACCCTCCTTGTCCTAACGATCACGCTGGCATCGGCTTGCAGCACCGGTCCTACCAAGTCCTGCGGCTGCGTGACTCCAACGCCCCCGCAACACACTTCGTCGTCCTAGACGTCAGGGTCGGCCCCTGACTGGGACGTGGTCGGTCAAGGTGCGCTGAAGGTTCTCGCCTTGGCCTGCTCGGCGGCATCCAGGGTGTGGATCGCGCCCGTCTTCCTGGGCGGGCGTCCGGCTGTTCGACCACTTCGGCGCAGACCCCCGACCTTGGTGCATACGCGTCATCGGGTCCGAGGGCGTCGCCCACCTCCGCTCCTGTGTGGTGCCTTAGTCCTGGCGGGCGCGGCGGGCCAGGCGGCTGAGCAGGAACACCAGCAGGAACAGGCCGGCGAAACCGGCCGTGAACTGGAGGGCGTAGCGGAGCAGCGGGCCTTTGGCGTCGGCGAACACGCCGGTCGGGATGACGCTGCCGTCGGCGTTGACGGTGGTGTTGTCGTTCGGGCAGGGATGCTGGGCGGTGTGCACCGACGACGTCAGTCCGTATCCCGTGCTGTCGGCCGGGACCCGGTAGCTCTTGCCGACCTCCAGGAACCGGTCCTCGTGGTCCGGGTACAAGATCGTGACCCGCCCGGCTTTCAACTTGCTGCCCAGGGTCCCGGTGGTCAGGTGGTCGACGGCGAAGATGACGAGGCCGTCCTTGGCCGACACGACCCGACCGACGAAGGAGACCTGCGGCGGTCGCGACTGGACCAGCCGGCACGCGTCCGGGCTGGTCTGGGCGGCGGCGGGGCTGGCGCACAGGAACCCGGCCACCCCGACGCCCGCCACGGCGAGGACACGGCGGGCTAGGCCTCGGGGCACCGGCAAACGGTAGCGACCGGTCCTACCCTCGGGCGCATGACCGATCCGCAGACATCGTCCGGCGATTACCGCACCGAGCACGACTCCATGGGGGAGGTCCGGGTGCCGGCCGCCGCCAAGTGGGCGGCGCAGACCCAGCGGGCCATCGAGAACTTCCCCATCTCCGGCGAAGCCATCGACCCCGGCCTGATCCGGGCGCTGGCCCTGATCAAGGCCGAGGCGGCGACCGTCAACGCCGGCCTGGACGAGGTGCCCAAGGTCGACCAGCGCCTGGCGGACGCCATCCGGGCCGCTGCTTTGGAGGTGGCTGACGGCCGCTGGGACGACCAGTTCCCCCTCGACGTCTTCCAGACCGGTTCCGGCACGTCTTCGAACATGAACGCCAACGAGGTCATCGCCCATCTCGCCAACGAGGCGCTCGGCCAGGGCGACGCCGTGCACCCCAACGACCATGTGAACGCCTCACAATCCTCCAACGACGTCTTCCCCTCGGCCCTGCAGATCGCCGCTGCCGAGGCCATCACCGTCGACTTGCTGCCCGCGCTCGACCACCTGTCGCAGGCGCTGGAGGCCAAGGCCGGCGAGTTCGCCGAGGTCGTGAAGTCGGGCCGCACCCACCTGATGGACGCCACGCCGGTCACCCTCGGCCAGGAGTTCGGTGGGTACGCCGCCCAGGTGCGGGCGGGAAGCGATCGGCTGCAGGAGTGCCTGCCCCGCCTCGGCCAGCTCCCGTTGGGCGGGACGGCGGTGGGCACCGGAATCAACGCGCCCAAGGCCTTTGCCGGCGCCGTGATCGAGGCGTTGGCCGGGAGGACCGGGCTGGCCCTCACCGAGGCGCCCGACCACTTCGCCGCCCAAGGCGCCCGCGACGCGGTGGTAGAAGCTTCCGGCCAGTTGCGCACGGTGGCGGTGTCGCTGACCAAGATCGCCAACGACATCCGCTGGATGGGCTCGGGTCCGCGCACCGGCCTCTCCGAGATCCGCCTGCCCGACCTGCAGCCCGGCTCGTCGATCATGCCCGGCAAGGTCAACCCGGTGCTGGCCGAAGCGGTGACCCAGGTGTGTGCCGAGGTCTTCGGCAACGACGCCACCGTCGCGTTTGCCGGCAGCCAGGGGAACTTCGAGCTGAACGTCTACCTGCCGGTAATGGCCGACAACATCCTCGACTCCATCCGGCTGCTGGCCAACGTGAGCCGGGTGTTCGCCGACCGCTGCGTGGACGGGATCGAAGCCGACGTCGACCGTTGCCGCACCTACGCCGAGAGCTCACCGAGCATCGGCACCTCGCTCAACCCCTACATCGGCTACGAGGCGGCAGCCAAGGTCATCAAGGAGAGCACCAAGACCGGCCGCAGCATCCGCGAGATCGTCCTCGAACAAGGCCTCATGCCAGAAGCCGATCTCGACCGCGCCCTGGACGTGCTCAGCCTGACGAAGGGCGGCCTCACCTAAGAACTGTGAACTCGGGCCCCGGCGGCGCCCGCATCGACTCTGAGCCGGGGTCGTTACGACGGGTGCGATCTTCCACCGGCTGCTGCTGGGGGCGTCAGGGAGAGCGATCGCCGGCGAGTTGGCGCTTGCCGGGATGGCTGCCTTCGGCACCCTCGCCGTCCCCGCACTACCGACGCATCCGGAGCAGAAGGGCCGGCGGCCCGTACGCAACCTTCAGCTGAAGCGGATGTCCAAGGTGCGGAGGTAGGTGTGGAGCCCGGCGTCTTGGACGGGCAGAAGGTGGGCGTCGGCGCCGGACTCGTTGTGGTGGGAGTGCCAGAGGCCGGGCGGGGTGACAAAGGCGCCGCCCGCTTCCCAGTCGACCCGTTCGGGCTTGACGATCCGGCCGTGCTCGTCGAGGGACCGGCCCGCCAGCGTGTAGCAGCCGGGCCGGCAGTCGACGATCAGGTCGAGGGCCACCGACTGGTGGCGGTGCGGCTTCTGCACCGCGTCGACCGGCAGCAGCCCGAACATGGCCCACAGCACGTGGGTGGCGGTGAGCGTCTGAGGCTGGTCGGCGTTGGCCAGCAACACGCTGAGCCGGTTGCGGTCGGTGGCGCGGGGCGAGGCGACGATGGCGTTCAGCTCGGCCCGGATGCGGTGGGCAGGGAAGTGGGTGGGCGCGAACCGGGTGGCGGAAGGCCTGACGCCCAGGTAGCGGAGCAGCGGCTCGTCGGTGATGCGGTAGAGCGTGGTGTCAGCGGTGGCGTGGTGGCTGGCGGGGACACCGCCCGGCAGCACGAAGACGTCGCCTTCGCCCCAGTCCAGGGTGCCGTGTCCCCCGACCTCTGACCGGCCGCCGCCGGTCATCACGTAGCAGAGCTCCGAGGTGGCGACCGGAGCGGTGTCGAGCTGCTCGCCTTGCTCTATGCGCACGAAGGAGGCGCACAGCGCGGGGCTGGTCGCCGGACCGCAATCGATGCCTAGGACGGTGGACTGGTCCAGCTCGATGATCCCGGTGGGTTGGCCGGCGTGCAGCGACGCCGGGAACTGGCGCATCGGGATCTTGGACGTGTGACCCGAACCGACCGGGTTGGCCGCCCGGGAGTACTCGAAGTACCGGGCGTCGCCGCTCCAGTCCTCGGCCGTAAAGCCGACGGCAAGACCGACACCCAGTGAGCCCAAAATGCTCCCAGTCACGCCGTCAGCCTAGGCCCCACCCGATCTGGCGTACCTCAGTCGCGCCAGGCGCGTGCCAAGTCCGCCAGAACGCGGATGTTGGGTTAGCCGGTGGCTGGGGAGCCGCGGAAGGGGCCGGGGTCGCCGGGGGCGGGGAGCACGGGCTTGCTCCAGCTCATGAGCCGGCCCAGGCGGTCGGTGACGTCCTGCCATTCCGCCGGTTGCCAGCCTTGGGCCACACCGAGGACCGTCAAGTCCTGGCTGATGTGCACCAACGCCGGCAGCTCGTCGAGCCCCAGCGCCTTGACCACCGTGCGGTCCTTGTCGACCAGCGTCAGCAGCTCTTTGGACCACGGTCCCAGGAAGCGGGCGGCGTCTTCGGGGCCGGCGGTCACCAGCCAGGCCACCCGGCAGTCGGCTCCCCGGAAGGTCTCCAGCACCCGGCCCATGGTGCCGAGCAGCCAGGCGCTCTCGTTGGTGTAGGGGTCGATGACGGCCACCACCAAGTGGAAGGTGGTGAGCCATTCGCCCAGGGTCCGGGGCTCGCTGGTGAGGGCGTCCAGCTCGATGTCTCCCGGGACCCTGGTTGCCGTAGCCACGGCGGCAGAAGGTAGCCGAGCGTCCTTCGCCGACGCGAACCCCGCAGGGGGTCCAGATAGGGTCGCTTCGCCCGGTCCACACCCAGAGGAACGCACCAATGCTCCTGCTCGCTACCGTCCATTCCTTCAGCTACAAGCTGTTGTTCCTGTTGCACATCGTGGCCATCGTGGTGGCCTTCGCGCCCGGTTTCGTCAACCTCTCGATCAACGGGCGGCTGAGGGGCGAAGGGTCATCGCTGGCCCAGCATCCGAGGGTCGCCGCCATCATGGCCCGCAACACACAGCTGATCCACGGACCCGCTCTGGCGCTGGCCGGCCTGTTCGGAATCGGCATGATCTTCAGCAGCGATAAGGCCTACAAGTTCAGCCAGGCCTGGGTTTCCATCGCCTTCGTTCTGTGGATCGCCCTGCTGGGCGTGGTGTTCGCGGCGCTGAACCCGGCCGAGAAGCAGGTGGGTAACGGCGATGAAGCCGCTCTCAAGCGGGTCAACATGTTCGGCGGCATCGTCCACCTGCTGTTCCTGCTCATGGTCATCGACATGATCTGGAAGTTCGGAGCACCGGGGTCCTGATGCACCCGATCGAGCGGCTGCGGGCGATCGCCCGCTCCTCCGGCGTCGACCAGGAGCTGCTCGTCCAGGAGACCGCATCGGCGTTGTCGGCCTTTGGCGACGATCCGGCCGGGATGGTCACCGCCTGCCGGCGCATCCTGTACCGCAACTTGGCATCGGGGCCGCTGTGGTGGCTCTGTTCCCGGGTGCTGACAGCCGACGACGCCATGGCCGAAGCGTGGGCGGCGGCGCGCCAGCTGGAAGCCGACCAGTCCCCGGCCGAGCTGGCCTACTCCTTGCCCGAGGGTGCCGTCGTTTGCGTACTGGGGTGGCCCGAACAGGTGGCCGAGGGTCTGACCCGGCGCGGCGACCTGGACGTGTTGGTGGTCGACGTCCGCGGCGAGGGGTCGAGCCTGGTGCGGGCCTTGGGCCGCGCCGCCGTCGAGGCCACCGATGTGGCGGAGCACGGGTTGGGCGCGGCCGTGGCCGCCGCCGATGTCCTGGTCTTGGAGGCCAGCATGGTCGGTCCGGATCACGCCTTGGCGGTGTCCGGCTCGCTGGCCGCCGCCGCCGTGGCCGCCCAGACCGACACGCCGGTGTGGTTGCTGGCCGGGATCGGCCGGCTCGTACCCGCCCGGGTGTGGGAGGCGGTTGCCGCCGGCCTAGACGAGGCCAGCGACCCGTGGGACGCAGAGGTCGACGCCGTGCCCACCCGCCTGGTCAGCCGGGTCGGCGGCCCCACGGGTCTGGAGTCGGTGGCCGAGGCCGTCGCCCGCACCGACTGCCCAGTGGCCCCAGAGCTCCTCCGCCTGTAAGCGACCGCCGGCGCCGCGGCCTTCCCGAGCGCTAGTCGCCGTGGAGGGTCGTCGGTGGGCGGCTCGGATCGGTGCGCGTGGTCGGGAGGGTCGGCGGCGAGGGCGGCGTGCTGGCCGGGGGCAACGGCGGGTTCACGGGTGGACCGGCACCGGGGAGGGTCGATTCGGGGATCACGAAGGAGTAACCCATGGCCCGCAGGCGGTCGATGATCGTCGGCAGGGCGGTCACCGTCTGGCTGCGGTCGCCGCCCCCGTCGTGCATCAGCACGATGGCCCCCGGCGAGACGGCGGTGCCGCGGGCGACGATCTTGTCCACGCCCGGCCTCTGCCAGTCACCGGTGTCCACCGACCAATGCAGCTCCTGGAGGTGGCGGGCATTGGCAGTGGCGAGGATCTGGAGGTTCAAGGTCCCGCCAGGCGGCCGGTAGAAGACCGGCCGCGGCCCGCCGGCCACGGCGATGCTCAACAGTGCCTGGTCCATCTCCGCGTCGATGGTCGCCTGCGGTTTGCGGTCGAGGAACTCGTCGTGGTTCTGGGTGTGGTCGCACAGCGCATGGCCGTCGCCGGCGATCCGGCGGATGGCGTCCGGAGTGTCGGGGATCATGCGGCCGATGACGCAGAACACCGCTTTCACGCCCTTCTGGCGCAGGACGTCGAGCACCTTGGCGGTGTACTGGCCCGGGCCGTCGTCAAAGGTGAGCGTGACCACCTTGTCGACGCGCCGGGCCGGCGACCTCGCCGGTTGCAGGCTCGATCGGCTCAACTCCTCGCCGCTGCGCTCTCCCCGGGTCACCACCACCCGTGCCGGCTTGCCGGGGATGTCGACGAAACCAAGGACACCGACCGTCTCGACGGCACCGACCGGCTCCTCGCTGGTGGTCACCGGCTCGACCGCATCCAGCCCCGGCTCCACGTCGATGGCAGCATGGTCGGGCACCGACGTGCTCAGCGATACGGGCTCTGCCGACATCGTCACCTGGGCCGGGGCGTAGTTGGGATCGAGCACCTTGTGGCTGACCACCGCCCTCAGCGCGCCGGGCTTGGGCTGCACCCTGGCCATGGCCAGACCCGTGCCCACCGAGTCACCGTCCTGAAGGGTCACGGTGTGGCGGGCGCCCTGGTAAGTGACCGTGGCGGTGATCTCGTGGTGGACCTGGTACCACGAGCCGAAGCCGAACCCGCCGCCGGCGAGGAGCAGGCACGCGACTGCCAGAGATGCGTTCCACTTGGTGCCCACGGGCGGAGAGCTTGGCAGCTGGCACAGGGCCGTTCCAAGCACCCTCGTTAGGGTTCGGCCATGGGTGAGAGCATCGAGTTCCCGAGCAACGGAGACTCGGCGCTGGGCTATTTGGCTGGTCCCGAAACGGGCAGCGGTCCGGGCCTGGTGGTGATCCAGGAATGGTGGGGGCTAGTGCCCCACATCCGAGACCTGTGCGACCGGTTTGCGGCCGAAGGTTTCGTTGCCCTTGCGCCCGACCTGTTCCACGGCGACGTCACCACCGAACCTGATGAGGCCGGCAAGCTCATGATGGCCCTGAACCTCGACCGGGCCGCCAAGGACATGGCCGGCGCCGTCCACCGGTTGCAGGCCGACGAGCGGGTGCGCGGCGACGGGGTCGGCGTCATCGGCTTCTGCATGGGCGGCGGTCTGGCGCTGGTGCTGGCCACCCAGCAGCCCGATGCCATCAAGGCCTGCGTGCCGTTTTACGGGCTGATCCCGTGGGAGAGCGGCGCGCCTGACTGGTCGGCCATGAGCGCCGCCGTGCAAGGCCACTTCGCGGCCGAAGACGGCTTCTTCACCCCCGACAAGGCGGCGGCGCTGGAGCAGGAGCTGCAAGAGCTGGGCAAGGACGTCGAGTTCTTCCAGTACCCCGGCGCCGATCACGCCTTCTTCAATGACACCCGGCCCGAGGTCTATGACCCCGAGGCAGCATCGCTGGCCTGGACCCGCACCCTCTCGTTCTTGCGCGCCCACCTCGGCTAACAGTCGTCAAGTCAGCTCGAAGGTCCCGTCGGGGCCTAGGTGGCCGGCGACGCCGACCTGGAACTCGGACTCCAACGCGGTCATGGTGTCTGGCTCGATGGTGTGGCCCCACGCTCGGCGGCCGTCGTCCAAGAGCACGGCGACCAGCGCGGTCTCCGGCTCGCCGCTGCGGGCGTGCATGACAGTCGAGGCTTCGACGGTGACGGGGCCCTCGCACTCCTCGCACAGCTCCCGGCCAGTGACGGCGTCGACCTCGGCCTGTGGGCACTCCCGCTGGAAGCGGGCCGAACCCGGCGGTTGGGTGCCGTAGACGCCAAAGGCGTGCTTGGTGACGTAGCCGCCGTTGGCCGTCACCATGCCCACGGCCTCCCGACCGTCCTCCCGGAGGCGGTCGACCATGGCGGCGATGGCGTGGGTCACGTAGTCGTTCCAAGGGCCGCCGGAGAAGCTCAGCCCGCCGGTGACGGTCAGGGGACGGTCCAAGCCGACGCCCAGCTCGGCGGCGGCGATCTGCACGGCCGAGGGGAAGCAGGAGTAAAGGTCGAGGTGCGCCACATCGTCGATGCCCACGCCGGAGAGGGCGAGGGCTCGGCGGCCGGCGGCGCCTATGGCGGGGGAGGAGCGCAGATCGCGGCGGTTGGACAGGAAGTAGGTGTCGTGCGCCTCGGTCCCGGCGTGGGGGAACACCCACCGGTCGCGGTCGATGCCGAGTGACAAGGCCTTCTCCACCGAGCACAGCACCAGTCCCGCGCCCTGGTCCACGTTGTTGTTGGCGTTCATGCGCTTCGGGTACGGGAAACCGATCATTCGGTTATCCGGGGTGGCGGTGGCGACCTCGTCGGGCGTGTAGGCCTGCTGCACCCAAGCGTTGGGGTTGGTGGCGGCGACCTGGCTGAACCCGGACCAGAGCCGGCCGAGGTGGGTGCGGTGCTCCTCGGGCGTTCGCCCGGCGGCCGCCGCCAGCGCGCTCTCGAAGAGCGGGTAGATCTGCACGGGCATGAAGATGCCGCGGGCCATCTCGTGGGGGTGGCTGAGCGGATGGTCAGAGCCCAGCACCTCGGCTGGGGCCACGTCCTCGCCCTGCGACGGCCAGTCCAGGCTCTCGCCTTGTCGTCGGGCGGCGGTGCGGCTGCGCCACGCCTCGGCACCGGCGATCAGCACCACGTCGGCCCGGCCCGCCTGGATGTCCTCGGCCGCCACGTTCACCAGCAGCTGCGGCGAGTTGCCCCCGTCTGTCGTGTAGGAGGTGCGCCCCGGCGCGGCTCCCAAGGCGGCAGCCACCAGGGCTCCCGGGTCTCGGTAACGCCACGACAGGGTCTTGACGATGCGCACCGAGTCGGCGTCCGCCAGCAGTTTGGAGCCCGGGCCGGCGTCGTCGCCCGCCAGGCGCAGGGCCTCGGTCATGAGCTCATCTGGCGAACGCGACGGCTCACCACGATCGACCCGCTGGCTGACCTGTCCGACGCCCACCAGCACCGGGAGCCGGGGCGGCAGCGATGCGGGTGACGGTGTTGTCGACGATCCCATGAACCCTCTTGGTAATGAAGACTTGACCGGCCGGTCAAGCTAAGCCAACGGCGGCCGCGTCACTACAATCCGATCCATCAAGGTCCTCTTCGTCTGCACCGGCAACATCTGCCGCTCACCCATGGCCGAAGCGTTGTTGCGCCGGGCGGCGGAGCTGCGCGGCTTGGACGTCGAGGTGATCTCCGCCGGCATAACCTTCGACGACCACGGCCCCTCGCAGGGGTCAGTGGTGGCCATGGCCCGGCGAGGCATCGACCTGAGCGGCCACCGCAGCCGCATCATGGGGACCGAGCTGGTGGCTTCGTCCGATCTGGTGCTGGGCATGGCCCGGTCCCACGTACGGGAGGCCACCGTGCTCGCCCCGGGCCGCTTCGACCACATCTACACCTTGAAGGAGCTGGTGCGCCGCGGCGCCGAGGTCGGTGACCGCGGTGACCTGACGCTCGATTCCTGGCTCGCCGAAGTGGCCGCCGGCCGCAGTCCCGGCGACCTGCTCAGCGAAGACCCCGACGACGACATCGCTGACCCGATCGGCCGCCGGCAGACGTTCTACGACGAGACCGCCACCGAGATCGAAGGTCTGGTGCGGCGGCTGGCCAACCTGCTGTGGGGTCCCGTCCGCGCCGACATCGAACTGGGTGCGGTCTAGTGCGCGTCGCCATCGGCTCCGATCACGCCGGGTTCGAGCTCAAGTCCCACTTGGTGGGCTTCCTGGATGACGAGGGCCACGAGGTCCACGACTTGGGCACGGGGACCGCGGCGTCGGTGGACTACCCGGCTTTTTGCGCGGCCGTGGCCCGCTCGGTGGTGCGCGGCGACGTGGAGCGCGGGATCGTGCTGGGCGGCAGCGGCCAGGGCGAGCAGCTAGCGGCCAACAAGGTGCGCGGCGCCCGGGCGGCGTTGTGCAACGACCTCTACACCGCCCGGCTGTCGCGCCAGCACAACAACGCCAACATCCTGTCCATGGGCGGCCGCGTCGTCGGACTCGGCCTGGCCGAGGAGATCGTCACGCTGTGGCTGGCGACCGATTTCGAAGGCGGCCGTCACCAACGCCGCCTTGACCAGATCACCAAGCTTGAGCGGGACTTCGCCGACCCAGCTGAGCAGGATGCCTTCCTGGACAGCCTGATCGCCCAGGCCGCCAGCGCCAACCCTCCAAGGAGCGAACAGTGACGTGGCCGAACGACCGTGACACCGAGCTGTTCGACCTCATCGAGGCCGAGCGCAACCGCCAGAACACCACCCTCCAGCTGATCGCCTCAGAGAACTTCGCGTCACCGGCGGTCATGGAGGCGACCGGAACCCACCTCACCAACAAGTACAGCGAGGGCTACCCCGGCAAGCGGTACTACGGCGGCAACGAGGTCGTCGACCGAATCGAGGACCTCGCCCGCGACCGGGTCAAGGGCCTGTTCGGCGCCGACCACGCCAACGTGCAACCCCACTCCGGGGCCGACGCCAACATGGCCGTGTACTTGGGTTTGCTCCAGCCCGGCGACACCGTCTTAGGCATGCGCCTCGACCAGGGCGGCCACCTGACCCACGGCTCGCCGGTCAACGCCAGCGGCCAGCTCTACCGGTTCGTGTCCTACGGCGTCACCGACTCCGACGAGCGCATCGACTTCGACCAGGTCCGCGACCGGGCCAAGGCCGAACAGCCCAAGATGATCGTGGCCGGCGCCACCGCTTACTCGCGGATCATCGACCCGGAGCCGTTCCGCCAGATCGCCGACGAGGTCGGCGCCCTCTTCGTGTTCGACGCCGCCCACATCGCCGGCCTCATCGCCGGCGGCGTGCACCCCAACCCGGTTCCCTACGCCGACATCGTGACCTTCACCACCCACAAGACCCTGCGCGGCCCCCGCAGCGGCTGCATCCTGGCCCATGCCGAGCACGCTGCCGCCGTCGACAAGGCCGTGTTCCCCGGTCTGCAGGGCGGGCCGCACGACCATGTCATCGCCGCCAAGGCGGTGGCCTTCCGTGAGGCCGCCGACCCCAGCTTCGCCGCCTACACCCGCCAGATCCTGGCCAACGCCGCCGCCCTGGCCGAAGCGCTGGCCGGCTACGGCTTGAGATTGGTGTCGGGGGGTACGGACAACCACCTGATGCTGGTCGACCTCCGCAGCTTCGACCCTGACCTGTCGGGGAAGAAGGCGCGCCTCGCCTTGGACAAGGCCGGCATCAGCCTCAATGAGAACACGGTCCCCGACGACCCCCGGCCGCCCTACATCACCAGCGGTCTGCGCGTCGGAACGCCTGCGATCACCACCCAGGGCATGACCGAGCCCGAGATGGCCCAGATCGCCGGGCTGATCCACCGTGTGCTGGTCGGCCGCGACGACGAAGCCGAACTGGCCGCCGTCCGCGACGAGGTCACCAACCTCTGCTCCAAGTTCGAGCCCTACCCGGTCGGGTGATGACGGACTGCCGCGAGCCCTGTGGGGGGGAGCGTGAGGGGGGACGTTCCTACGTCCCCCCTCACCCCACTTTGGCCGACTTGCTCGGTCGAAGCGGAGAAGGTGCCGGCCGAAGGCCGTCCCTCAACCTCGCTCGGAGACCTCCGGTTTCCGAGCGAAACTGATGGCCCATAGGGGGTCGTTCCTGGTCGTGTTCCTGGTTGCGTTCGGGGTCACCACCGCTCTTACGCCGCTTTGCCGCTGGCTGTCTTTGCGACTGAACGTGGTCACCCTGCCAGGGCCCCGCCGGGTCAACACCACCATCCAGCCCATGCTCGGCGGGCTGGCCATGCTGGCGGGGTTCCTGGTGGCGTTCGGCGTGGCCTGGCGGATGTCGGACTTCTCCGAGATGTTCTCGGCCTCGTCGATCCCGCTGGCGGTGGTGCTGGCGGCGATCTGCATGTGCGGGGTCGGTACCTACGACGACGTGCGGGAGCTCTCCGCGCCGGCCAAGACGGCGGGGATGGTGCTGTCGGGCAGCATCCTGTACCTGCTCGGTGTGAGCATGATCTTCCTGCGCATCCCCTTCGCCGGCATCCTGGTGCTTTCGTCGGACTGGGCGCCGCTGATCACGGTGTTGTGGGTGCTCGGCATGGCCAATGCCATCAACCTCGTCGACGGGCTCGACGGGCTGGCCGCCGGCATCGTGGCCATCGCCGCCGGGTCGTTCTTCGTCTATGGCTACAAGCTGACCGTGGCCGGAACCCTGGCCTTCGACAACCCCAGCCCCCTGATCGCCGCCATCGTGTGCGGGATCTGCCTCGGCTTCCTGCCGCACAACTTCCACCCGGCCCGGGTGATCATGGGTGACGGCGGCGCCCTGATGCTCGGGCTGTTGATGGCAGCGTCCACCATGCTGGTCGGTGGTCAGAACGACGACCCGTTCAGCGGTCAGGTGTACTTCCTCTACGCCCCGCTGCTCATCCCCATACTCATCCTGGGTGTCCCCATATTGGACACGGCGTGGGCCATCATCCGCCGCACCCGCAGCGGCACCAGCCCGGCGGTGGCCGACAAGGGCCACCTGCATCACCGGCTAATGAACCTGGGACACGGCCAGCTCCGCAGCGTCTTGATCCTCTGGATGTGGACTTTCCTGCTGTCGGGGTTCGTTCTGTACCCGGTGTTCACCGGCAAGGGTGATGCCGTCGTGCCCATCGGCGTGGCCGCCCTCGGCTTGCTGCTCTACACCTACCTGCATCCCCGGGCTCGCAAGACCAGGGGAGCGGCCGGCGACGGCGCCAAAGACCCGATCGTCGAGGTGTTCGGTGATCCCGGCGACGTTCCCGCGGACGGCACCAAGGCGGTCTCCGGCGCCGAGCCAGCCGGTCCGCACTAGAGGGCGAGCCGATGGGCGAGCCCGCCATCAGTACGTGGTCTGATCGGCAGGCGAAGCCTGCGGAACAAAGGGTGGTTCGGCGACGCCGGGACTTCCCGCCACGCCGCTCTCAGGGGGTAAATTTGCCCGAAAGCCGGGGGTTCGCCTACGTTGCGCCCCCGTTCACAAGCGCCGTCGGACTGCCTTTGAGCGCCTCGGCCGGCCTTGTGGTGGCACAGGGACTTTCGGTACCGCTTGTCCGATCTCAAGGACACCTTCGATGGACCTCCGCGAACGACAAGAGCTCAACAACGGCTTCGGCGCCGCCATGGCGCGGGCGTTCGAGATGGTGGCCACCCCCGGAGTGTTCGCGGCCATGGGATACGGCCTTGATCACCTCCTGGGCCTGCACCTGGTCCTGACCTGGGGGTTGGGCGGGCTGGCCATGACCGGCATGTTCATCCGGATGTACTACGGCTACGAGGCCGACATGCGTAGACACGAGGCGGCCGCCCCATGGGCACGCAAGCAGCCCTGAGCGCCGGGCCGGTCGAAGGCCCTGCCGTCGAGCCGGTCATCGCTCGTGACGTCGCCAAGCGCGCCGCCATGGCCGCGCCCCTCATCTGCCTGGTGGCCGGCCTGATCCAGGGTTGGAGCGGCGCTGCCACCGCGGCCGTGGCGGTGGCCATCGTGGCGCTGAACATGCTGGCGGCGGCCTGGTCGCTGGCCACCGCGGCGCGCATCTCGTTGTCGATGATCATGGTCGCCGCCCTCGGCGGGTTCATGGTCCGCATGGGCATCTTGATGGCGTTCATCCTGGCCCTCCGAAACGTGGCCTGGATCGACCTCCCCACCCTGGCCATCGTCGTGCTCGTGACCCAGCTCGGCGTCCTGTTCTGGGAGATGCGCTACGTGTCCGCCACCCTCGCTTACCCGGCGCTCAAGCCCGGGCACAAAGGAGCCTGACGGTTGTTCGCCCTTGACTTCCCGCCCATCAGCCACCTCGTCGAGTGGCCGGCGTTCCTCCTCAAGGACACCCCCTTGGCGGTGAACAAGGTGGTCGTGCTCATCTGGATCTCCGCGCTGCTGATCTTCGCTTTCTTCTACGCCGCCAGCCGCCAGCAACAACTGGTCCCCAAGGGTGTCCAGAACCTGGCCGAGGCCATGGTCGAGTTCATCCGCGGCGACGTGGTCATGCAGACGATGGGCGCTGAAGGCCTCTACTGGACCCCTTACCTGCTGACGCTGTTCGCCTTTGTGTTCATGTGCAACATCTGGGAGATCATCCCCGTCGCCCAGATGCCGATCAGTGCCCGGATCGCCGTTCCGCTGTTCCTGGCCTTGGTGACCTGGGTTTCCTTTATCTTCATCGGCATCAAGCGCAAGGGCCTGGGTGGCTACTTCAAAGACATGATGTTCCCCCCCGGCGTGCCCAAGGCGCTGTACCTGTTGATCGCCCCCATCGAGCTGGTCTCGACCATCATCGTGCGGCCGTTCTCGCTGATGCTGCGGCTCTTCGCCAACCTGCTGGCCGGCCACCTGCTGCTCATCACCTTTGCCCTGCTGACCGCCACCCTCGTCCAACCGGCCAACTTCGTCGTCGGCAGCATCCCGACCTTTGTGCTGCTCGTCGCCCTGATGGGATTCGAGCTACTGGTGGCGGTCCTGCAGGCCTACATCTTCACCATCCTGACCGGCGCCTACTTGCAGACCTCGATGTCCCACGAGCACTGAGCGGGCGGCTCAGGCCTGACCCTCTCCACCCGACCTGGCGCTCACCGGCGCCGCCAACCGAGCACCACCCCAAGGAGAACCCGTGTACCACCTGCTTGCCTTCTCGCACCTGCTGGCTCAGACCGTGCAGAACCCCGACATCACCCCGGGTCTGCAGACGATCGGCCGCGGCATCGTCTACGGCGGGGCGGCCATCGGGCCCGGCATCGGGATCGGGCTGGTGGTCGGCAACGCCATCACTGCCATGGCCCGCCAGCCCGAATCGGCCGGCGTCGCCCGCACCACCATGTTCCTGGGCATCGCCTTCACCGAGGCCCTGGCGTTGTTCGGATTCGTCCTCGCCTTCATCCTGAAGTAGGAGCCCACCATGCGGAAACGAATCCTGCTCGCGCTGATGGCGGGACTGGCGCTGGCTGCCTTGGCCGGCCCGGTGGCGGCGTCGGCCGCTCCCAGCAGGGCCACCGACACCATCGACGTCTCGAAGAAGCCCAAAGAGAGCAACACCGAGCTGTTCAAATGCTCCAAGGAAGTGGTCGAGGGCACCAAGACCCTCGAGGACTGCCAAAAGGCCCCGAGCATCATCTTCCCGGCCGTAAACGAGTTGGTCTGGGGGGTTCTGGCCTTTGCCGTGCTGTTCGCGGCCCTGTGGAAGTTCGCTTGGCCGGGCATCAAGAAGGGTCTTGACGGTCGCTCCGGCCGGATCCGTCAGGAGCTAGAGACCGCCGAAGCGGCCAAGCTCGAGTCCCAGCAGACCCAGGCCGCCTACCAAGCCCAGCTGGCCGAGGCCAAGTCCGAAGGCGCCCGCATCATCGAGGACGCTCGCCAGACCGCCGATGCCACCAAGGCCGAACGGTCGCGGGCCCTGGAAGCCGAGATCGCCGAGATGCGCCGCCGGGCCGCTTCGGAGATCGAAGCGGCCAAGACCCAGGCGGTGTCCGACCTCCAGGGTGAGGTTGCCAGCATCGCCATCGGCGCCGCCGAGCACGTGGTCGAGCAGAACCTCGACGACGCCGCCAACCGCCGCTTGGTCGAGAACTTCATCTCCCAAGTTGGAGCCGGCAACTGATGGAAGACCGCACCGAGGTCTACGCCGAGGCGCTCAACGCCGTGGCGCGGGCCGAGGGCAGCCTCAGCGAGGTGGAAGACGAGCTCTTCCGCTTCGCCCGGGTGCTCGAAGGCAACGACGAACTGCAGCAGAAGCTGGCCGACCCGCACCTCCCCGTCAGCCTCCGCCAGCAGATAGTCGAAGACCTGCTCGGCGGCGGCAAAGCCCAACCGGCCACCGTCGGGCTGGTCTCGTTGCTGGTCGGCAACGAACGCACCCGTGAGCTGCCGGCCATAGTCGACGCCATGGTGGGGTTCGGCGCCGCCCGCACCAATCGCCAGGTGGCCGAGGTCCGGTCGGCCATCGAGTTGGACGACGACCAGAAGGCCCGGCTGGCCACCGCCCTCGAGTCCGCCACCGGCAAGCAGGTGGAGGTCAGGGTCATCGTCGACCCGTCCATCAAAGGTGGCCTGGTGGCTCAAGTCGGCGACACTGTCATCGACGGGTCGGTCCGGCGCCGCCTCGACCAGCTCCGCAACGTCCTTTAGCTGAGAAAGAGAAACCGCCTCCATGGCCGAGCTGACGATCAACACCAGCGACATTGCTGCCGCCCTCCGCAAGAACCTGGAGGGCTACAAGCCAGATCTCTCCCAGGCCCAGGTCGGCCGCATCCTGGAGGTCGGTGACGGCATCGCCCGCGTCGGCGGGCTGCCCGACTGCTCGGTCAACGAGATGCTCGAGTTCGAAGACGGCACCATCGGGTTGGCGCTGAACCTGGACGAGGAATCCATCGGCGCCGTTGTGCTCGGCGACGTGGAGGCCATCGAAGAGGGCCAGGCGGTGCGGGCCACCGGCGAAATCCTGTCGGTGCCCTGCGGTGACGGCCTGCTCGGCCGGGTCGTCAACACCCTGGGCGAGCCGGTCGACGGCAAGGGCGCCCTCAACAACGTCAGCCACCGCCGCATGGAGGTCCAGGCTCCCGGCATCATGGGCCGCCAGCCGGTGCACCAGCCGCTGCAGACCGGCATCAAGGCCATCGACTCCATGACCCCGGTGGGCCGGGGCCAGCGCGAGCTCATCATCGGTGACCGCAAGACCGGCAAGACCACGGTCGCCATCGACACCATCCTCAACCAGAAGGGTCTGGGGGTGAACTGCGTGTACGTGGCCATCGGCCAGAAGGCGTCCACCGTCGCCCAAACCGTCGCCACCCTCGACCAGCACGGCGCCATGGACTACACGGTCGTGGTGGTGGCTCCCGCCTCGGACCCCGCTCCCTACAAGTACCTGGCCCCATACACCGGTTGTGCCATGGGCCAGCACTGGATGGAGAACGGTCAGCACGCCCTGGCCGTGTACGACGACCTGTCCAAGCAGGCCGAGGCCTATCGGTCGGTGTCCCTGCTCCTGCGCCGCCCGCCCGGCCGCGAGGCCTACCCCGGCGACGTCTTCTACTTGCACAGCCGCTTGCTCGAGCGCGCCGCCAAGCTCTCCGAGGCCAACGGCGCGGGATCGCTCACCGCCCTTCCGATAATCGAGACCAAAGCCGGCGACATCTCCGCTTACATCCCGACCAACGTCATCTCCATCACCGACGGCCAGATATTCCTGGAGGACGACCTCTTCAAGTCCGGTGTGCGGCCGGCCATCAACGTCGGCCAGTCGGTGTCGCGGGTCGGCGGCGCCGCTCAGATCAAGGCCATGAAGACGGCGGTGGGCACGCTCAAGGGCGACCTGGCCCAGTTCCGCGAGCTGGAGGCCTTTGCCAGCTTCGGCTCCGAACTGGATGCGGTGTCCCAGGCCACCCTCGACCGCGGTTACCGCCTCACCGAGCTGCTCAAGCAGGGCCTCAACTCCCCGATGCCCGTTCAAGAGCAGGTCGTGGTCCTGTACGCCGGCACCCGCGGCTACCTGGACAAGGTGCCGATCGAGGATGTGAAGCGGTTCGAGGGTGACCTCATCGACTGGTTCAAGGCCCGCCACAGCCCGCTGCTGGACGCCATCCGCAACTCCGGCAAGCTCGACGACGAGGACGCCCTCAAGGCGGCGCTCCAGGACTTCGCCGACGAGTTCGAGCCCGAAGGCGACGCCCCCGCCCCGCCCTCCGGCCCCGACGGCTCCGGCGAGTCAGCGTCACCCGCCGAAGACGCCGCTCCGGGCCCGGCCCCCGACGGTGCTCCGCACCGGGCCGGCGGCGAACCGGCCGGAGCATCCGGGCCCGGATCTCCGTCCGGCCTCGAAGACGCGCTTTAGCCATGGCTGGTGGCCAGGAGAGGGTGCTGCGCCGGCGGATCAAGTCGGTGCAGTCCACCAAAAAGATTACCAAGGCCATGGAGCTGATCGCCGCCAGCCGCATCGCCAAAGCCCAGCAGCGCGTGGCCGCCGCCCGGCCCTACAGCGAGCAGATCACCAAGGTCATAGGGAACTTGGCCCGGGCCGGCGCCGGCTCCGATGCCCGACTGCTGCAGCAGCCCGAACAGGTCAACACCGTCTGCTATGTGGCCGTGGCCGGAGACCGTGGCCTGGCCGGTGGCTACAACTCCAACATCATCCGTCGCACCGAACGGGCCATCGACGCCGACCTCAAGGCCGGCAGGCAGACGGCGCTGGTGACCGTCGGCAAGAAGGCCACCAACTACTTCCGCTTCCGCGGCTTCGACATCGCCGCCCACTTCGAGGGCTTCCTCGACACGCCTTCCTACGAGAACGCCCGCCAGATCTCCTCCTTTGTGGCCGAACACTTCGATGCCGGTGATTACGACCAGGTCAAGCTCGTGTACACCCGCTTCCTGTCCGTCGGCAGCCAGATCGTGACCGACGTCCCCTACATGCCCCTCGACGCTGAGGCACTCGGCGCCGGAGACGATGGATCGGGTGACAGCGGCGAGGTAACCGCCGCAGGTGCTCGCCATCCATACGAGTTCGAGCCGAGCCCCGAGGACATCCTCGACCGGCTCCTCCCGCGTTACGCCGAAGCCCGGCTGTATGCGGCCCTGCTCGAAGGGGCGGCCTCCTTCTTCGCCGCCCAGCAGCGGGCCATGAAGTCCGCCACCGACAACGCCGAAGACCTCATCACCCGTCTCAGCCGCCAGATGAACCGCGCCCGCCAGGACTCGATCACCACCGAGATCATGGAGATCGTGGGCGGCGCCGAGGCGCTCAGGCAGGGCAAGTCCGACTCCGAGGACCTGTTGGTCGATAGCGCCGGCGGCACCACCGACATCTTCCGACCGACGTACGACCCCAGCTCGAAGAGGGCGAGCCGATAGGCGAGCCCGACCATCAACAAAGCGCACGTTCGCCAGGCGCCGCCTGGCGAATCAAGGTTTCAGCGCCACCCGAGTCAACCTGTCCGCGCACCCTCTAGCTGAACACTGGAGCCCAGCAATGACCGACACCCTCGACACCCCCACCAGCAGCTCCGCCGGCAACGGCCTGAAGGACGGGCGGATCGTCACCATCGCCGGCCCGGTGATCGACGCCGAGTTCCCCAAGGGGGCGCTGCCGGAGATCAACACCTGCCTGTCCATGACCTTGGAGGTCGACGGCAAGGACACCGAGATCCGCGCCGAGGTCGCCCAGCAGATCGGTGACAACCGGGTGCGGGCCATCTGTCTCAAGCCCACCGACGGGCTGGCCCGCGGGGCCACGGTGCGCAACACCGGAGCCGGCATCACCGTGCCGGTGGGCGACGCCGTGTTGGGCCACGTGTTCAACGTGATCGGCGAGCCGCTCGACATCACCAGCGAGGAGCTGGGTGAGGTCGCCGACCACTGGGAGATCCACCGCCACGCCCCCGACTTCGACACCTTGGAGCCGTCGGCGGAGATGTTCGAGACCGGCATCAAGGTCATCGACCTGCTCACGCCCTACAAGCAGGGCGGCAAGATCGGGCTGTTCGGCGGTGCCGGCGTCGGCAAGACCGTGCTGATCCAGGAGATGATCCGCCGGGTCGCCCAGGACCACGGCGGTGTGTCGGTGTTCGCCGGCGTGGGCGAGCGCACCCGTGAGGGCACCGATCTGCTCATAGAGATGGCCGAGGCCGGCGTCCTGGAGAAGGCCGCCCTGTGCTTCGGCCAAATGGACGAGCCTCCCGGTGTGCGCTTGCGGGTGGCGCTCTCGGCCCTGACCATGGCGGAGTACTTCCGCGACGTGCAGCAACAGGACGTGCTGCTGTTCGTGGACAACATCTTCCGCTTCACCCAGGCCGGCTCCGAGGTCTCCACGCTGCTCGGCCGGATGCCTTCGGCGGTGGGCTACCAGCCCACCCTGGCCGACGAGATGGGCGAACTGCAGGAGCGGATCACCTCGACCCGGGGGCGTTCCATCACCTCGCTGCAAGCCGTGTACGTGCCCGCCGATGACTACACCGACCCGGCGCCGTTCACCAGCTTCACCCACTTCGATGGCACCACCGAGCTGTCCCGCGACATCGCCGCCCTGGGCATCTACCCGGCCGTCGACCCGCTGGCCTCGACCTCCAACATCCTCACGCCCGAGGTGGTGGGCGATCGCCACTACGCCGTCGCCCAGCGGGTGCAGCAGATCCTGCAGCGGTACAAGGAGCTGCAGGACATCATCGCCATCCTGGGTCTCGACGAGCTCTCCGAAGAGGACCGCATCACCGTGGCTCGGGCCCGCAAGGTGCAACGGTTCCTGGCTCAGCCCATGTACGTGGCCGAGACCTTCACCGGCCTGCCGGGCGTCACCACGCCGGTCGCAGAGACCGTGGACTCCTTCGAGGCGCTGGTCGGCGGCGACTTGGACGACCTGCCCGAGCAGGCCTTCTTGAACGTGGGTGGTGCCGACGCGGCCCGCGAGAAGGCCGCCCGACTGCAGTCGGACTCCTGAGCCGTGCCCCTCGATGTCCAAGTCGTCTCACCAGAGCGGGTGTTGTGGACCGGTGAGGCCACCATGGTGCGCTGCCGCACCGTCGAAGAGGGCGAGATCGCCTTTCTGACCGGTCACGCCGCTCTGGTGGGCGCTCTTGACACGTGTGTGGCGCTGATCCGCCCGGTGGACGGCGACGACGAGCTGGTGGCGGTTCACGGCGGGTTCGTCGAAGTGTCCGACGACCACGTCTCGATCCTGTCCGATGTGGCCGAGTTGTCCAGCCAGATCGACGTCGACCGCGCCCAGGAGGCCAAGGAGCGGGCCGAACAGGCGGTACGGGAGAGCGACGACGCCGAGTGCGAAGCGGCGTTGCGCCGGGCCCACGCCCGGATCGAGGCCGCCGGCGGCGTGAAGTAAGGAGCCGAGCCGTTAGGCGAGGCGACCAGGCAAGTACGTGCCCGTTCGACAGGCGTAGCCTGGCGAAAGAACGGTGCGACGCGACTGGGGCGACCTATCCGCGCAGATCCCTGCGGAGCCGAGCCGTTAGGCGAGGCGACCAGACAAGTACGTGCCCGTTCGACAGGCGTAGCCTGGCGAAAGAACGGTGCGACGCGACTGGGGCGACCTATCCGCGCAGATCCCTGCGGAGCCGAGCCATAGGCGAGGCGACCAAGAGCACAGCGGCGCGGCGGCCGTTGATTCGCCAGATTTCCGGGTTTCAAGGCGGATCCAACTGGACAGATTGCCTACTGCACAGTCGTGATCGAATCCCCCCTCGGCACTACTGTGAGCGCAACGAACCCGCCGGTCCCTCACCCCCCCAGCCGGCGGGTTCGCCGCGCCCGGGCTCGGGTTGGACAGTTCTGAAGGCTGCGCAGCCGTTAGGGCGGAGCAGCACCAGCCTTAGTCGTCGAAGAGGTCCCAGAGCTTCTCTGGGGGGCGAGCGATCACCGCTTCGCCGCCGTGGATCACGATCGGTCGCTCGATGAGGATGGGATGGTCGACCATGGCGTCGATCAGCTCTTCGTCGTCGGCGTTGGCCAGGTCGAGGTCGCGGTAGGCATCCTCACCCACGCGCATCATCTGGCGGGGGTCAGCGATCCGCAGCAGGTCCATGACGTGCTCGACGTCGTCGCGGGTCGGCGCCTCCTTCAGGTACTCATAGAGGTTGGCGTCTACGCCCTGTCCCTCGAGCAGGTCACGTGCGGCCCGGCTCTTGGAGCAACGCGGGTTGAAGTACACGGTCACTTCCGTGGCGGATGGCGAGTTCATGGTTGTTCCCCAGACATTGATCGGGCGGCCGGGCGTTGGGAGGCCCCGGCCGCGTCGGCGTCGGACGGTCAGCCAGGCGTGGGCGCCCCCAGCCTGGTGAGCTTGGCGATCGGGTGGTTGGCGTTGATGAGCCGGACGGTGCCGGAGCGCTCGCGCATGACCAAGGATTGAGTGTGAACGGCACGAGCGTCGATGTGGACTCCCTTCAACAGTTCGCCGTCGGTGATGCCGGTGGCAGCGAAGAAGCAGTTGTCACCGCCGACCAGGTCATCCTGGTCCAGTACCCGGTCGAGGTCGTAACCGGCGTCCAGTGCGGCGGTGCGCTCCTGGTCGTTGCGGGGCCACAACCGTCCCTGGATCGAGCCCCCCATGCACTTGAGGGCGGCGGCGGAGATGACCCCCTCAGGAGTACCGCCGATGCCGAACAGGACGTCGGCGCCGGAGTCGGACCAGGCGGTCGAGATGGCACCGGCGACATCGCCGTCAGGGATGAGCCGGATGCGGGCGCCGGCGTGACGTACCTCGGCGATGAGCTCGGCATGGCGGGGCCGGTCGAGGATCACCACGGTCAGGTCCCTGACGTCTGTGGCCTTGGCCTTGGCCACCGCCTCCAGGTTCTCGGTGGCGCTGCGGGTCAGGTCGATCACGTCGGCGGCTTCGGCGCCGACCGCGATCTTCTCCATGTACACGCACGGCCCGGGGTCGAACATGGTGCCGCGCTCGGAGACGGCGATCACGGCGATGGCGTTGCCACGGCCGAGAGCGGTGAGGGTGGTGCCGTCGACCGGGTCGACGGCGATGTCGGTCTGTGGCGGGTTGCCGTCACCGATGGCCTCGCCGTTGTAGAGCATGGGCGCTTCGTCTTTTTCGCCCTCGCCGATGACGACCACGCCGTCCATGCTGACGGTGTCGAGTACGACCCGCATGGCGTCGACCGCAGCACCATCGGCACCGTTCTTGTCGCCCCGTCCCATCCAGTGCGACGCCGCCATGGCGGCTGCCTCGGTCACCCGCACCAGCTCCATGGCGAGGTTGCGGGTGGGTGCCTGCGGCTTCTCCATATGCCTTCACGGTAGTTGAGGTGTGACCGATGGCATTCGCCGGCCGGTCGGTGACGAGCGAGGACCTGCTGCCGCTCGCCGTGCCCTGAGCGGCGGCGCGATGCTGGGGCGGTGACCGCACGGGACGAGTGGCAAGGGCAGTTCGACGCCGCCGGCGGCCGCGACGCCGAGTTCACGACCATGTCAGGTGTTCCGGTCGACCCGGTCTACGGCCCGGAGGATGGTCCGTTCCCGGGCCAGTACCCGTACACGCGGGGCCCGTATTCCTCCATGTACCGCTCCAAGTTGTGGACGATGCGGATGTTCGCCGGCTTCGGCACCGCCATCGACACCAACCAGCGGTTCAAAGCGATCCTGGCCAACGGCGGCGACGGCCTGTCCACCGCCTTCGATCTGCCGACCCTGATGGGCCGCGACAGCGACGACCCCATCAGCGACGGTGAGGTGGGCAAGTGCGGGGTAGCGGTCGACACCTTGGCGGACATGGAAGATCTGTTTGCCGGCATCGACCTGGGCACGGTCACCACGTCCATGACCATCAACTCGCCGGCGGCGCTCATCCTGGCCATGTACGTGGCCACCGCCGAACAGGCGGGCGTCGAGCGTGGTCGCCTGGGCGGAACCCTGCAGAACGACATCTTGAAGGAGTACCAAGCCCAGAAGGAGTTCATCTTTCCGCCCCGGCCCAGCATGCGCCTGGTGCGCGACACCATCTCCTTCGCCGCCGCCGAGATGCCGCGGTGGCACCCGGTGAGCATCTCCGGCTACCACATCCGAGAGGCCGGTTCGACCGCCGCCCAGGAGCTGGCCTTCACCGTCGCCAACGGGTTCGCCTATGTGGAGCTGGCCCGCCAGGCCGGTCTCGAGGTCGATGCCTTCGCCCCCCGGCTCAGCTTCTTCTTCAACGCCCACTTGGACTTCTTCGAGGAGATCGCCAAGTACCGCGCCGCCCGGCGCATCTGGGCGAAGTGGATGAAGGAGCGCTACGGCGCCACCGACGAGCGGTCGTTGCGCATGCGTTTCCACACCCAGACCGCCGGCGTGTCGCTCACCGCCCAGCAGCCCGAATTGAACATCGCCCGCACCGCCATCGAGGCGCTGGCCGGCGTCCTGGGCGGTACCCAGAGCCTTCACACCAACTCGATGGACGAGGCCATGGCCCTGCCCACCGACAAGTCGGCTCGCATCGCCCTGCGCACCCAACAGGTCATCGCCTACGAGACCGGCGTGGCCAATGTGGCCGACCCGCTGGGTGGTTCGTGGTACGTGGAGGCGCTAACCGACGAGCTGGAGGCTCAGGCCGAGGAGATCTTTGCCCACCTCGATCAGCTGGGCGGCGGCTCCATCCTCGAAGGCGTCCACGCCGCGCTGGACGAGGGATGGTTCCAGGGCGAGATCGCCGACGCCGCCTACGAGCTGGAACGCAAGGTCAACGACGGCCGGCGGATCGTGGTCGGGGTGAACCGGTTCACCGAGGGCAACGAGGAAGATCAGATCGAGCTGCTGCGGATCACCGCCGAACAGGAGCAGACCCAGATCAAGCGGCTGCAGAAGGTCAAGGCCGACCGGGACTCCGATGCCGTGTTTGCGGCCTTGAGCCGGCTCGGTCGCGAGGCCGCCGACCCCGAGGTCAACCTGATGCCGGCGCTGATCGAGGCCGTCCGGACCTACGCCACCGAAGGCGAGATCATCGACACCCTGGCCGGCGTCTTTGGCCGCCACGTCGAAACGCCGTATCTCTAGGTCCCGTATTTCTGGTCCCACTCGCCCTTCGGGGCTCGCCGGGACTGGCTTCGCCATGAAGCCCACGCGCTCGTGCTGCTCCGCCTGGCGGCTGCGCAGCTTCATTACCGGTCGGGCGCGCCAGCGAGGGAAGCGCTAGCGACGAGCTGGGAGCGAGCGCCGCAGGTGCTCGCCATCGACACATGCTGCTCCGCCTGGCGGCTGCGCAGCGTGACCAACGGCCTTCACGCGCCGGCGAGGGCCCACCGACCGAGCCCGGTGTGCGTGAATGCCGATCAGGCCGGCATTCACGCACGAATCAACCGGGCGGGTGGAGGAGGTTGAGGCCCCGCCAGCGAGCACAGCGCCAGCGACGGGCTGGGAGCGAGCGGCGCAGGTCGTTGCGTTCAGCACAGCACCATTAGGTTCCCCTGCTGATGGCTACGAAGATGTGTCCGGAGTGTGGGGCGGAGTACGTGGCGAGGGCTTCGGTCTGCGCCGACTGTGACGTGGAGCTGGTGGGCGGGATCGACGTCGATCTCCAGGGCGTGGGCGAGCCCCAGAAGGGCGGGGCCCAGGTGGCCTACGAGCTGGGGGACTGGAGCGCCGAGTCCCGAACACTGCTCGACCAATTGTTGGTCGGCCAGGTGGTGCCTCACGTGTGGGAGGCCGGGACCTTGGTCATCGACGCTGCCAACGAGACCCGGGCGGACCGGCTGGTGGATCAGGTCGAGGCCACCGAGCAGCCGACCCTCGATCCCGACGCCGACCGGGTCGTCTACGAGCTGGCCGACTGGTCGGAGGACCGCCGCTCGCAACTGGCCGAAGCCCTGACCTCCGACGGCATCGCCCACGGGTGGGACTCCGACGACAACCTGGTCGTGGTAGCCGACGACCAGGACCACACCGACGCCGTTGTCGACCGCGTCGCCACCGCCGACCAGATCGAGGTCGACCCCCAGCAGGAGGGCGACCAGGCTGAAGCTGAGCAGGCGGTGACCGGGGGTTCAACGAAGATGGTGTCGGCGGATGCCGAGACGGTGATGTCTGATCTGTTCGTCACCGCCGACCGGCTCATGCACAAGCCGAAGGACCGCGGCGATGCGCACACCTTCACCGCGGCCGCCGCGGCCGCCGCCGAGTTGGGGCTGCCGTACGGCATCGCCCGACCGGTGTGGGACGACCTGGTTGGGCGGGCCGAGGATCTATGCGAGTTGCTGGCGGCCCGGGACCTTGACGAAGACGCGGTGATCGAGGCAGCCAAGGTGGTCCGCGAGCACTTGCGCGACTACGTCTGATCGCCAGCTTGTCCAGTCTCCGGCTGCGGGTGTGGTGCCGGCCTCCCGATAGGTTTGGCCGATGATCCTGGCCGAGTTGGAGGTGTTCCACTCGCGCCCGATCGCGCCGACCCGCCGGGTGGCGCTCGGCCATTCGGACCTGCCGGTGTCACCCGCTCCCGGCTTCGGTGGGCTCCTGCTGGGAGGCTTGGTGGCGGCGGCCATCGGCCAGCTCGACAAGGAGATGCAGGGCGACCTCCTTCGCCTCACCTACCAGCTCGAGTGCGGCCAGCGGATACCCCAGCCCCGGCTCCGCCACCGGCTGCAGACCGACCACATCGGCCTCAACCGGTACCGCCACCGCCTGCGGGGCGACGGTGAGCGCTTGTCGTTTGACTTCGACCACCACGTCAGCCCTGCCCCCCAGGTGCTGGCCGCCATTTACGCCGCCGGTGCGCTGGTCCCCGCGTCCCGGCCGTCGGTCATGGCCGTGATCCGCAAGGGTTTGAAGTGGCGCGGCGAAGTGGATCCGTCGCTCATCGGTTACCTGACCGGCAGCGCCAACGACCGGTGGGGCGTGTCGATATCGGGTGACCCGATGTCGTGGGCCCTCGGCGTGCTGGGAATGGTGGCCAAGCCGGTCGGAACCAGCGACGTCGCCGCCGTGGCCCGGCCCGAACGGGGTGACGTGCAGCGGCGCTTCCGCGAGCTGTTGCGCCAGGCCCACCCCGACCACGGGGGCCTGGTCGACGACGCCGCCGCTCGCATCGCCGATCTGACCGAGGCCCGGCGTATCCTGCTGGCCGGCTGAGCGCCTTTTTGCCCGCCGCCCGCCGCCTGGCCGGTGCCCTGTTGCTCACCCCCGGTGCCGGCGGCGGTCGGGACCACCACACGCTGGTGGCGATCGAACAGGCCATGGCGCCGATGCCCGTGTCGCGCCTCGAGTTCCCGTACCGCCGAGAAGGGCGCAAAGCGCCGGACCGGGCGCCGAGACTCATCGCCGCGGTGGTCGAAGAAGCCAGTCTCCTGGTTGGCGACGCCCATATCCGGCCCGACCGGCTGGTGCTCGGGGGCCGCTCGATGGGCGGCCGGATTTGTTCTATGGCCGTGGCCGAAGGCTTGCCGGCCGCCGGCCTGATCCTGCTCAGCTACCCGCTGCACCCCCCGGGGAAGCCGGGGAAGCTCCGCACCGAACACCTGCCGCAGCTAGACGTTCCTTGTCTGTTCATCAGCGGTGAACGCGACCCGTTCGGCTCCCCCGCCGAACTGGAGGCGGCGACCGCCACCATCCCCGGCCCGGTCGCCCACGTCTGGCTCCCGGGTGGCCACGACCCCAAAGGCGCCGACGACGCCATCTGCACGGCCGTGACCGCCTGGCTCAAGACCGTCTGAACGCCATGGAAGCGGTGGGCGGCGACCGAGCGTCAGGGTGCTCCGGATGATGTCAGCTGGTCGACAACTGAAATCGCGGTGGTGGTTCCAGATGGCGGCCGTCGCCGCCGCGGGGTTCGCCATTCGAGTCGGATATATCTTGGCCTTCGAGAACCCCTACCGCCCGGCCTCCGACGCGCTGTACTATTCGGGCGGCGGTCGGCTACTGGCCGCTGGCTATGGGTTCATCGATTGGCCGGCATTTGGCCTGACCTTGGGCCGGCTTCAGCTGCAGTCTGCGTTCCATCCGCCGGCCTATACCGTCTTCCTGGCGCTGCCATCGCTACTAGGGCTAAAGACGGTCCTTGAGCAGCAGATCGCCACAGCTGCGCTGGGCACCGCCACTGTGGTCGTCATAGGTCTGCTGGCCAGACGGATCGCCGGTCGTCGCGCTGGTCTGATCGCGGCAGCGTTCGCGGCGGTTTATCCGAACGTTTGGTTCAGCGACGTGTTCCTGATGTCCGAATCGTTGTCACTGCTGGCCATTGCCGTCGCCCTGTTGCTCACCTACCGGTGCATGGCTCGACCGAACCTGGCCATCATGGCCTCTCTGGGATTGGTATGCGGGATAGCCACGTTGTCCCGGGCCGAGACCGTGTTCCTGGCGCCCCTTCTCGGCTTGAGTCTGCTGTTGTTGCTACATGGCGTCGCCTGGAAGCGGCGACTGTCACTGGTGAGCGTGCTGGCGCTGGCTACCGTCGCCACGATCGCTCCCTGGATCATATATAACCATACACGCTTTGAGCGACCCGTTTATTTGACGACCGGCTTCGGCAATCTCCTCGACACCAGCAATTGCGACCGGACCTATTCGGGACCAAGACTCGGGTCCTATTACGGCTATTGTCAACTACGGACGTTGCCGCGGGAGGAATCTCAAGCAGAATATCTGGAACGAAAGCGGGCGGTGAACTACATCTCGGAACACCTTGATCGGGTCTCGATCGTCGCCCTTGCCCGAGTGGGGCGAAGCTGGGGACTCTACCGGCCCCTTCAAGTCATACGTTTGGACCACATCGAACCCCAAGAACCGCGGGAGCTGCCTGCCGCGTGGTTAGGACTGGTGATGTACTACGGGCTGGCAGTGACTTCGATAGCGGGGGTTATCGTTTTGCGCCGACGAAACATATCGACCTTGCCCCTTTTGGCACCCTTACTCTTGGTGACTCTCGTAGCCATTGCCACCAATGGCCAGACAAGGTATCGGGCGTCGGCCGAGGTGTCGCTCGTTGTGCTCTCCGCCGTCGCCATTGGACGACCGCGCCGACCGCAGGAACGAGCCGAGGCGGCGAGTCAGCTCAATGGTGACGGTCGAGAACCCAACGGGTCATGGGCTGGGGGAAGTTGATGGGGGCGGGCGCCGCTTGGTGGGTGAACAGGTAGCGGAACCCGGCCCGCTGGGCGGTGCGGTTCGGAGCCGCGTTGAAGGCGTTGGGTTGGCAGTAGAGGCGTTCGAGCTCCAGGACGTCGAAGTACACCGCCGCCGAGCGCCGCACGAACTCGGTTCCCAGCCCGTGGCGGCGCCGCTGCGGTTGGAGGAGATGGAGGTGCATGAACGCCTCCTCGCCGAAGGTGATCTGGTCGGCGGTGCTGAACCCCACCACCTGGCCGTCGAGCTCCCAGACCAGGGCGAACAGCTCTCGGTGGCGGAGCGGGCGGCCCAGATCCGCTTCGAACGACGCCCGCCAGACTTCGGGCGAAGGCAGCAGGTCCCGGCTCACGCCCATGCTGAGCAAGTCCTCGTCCGAGGCGCCGTGGAAGTAGTCGATCCGGATGTGGGCTTCCGCCGCCTGCATCTCCCGAACTCCGAGGCGCATCCCCGCAGCTGGCAGCAACTGTCAGGGGAACACCCGGACGGGGACGCCCAGGGGCAGGAGGTTGGCGAGGGTGGTGATGTTCTCGTTGGTCATGCGGATGCAGCCATGGCTGACGTCGGTGCCGATCAGCTGGGGTGCGTTGGTGCCGTGGATGCCGAGCTGCCCGTCGCCGGCGCCAAAGGTCTGGAGGACGTCAGAATGCCCGGAGAGGCCGTAAGCGTAAGGCCCGTAGTCGCCGTCAGGTATGTAGTTGCCATTGGCGTCGGTGGGCTTGAGCAGCTCGGTGATGTAGAAGGTCTGCGCCGGTGTGGGGGTGTCGCTGGTGCCGACGGCGATGGGCGCCTGCAGGATCTGGTCGGCGCCCTTCATCACCGTGACGAGGTGCTGGGACAGCACCACGTCCATCCGAAAGTCGTGCGGGCTCAGCGTCACGTCGCTGGCCTTGATCCACCCGGTGCTGCCGTTGGGGCGGGTGGGCAACATGACCTGCAGCCAGTCCGGCTGCTGCTGGACCACCAGGAACACCAGCGGGGCGCCCGAGGCGATGGGGTTGGCCAGCACTTCCACCTGGCCTCCACCGGGGGCGTCGAGCACGGCGGTCTGGGGGTTGTTGGCGTGCGCCACCAGACTCACCGGGGCCGGCGCGCCCGGCTTGTCCAGCTCCGTGGGGGGAGCGGTGGTGGTGCTGGGCGCCGCCTCGGAAGTCGTGGTGCTTGGCGCCACCACGGAAGTCGTGGTGCTGGGCGCCGCCTCGGAAGTCGTGGTGCTGGGCGCCGCCTCGGAAGTTGTGGCGGTAGCCGGGGGCGTCGCCGTCGCCGTCGTCGTGGTGGTGGTGGTGGCGCTGGTGCTGGTGCTGGTGCTGGTGATCACCGTGGACGGCGGCTTGCGCTTGGCCTCGGTTTTGTTCGACCCGCGGCTGCAGGCCACGCCGCCGACCCCCAACAGCACGGCCAGCGCCACGGAGACAACCCGTCGAGGGAACGGTCGGGCGACGGGCACGGGTGGGCAGCGTACCGGCGGGGGTGTCGGCGGCTCGTCTCACGTCGAGGCACCCGGTCGGACCGCCGGTTCGATCCGGGCGTGCTCGTCCTCGGGGTTCAGGACCTCCAGCTCGATCGACGCCGTCTCCGGGTAGGCGACCAGCAGCAGACCACCGACCAGGAAGGGAGCCACCAGCAGCACGGCCATGGCCCGGCCCAGCCCGATGTGGTCGCTCATGGCGCCGGCCGCGATCAGCCCGACGCTGCTGCCGGCCACCGCGATGAGCTGGATGATCCCGTTGGCCTTGCCCCGCAGAGACGTGGGGAACAGCTCCGGTCCGAACACCCCGAGGGTCGGGACTGCGGCGGCGCCGACCATCACCGAAGCGACGCCCCATGCCCACATCGGCCACCCGTGGGACAGGTACGACGCCACCGTGCCCAGGGCGCCGCCCACGACCGCTACTGCGGCCACCACCCGCCGGCCGCGGGTGTCGGAGAGGCGGCCGCCGATCACGATTCCGAAGAAGCCAGGGGTGCCAGTGGCCAAAGTGAACAAGGAGATGCGGGCGGCGGCGAATCCCCGTTCGCTGCGCAGGAACTCGTTCTGAAGCTGGGAGGCGGGCTGGCTGAAAACCGAGGTCAGGAAGAAGGTCACGGCCAGCAGCCGCAAGCGGGAGATGTGGGTGGCGACCTTGCTCTCGACGTGGGGCACGGCGAACCGGCGGCTCTCGGGCAGCCTCCGCCAGACGTGCAGCAGCAACGGCAGGTACACCAACGGCAGCACGTACAGGATGCGCCAACCTCCCGGACCGAGGTCGGCGAGCGGCAACGCCCACACGGCCATGCCCGCCCCGAGCGCACCGGTGAGCGTCATGACCCCCACCGCGTAGGCGCGGGCGCCGGCCGGCATCTCCTCGGCGGCGATGACCGTGAGCAGGATGATGGCGGTGGTGGCGAACCCCCGGGAGACCGCCTGGCTGATACCGAGCGTCCACAGGCTGGTCGAAACGGCGCCGAGCACGCAGGTGAGGCAGCCGGCGGCGGCCGAGCCCACCAGCAGTTTGCGCCGTCCCTTGCGGTCGGCCAGGGCCACGAGCGCCACCGATCCCAGCACGCCGGCGCGGACCGCGGCCAGGGTGAAGCCCTGGCTCGCATCGCTGGAGCCGAACTGGGAGGCGGCGAAGGTGATGGTCTGGGTGATGACGGTGCCGAGGTAACCCACAACCACCGCCACCGAGCACAGCAACCCGAGCACCGTCGCCGAGCGGGCGTCGAGCCGGTCGGGGGGCGCCCAGAACGGAAGCCGTTCGACCGTTGCCTCGGCCGGTGACGGGTGAGCAGGATCGATCGGGGCATGGGTGGGTCGGCGGAGGGTCCGCTTGAACAGCGGGACGAACAGCACGCCCCAGATCGGTACGGCGATGTGGAAGTCGGTTACTTCCTCGACGTGGAAGCGGTCGGGTTCACCTTCCACGGCGTTGGCCTCGACAGTGCGCTGGTAGCGGTCGAAGGGGCCGTCGACATCACCGAAGCTCGCCACGCGGTGACCGTTGTCGCCGTGTTCATCGGCATGGACCGAATGCTCGGTGGCCAGCCCGGTGCGGGGCCGGAGCAGTCGTTCCAGTCCGGTACCGTCGACCACCAGCGAGCGTCTGACCCGGGCCATCTGCGGCTCCGGTCAGCTCTGGTCGGGTTCGGCAGGAACCTCGTCGCCGCCTTCGGTTGGTTTGTTCGCTTCCAGCTGCGCCTGGGCGCGACGGTTGGCCATCCACAGCAGGCCGGCGAAGAGGGCGATGGGTATGGCGACGAACAGCATCTCGTCCCACCCTCCCTGGTGGACGAGGACCCACCCGAAGCTGTTCACCGTTTCAGGTTCCCAGAACCAGACGCGTGCCGCCAAGGGTGGCGAAAACGACGAAGCCGAGCAGCGGCGCCGCCGCCGGGCGCGCTGGTTGGGGGGCGTGAAGCAGGACGCGCCGGTGGAGCACCGCGATGCTGGCCATGGCGCCCGCCGCGAAGAAGCCGACCCGGAGCCAACCGGCGACGCCGGCGCTGATCGGCTGCTCGTTCAGCCCGAGGCTGAGCGTCCCGAACAGGTCCCACCCCCGCCCGAAGGGGTCCGACGAGAGGGCGACCACGTTCTGCGTGTCGATCAGCAGCCGGGGGAGGGCGTAGCCGAGGAACAGGCCGCCGATCAGGGGCACCAGCGCCGGGCACAGGTCGATGCTCAGCTCGTCGGCGCCTTTGTCGCGATTAGGCCCGACCGCCAGCCGGCATGCCGCCGTCCAGGCGATGGCGGTCAAGCCCACGCACCAAGCCAACCCGACCAGGTTGACGGCGGTGAAGGTCACCTCGCTCTGCTGGTTGACCTTCGACAACCACCAGTTGGTGCTGGCGGCGTGGTAGAAGGCGATCGAACCCACCAGCACGGCGAGGACGGCGGCTCGGCGGGGCGCGCCCGGGATGACCGACAGCCGGCGCAGAGGGGTCCGCCACCGGGGCCGTCCGCCGTCGAACTCGACCGGAGCCAGTTCGGCAAAGGCGGCGAAGAGCACCGCGAAGGGATCGTTGCGCCGACACCAGCGCGGCCGCCGAACACGCCGCCCACGAGCATGACGGCGGAATAGCCGAGCAGCCACACCGCCACCCCTCGGGGGCGGGTGCCGTCGACCACGACCAACCACCACGCTTCGAACGAGAACAGCAGGGCCGCCGGCAGCCACCAGTCGCGGTTCTGGGCGGCGTCACTGCCGGCGACGTGGACGGCTTTGGGTCGCTCGGACTCATCGGGCGGTCCCGAGCGCCTGACCCGTTCGATCAACCCGGCGATCGTCGAGAACGGGCTCACCACGGACCACACGTCGCCCACCACCATGCTGACCACGCCCATGCCCATGAAGAACGCCACGAACACCACCAGCGGAGCGGGGTTGCTGCCGCCGGCCGGGTCGCCGGCCAACGCCGCCACCAGGACCGCTACGAACAGGGCCACGCCGATCACCTGGCCGATGGCGGCGCCCACCGACGCCGTCCGGGTGGCGAAGGGGGACCACGCATGATCTTCGGAACCTTCCGGACGAACCGCCGCCGCCGTTCCCGCGGGCACCACCTGCACCCGGACGGCCAGGATCGTCAAGCCCAGGACCGCCGCCAACCCGTAGAACACGAACCACATCGAGACCCCGAGGTTGGCGAACCCCGAGGTGACGTGGCCCAACAGGGCGAGTCGTGGGAACACGACGGTCGATGGTACGGCGGTGTTGATGGCGACACCTGCGGCTGGGTTGATGGCGGCGATCATGTGGCCGGCTGGTATTGCTTTCCGGTAGTGGCCCGCCACACGACGCGCTGAAGACCGAAGTGTGGCGGTTGGCACCCGGACTCATTGCCGGTGACGGGAACGCCCGTGCGACACTGGCGGTTGTTCCGTTCGGCAGCGCGCCGTCGGCGCCTGCGTACCTGTCGAAGAGGCCAGCTGTGGAAGACAAGATCCGAGCCACCATCGAGGCGATCCGCCCGGCCGTGCAGGCCGACGGCGGCGACATCTTCCTGCGCAACGTCGATGTCGAGACCGGCGTGGTCACAGTGGAGCTGGTCGGCGCTTGCGTGAGCTGCCCGGCATCGACCCTCACCCTCAAAGCCGGTGTGGAACGCATCCTCAAGGACCGGGTCGAAGGCGTCACCGCAGTCGAGGCTCTGGGCACCGAGAGCGAGAGCGCCGTCTCGCTCTAGCGGCATGGCTAGCTGACGAGATGGCGAGCAACCGGAGAGACCCCGAGCACCTGATGGCGGCCGCCTGCGGCGGCGACCGCGCCGCTCTGGCCCGGCTGCTCTCCCTGGTCGAGGCCGGCGGTGAACCGGCCCGGGAAGTGGGCAGGCTGGCCTTTCCGCGCAGTGGTGCGGCGTACACGGTGGGCATCACCGGCGCGCCGGGCGCCGGCAAGTCGACCCTCACCAACGGGTTGATCTCGGTGCTTCGGTCCGAGGGGCTCGACGTCGGCGTGCTGGCCATCGACCCCTCGTCGCCGTTCTCCGGTGGGGCGATCCTGGGCGACCGGGTCCGCATGGGCGACCACGCCCTCGACCATTCGGTGTTCATCCGGTCCATGGCCACTCGCGGCCACCTGGGTGGTCTGGCGCTGGCCACGCCCGAAGCGGTCCGCGTGCTCGACGCTTGCGGCCTTGGCTGGGTGCTGATCGAAACCGTGGGCGTCGGCCAGGTGGAGGTCGAGGTGGCCGGCGCGACCGACACCACCGTCGTCGTGGTCAACCCCGGCTGGGGCGACGCCGTGCAGGCCAACAAGGCCGGTCTCTTGGAGATCGCTGACCTCTTCGTGATCAACAAGGCCGACCGCCCCGGCGCCGGTGAGACCCGGCGGGACCTGGAGCAGATGCTCGACCTGGCCGGCGACGACGGACGTGGGTCGGGCCCAGGCTGGCGGCCGCCGATCCTCGAAGCCGTGGCCACGACCGATGACGGGGTAGCGGAGCTGTGGGCGGCCATCGGCGAGCACCGGGTGTGGCTCTCCGCTGGTGGTCGGCTCCAAGCCCGCCGGGCCGCCCGCCTGCGCCAAGAGCTGGGCCTGGTCGTGGCCCAGCGGTTGCGGCGACGAGCCGAGACCATGCTGGCTGGAGGGGAGCTGGAGCGGCTCCAGAACGATGTGGCCGCCCACCGGCTGGACCCCTGGGAAGCCGCCGACCAGGTTCTCGCCCCGCTGGAGGCGTGAACACCGCCGGCGGCTTGCCAGACTGGACGGCGTGTTACCAACACCATTCGATCCCTTGGATCCGGTGAAGCGGCGGGTGGCCGCCACCCTGCGCCAGACCGTGACCGGCTCGACTGAGCCGCGGCCGGCCCAGCAGCACGACAAGTCGGACCTCGGCTGGTTCGGCCCCGGCTCGGTCGTGTGGCGGGTCCACGCCGAGGTCGGGTCGATGATGGTCGGCGGCTTCAGCTCCCTGTTCCTGCAAACCCTGCACCCCGGTGCCATGGCAGGGGTGGACCAGCACTCGAACTGGCGGGAGGACCCGATCGGTCGGTTGCACCGCACCGCCAACTTCCTCGGCGTCACCACTTACGGCAGCTCGGCCGAGGCGGAACGGATCGTCGGGGTCGTGCGCCGCATCCACTCCCGGGTCGTCGGCGTCCGCCACGACGGTTCGCCCTACCGGGCCAACGATCCCGACCTGCTGCGCTGGGTGCACGTGGCCGAGGTGTGGCAGTTCCTGCGGTCCTACCAGCGCTACAGCGGCCGGCCGCTGTCCCGCACAAACCGGGACCGGTACCTGGACGAGGTGGCGGTGGTGGGCGAGGCGCTGGGGGCCACCGACGTGCCCCGGTCGGTCCGGCAGGTCGAGCGGTACCTGGCCGACGTGCGTCCCGAGCTGGTGGCGACCGATGCGGCGCTGGCCACCGTCCACGACCTGCTCCGGCCCGTGCGTGACCCGGTCGAGCGGGCGGGGCGCGAAGTGATAATGCGGGCCGCCGTCGGAATGCTGCCGGACTGGGCGCGCCGGATGCTGGGCCTGCAATCCCGGTTCCCACTCGACGATCAGATGGCCCAGGCGGCCGCCACCGCCCTGTCCCTCACCTTCCGTTGGGCGCTCGGCCAGCCCGAGCTGCCCGCCGCCTAGGTTCCGGGCATGCCCGACGCCGAGGAACCGTCTGCCGAGCTCGTCACCTTGGAGCGTCGCGACGACGGCGTGGCCGTGATCCGGCTCGACCATCCCAAGGTGAACGCCCTGTCCAGCGCGTTGCTGGGCCGGCTACTGGAGGTGGTCGACGACCTGAACGCCGACCTCCCCGGCGCGGTGGTCGTCACCGGCGGGGACCGGGTGTTCGCCGCCGGCGCCGACATCACCGAGTTCTCCGGTCCCGAGCAGGCCCGACCGCTCGGGAACCTCTTCTTGCGGTCGCTGAACGCAGTGGCGGCCATCCCCCGGGTCATCATCGCCGCCGTGAACGGGTTCGCCTTGGGCGGCGGCTGCGAGCTGGCCCTGGCCTGCGACCTGCGCATCGCCAGCGAACGAGCGGTGTTCGGCCAGCCCGAGATCCTGCTGGGCATCATCCCCGGCGGTGGCGGCACGCAACGCCTGGCCCGGCTGGTGGGACCGGCCAAGGCCAAGGACCTCATATTGACCGGTCGTCAGGTCAAGGCCGCCGAGGCGCTGGCCATGGGCTTGGTCGACGAGGTGGTGGCCCCCGCCGAAGTCCACGATCGGGCTGTAACCAAGGCCGCCGAACTGGCCCAGGGGGCGGTGGCCGCCCAGGCGTTGGCCAAGCGGGCGATCAACCAGGGGCTGGACGGCAGCCTGCCCGACGGCCTGGACCTGGAGCAGGAACTGTTCGTCGAGGCCTTCGCCACCGACGACGCCCGCACCGGTGTGGCCAGCTTCCTGGAGCACGGTCCCGGCCAGGCCGACTTCACCGGCCACTGAACGGTCCGCGGCTGGTTTCGGCCCTCCAACCGTGACACCGTCTCTGGCGTGACCCGCCGGCCTGCGCCTTACAGACGCGGCGCCGTCCGGTTGATCCTGGCGGCGCTGGTGGTGGCTGCGACGGGGCTGGTCGTCTTGGCGCCGGCGGCATCCGCCCACGCCCAGCTGGTGTCATCCGACCCTGCCGACGGGTCGGTGGTGGCCAAGGCCCCCGAGCAGGTCCGGCTCACCTTCAGCGAGGGGGTGTCGGTCACGTTGGGCTCCGTTCGGGTCTTCGACCACAAGGGCAAGCGGGTCGACGCCGGCGACAGCCGCCGGGGGACCACGTCGCGTCAGGTGGTGGTCGGCCTCAAGCCCAACCTCCCCAAGGGCACCTATCTGGTGGCGTGGCGAGCGGTTTCGGCCGACACCCATCCAGTCCATGGTGGCTTCGTGTACTCGGTGGGAGCGAAGGGCGCCCTGGACAAGGGGGTCGACGAGTCGCTGCTGGGCGGTGGCGGGGACCATGCCTACGAGGTGGTCGCGGCGGGGTTGAGGATCGCCGGTTACGGCGGGCTGCTGTTGGCGGTGGGCGGTTCCGTGTTCCTGGTGGTGATAGGCGAAGCCGCTGGGTCCCGGCGCTCGAAGCTGGTGTGGGGCGCCGCCGCGGTCGGGGTGGCGGCTGGGCTGCTAGATGTGCCGGCGCAGGCGGTGCTGGCCACCGGGCTGGGGCTGTCGTCGGCGTTCAACGGTGACGTGCTGTCGCAGGTGTTGGGTGATGGGGTGGGCTGGTCGATCGTGTTGACCGTGGTCGGCGCCGGCGCGCTCGTCTGGTCGACCCGTCCGTCGGTGGTCGCTGACCGGCGGCTGGTGGCGGTCGGTGTGGTCGCCGTGGCCGCCGCCTTTGCTGTCGCCGGCCATCCCTGCACCACCGAGCCGACCTGGCTGGCCATGCTCTCCGACGCCGTTCACTCCACCGCCGGCGGGGTCTGGCTGGGCGGTCTGGTCCTGTTGGGCGTGACCCTGCGGGGCCGCAGGACGGCCGATGACCCGGCGGGCGCGGCCCGAGCGGTGGCGCGGTTCTCGGGGGTGGCGACCTGGGCGCTGGCCGCGGTCAGCGTCATGGGCTTGGTCCTGGCTTACCTGGAGGTGAAGGCGCTGTCGGCGCTCACCGGCACGACTTACGGGCTGGTCCTGCTGGCCAAGGTGGCGGTGGTGGGCGGGGTGGCCGTGCTGGGTGCCTACAACCGTTACCGGCTGGTCCCGCTGGTTACCCGCTCCGGCGGTTCCGGTGGTGGCCCGGCTCGCAGCGTGGGCGCGGCGGTGGCCGTGGGGCAGGGGGCCGGCTCCGAGGACGGGACGACCGGGGCGAGCCGGGCAGGCGCGCCGAGTCCCGACGGGCCCGATCAGCCGGACCGCGTCGCCGCCTGGTCCCGCCTGCGGACCACCCTCCGGGTCGAAGCGGCCGGGTTGGCCGCAGTGGTGGTCCTGACCGGCATCCTGGTGAACGTCGTCCCGGCCCGCACCGCGGCGGGTATCGGCCAGGTCTTCACCACCACGGCGAAGCTGGGCGACCGCTCGGTGAACCTGGTGGTCGACCCCGCCCAGCGGGGGTCCGACACGCTGCACCTGTACTTGCTGAACAACGTCGGTCAGCCGGTCGACGACGTGAAGTCGATGAGCGTGGAGCTCACCCTGCCCAGCAAGGATCTGGGCCCGATCCACCGTCCATTGTTCAAGGCGGCACCCGGCCACTTCCAGATCAACGGGCTGCAGTTCCCCATAGCCGGGACCTGGCAGGTGGCGGTGGTAGCCAGGGTCGACAAGTTCACAGAGGATCGGGTCATCGTCGCCGTGCCCGTCCGATGACTTCAACAGTTGGAGGGTTGACCGGGGTGCGCCGTTTACGGCCGAGGACCATGCTCAGGAGATCGCTGCTGATCGCCGTTGGCCTGGTGGTGGTGGCGGCCACGCCGGCCCTGGCCGATCCGGCCAAGCCGACCAACTACCGCTCCACGGTCTTGCGGCTCTCGCCGTCGACGTCGGCGGTGACGGCCCGGGTGGTAGGCGGCGACGGGTACCTGTACCTGAAGGTCGAGCGGGGCCACGAAGCAGTGGTGCCCAGCACGACCGCCAACGCCCCGCCTTACCTGCGCTTCGAGAAGGACGGGACCGTGCGAGAGAACCAGCTCTCGCCGAACACCTTCATCAACAACAGCCGCTACGGCGGGACGGCGGTTCCATCCGACGCCTCTAAGGCCACGGCCACCACACCGCCGGTGTGGAAGACGGTGTCCACCGACGGCTCCTACGCCTGGCACGACCACCGGATCCACTGGATGGTCCCGGGTACGCCGCCGCAGCTGGGCGGCCGGTCCACCGGCAAGGTGTCCATGGGCGGCCCGAACGGCGACTGGCAGGTGCCGCTGTTGGTCGACGGCCGACCGGTCACCGTGTACGGGGAGCTGGTGCTGAACGGCGCCCAGAGCCCGTTGCCATGGGTGGCGCTGGCGGTGGTGGCGGCCGTTCCCCTGTTCTTCGCCGGCCGGCGGCGACCGGTGGCGGCCGGCGTCGGCGCGGCGCTGGTCGCGGGGCTGGTCGCCCTGGTGGTGGGCATGGCCCAGAACGCCGCCATCCCGGCCGGCGCCGGCGCCATGGCGGTCACCGTGGCCCTGCCGGCAGTGGCGGTGGTGGCGGCGGTGGTGGGTTCGATCCTGAGGCCACCGCCGACCAAGGTCATCGGCGGCCTGGCGGCGGTGGCGGCGTTGCTCGGTTGGGTAGCCACCCGCTTCGCCGTGTTCACCAAGTCGGTCCTGCCCACCGACCTCAACTTCAACTTGGACCGCGCCGGCACCGCTGTCGTGATCGGCCTGTCGGTCGCCGCCGCCGCTCTGCTGGTCCGCTCCGGCGCGCTGACCCCCGCCGCCCCGCCTGCCTCGACCCCGGCCCCCGGATCAGCGCCGTAGCCAGATCCAGAGAGCGATCAGTCCGGTGCCGCGGTCCCGCCCCCTACGACCCGGTCGTCGAGGTACAACACCACGCTCTGGCCGGGGGCCACCCGCCGTTCGGGCTGCGCCCAACGCAACGCTGCTCGGCCTCGAGCGGCCGGCTCGACGGTCCCCGGGCGGGGCTCGCCGTGGGCGCTGGTCTGGACCAGCAGCGGGCCGGCCAGGGGACCGTCGGCCCAGACCAGCGCGTCGACGGGCTGGGCCCCGACCAGCAGGTCGACCGCGTCACCCACCACCACGGTGGCGGTGGACGGGTCGGCGGCCAGGGCGAAGCGCGGCGGGCCGCCGCCGGCACCTCCCAAGCCCTTGCGCTGGCCGATGGTCACCAGCTCGACGGCCTCCACCTTTCCGACCTGGCTGCCGCCGTGCGCATCGACGACCCGGCCGGGCGTGAGCGCCAACCGCTGGCCCAGGAAGCGGGTCCGTCCTTGCGCCGAGGTGATGAAGCACACGTCCTGGCTGTCGGGCTTGGACGCGGTGCGCAGGCCGAGCGCCGCCGCCCGCGCCCGGACCTCCTCCTTGTTCAGGTCGCCGATCGGTAGGAGCACCCGGGCAAGCTGTTGCTGGTTGAGCATGTGCAGCACGTAGGACTGGTCCTTGGCCCGATCGGCGCCGCGGGCCACGAAGCGCCGGCCGTTCGGCTCCTCGACGATCCGGGCATGGTGGCCGGTGGCGACGGCATCGAACCCCAGCGCCTCGGCCCGGCGCAGCAAGCGGTCGAACTTGAGGTGGCGGTTGCACTCGATGCAGGGGTTGGGCGTGCGGCCGGCGGCGTGGTCGGCGACGTAGGGGCCGACCACGTGCTCGGTGAACTCGTGGCCGAAGTTGAAGACGTGGTGCTCGATGCCCAAGTGATCGGCCACCCGCCGGGCGTCGTCGACGTCGGACACCGAACAGCATCCGGTGTCGGATTCGCCGCCCCACAGCTTGAGGGTCACGCCCACGACCTGGTGACCAGCGTCGAGCAGCAGGGCGGCGGCCACCGAGGAGTCGACCCCGCCGGACATGGCGACCAGTACCCGCCGGGCACTCATCGGCTGCTCGACGGGGCCAGGCGCTCGACGGCGGCGGGGATCAGTGCCAGGGCCCGATCGATGTCGTCACCTGCCGTGGTCCAACCCAACGACAGCCGCAACGATCCGCGGGCCACGTCGGCGGGCACGCCCAGCGCGGCCAGTACTGGGGAGGGGTCGAGGGCGCCGCTGGCGCAGGACGAACCGGCGGTGGCGCAAAGGCCCTGCTGGTCGAGGAGGAAGAGCAGCTCCTCGCTCTCGATGCCGGCGAAGCACATGTGGGCGGAGCCGGCGACCTTGTGGGAACGGTCGCTGCCGGTGCCGTCGGCCGTCGCCACTGCACCGGGGATGGAAGCCAGCAGGCCGCCGACCAGCGTGTCGCGAAGGGCTTCGACCCGTTCGACCTCGGCCTTGCGGTCAGCGGCCACCACCGTGGCGGCGGCGGCCATGCCCACTATGCCGGCCACGTTCTGGGTACCACTGCGGCGCTCCCGTTCCTGCCCCCCGCCCACCAGCAGTGGCGCGAGGGGCGTGCCACCGCGCACGACCAGCACGCCGACGCCCTGCGGGCCGCCGAACTTGTGGGCGCTCACCGAGACGAGATCAGCCGGCGCCGCGGCGGTCGCCAGGTCGAGCCAGCAGAAAGCCTGGATCGCGTCGGTGTGCAGCGCCGCCTCCGGGGCGTGGCGGCGGACGGTCTCGGCCACCGCGTTCAGGTCCTGCACCACGCCGATCTCGTTGTTGGCCAGCATCACCGAGACCACCGGCACCTCCGCTCCTTCGGCGTGGACCTGGTCGAGGGTTGCGGCCAGGTGGCGGAGGTCAAGCAGACCGAGCTGATCGACTTCAACGGTGCGGCCGCCGGCGGCCAGCACCGGGTCGAGCACGGCGTGATGCTCGATGGCGCTGCAGACGGGGACCAGGGCACCGGCCCGCTCGGCGGCGGCGGCGACGGAGCCGGACACGGCGGTGTTGTCGGCCTCGGTGCCGCCGGAGGTGAAGACCACTTCACCCGGGCCGCAGCCGATCGCTTCGGCCATGGCGTCGCGGGCGTCGTCCAGGGCCCGCCGGGCCTGGCGGCCCAGCCGGTGCGAACCGGACGGGTTGCCGAACCGGCCGCCCTCGCCGCCCAGCCAGGGGAGCATGGCCTCACGCGCCTCGGGCCGCAGCGGCGTGGTGGCGGCGTGGTCCAGGTAGGTGGTGGGCGGTTGGGGCATGAACTCCTAAGGCTACGGACCGGGTGATGATGGGCGCCATGGAGCTTCCGGGCTACGAGTCGTCGAGCTACGGACAGGGCATGGCCGACGTGTACGACCAGTGGTTCGCCGATGTCTTGGACACCGGCGGCGCGGTGGCCCGGCTCCTGCCGCTGGCCCGGGCCGCGGGAGGCCCGGCGGCCAGGGTCCTCGAATTGGGCGTAGGTACCGGCCGCCTGGCGCTGCCGTTGGCCAGTGCCGGGCTTCGGGTCACCGGCATCGACGCCTCCGCGGCCATGCTCGACGGGCTGCGGGCCAAGCCCGGCGCCGGCGACCTGCGCCTGGTCGAGGGCGACATGGCCGACGTGGTAACCGCCCTTGGTGCGGAGGCCGGCTCGTTCGACCTCGTCTACGTCGCCTGGAACAGCCTGTTCAACCTGACCTCCGAGGAGGCACAGCGGCGATGCCTCGAAGGGGTGGCCGGCTGCCTGGCCGGCGCCGAGTCACGCTTCGTGGTCGAGGCCTTCGTCCCAGGCCCCGTCGGCACCGAGCGCCGTGACACCGTCGAGGTGCGCTCGCTGACCGCCGAGGCCGTGGTGCTGGCCGTCAGCCGCCACGATCCTGTTGCTCAGGAGGTCACGGGCCAGTACGTGCAGCTCACCGAAGCCGGCGGCGTGCGCCTGCGGCCCTGGTACCTCCACTACCTGACCCCCGACCAGCTCGACACCCTGGCCGACGCCGCCGGCCTTGTCCTTCAGGACCGCTGGGCCGACTGGGCCGGTGCCCCCTTCGACCCCATCGACAGTCCCGGCCACGTCTCGGTCTACCGGCGGGCTTGAACGGTCCCGCTCGCCCCTTTGGGGCTCGCCGGGCCTGGCTTCGCCACGAAACCCACGCCCTCCCGCTGCTCCGCCTGGCGGCTGCGCAGCCTGAGCACCGCGCCTGGGCCGCCGGCGAGGGAAGCGCCAGCGACGAGCCGGGAGCAGTCGCCGCGGGTGGCTGCCATCAACGCGGCGAGGGAAGCGCCAGCGACGAGCCGGGAGCAGCCGCCGCGGGTGGCTGCCATCAACGCGGCGAGGGAAGCGCCAGCGACGAGCCGGGAGCAGCCGCCGCAGGTGGCTGCCATCAACAAGTGCAACACTGCGGGCCATGGCATCGAGCGCACCCGATATCCACATCGAACGCAGCCCGGACGAGGTCTGGGACCTGATCGGTGACTTCGGTGACTTGTCGTACATGCCGGGTGTCGAGTCGGTCACCGTCGAGGGTGACGTGCGCACGGTCAAGACCATGGGCATGGAGATCGAGGAGCAGCTGGTGGCCAAGGACGACGCCGACCGCTCGTTCAGCTATTCCATCCTCGGCGGCGTGCCGGTCGAGACACACCAAGCCAACGTGTCGGTGCGACCCGACGGCGCCGGCAGCCGAATGGTGTGGGAAGTAACGGTCACCCCCGACGACGCCCTCGACCTGTTTGTCCCCGTCTACAAGGGCAGCCTCAAGGCCATCAAGTCCCACCTCGAAGGCGCCTGAACCCGGCACCCTGGCGGTGAGCCGCATCAAGGTGTCAGTGTTGATCGACGCCCCGCCCGGGCGGGTGTGGGCCGAGATAGAAGATGTCGGCGGCCACGTCGATTGGATGACCGACGCCGTCGCCATCCGGTTCACCTCATCCCGCCGCCGGGGGGTGGGCACGACGTTCGACTGCGACACCAGGTTCGGGCCGTTCAAGCTCACCGACGAGATGGCCATCACCGAGTGGCGCCAGGCGAAGGCCATGGGCGTCGAGCACTCCGGCGTGGTGACCGGCGGTGGGCGGTTCGAGCTTCGAAAGGCGCGTGGCGGGCGGACGCGGTTCACGTGGGAGGAGAACCTGACCTTCCCCCGGTGGATGGGAGGGCCGGTTGGCGCCTTTTTGGCCAAGCCGGTGATGGCGCGGGTGTGGCGCCAGAACCTCACCCGACTGAAGGCTCGGGTGGAAGGCGCGGCCGCCTAGCTCAAGTGGAGCCGGTCGAGAAGGCTGGACCGGGGCGGCGGGTCCAGCCCCTGAAGCACGGCGGCGGTGACGATGCCGTAGGCCAGGTGGGGGACCACGTCGGTGATCCAGGCATTGGCGGACCACGTCCGGGGGTCGGTGACGCCCAGCGCGGTCATCGGGCCGTTGCTGGCGACCAGCGCACCGATGGTGGCGAGTGTTCCGCTGGCGACCTGTCCAGGTCGCCAGCCGGTGGAGCGGACGGCGCCGAGCGTGGCGCCGACCCCGATCCCGGCGACCAGGCCGGTGAGCGGACCGAGACCCTCCACCCGGTTCTGCCGGCTGTCGTCGTCGCCGGGTATGTCGACGCCGACACGATCAGAGAGCTTCTCGACGGTGTCTTGGGGCGCGCGGCTGGTGGCCCGGCCCCGGATCGCCATGTCGAGGTAGGTGGCCGTGTTGAGGGCGGTGGTGCCGGCGGCGCCGGCGGCCGCGCCCGCCGCTACCTGCCGTCCAAGCTTCATGCTGCCGTGATGTTGGGCTGGTTGAGCATGGACGTTGGCCTCCCCATCGGACGTTCGGCCCAAACTGGCGCAGCGGCCGACCGCCTAGGCCAGGTTGCTGGCGCTGGCCGCCACCAACAGGCAGCCGACGAAGCTGACCAGCCCGACCGCGGCGCCGGCCAGGTTGGGGACGACCTTGCCTTTGGCATAGCGGGGCCCGTAGAAGACGGCGGCGCCGGCGATGGCGCCCCCGACCAGGCCGCCCAGGTGGGCGCCGATGGAGATGTTCGGGATGGCAAAGGTGATGAGCAGGTTCAGGCCGACGATGGGCAGCAGGCCGCCCTCCGCCAAGTTGATGCCCGCCGCCTTCTGCCCGGCCAGCAGGGCGCCCATCAGCCCGAAGATGGCACCCGAAGCGCCGGCGCCCAGCGAGTTGGGGGAGACCAGCAGCCCCCCGAGCGATCCCGCCAGCAGGGCGCTGGTGTAGATGGTGACCAAGCCCAGCTTGCCGACGGCGCGCTCCACCGGGGGACCGAGCACGTAGAGGGCGAACATGTTGAACCCGATGTGGATGATGCCGAAGTGCAGGAAGCCGGAGGAGATGATGCGCCACCACTGGCCGGCGTCGACCCCGATGGGATGGATGCCGGTCGAGGTCCGGAGCAGTCCTCCGGCGGTAAGGCCCCCGTCGTTCAGCAGCGTGGTGCTACCGGACATGAACGAGGACGGCTGCAGGAGGACGCCGTACAGGAACACCGCGACGTTGATGGCGATGAGCACATAGGTGGCGATGGCGTCACGAGCTGTGCGGCCGATGTTGCGGGCGGTGTAGACGCGCTGCTTGCCGCTGGCGGCGCACTCCGGGCAGTGGAAGCCGACCGACGCCTGGATCATGCAGTGGGGGCAGATGGGCCGGTCGCAACGCTGGCAGACCACCCCGGCGCGCTGGTCCGGGTGGCGGTAGCAGGTCGGGATCTGCTGCTGCGTCGGCTGGTTCACCGAGCGGAGGGTACCGGCGAGAGGTAACGCCAGATCAGCGGGGCGGAGCCGCGGTGCTCACGAACCCACCGAGATGCGATGGCTGGCAGCAGCTTCGAGCACGGCGCCGGGGCGGGCCGGTGAGAAGAGCAGGCTGGCCACGTCGACGGTGGTCGCCGTCGGTCCCTCGGGTCGTCGCCGGCCTCGGTCTGACAGTTCGGGCACGGAAACCGGTTCGACCAGGTCCAGCTCGAGCACGAGGCCGAGGGCGCCGCCGGTCCGGTCCTGGGCGATACCCGGTCGCTCGTCGGCGCCGGCCCCCGCCGGGCCGAGGCGGGCGATGGTGTTCCGGGGGAAGAGCAGGGCCTCGCCGGCCAGCGGATCGTGAAGGACCAGGCCGGCGGGTACCAGCACGACCCAACGCCGCGACAAGGTGTGCAGCGCCCGGGCGGCCGCCGCCGCCAGCGGCCACCCGACGACCAACAGGACCGTTCCAAGCGTCCAATGCCCGGCGGCCAGCAGCACCGGGCCGGCGGCGGCGCCGGCCACCGCCACCAGCCACGCCAACGGCACCGGCCCGAGTAGCAGCGGCGCCGGTGTGCGCAGCGCCCAGCGCCGCTCGGTCCCGTAGGACCCGCCGTCCACAAAGGCGTCGGTCGTCCCCGGCGCCAACGCCAAGGCGGCGGCCAGGACGGTTCCGGCAATGGCGACCAGCCCCGCGACCGGGCCGGCCCCGCCGCTGGCGGCCCAACCAGCGGCGACGACCGATGCCGGCACCACCACCCTGACCGCGGTCAAGGTCACGTCGCGGGGCACGAGCATGGCGGCCAGCGTGGCCGCCCACAACGCCCACAACCCGACCGACGCTACCGTCCGGAAACCGTGGCGGGCCGGGTCGAGAGCGGCGGCAAAAGCCGGTCCGGCCGTGAGCGGCGCCACGAGCCAAACCGCTCGCAGCGGCCAAGGTCCGGGGTCGGGCACGGCGCGAGATTTGCCGACGGTGTGCACGGGTGGCTATTCCAAGGGTCCGAGAGAGAGCAAAGGGGGACCGGGCGGACGGTCGCGGTCACACATGTCGAAGCACTCGTTGAGTTCCAGGGCCGCCATCTCCGGATGCGGCCCCATCCACCGCCACGGTGGCAGCGACGCGGGTGGCGGGCCGCTTCGGTGATCGCTCCACCCTTCCCCGTGGGAGCGACCTGCTCGATCGGCAGCCTGCCCCATCGCGACCCAGCGGAGGCGGTGCGCTACGTGCTGGCGCGCCAACCGGGGCTGCCGGCGGCGCCGACGCTGCCCGCCGCCCACCCGTTCGAGCACATGATCGCCACCGCGGCATGGGGCATCCCGGGCGTCGCAGTGCTGGCTAACGGCGGCCTGGCGGTGGACCCGGCGGCGCTGGACCCCGAGGCGCCGATGGGAGACGCCTGGTTCGAGGGCGCTCCCTTCGTCACCCTGCGAACTTTCCTGCGGGCGGTTCAACATCGCCGCCAGCCGATCAAGCTGCAGCTCACCGGCCCGGTCACGCTGGGCCTGGCGCTGCGCCGGGCCGGCGTCGCCGATGAGCTGGCCTTCCGGGTGGCCGGTGCTGCAGTACGGTCCCGGGCCAGGGCCTTGCTAGCCCTGGCCGCGGTGGAGGCGCCGGCGGCTCAGCCGGTGGTCTTCCTCGACGAGCCCGGCCTGGTCGGCGGCCTGGCCAGCGGCTTCCCCTTGGCCCCCGACGTCATGATCGACCTCATCTCGGGCGCCTTGTCCGTGCTCGAACCCCACGCCGTCACCGGCCTGCACTGCTGTGGCTCGGCCGATTGGCGACTGGCGCTCCAAGCCGGCCCGCAGGTCCTGTCGCTCCCCGTGGGGGCGGGGATCGAGACGTCGGCCGGGGCCCTGTCGTCGTTCATCGAGCGGGGCGGCTGGGTGGCCTGGGGTGCGGTACCAACAGGGCAGCCGCGGGGAGAGAGCTCGGCGCGCCTGTGGCGGGGCCTCTCGGGCCATTGGTGCGAGCTGGTGCAGTCCGGCTGTGACCCGGTGCGGCTGCGGACCCAGGCCCTCATCACCCCCGCTTGCGGGCTCGCCCACCACGGCCTCGATCAGGCCGACCAGGTGCTGGACCTCACCGAACAAGTCGCCGCCCGCCTCCAGGACCAGGTCGTGGGCATCAGGCTCAGCGTCGGCGCTTAGATCTGCGCGGATCGGTCGCCCCGGTCGTATCGCGCCCTTCTTTCGCCAGGCGCGCCTGACGAAGGGGCACGTGCTCGTCTAGTCGCCTCGCCCATGGGCTCCGCTCCTTAGCGCCTCGCCCATCCAGGGCTGTCTCGGGCCGTCAGTAGCATCGCCCCGTGCCCGAACAGGACCGAGCGCCGGACCGGCCGGCCCCGAGCGACGCTCCCGGTGAGGTGGCCGAGCGGGTCGAGGGGCTGCGGGCCGAGATCCAGGGGCACGACCGCCGCTACTACGAACAGGACGCTCCCACCGTCTCCGACGCCGAGTACGACGAGCTGGTCCGAACGCTCCGCCGGCTCGAGGACGAGCATCCCGGGCTGGCCGCCGCCGACTCACCCACGCACCGCGTCGCCGGCGCTCGCAGCGAGCTTTTCGCCCCTGTCCGGCACCGCCAGCCCATGATGTCGCTCGACAACTGCACGTCGCTCGACGAGCTGGTGGCCTGGGGCGACCGCCTGGAGCGACGGCTGGGCGCCGGACCCGATGACGACCCGGTCGACTACGCGTGCGAGCTGAAGATCGACGGGCTGGCCATCTCCCTGGTCTACGAGGGTGGCCGCCTGCGCCAGGCCGCCACCCGCGGCGACGGGCTCACCGGCGAGGACGTCACCGCCAACGTCGCCACCATCGGCGGGATCCCCAAGCGGCTGCCCAAGGGCGCGCCCACGCTGCTCGAGGTGCGGGGGGAGGTGTACATGAGCGGCTCCGCTTTTGAGGCTCTGAACCGCCGGCAGGCTGAGGCCGGCGAGCGGCTGTTCATCAACCCGCGCAACTCCGCCGCCGGTTCATTGCGCCAGAAGGACCCTTCCGTCACCGCCGGCCGGGACCTGGCCATGTGGTGCTACCAGCTCGGTGCCGTCGAAGGCGCCCCGCCGTTCACCACGCACCGCCAGACCTTGGACTTCCTGTCGGACCTCGGCTTCCCGGTCAACCCCGAGGTGCGGGTGGTGGCCAACGTCGACGCCGTCCACCGCTTCTGCCTCGACTGGCAGGAGCACCGTCACGATCTCGACTACGAGATCGACGGTGTGGTGGTCAAGGTCGACGACCTGGCCCGCCGCGGCGAGCTGGGCTTCACCAGCCGGGCGCCGCGCTGGGCCATCGCCTACAAGTTCCCGCCCGAGGAGCGCACCACCAAGCTGCTCGACATCAAGGTCTCGGTCGGGCGCACCGGCCGGGCCACGCCCTTCGCCCAGCTGGAACCGGTCTTCGTCGGCGGCGCCAACGTGGGTCAGGCGACGCTGCACAACCAGGACCAGGTCCGCCTCAAAGATGTCCGCCCCGGCGACGTTGTGGTGGTCCGCCGCGCCGGCGACGTCATCCCCGAGGTCGTCGGCCCAGTGCTGCCTCGCGACGATCCCGACCGGCCACCGTGGGAGTTCCCCACCCGTTGCCCTTGCTCGCGGCACAGCACGCTGGTGCGCCCCGAAGGCGAGAGCGACACCCGCTGCGTCGACCTGAAGTGCCCGTTCCAACTGGCCGGTCACCTGGAGCACTTCGCCTCCCGCGGCGCCATGGACATCGAGGGCTTCGGCGAGCAACGGGTCCGGCTGTTCCTCGAGCTTGGGCTGGTGTCCGACATCGCCGACATCTACTCCATCGACTGGGACAAGGTGGCGGCCCTGGCAGGGTTCGGCCAGATCAGCATCACCAACCTCCGCAACGCCATCGAAGCGTCCAGGGACCGGCCGCTGGCCAACCTGCTGGTGGGGTTGAACATCCGCCACCTCGGCCCCTCGGGCGCCGAAGCACTGGCCCGCCGCTTCGGCGACCTGGACCGGATCGAGCACGCCACGGTCGAGGAGATGGCCGCCGCCGAAGGCGTGGGCGAGGTAATCGCCCGGGCGGTCCACGAATGGTTTTCCTCCGAGCAGCACCGTGATGTGGTCGAACGGTTGCGCCAGGCCGGCGTGAACACGACCGGCCCCGAGCAGTCCGACTTGCCGCAGACGCTGGCCGGCCAGGCCGTGGTCATCACCGGCTCCCTCGAGGACTTCAGCCGGGAAGGCGCCGAAGACGTCATCAAGGCACGCGGCGGCCGTTCTCCCAGCAGTGTTTCCAAGAAGACCCTGGCCGTGGTGGTCGGTGAGGCACCAGGCGCCTCCAAGCTCACAAAGGCGCGGGACCTGGGCGTTCCCGTGCTCGACGAGCCGGCCTTTGTGAAGCTCCTGGAAACCGGCGAACTGCCGTGTTGATGGCAACCACCTGCGGCGGTTGCTCCCGGCTCGTCGCTGGCGCTTCCCTCGCCGGCGCGTCGGGCTCCCGGCCCAAGCTGCGCAGCCGCCAGGTGGAGCAGCGGGAGGGCGTGGGTTTCATGGCGAAGCCGGGCCCGGCGAGCCCCATGGGGACGAGCGGGACCAGCAAACACGGCGGTTGCTCCCGGCTCGTCGCGGGCGCTTCCCTCGCCGAGTTGAGCGGCTAGCCGAACGCGTGGAGCTCACGCCGCGGCAGTTGGACCGGGCCTTGGGCGCGGTGATGGGTGGGGCGGTCGGCGACGCCCTGGGCGCCGGCTTCGAGTTTGGGCCGCCGTTGGCCGATGATGCCGAGGTCGAACCGGTCGGCGGCGGTCCCTTCGGGTGGGGACCCGGGTCTTGGACCGATGACACCCAGCTGGCCTCGGCCGTGGTCCTGGCCGCAGCCGGCGGTGACTTCTCGGTGGCGGCGGTGGCGGACGCGTTTCTCACCTGGTTCCGGGCCGGCCCGGTCGACGTCGGCAACCAGACCCGGGGCGCTCTGGCGGCGGCCACCAGCGCCGCCGACCTGGCCAGCGGCGCACGGCAGTACCAGCTGGCCCACCCCGACGCCGCCGGCAACGGCAGCCTCATGCGCACGGGCCCGGTGGCGCTCACCGCCCTGGACGACGCCGACCTCGTGGCCCGGCGGGCCGACGAGATCTCGACACTCACCCACCCGCACCCGGACTGCGTGGCTGCCTGCATCCTCTGGTCGCTGGCCATTCGTGAGTTGGTGACCCGCGACCACGACGGACCGCCCTGGCAAGGGTGGGTCAGCCTGCTGGAGCAAGGCTTGCCGTGGGTGGCAGAACCGGCGCGTTCGCGCTGGCGCGACTATCTGAGGGACGGTCCCACCAGGCCGCCCCGGATCTTCGCCGCCAACAACGGCTGGGTGGTCGATGCCCTGCGCCAGGTCGTGTCAGTGCTGGCCGCCACGCCCGTCCCGGCCGGAGCAGCCGCGCCAGGGCACCTCGCCGATTGCCTGCGAACACTGGTCCGGGGAGGGGGCGACACCGACACCGTCGCCGCCATCGACGGTGCCCTGCTCGGTGCGGCGTGGGGAGCGACCGCACTCCCGGCGCAGTGGCGCCTCGACCTGCACGGCGACGCGCCGACCGGCGCGTCGGTGACCCGGATGAGCGGCGTGCAACTGGAGACGGCGGCCCGGCTAGCGGTGAAGGGTGGCCGGACCGACAAGCAGGGTTGGCCAGGGATGGCCTCGCTCATGCCGCGCTACCGCATGGTCGAGAACGCCCGCCGCCGGACCGTCACGGTCGAGCCCGGCCTCGTCTTCGGGACGGTGACGTCATTGCCCAGCGTGCTCGAGGGCGCCGCCGCTCCTTTCACCGTTATCTCGCTGTGCCGGGTGGGCACCGCCGACGTGCCGCTGCCTCACCGGCTCCTCCCAGTGTCACTGATCGACAACGACCACGACAACGCCCACCTGCCGTTCGTGCTGGCCGACACCGCCGACGTCACGGAACACCTGCACCTACGGGCCAAGCCGGTCTTCGTCCACTGCGTCAAAGCCGAGCGCCGAACCCCGGCGGTCCTGGCCACCTTCCTCGCCCGCCACCGTGACCAGCCGGTCGGCGCCGCCATCGCCCACGCCGAACGGGCCTTTCGCATACAACTCCCGCCCGGGTTCCGGCAGGGCGTCGAGCAGGCCGCCGCCCTTTGAGGCCAGCGGACAACCGGCCGTGGCTTGACCCGCTCGGGCGCCGAGCCCGTCAACTGACCTGGATGGTCCAGGCGATCTTCTGCTTGACCGACGGGTTGGGACCGTCGGCGATGGGCCAGAACTCCAGCACTATGCGGATCTCCCCGGTACGCAGCTTGCTGACCGCCTTGCCCGGTGCGGGCACGAAGAAGACCCGGCTCTTGTTGTTGGCGCGGGCGCCGTACTCCTTGTCGTACTCGGGTGACCCGATCGGCACCGAACCTTCGAGCTGGTCACCGGGGATGCGCACACCGTCGACGATCAAGTTGCCGATGTAAGTGGGCTTGAGCTGCGCCCCGACCCGGGCCTGGGGGGGAACGCGGTCGCCGGGCTGGGGGACCTTGACCAGCACTGCGGGATCATCGGCGGCGGTGATGCCGTCGGTGCTCTGGGTCCGGCTGGTACCCCAGATGAACAGGGTCAGGGCACCGGCCAGGGCGGCCACCATCACCATCCTCCGGACGGTGATCAGCGGTCCGCGCTGCCGCCGGGCCGCGTGGTCAGGGCCGGCCGGCTCGGCTCCGGCCTGGCCGCTGGCTTGGTCCTGGGGGGCTTGCGGGTCTCGGTCGTCGATGTCGCCAGTGTGCCCGGGGACCGGTCTGAGGCGGTCACCGCCGCCGCCTGACCGTGTTCGCCTACGAGGGGTATGCACCGCCGGCGAGCGGGGCCGGGTTACCTTTTCGGCGTGGTCATGTCCCGCATGAGCACCGAGCTGGGTCGGGTGCTCGGCGGCCGGTACCGCATCATCGCCCCCATCGGCATGGGCGCGTCTGCCCAGGTTTTTCTGGCCGACGACGTGCGTCTCCGCCGGCGGGTGGCGGTCAAGATGCTGCACGCCGCGCTCGCCGATGACGCCGAGTTCCTGCGCCGCTTCCACGCCGAAGCGCAGGCGGCCGCCGCCCTCAACCACCCCCACATCCTGTCCGTCTTCGACTGGGGCGACGACGGCCAGCAGCCCTTCCTGGTCACCGAGTTCCTGGCCGGCGGCAGCCTGCGGGCGGTGCTCGACCAAGGCAACTTGCTCACCCCGGCCCAAGCCCTGCGCGTCGGGCTCGAGGCCAGCCGGGCGCTCGACTACGCCCACGGCCGGGGGCTCGTGCACCGCGACATCAAGCCGGCCAACCTGCTCTTCGGCGACGAGGGGCGCCTGCGCGTGGCCGACTTCGGCTTGGCCCGCGCTCTGGCCGAAGCCGCTTGGACCGAGCCGCAGGGAGCCGTGCTCGGCACCGCCCGCTACGCCTCCCCCGAGCAGGCCCAGGGCGAGACGCTCACCACCAAGAGCGACGTCTACTCCCTGGCCCTGGTGCTGGTCGAGGCGGTCACCGGCCAGGTGCCGTTCTCCGCCGACACCACCATCGGCACCTTGATGGCGAGGGTCAACAAGCCGCTCCAAGTGCCCGACGCCCTCGGTCCTCTCGCTCCTGCACTGGCTCGCGCCGCCTTGGCCGACCCCGCCGAGCGTCTGGACGCCCACGGTTTGGGGGTGGCGCTCATGGCGGTGGCCCGGCAGCTCGACCGGCCCGAACGGCTGCCGCTGGCGGGTGCCCTCACGTCCGCCCCGATCGCGGCTGGAGACGACGACCCCACCCTGTCGCCGCCCTCCCGTTTCGATCCCGATGTCGCCGTGGTACCGGTCGTGGCCGCCGAGCCGTCCGCCGCCGGCCAAGAGCCCGAAGCGCCCGACGGTGACGTCGCCGCGCTGGCCGGACCTGAACCGGAGTGGGCTGAACCGGCGGACGGGCCGCCGACGGAGAGCGTCGAACCCGCGGTGGCCGACGCCGGTGCAACCGAAGGCGACGGCGCCGGTCCGCAACCGGTTGCATCTGCGTTCGGCGATGCCCCCGCCGATTTGGCCAATGGAGCCGATCAGCCGGACGAGATGGCCCATGGCGCCGCTGTCGCCGGGGTGGCCGGTGGCGCTGAGCAGTCGGGCGAGGTGGCCGGTGGCGCCGCTTCCGCCGAGATGGCCGACGCCGATCAGCCGGACGCCGACCAGGCGCCGGCCGGAGACGCCGAACAGGCGCCGGCCGGAGACCTCGATCCGCCGACGGTACCGATCGAACCGGAGACGGCGGCGGCGCCCGTTGCTCTTGTGCCGGCACCACCGTCCCCAGGCGATGGCGGACCCGACCGCTACGCCCAGTCCGACGAACCCGACGGCCCGTACGACGAAGAGGCGGAGTACGACTACGACGACTACGAGGATCAACCCCGGCGTCGGGGGTGGATCGTCCTGCTGGTCATGCTCGTGCTCCTGGCCGGCGCGGTGATGGGCGGCCTGGCGCTGGTAGGGGCGTCAGAGGAGGGCGTGAAGCGCGTGCCTTCGCTGACCGGGCTGCAGCTGGCGACGGCCAAGCACCGCGTCGCCCCGTTCGGCTGGAAGCTCATTGAAGAGCACACCCGCAAGGACGGCACCAAGCCGGGACAGGTGCTGCTGACCGATCCCGGTGTGGGCACCCGCCTGCGACGCGGGGACAAGATCCGCTTCACCGTCTCGGACGGGCCGACGCTGGTGGACGTCCCCGGTGGCGTCCGTGGCCAGCCCCAGTCCGCCGTCGAGACGCTGTACGGAGCGGTCGGTTTGAAGGTGGCCGCCACCCCGCAGTTCGACGAGGACGTGGCCCAAGGCAGCCTCATCGACCTTGTTCCCGGAACACCACCCCAGCTGACCAGAGGCAGCACCGTCGCCGTGCTGGTCTCCAACGGGCCCATGCCGCGGGTCATCCCGGAGGGTCTGGCCGGGCTCGGTTACGACGACGCTGCCGCCAAGCTCACCGATCTGCGGCTCAACCCGGTCCGGGCGGACCAGTACAACGACGACAAGAACATCAAGGCCGGCCAGATCTTCGACACCGACCCCAAGGCCGACGCCACCGTCCCGCGGGACAGCAACGTCACCCTCTTCGTGTCCGCCGGCCCCACCCCCGTGGCCGTGCCGCCGACAGAGAGGCAGCCGCAGGCCCAGGCGGTGGCGGCCTTGGGCAACGTCGGGTTCTTCGTGACCGTGGTGCAGGACTTCAGTGACACCATCCCCGCCGGCCAGGCCGTTGGCACCCGACCGGCGGCCGGCAGCACCGCCCAGCCGGGTACGACCATCGTCCTAGTGGTGTCCAAGGGCCAGGACCTGGTGGTGGTACCGCCGGTGCTCGGCACCAACACCGCCCAAGAGGCCAGCCTCCGCCTGACAGTCGCCGGCCTCACCCCCGGCACCGTCTCCGGCAAGGCCACCGGCAAGCCGGTCGCCACCGCCCCCGCCGCCGGCTCCCCGGTCAAGCGCGGCACCGTCGTAAACATCGTCCTGAGCTGAACGGTTTCGCTCTGAAGCCAGAGGTTTCAGAGCGAGTGAATTTGAGCGGCCTGCGGCCGCGCTGTTTTCCGCTGACCCGACCGGTGGAGCCGGATCGGGCCAGGCCGAGGAGGACGCAGGAGCCTCCCCCTCGGGCTCCCCCCGCTGCGTCAAGCTGCGCAGCCGCCAGGCGGAGCAGCTCCTAGGGCGTGGGTTTCGTGGCGAAGCCAGGCCCGGCGAGCCCGAAGGGCGAGTGGGACCAGCAATACAGCCGCCAGGCTGCGCAGCCGCCAGGCGGAGCAGCTCCTAGGGCGTGGGTTTCGTGGCGAAGCCAGGCCCGGCGAGCCCGAAGGGCGAGTGGGACCAGCAATACAGCCGCCAGGCTGCGCAGCCGC
>JAABUM010000632.1_pt1 | contig 59420 bp, 51 predicted proteins | sample 5559161 | NCBI WGS metagenome assembly JAABUM01 (sample SAMN10711868, study PRJNA513369) | rock metagenome | isolation source: Antarctica rocks | place: Antarctica: Victoria Land, Siegfried Peak nord
CGCTTTTGCTTGAACAGGACCGCGCCGGGACTGTCCAGCTTGATGCACAGGGCGATCACGCCCAACAAGGGCCATAGGAGCAGCAGGCAGATCGAAGTAAAGAACACATCGAGAATCCGCTGCGCCGCGTCTGTGGCGGAACGCTGCGCGACGACCCTGCCCCGCGGGCTATAGCCTGCGCGCCCCGCAGCCGCCTTCGGCCTGCCGGCAGAGGGGGACAGCGACAGACGTTCCACACCCGCTTCAGGGTAACTGCATTTATTCATAGGCTCTGACCTCAAAAATAAGAAAAGTACGAGTTGTTTAACTGCGAGTTGTTTAGACCAGCGTCCGTCGGCGCGTCTCGACATAGGAGCCGCTCCAGGCTCAATGCTTCATCAATGCCTCATCAATGCCTCAGCGGATCGCGCCGCATAGTTCCCGGAAGATCTGTGTTTTATATAAAACAATCTCGCATTTGCAATTATGTATAGTGCAATTTTCATGCCAGAAAGCAGTTTACCCCATTCCGGAAGCAAAAACGGTAACAATTTGCGGTTTGTAACACCCCTGTAATCAAACAACTAATCAAACAACTATCTTTCTGTGCCACAGGCTTCCCTCTCAGACCTGAACGAACTTCAGAGACTGTCGAAGAAATCTCAGAGGCAACAATGCCTGGGCAACGCCGTTCGCGGCGCTTCTTGCTTTCCTTCTGCTCCGCCCGAGAGTCGTTCATTCAGGTCGTTCATCCGCCGCGCGATAATAGGCTTTCTCCGTTCGGCGAGGCGCCGAAGCGGAAGTTCTTTGCCTGTGTCACCCATTTGTCTTGGCCAACTGCGGCGAATCTTGGTGTCCGACGCCTTCATCCTCGGAAGTTGCGGGGAATGCCACTCAGATTCGCTGATTTTGGCATGGTTTGTGCAATAGGTGCAATAGAGAGAGGCGTGGCTTCTGCCGTAATCCCGCGTGTCTACGGGACTCAGAATCTTCTGCGACTTGAGGCGGCAGAAAGAAACCCCGGCAGAGAATGTCGGACCAATTTTATGTCACGGATGTTGTGCAGCACTGCCCACGGATGAGATCGCCATGGAAGGAATCCCGAGGCTGAACAAAGGGCGGAAAACGCGCCCGGCGTCAACCTGGGTGTCCGCTCGCTTGCGAGTCTTCCTATTGAGCTTGCCCAGGGCGTCCGACGCGGAGCGCCTCTTAGCGAGTGACTTCCGCCGCTCGTTCTTGCCCATCCCTCATGGCGCATACGTCAACAGCATGATAGAATAATAGCAGCGAGGGGCGATCACGAGCAATGGAACCGGAAAACGAAACGATTTCTGCGGGCTTTTCTATGCAGGAATATCTCGCGATCCTTCGGCGGAGGCGCTGGATCATCTTGCAAGCCTTCGTGCTGATCGCCGTGATTGGCGTCGCCCAAGCCCTGATGGCGCGCAATGTTTATCAGGCAAGCGCCAAAATGCTCGTCGAGGGTCCTTCCTACAACCTGAACACGGTCGACTCCAGCAACCCGCTGTCCTCCCTGTTCCAGCTCAGTCAGCAGCAGACCGTGGACACCCAGGTGGAGGTGCTGCAAGCCGCCCCTCTGCTGGACCAAATCGAGAAACAGGTCGGACCGGCTTCGCTCTCCGTTTCCAATGTCAAGGATACCAATGTCGTTGCGGTGGTCGGCGAATCGAACGACCCCAAAATGGCGGCGGCGGCCCCGAACGCCCTGCTGAAGCTCTACATTGACCAGGACCTCAGCCAGAACTTGGGCGAGATGGAGAACGCGCGCCGGTTCGTCGAAAAGCAGGGCAAAGCGGCCCACGACAAGCTGACGGAAACCGAAACGGCCCTGCGGAACTTCAAGCAGAACAACCATGTGGCTGATCTGACGAAGAACCGCGACGACCAGATCGCCCGCGTCACCGCTTTGACGACCGAGTATCAACAGGACCAAACGACTTTGGCGACGCTGCGCGCCCAGATCGCGGCCAACCGAAGCCTGCTGAACCGGGAGCCGACCACCACCATTGTCAGGACGCAGGCGACCAACAGCGTCATTGCGAGCCTCCAGGACGACATCCGCAAACTTGAGGTGGTGCGCGTGGGGCTGATCCAGCCGGGCGGCCTTACTCCCAACGCGCCGCAGGTGCGGGCGATAGACGCCCAGATCACGGACCTCCGGCAGCGGCTGGCCCATCAGCCGACATTGGCGACCAGCCAGAGCAGCAGCCCGGACGCGCTGCACGAGACGGTGCGGGCTAAAGTCCTGGATCTGGAAGCGCAGGTCGCGCCGCTCCAAACGCAGACCGCGATCACAGGCCGGCGGCTGACTGAGGCCAAGGGCAGTATCGGTCAGTACGCGGGCCTGGAACTGACACTGGACCGCCTGACGCGCGAACACGACTCGGCCCAGGCCCAGGACAAGAACTTCACGGACCAGCTCGGCGACCTCAACCTGCGTGAAAAGGCGCATCATGCCACGGCGCGCATCATCGAGAGCGCCGTCGTGCCGATGACCCCGGTGCGGCCCCACCGGCTGCAAAGCATCATTTTCGCCTGCCTGATCGGGCTGTTCGTCGGCGTCTGCCTGGCCTTGATGCAGGAGTTCCTCGACGACCGCATCAACTCGGTGGACGAGGCGACGCGCGCGCTGGGACTGCCCGCCTTGGGCTCGGTCCCGGCTCTGAGCGCCTCCGACGCCCACCTGCTGCCGCAGATGAAGGGCCTGGACCCGGCCTCGGAAAGCTACCGTGTGCTGCGGACAAACATCCATTTCGCCACCGTAGACGCCCCGGCCCGCACCCTGCTCGTGACGTCAGCCGGCCCCGGCGAGGGCAAAAGCACGACGGCGGTGAACCTCGCCTTCGCCATGGCGATGGACGGCAAGAAGGTCCTCCTGGTGGACACCGACCTGCGGCGTCCCTCCCAGCACAAGCTGCTGGACCTGCCGCCCACGCCGGGCTTGACGGACGTGCTGCTGGGGCATACCCCGCTTGCCCCGCAGGAGGTGATGACCGGCCTGTCCGTCCTGACCGCCGGCTCCACGCCGCCCAACCCCGGCGAACTGCTGAACTCGCGCAAGTTCCGCAGCCTGGTGGATGACCTGACGGCGCAGGCCGACGTCGTCATCTTCGACAGCCCGCCCGTCCTGGCGGCGGCGGACGCCGTCATCCTCGCCTCGCAGATGGATGGGACGATCCTGGTGGTCGAGACCGGCGCGACCAAGAAAGGCGCGGCGCGGCGCACCATGCAGCTCTTGAAGCAGGCCCGCGCGACGATGCTGGGCGTTGCTTACAACAAGATGCGCGGCGGAGACGGCGAAGGCTACTACTACCACTATCAGTACACCAGCCCCGCCCTGGAAGGGCAGCGAGACCCTCGCCGCGCCCTGCTGCCGTCATCCCCCGACGGTGAGGAGAACCACAAGTGACGCGCCCAGTTTTACTCCTCGCGACCCTCGCCCTGTTCGTGCCCGCCCTGCCCGCGCGGGCGGACGCACCAACACCCTTTCCTCCGGCGATGGCCGCCCCGGCGATGGCCTATGTGCTGTCGCCGGACGACCAAATAGACATCTCCGTGCTGGGCCACGAGGACTTCAAGGCCAGCGTCACGATTCTGCCGGACGGCACCTTCAACTACCCCATAGTAGGAAAAGTCCACGCGGCAGGCCAGACCGTGGACGGTCTGAAGATGGCCCTGACGCGCGGCCTGGGCAGCCAGCTCAACCAGCCCGAAGTGACCGTCACACTGCGCGCCAGCCGGCCGCGCAAGGTGAGCCTGCTGGGGGCGGGGGCCAAAACGGCAGGGCAGTACGACTACAAGCAGGGGATGCACCTGCTGGACCTGCTGGCCGTCAGCGGCGGCCCCCTCACCGGCCCCGAGATGACCCAGGCGACCCTGGTAACGGGCGGCGGCAAGGACAGCGTCCCCATCAACCTGCCCCGCCTGCTTTCCGGCGCGGACACGTCCCAGAACCTGCCGCTGGCGCCCGGCGACATCCTGTTCCTGACCCCGCGCGACGCCGCCGTGGCCCAGGTGCAGGTGATCGGCGAGGTCGTCAAGCCCGGTGCCTATGAGGTGACGCCGCAGGGGAGCACCGTGCTGTCTCTGGTGACACTGGCCGGCGGGGCGACCCCCAAGGCGGCCTTGACCCAGGCGCAGGTGATGCACGGGGGCCGGGTGACGGTCTACGACCTGCGCCGCCTCCTGACGCGCGACCTCAGCGACACCGCCGGCCGGGTGCGCCTGGTCCCCGGCGACGTCCTGCTGGTCCCCACCAACAACGCCCGCATCCTGGCCCTGGGCGAAGTCGGCGTCAAAGGCGTCATCCCCATCCCGGACGGCGAGACCCTGCCGCTGACCGTCGCCCTCGCCCTGGTCGGCGGCGTCACGGCGGAGGGCGACAAAAAGAACGTAGGCATCGTCCGGCGCACCCCCGACGGCCGGGCGACCGTCCTGGTCGTCAACACGGACGACCTCTTGAAAGGCAAAAACAACGTCACTGACGTGAACCTCCAGTCCGGCGACATCCTGTACGTCCAGAGCCGGAACCACCCCAAGGGCATCAGCGACGCGCTCTCGTCCCTCGGCGCGTTGTCCTTCCTCGGCACGTTGTCGCATCTGTAAAACATCTTGAAGCTCCTGAAAAACCAGTTTGTCAACACTATCGGCACTAGCGTTGGCCTGCTCGGCATCAACTTCGTGACTGGAGTTTTGATCGCGAGACTGCTGAAGTCAGACGGCAGAGGGGAGCTTGCGGCGATCACAACTTGGGCGACAATCCTCGGTTGGGCTTCTGCATTTGGCTTCAGCGAAGCTATTACCTACTTACAATCGAAGAGGCCGCAAGATGGCGCCCGTATTTTCGGCACTAGTATCACAGCCGCTTTTGCGCTTGGCTCGTTAGGCGTTTTGGCAGCCGAGATTTTAGTTCCATATGCTTTTGCGGCACAAAGTGCTGAGACAATAGCTCTCAGCAGACTGTTCATGATAGTGATTTACATGAATGTCGCATCAGGCTTCTTGACTGCATTAATTTCTGGAAATCAAGACTTCAAATTTCTGAACTTTGTCAGAATTGCCCAACCTGCTTTATACGCGATATGCCTCTTATGTCTCTGGCTGTTCCAGTTGTTGAGTGTCCCGGCGGTGCTTCTAGTTTCAGCAGCTATCGGCTTAGGTTTCACTTTCCTCACCGCCTCCCGCTTATTCAGCACGATTGGTATTGGACGCCCGTCCGCAGCGATTTTTAGAGAAGGTTTATTTTACGGGCTAAAATTACAGGGCGCACTGTTTGGAGCGCTGGGCAACAGCCGCCTGGATATCATGCTGATGCCGGCCTTCCTTGCATCAGCGGAGATCGGATTATATTCGGTTGCCACAAACCTATCTGCTTTGGTTACATCGGTCCTCGGCAGCCTGAGCCTTATTGTCTTTCCTGCTGCTACTCGCGCTGGACGCACGGGAGGCCTCACCCTAGTGGCGAAATCTCTGCGCCTTGTTCTGGTGTGTGGGGGGTTATTTGCGCTTGCTTTGTTCTGGTCTGCCCCATTCCTGATACGATCTGTTTACGGAGCCAGTTTCGTGGGTGCGGTTCTACCACTTCGGATACTCTTGCCCGGCGTGGTGCTGATGGCAGCAACAGGCATTATCAATTGTGGTCTTCAGGCGGTGAATCGTCCGACAATGGCAAGTTATGCTCAAATCTGTGGTCTTGTTGTAACCCTAATCGGCCTAAAGATGACACTTAAGCCGCTCGGCATTGTGGGAGCATCATTGACCTCTACCGCTTCTTATACTGTTTGTTTCCTTGTGGCACTGTTCTTACTCGGTAAAGAACAAGATTTTATGATCAGTCAAGTCGTCTCGTTCCGCGCATTCGTTGCCGATGGGATGTTGATAATGACCAAAGTACAGCGTTTGTCTCTGCGTACTGAGAACAGATGAACATTCTAAACGTGTTCCCACTGCCTGACGGCATCGGCGGGTCAGAACGGTCGGCCCACCTCGGCGCGCAGGCTTTGCGTGCTGCGGGGCATAGCCTTTTCCTGCTGCATGGGATGCAGGGCAAGGCCGGAAGCGGTGAAGGATACGACCGTGTAGTGGGTATCCCAGACATATTTGACCGACGGAGCATCGCAGAGCCGGGAGGAGTCCAGCGTTCGGAAGCAAAGTTAAGAGCCTTTATTTGCACCAATAGAATTGATATTCTTCATGTTCAAGGGTGGCCGCGAACAGCCACCCTTGAACGATGGGCGCGAGAGTATGCGGTTGTCGCGACTGCACACGTTGCGCTGTGTCCAAACAACGCGCGTTACCAATGGAAAGGGCGAAAGGCCTGTGATCGCGGGATCGGTCTAGGATGTTTAACTACCGGATTCATGCACAAAGGGTGCGGTCATCTAGGCAACGGCAAACCTTACGGTCTTCCCGGCTTCGTGCGGGGGATGGCAGATGATTTCCTGCTGCGTAGAGCAATCGGGCATTGTGCGGGGGTCATTGCTCCCAGCAGATGGCTCAAGGAACGTCTGGTGAAGGATGGTATGTCGGAGGAGATCATCCGTGTGCTGCCGCCGCCTATCGCGGGTGACGCGCATGTCTCAATGTTGACCCAAGAGCAGATGCCGCCGGTGGTGACGTTTGTAGGGCGTCTCGTAGACTTTAAGGGGCCTGATCATCTTTTAAAGGCATCTTCACTGATCTCGTCGCCACACCGGGTTTGGTTCATCGGCGATGGTCCCATGCGAGCTGATCTGGAGCGCATGGCGGAAGACCTTGGCATCGGGGAGCGTGTCACGTTCTTTGGCGCCCTGCCGCCGGACCAAATTGGAGATTACCGCCTGCGGAGTGCAGTTTTAGCCGTGCCTTCTTTATTGCCGGAAACCTTCCTTATGGTAGGCCCTGAGGCGATGTTGCTGCGACGCCCGATAGTCGCTTATCGCGTCGGTGGTATTTCGGAGTGGCTTCACGACGGCTTGAACGGCTCCCTGGTTGAACCTGGCGATGTCCAGGGACTGGCAAAGGCATTGGAGCCGTTACTGCACGATCAAGATGTAAGGCATAGGATGGGGCTAGCCGGCTTTGAGTTAGCCAAAGAATGGGTTCCTCAAAAACATGCATCCGCTCTGCTGCAATGCTATCATGAGGCCCTTGACCACGCCAAATCCCGCCAGGCAGGATGTTCAGGCAGGATGTGAGGAGAGACACATGGGTTGGAAGGGCAGCATTATCGAAGTTCCTGTCTGGCTGGGCAGTAAGATTGCTCCCACGCTTGAGCATGTGCCGGCAGAGCCTGATTCGATTTTTGTGCTGCGTAACAACGACATTGGAGATTTGCTGGTGACGACGCCTCTGTTTCAAGCGCTGCGGGAACGCTTTCCCAACAGCCGGATTGTGGCAGGTGTCGGGAACTGGAACACAGAGGTGCTTCAACACAATCCTTACATAGATGAGGTGCTTGCCGTCAACGCGCCTTGGAACAACAAGTTTACTGCGCCGCAGCGGACGCGGGATGTTGTGCGGTACATCTGGTTTTCCAAAGAGGCGCGGCAGATCGCAGACAAAAGATTCGACATCGGCATTGACGTTCTGGGAAGCCACGTCGGCTCGGCTTTGATGATGCGTGCCGGCATTCCCTACCGCCTCGGCGTTAAAGGGTATCGCGGCGGGCATTCTGCGGCCCGGAAACATGTGACTTACAACGATGCCGAGCACGTCGGCCGGTCTGCTCTGAGGTTTGCGGAACTGCTCGGCGCAACCAAGCTTCCCACCAGCCGCCCTCAGATATTTCTGAGCGGCGAGGAGCGGGAGATTGGACAGAGACGATGGCTTCAGAGTGTGCAGGGAGCAGGCAAGCCGGTTCGCATCGTCGTCGGCCCCGGCGGAGGGTTCCCCGAGAAGTGCTGGCCGTCCCCGTGCTATGCGGAGCTTATGGAATGCCTGACGCAGTGCCCAGGCGTAAAAATCATCGTCGTCGGCGGCAAACAAGACCGGGAAACAGGATCAATGCTTGCAGGCGCCGCAAGGGCGGCAAGAAGTCTCGCGGGCGAGTTGACTTTGCGTGAGACATTCGCACTCGTAGCGGCATCAGATCTGGTCATTTGTAACCCCAGCATGTTATTGCATGTTGCGGCGGCATTCAGAAAGATGAGCTTTGTGCTGTTGGGCGAATACTTCCCTTCAGCAGCGCAGCATCAGGTCCAGTGGGGCTACCCGGAAACATGCTGGACTCTTGGAAAGGATCATGGTCATCCTGACATCTTCCAAGCGCAAGAGGCCTTTGACTTTATCATAAGAACAGGAGTTCTCGGCGGTCTCCTTTGCTCGGACGGCGCCTGACCTATGTTGTCCGTGCTTATCCCTACCTACCGCCGCCCCCAAGACCTGTGCCGGTGTCTCGCGGCCCTGGAAGCGCAGACGCGGCCGGCGGATGACGTTTGGGTGGTGGTGCGCGACAGCGACGAGGAGACGCAGGATTTTCTTGCCGGCTGCCAAACGTCCTTGCCGCTCCGCCGAGTTTGCGTGGGTACACCAGGGGTCATCGCAGCCATGAACGCGGGATTGGAAGCGGCTTCCGGGGACATCATCGCCCTGACGGATGACGACACGGCGCCCTACCCTGACTGGCTGGAGCGCATCGAGGCGCATTTTGCCGCCGACCCAATGGTCGGCGGTGTCGGCGGGCGGGACCGGGTGCATCAGCCGGATGGCGCGGCTCATGACGCCTATTTGCATGACGCCTATTTGCATAACGCCTGTTTGGTGGTTGGAAAAGTGCAGTGGTTCGGGCGCATCATCGGGAACCACCATCTGGGAGCCGGCCCGGCGCGGGAAGTGGATGTCCTTAAAGGGGCCAATTGCGCTTACCGTGCGGCGGCATTGAGGCCGGTCGGGTTCGACGCGCGGATGCGCGGCAGCGGGGCACAGGTGCATTGGGAGTTAAGCCTCGGACTGGCCCTGAAGCGTGGCGGGTGGAAACTGCTTTATGACCCCGCCGTCCTCGTCAATCATTACCCGGCCTCGCGCTTTGATGAAGACCAGCGCGGCCGGTTCGATTGGGGCGCGCACCGGAACGCCGTGTGCAATGAAGGGCTGGCGCTGCTGGGACACCTGCCGTGGCCCCGGCAGCTTTGCTACTTAGGATACGCTCTGATGCTGGGGACGCGGGAGGCGCCGGGGCTGCTGCAACTGCCGCGCCTGCTGTTCCGGCGCGAGCCGCATCTGTGGAGCCGCATCGGAGCAACCCTGGCCGGACGCGCGGCGGGAGTGAGCGCCCAGACTTGCATGCGCGGGGAAACTCTAATGAGGCCGCGGGAGAAACGCATTGAAGACCGCTGACAGGCGATCGCCATGGTTTTCGGAAGTTCCTGAGTGGGGGCATTCTCAGGCAGTCCTCCCCTCTCAGGGCTTCGATGCTCTCGATGACAAACTGCGCGGTGATTTTCTCCTGCGTCTCGAAGGAGTGCAGGCAGCCCTGACGAGACAGGAACCCGAATACGCTCAAGCGGCGCGAGTGGGCCTGTGCAGGCAAGCCAGTCGAAGTTGTACCGCTTTTTGCCCGAGACGATCTTCTTGTAATCGGCGGGAGCGGCGTCCAGGCCGGCGTCGGCCAGGGCGCCCGCCAGCAGGGCGATGTCGGCGTCGGTCAGGGCGGCCTGCACGGCATCGCTCCCCAGCGCCTCGATGCGGCCCCGGACATAAATCCTGCCCTTATAGAGCGAGTCGCCCAGCGCCTCGCCCGTGTCGCCGCCGACGATCAGCACGCCGCGACGGGCGTCGTCCAATCCACCCGGACATTGCTGGCGCTGGAGACCCTCTTCGAGAAGACAGCGGGGCAGTTCTTGGAACAAGCCCTGGGTCTGGCCTGATCGGTTAAAGCCAGGGACAAAAACGACCTGCCCGACCTGAAGACGCGGAAAGAGATTGAAAGCAGTTCGCGCACCGCCGACTCCAGAATCACCATTTCGCACCACACCCGAAGCAGGAGCATACCCGAAGATGGGCGGAACATAAAACCTAACCCCGGCGGCTTCCCTGTTTAAGGAAGGGGGAGTCAGAAGAACAGAAAGGTTTTCCATGTCCTCACCCTTCCCTAACAGGAAGGGGTGGCGAGCCTGAGCGAACCGGGGTAGGGTCTTCCCGCCGCAGGAGAGCCAGCGCGACGGCGTAGGAACCCAGTCCGATGACGAGGTAGAGCAGGCCCGTCCCAACCCAGAGCGGGCGGACGCCGTAGCCGGCCATGCCGAGGACGGCGTTGGCGCTGTTACTGCCGAATATCGGACGGGGGTCCAGCATGTCCGTGAGCTGCCACAGCGGGACAAAAGGGCAGAGGTAGAGCGAGTTGACGGCGGGGCTGCGCGCCGCCTCGCGTCCCTGCGTCCCGGACAGAGTCGCGTAGGAGAAGAACGGCAGGGCAACGGCGAGAATGACTGTCAGGTACAGCAGCGTCAGCGACGACCAGCGGTTTCCCAGCAGCACCGAGAGCAGGAAACCCAGTCCGGCGATCCCGATCACCACCAGGACCAGCAGGAAGGCGGCCTGGACGAGTATGTCCGTCACCTGCGCCCCGCTCACGCCGGACACCAGCGGCGCCGCCGGGCGCAGCGGCGGGGGGCCTCCCCCGAAACGCCCGATGAAGGCGGTGGGCGCCAGGCTACTGAGGTGCGTCGCGGCGAACGTCAGGACGAGCACCAGAGCCGTCAGCAGCAGGGCCAGGGGCAGGCCGGACGGCAGCGTGGCGTCCCCGAAGATGCGGCGCGGCGACCAGGCTCCGGCGAGAAACGGCAGGCGGGACATCCTCGCCGCCCACCCTTCCCTGTCCCCCGTCGCCAGGACGGGGACGAACAGCAGCAGCAGCAGGCAGGCAATCAGGAGCAGCCCCAGAACCTGAGCCGAAGCGCGCGCGCCGAAGGCGGGACTCAGCCCCAGCATGATTCCATCCCCGAAGAAGACGATCAGCCCCGCAAACAGCAGCGTCGCCAGCCGCAGGGCCGTCGCGCGTCGCGTCGGAAAATCTTCCAGGCGGTTGATGCAGGCCAGGACCAGGACGGCGCTCAGTGTCCCGTTCAGCAGCAGGGCGGGAACCCAGGCGGGCAGTGTCCACCCATAATAGTGTTCGGGCACGACCGCGCCTGCGACCGCGCCGACCGGGTTCAGGGCGCACAAGCCGAAATCGGGCGTAAAGCCGTTACCGAACACGACCGGAGCGGCGAAGGGAGCCGTCACGACGAAAAAGACGATCAGCGTGGCGTAGGAAAGCACGGTCGCGGTCGCTGTATTCGCGGCATAGGCGGACCAGCACAGACCGACGGCGCCGAACAGGAACGCATCTCCGATCAGGAGAAGATAGGCAAAGAAAACCTCGCCCGGCGACACGCCGCCCAGGAGGAAGCAGAGCGACAGTAGGGGCAGGGAAGAGGTCAGCAGCAGCGCGACAAAGGAAACGGATGAGGCCAGCTTGCCCCAGACAATCGCGCGGGGCCGTAGGATCGTGCCGCGCAGCATCTCGAACGTCCGCTGCTCGCGCTCGATGGAGATCGCGCCGGCCGTCAGCGCGGGCGTGATCAGGGCGATCATCACCGCCTGCGAGTAAAACAGGACCTCGAAGAAGGTCCGCCCCACCGTGAAGCCCGCCGATGCGCCCCCCCGCTCCATCTCACTCGAATGCTGATTCCACCATCCCAAATAGGAAAAGAAGAGGATCAGCGAGAGCAGCAGCAGGTAGCCGAACAGCAGCCAGTATGTCCGCGCCCCGCGCATCCGCCCGCGCAGCTCTTTGGTGATGACCGGGTTGTCCAGGGTCCATGCTTGCATGATCGCCCCTCCTCCACTGTTTCAGTGAAGGAGTATACGACAGCCGGGCACCGGAATCCTTTCGCGAGAGTTTTCAGCGCTCGCGGGTCAGTGCGTAGTCGGCCAGCGAATGCAGCGCATCGCGGTAGGGGGACGCCGGGAGGGCGCCAAGGGCGTCCTGGGCCAGCGCGACATAGCGGCGGGCGGCGTCCGCCGTGCGGGCGTAGCCGTCGTGGCGCGCAATGGTTTCGCGGACGTCTGCGACTTCCCCGTCCGTCAGCGCTTCCGGCTCCTGCAAGATGTGCAGCAGGTCGCGCCGCTCGGCCTCGCCCACGTCATGCAGGGTCAGGATCAGCGGCAGGGTCATCTTGCCTTCCCGCAGGTCGCCGCACTGCGGCTTGCCGGTCTTGGCCGGGTCGCCGGTGTAGTCCAGCAGGTCGTCGGCGATCTGGAACGCCAGCCCGCAGTTCAGCCCGTAAGTTGTCAGCGCGGACAGGGAAGCGGGAGCGGCCCCAGCCAGCATCGCGCCGACCTCGCAGCAGCCGGCGATAAAGCCCGCCGTCTTCTTGTGAATGATAGTGAGGTAGGTCTCTTCCGAGGTGTCCACGTCACCCTTGGCCGTAATCTGCAAGACCTCGCCTTCGCTCAGGCCGACGGTGACTTTGGAGAAGACGCAGATGACGTCAATGTTGCCCTCGCGGGCGGCCAGGTTGATGCTTTTGGCGAGGAGGTAGTCGCCGACGAGGACGCTGATCTGGTTGCCGAAGGCGGCGTTAGCCGTGGGCCGCCCCCGGCGCTCCGCCGCCCCGTCCACCACGTCGTCGTGGATCAGGGAGGCCATGTGGATCAGCTCGGCGGCGGCGGCGGAGGCGTAGATGGTCTGGGCCGGAAACTGCCCCCTCACGGCGCGGGCGGCCAGAATCACAAGGGCAGGGCGAAGACGCTTTCCACCCGCCGAGAGGGTATGGCCGGAGATGGCATAAGCGGCGCGGACATCGGAGCGAATCTCGTCGCCCAGCAATGCCTCCACGGCGACCAGGTCATCCCCGACGCAGTCGAGGAAAGTGGCCCGCGCGGCCTGGGCCGGGGCGGCCAGGACAGAAGGAACGGTCGCCTCAGAAAGAACGGTCGCACTGGCTCCCATGATCTTGTTTCCAATCTAAAGGCTTGCCAAAGGCTTGACGCCGACATGAACGCAGACAAGTCCGAATGTAAGGTCTACCCATCGCACCTCGACCAGCCCCGCGCCGCGCATCCGGTCGGCAAGCTGCTGCCGGGTGTCAAAGCGCGTCACCGAGGCCGGGAGGTAAGCATAGGCATCACGCCGCCCGCTGACCGCGCCGCCCACAGCGGGCATGAGGTAGCGGGCGTGCAGGTCATAGGCCGCCCGAAACGGCCCCGACGGCGGCTGCGAGAATTCCAGGCAGACCACGCGCCCGCCGGGCTTGACGACGCGGGCCATCTCGGCAAAGCCTCGGTCCCGGTCCGCCACATTGCGGATGCCGAACGCGACCGTGGCCGCGTCGAAGCGGTCGTCGGCGAACGGGAGCCGGGCCGCGTCCCCCTGGACTTCCCCCACCCCGTTCCGGGAGAACCGCCGCGCACCATGCCGGAGCATCGGCAGCGAAAAGTCCGCCGCCGCCACCAGCCCGGTCGGCCCCACCGCCTGCCGCAGCCCGTCCGTCCATTCCCCCGTCCCGGAGCAGACGTCCAACACGCTGTCGCCCAGCCCCAAAGAGGCGCACCGGGTCGCGAAAACCCGCCAGCCGTGGTGAATGCCTGCGGAAAGCACTGAGTTCAGCAGGTCGTAGCGCGGCGCGATGTCGTCGAACATCTCCCGTACATATTCTGCCTTCTCCTCCGCCGTCACGGGCCGGTCTAGAACGTCTATGCCGCTCGGCGGCTGGGTGGCTGCGACTGACATTGTGAAAAAATCCGCAAACTCGGTAGGATTATACCCACCGCGCGGCGAAGTGTCAACGCGAGGACAAAAAATGCTGAAACCTGATAGGCAGGACGGCATCTAACCCTACAAGGAACAACACAATGAATATAACGATGCACGCCACGACAATCGTTGGCGTCAAGAAGGACGGCAAGGTCGCCATCGCGGGCGACGGACAGGTGACGCTGGACAAGACGGTCATGAAGAACACGGCGAAGAAGATCCGGCGGCTGTACCAGGGCAAGGTGCTGGCCGGCTTCGCAGGCAGCGCCGCCGACGCCATGGCGCTGGCAGACCGCTTCGAGGCCAAGCTGGAGGCGGCCAACGGCAACTTGCAGCGGGCGGTCATAGATTTCGCCAAAGAATGGCGCTCCGACCGCGTCCTGCGCCGCTTCGAGGCGCTGATGATCGTCGCCAACCCCGAATACCTGCTGGTGGTTTCCGGCGACGGCAACGTGTTGGAAACCGATGACGGCATCGCGGCCATCGGCAGCGGAGGCCCCTACGCACAGGCGGCGGCCAAGGCCCTGGTCGAGAACACGGACCTGTCGGCGCGGGACATCGCGGAAAAGGCGCTGCGGGTCGCCGCCGACATCTGCATTTACACCAATGCCAACATCACGGTGGATGAGCTATGAGAAAGTACGCTGTCCGCGCCGTGGCCGCCAGCCTCCTGATCGGCCTCGCACCCCGCGCGGCCCAGGCCAAAGACGCCCGCGCCGTGCCGCCGGAGCAGTCGCGCATCTTCGCGCTGGGGTACACCCTGCGGGCCTGTGATCTGCGCGCCCAGGACTTTGTGGAGGCGGTCCAGGCGCTCAATACGATCACGGACAATGACGCCGCCAACGCGGAAACGGTCCGCCGCAGCCGCGAGACGCCCAATCTGCGCCGGACACAGGCGGTGGCCTACGCCCAGGCCGCGCGGCTGTTGAGCCGCATGGGGGCGCCGCCCGCCATCCAGACCTGGGCAGCGCAGACGGCGGCGCGGCTGGATGCCGCCCTGGTCTACGACCGTGAGGCGCGCGACATGGCGAAAGCGGAGCCGGACGCGGGCCGGGTCCTGGCCGAGTTAGGTGAACTCCAAGAGGTCCGGGCCTCCGCAGACGCCCAGCAGCCGACGCTTGCTTTTTGGCTGAAGCTGACCGGCGGCCCCGCCGCCATCTGGACTGCCGACACCGGCTCCTTCGCCGCCGATCTGCACCGAGCCGCCGCGACGCCGGGACCGAGCCGCCTCCTCGGCCAGGCGGCCCTGCGCCTTCTGCGGAAGGCCCCTTCGGGCACGCCATCGGGCGCGCGCGGCGCTCTGTCGGAGATGGTTCCGACGGGGGGCGGCAACCTGCAAGCTCTGGCAACGGCGCCGCCGGAGGCTGTCCCCCGCGAAAAGATCAGCCGCGCGTATGCCGGGCTGATGGAGATTTACGTCCCCGGCAAGCCATCCGAAAAGTGAGCCGCGCGCTTGCCTGATGGGGCGGATTTGGGAGTGGGTATACTAGCATTTATGGAAGACATGATGGAAGACATGACGCCGCGCGAGATCGTCGCGGAACTGGACAAGTACATCGTCGGGCAGCAGGCCGCCAAGCGGGCGGTCGCCATCGCGCTCCGCAACCGTTACCGGCGGCGGCGGCTGGCCGACGACCTGCGCGACGAGGTTATCCCCAAGAACATCCTGATGATCGGCCCCACCGGCGTCGGCAAGACCGAGATCGCCCGCCGCCTCGCCACGCTGGCCCATGCCCCGTTCGTCAAGGTCGAGGCGACCAAGTTCACCGAAGTCGGCTACGTCGGGCGGGACGTGGACTCGATGGTGCGCGACTTGGTCCAGGCCGCCCTGCGGATCGTCGAGCGCGAGAAGATGGACGAGGTGCGCGAGAAGGCCGAGGAGCAGGCGATAGACCGTATCCTGGACCTTTTGCAGCCGCGCCGCGAGGCGAAGGCGACGCGGCTTCGCCTCCCGAAACAGGGAAGCGGCGAGAACCCGATGGAGGCATTTCTGGCCCAGATCATGCCGGGGAGCCAGGCGGCGGGAGCCGAGGAGGAAAAGGAAAGTCAGGAAGAAGAGGGGGACGAGTACGCGCAGCGGCGTCGGGAGCAGGAAGGCCGCGTCCGCGAGCGCCTGCGCGCGCAGATCGCCTCGGGCGTCAAGGACGAGGACCCGGTGGAGATCGAGGTGGAGGAAAGCGGCCCCACACCGTTCATGCAGGTGATGTCGCCGCAGGGCGGCATGGAAGAGATGGGCATGGATATGCAGGGGCTGTTCGGCTCCATGATGCCCAAGAAGCGCAAGAAGCGGACCCTGACGATCAGGGAAGCACGGGAGCATTTCGCCGCCGAAGAGGCCAGGGCGCTGATTGATCAGGACGCACTGACGCGCGAGGCGATCACGCGGGCCGAGCAGAGCGGGATCATCTTCGTGGACGAGATGGACAAGATCGCCGGGCGCGGCGCGGCCGGGGGTGGAACCGGCCCGGACGTCTCGCGCGAGGGCGTCCAGCGCGACATCCTGCCGATCATCGAGGGGAGCACGGTCCAGACCAAGTATGGCCCGGTGAAGACCGACTTCGTGCTGTTCATCGCGGCGGGCGCGTTCCATCTGTCCAAGCCGTCCGACCTGATCCCCGAGCTTCAGGGCCGCCTGCCGATCCGGGTGGAGCTGGAAAGCCTGACCCAAGACGACTTCAAGCGCATCCTGACCGAGCCGCGCAACGCCCTGATCAAGCAGTACGTCGCCCTGCTCGCCACCGAGGGCGTCACGGTCGAGTTCACCGATGACTCCATTGCCGAACTGGCCCGCATCGCCGCCGACGTCAACGCACAGATGGAGAACATCGGCGCGCGCCGCCTGCACACGATCATGGAGCGCCTGTTGGACGACCTCTCGTTCGATGCGCCCGACCTGGAGGACAAGAGCAAGCGCATTGATGCCGCCTATGTCCGCGAGAAGCTCGACGACATCGTCAAAGACGAAGACCTGAGCCGGTACATCCTTTAGGAGCGAGCCATGAGTGTAGTAGAAACAGAAGTGATGGGAGCCACCAGGCAGCGTGAGGACTGGCTGCAAGTCGTTGAGGCTTTGTTCGCTGATGTCGAGGTTTGGGCGCGGGAATGGCTTATCTCCTGGGAATGGACACCAGCCTTCGGATGGGACGTGCTGAAGCGGGAGAAAGAGATTGTCGAAGACTTTTCCCATGACAGATACAGTGTTCCTGTCCTGGAGATCAATGCGCGACCACACGAGATTAAGCTGGCGCGCGAGGAAATGTTGGTGCTCGAACCGATGGGCTTCAACTCCTCGACAGGCATGGGCAGGATAGATTTTTATGTTTGGCCGGCGATGTACCGGGTGAGGTTGCTCAACAGAGCAGGAAGTCGTTGGACCATTAAGACCGACTCGGGGCTTGATTGGCCTCTCCCCTGGAACAAAGAAACATTTATGCAAATCGCTGAGGGCCTTCTGGACGCATGAGTGACGTTCTAATCAGACGTCTGGCCGAAGTGAAAGGTGAGTTTGAAGTAGCGAGAGCTTCCACCGAATACTTGCGGAGCGAGTGGTCCCGCTTGCATAGCCAACCCTCTTTTGAGAGATTGGCAATGACGGATGTGCGTCGTGCGGTTTCCAATCTGGAGGCGACATACATCGTCCGCCTCTTTACGACATTTGAGTCCATGCTGCGGAATTTCCTCCCACGCCCTCACCCCAACCAGCCCGACCGGCGCAGCACCTACGACTTGATCAACCGTGCCGCCAGCCGCTTGCAGATTCCGGCTGTGACCAAAGATGAAGCGCAGCAAGTCCGGGAGTACCGCAACCGAGCCGTCCACCAGGGCGGAACAGCCGTGACAGCTTTGCTTTTTTCGGACGCGCTGGCTGCGCTCAATCGCTTTTTGTCTTGGCTGCCAAACCCGCCTTGACGACAAACGGGACATGAAGGAAGCCGTAACAATCGGGTATCATAAATCTATGATAACGGTGCGGATGCTCTTTTTCGCCCATCTCCAGGACGTGGCGGGGGCAAGGGAGATAGCCCTGACGCTGCCGGACGGCGCGACGGTGCAGACGGCGGCGCAGGAACTGGAAAAGCGCGCGGCGGGCTTTCAGAGACTGCTCAGTCATGCCCGCGTGGCCGTCAACGCCGAGTTCGCCGATGCCGAAACGCTTTTGCACGAAGGCGATGAAGTAGCCTGGATGCCGCCGATGAGCGGAGGAACTTCGGAACCGACACTGTTGACTCATGAAACGATTGACATGACCGCCCTCAGCCGGGCGGTGGAAGCGGCGGGCTACGGCGCGGTGGTGACCTTCGCGGGCAATGTTCGGGACAACGCGCGCGGCCTTCAGGTGCTTTATCTGGAATATGAGGGCTACGAGCCGCTGGCGGAAAAGCACCTGACCCGGCTGGTTGCTGAGGCCGAGGAACGCTGGGGTGTCAAGTGCGCCGTGCAGCACCGGCTGGGGCGGCTGGAGATCGGCGAATGCAGCGTCGGTGTGGCCGTCGCCTCCCCGCACCGGGCGGAAGCTTTTGATGCCTGCCGCTGGCTCATGGACACGCTCAAAGAGACCGTGCCGATCTGGAAGCGCGAGTTCTTCGCGGACGGCGCGCATTGGGTGGAAGGGCCAGGCACGGTCGCAAGTGACATGCTCCGAGGGACAGAGTAGAACCACGCTCCATGATCGAACCGCCGCCCACTTTTGAACCGCCGCATCCCCCCGTCGTTATCCTCCGTCCGATGCGCCTCGAAGACATTGAGCACGTCTCCCGTCTGGAGCGCCGCTGCTACACGCTGCCGTGGAGTTCCAGCGCCTACGTCACCGAGGTGGGCAATCCATCCGCCTACTACACCGTCGCCACCGAGCAGGACAACACCGTTTTGGGCTACGCCGGAATGTGGGTCATCATGGATGAGCTGCACATCACGACCATCGCCGTGGACCCGGCCCAGCGCGGGCGCAAGATCGGCGAACGCCTGCTGCTGGATTTGACCGAGGAAGGCATCGCGCGCGGCGCGGACCGGGCGACCCTGGAGGTGCGCGAGCGGAACACGGTCGCCCACAACCTGTACCTCAAGTACGGCTTCGAGGATGTGGCCGTTCGTAAAAACTACTACAGCGACAACGGCGAGAACGCGATCATCATGTGGGCCAATGACTTGACTTCCCCCGCCTATCAGGCCATGCTGCGCGATTACAAGGCGCGGCTGGCGGACGGCTGATGCGTATCCTCCACCAGTTCCACTCCGGCCCCGAGACGTGTCACTATCTGCCTGACCGGGACGCGACGCAGGAGTATGTTCAGGTCGGGCAGCTCTCGCCGCAGGAGTATGAAGACCGGATGAACCTGGGCTGGCGTAAGTTCGGCCTGACTCTGTTTCACCCCATCTGCGGCGGCTGTCAGGAGTGCCGGCCCCTCCGCATCCCCGCCGACGGGTTCACGCCGGACCGGAGCCAGCGGCGGACGTTGGCGCGCAATGCCGACCTGACCGTGCGTTACGCCCCGCCAACCGTGGACGCCGCTCGGCTGGATTTGTACCGCCGCTACCACGCAGCCCAAGCCGTTTATAAGGGCTGGCCGGATGGGGACCGGACGGAAAAGGGTTATGTCGTCCAATTCGTCCGCAATCCCCTCCCCGCCGTCGAGATCAGCGTCTGGGAGGGCGCCATCCTCCGGGCTGTGGCGCTGGCGGACGTGACGCCGAACGTCGTTTCCGGCGTTTACCACTTCCACGAGCCGGACTGCCGGCCGCGCGGGCTGGGGACGTTCGTCATGCTGCACACCATTGAGCTGGCGCGGCGGATCGGCAGGCGCTGGGCCTATTTCGGCTACTACGTCTCCGGGTGCCCCAGCATGAGCTACAAGACCAATTTCCGCCCCTGCGAGATTTTGGGGCCGGACGGCGTTTGGCGCGAGAGTCGGCAGGATTGAACCGCGCCCCAGAACAGGGTACAATAGAACGCAACTCCCTCAGAGTATAGGAACCCGACCATGCCGCAAGGAATTGATTTGATGCCCGCCGTTTTGCCTGACGAACGTATTCTGGAAGCGCCGGATGAGCGTGAGCAGCGAACGCCGCCCGGCTCGGACGGGCCGTATGTCGTGATCCTCTACAACTGCGACTGCCACACGTTCGAGCAGGTGGAGGAGCAGCTCCAGAAGGCCATCGGCTGCACGTTGGAAAAGGCCGAAGCGTTCGCCATGGAGGTCGACACGACGGGCCGCTCCGTAGTCTTCTCCGGGTCGGACGTCGAGTGCGAAAAGGTCGCCAACGTCCTGCGCCAGATCCGCCTGCAAGTGGAGACCGACAAGTCGGCGTGAAAGATTGGATCGCCCCCCCGGCCCCCAATTCTGGGGGAGTCGGAAGGAGCAACGACCACTCTGGTTCTTTCCATCCTGTCCCCCCAGAATTGGGGGCGAGGGGGCTTCTCCTGACTTTCTCTGACTACTCTCACGGCATGACCGATCTGCTCCCCCGCCTCGTCACCCCCGTCCCCGGCCCGCGCTCCCAGGAGCTGGCCCGGCGTTTGCGCCGCGTCGAGAGTCCCAACGTCACCTTTCTCGCCCCGGACTTCCCCGTCTTCTGGGAGGAAGCGCAGGGCTGCCTCGTCACGGACGTGGACGGGAACCGCTTCCTCGACGTGACGGCCGCCTTCGGGGTCGCCTCCGTCGGGCACAGCCACCCGCGCGTGGTCGCCGCCGTGCGGGCGCAGGCGGAAAGGCTGTTGCATGGCATGGGCGACGTTCACCCATCCGAGGTCAAAGTCCGGCTCTGCGAGCGCATCGCCGAACTGGTTCCCCTGCCCCACGCGCAGGTAATTCTGGGGCAGAACGGCGGCGATGCCGTCGAGGCGGCGCTGAAGACGGCGATGCTGGCGACCGGCCGGCCCGGCGTACTGGCGTTTGAGGGCGGCTACCACGGGCTGACCTATGGCGCTTTGGACGTCACGGCGCGGGCAGACTTCCGAACGCCGTTCCGCCCGCAGCTTGGCGGCTTCACGCGGCACCTGCCCTACGGCTGTCCTTTGGAACAGGTCCGGGCGCACCTGGTGACCCATGCGCCGGGCGCGGTCCTGGCCGAACCCCTTCAGGGACGCGGCGGGATCATCGTGCCGCCGCCGGGCTGGCTGCGCGGACTTCGCGCGCTCTGCTCCCAGACGAACACCCTGCTCATTTTAGACGAGATATTCACCGGCTGGGGGCGGACCGGCGATTGGTTCGCCTGCCAGCACAACCAAATCATCCCAGACATCCTCTGCGTCGGCAAGGCGATGGGCGGCGGCCTGCCGCTTTCCGCCTGCGTCGCCTCCATCGACCTCATGGGCGTTTGGGGCGAATCAAAGGGCGAGGCGCTGCACACCAGCACATTTCTGGGCAACCCGCCGGCCTGCGCCGCCGCTCTGGCCGCGCTGGACGTGCTGGAAGAAGAAGACCTGCCGACGCGCGCAGTCCAAATGGGTGCCGTCTTTGCCGGGGGCCTGGAGCGCCTGCAAGCAGAGTTCCCGGCGGAGATTGTGGAGGTACGCGGGCGCGGACTGATGCTGGGGCTGGAGTTCGACTCCCCCAGCCGGGCGCTGCCCCTGGTCCCCCGCGCCCTGCGCGAAGGGCTGATCCTGCTGCCGGCGGGTGACGGTCGGGTGCTGGAGTTCGTGCCGCCGCTGGTGATTGAGGAGGAGCAGATCGCGTGGTGCCTGGCGGCGCTGCGCCGCCTGCTGGAATAGCCCGCCCCTCCCTCAGTCGCCTAAGAACCCTTTGATGCCTCTATTGACGATCTCCGGCTGCTCATGTACGACCCAATGCGTACCCTTCGGGATGCGCCGGAGGGTGAGGTTGGGGACGTACTCCCCCAGCCCTTCCAGGTTGCCTGGCAGCAGCGCCGTGTCTTGTTCACCCCACAACACCAGCGTCGGCACCTGGATCGGCCGCACGGCCTCGGCGGGGACGAACCGAGCCGCGCGGTAAAAGTTCAGCCCGCCCGTCAGCGCCCCCGTTTGTGACCAGGCCGCGAGATACCGCCGCCGCTCTTCGGGCGAGAAGGTGCCTGGCCTCGCGCCGCCGAAGACCACGCGGCGCAGAAAGGCGAAGCGGCCCGCCCGCAGGAGCGGCTCGGCCAGCGGGCTGCGGAACAGCGCGATATACGCGCTGGCATGACGCTGGGCCGGGTTGTTCAGCAGCTCACGGGCGAAAACGGCGGGGTGCGGCGCGTTGATGATGACCAGCTTTTCCAGTCGCTCCGGGTGCTTGGCGGCAAACTGCCAGGCGACCACGCCGCCCCAGTCATGGCCGACCAGGACGGCGGGCCGGGCCGGGCTGATCCCGTCCAGCACGGCCAGAACGTCAGCGACCAGGTTTGGCAGGGCATAAGCTTCCACCTCACGCGGCTTGTCCGACCGACCATAGCCGCGCATGTCTATCGCTGCCGTCATGCGCTCTCTCCCAAAGAACCCCAGTTGGCGCTTCCAGGCGTACCAGAACTCCGGGAAGCCATGCAGAAAAAGCATCGGCGCGGGGTCGTCCGAAGACACGCCCGGAGCCGCAGTGACGAGGTGCAGCGAGACGCCGTGGGCAGGAATCAGCGTCTGCTTCCAAGAAGTCGGGGCAGAAGCGTTGCTCATGGCGCGTTATTCCCCTGCCCTAGTTCGTCTATAACCAGTGCGGGCGGGAAGCCGGGGAGGGAACCCACCCCGGCCCGCCAAAGGCTCGCCACCCCTCCCTGCTAGAGAGGGGCTAGAGGAGTGCAGCACGCGAACAGGTTGAAACGCAAGTGAAGCAAATCAGACCGGGATGGGTCTTACCCAAAGAGGAAGCGGCGCTGGGCCGCGAGGAGGCTAGACATGAATCAAAGGGATGGACAATGGCTCGGTCGGCTTGTGGCGGGAGCAGCCTTGATTGGGTGGGCGGCGCTGGCGTCGGCGGCGCCGACCGTCCCGCCAGAAACAGGCGGGCACGCGCTGACTATTTACAACCAGAACTTCGCGGTGATCCGCGAGTCCGTGCCGCTGACCCTGACGGCGGGCATCAACCGCCTGACCTTCAGCGACATCACTTCCCATTTGGAGCCTGATTCGGTCGTCCTGCGCGACCCCGCCGGGCTGCGGACACTGCAAGTTTTGGAGCAGAATTATCGCGCGGACCCCATCTCCCAGGACCTCCTGCTGAACCGCTATGAGGGGCAGACAATAGACTTCCAGGTACAGCACGGCGACAAGACGGAGATCGTCCGGGGCAAGATCGTCCGCAGCGGCTATGTCCCCCACACCAATGCTTACCTTTACGGCCAGAGCTACTACCAGGGGCAGATGGCGTACTCGAACGGCGGCGCGGGCCAGCCGCTGATTGAGGTGGATGGGAAGCTGCAATTCACGCTGCCGGGCCAGCCGCTCTTCCCGGCCCTCAGCGACGACGCCATTCTCAAGCCGACCCTAGACTGGACGGTGCAGACAGACCGGGCGGGGCCGCTGAGGGCCGAGCTGGCCTACATCACCGAAGGCATGACCTGGAAGGCCGACTACAACCTGGTGTCCCCGGAAGTAGGCAATGCCCTGGACATGGTCGGCTGGGTGACGATGGACAACCAGAGCGGCAAGACCTTCGACAACGCCCGCATCAAGCTGATGGCGGGCGACGTAACCAAAATTCAGCCGAATTCCTATGGTGGCGGCGCGTTTGCCGGAGGCGGCGGGTTCCCCGGCGGGGGCGGCCAGCCAGCCGTCACCGAGAAGGCGTTCGATGAGTACCACCTGTACACGCTTCAGCGGCCCGCGACCCTCCGCGACCGTGAAACCAAGCAGGTGGAGTTCGTCCATGCCCAGGGCATCCCGTCCCAGGTCCTCTACGTCTACGACGGCGCCGCCCTAGACCCGAACCAGTACAATTACAACGATTGGCAGAACCGAACGAACGCGGCCTACGGTACACCGTCAAACACAAAGGTGTCCGTCTTCCGGCAGATCGTCAACTCCGCCAAGAACGGCCTGGGCATCCCGCTGCCCAAAGGCCGTGTGCGCTTCTACCGCCGAGACGCTGACGGCCACCTGGAGTTCATCGGCGAGAACACCATTGACCACACACCCAAGGACGAAACCCTGCGGGTCTACACCGGCAATGCCTTCGACCTCACTGGGGAGCGGCGACAGACGGACTTCCACAGCAACAGCAGCAACACCGTGTCTGACGAGACCTTTGAAATCAAGGTCCGCAACCACAAAGCGGTCCCGGTCGAGTTCCGCGTCGTGGAACACCTATATCGGGGGCTGACCTGGGCCATCCTAGAGCACTCCCAGGAGTTCGTCAAGACGGACGCCCACACGATCGAGTTCCGCGTCCCGGTCGCGCCGAACCGGCAGGGCGTCGTCACCTATACCGCGCACTACACCTGGTAACTGATGTGACGCAAGCGGGGAGTAGGACCGCAGAGGTGCTGCTCAGAGCCACCCGGCTACCTCAGCATCGGTGAGGGTCTTTTCCAGTTTGGCGTACTCCGCCTGCGAGGCTCGCAGGACATGGCTCATCCGAATCGGTTCGCCGGCATCCGTCGCCAGAAAGGCGGCGTTGAGGGCGATGTTGCGGATGTTGCCGCCCGCGACTGTCAGCCGAGCCAGTTTGTCGGGAACAAGCCCTTCGGTGGGAGCAGCGGCGGGGAAAACGCGCTGCCAGATCTCCGACCGCTGGGCGATGTCGGGAAAGGGAAATTGGATCACATAGCGCAGGCGGCGCAGAAACGCCGCGTCCAGCGAACTTCTGAGGTTCGTCGTCAGGATCGCCAGGCCGCGATAAGATTCCATGCGCTGCAAGAGGTAAGCCACTTCTTGATTGGCATAGCGGTCGTGGCTTTCCTTGACCTCGGTGCGCTTGCCGAAGAGGGCGTCCGCCTCGTCGAAAAGCAGGATCGCGCCCCCCGCCTCCGCCGCATCGAACACACGCCGCAGGTTCTTCTCGGACTCGCCGATGTACTTGCTGACCACGGCGCTCAGGTCAATCCGGTACAGGTCCAGACTCAATTCGCGGGCCAGCACTTCGGCGGCGAGAGTCTTGCCGGTGCCGCTCACCCCGGAAAACAGCGCGCTGAGTCCCAATCCGCGCGCGCCCTGGGAGGCAAACCCCCAGCGGTGGTAGACCGTGCTGCGCTGCCGCACATGCGCGGCGATGTCCTGCAAGACCGCGCGCTGCGTTTCCGGCAGCACCAGGTCCTCCCAGCCCGCCGCCGGTTCGATCCGCTGGGCCAGATCATCCAAGCGCGGCCGCGCCGACATCCGGCAGGAATCCCACAAAGCCTGCCCGAGCGCCGACGCGCGCACCTCCTCAGGAGCCTCCTCTGTTCCCGCGACACGTCCCAAAGCTTCCGCGCTCGCCCCACGGATCATGATCTCCGGGATGTCGAACTGTACCGTGAGCTGCTCGATGCTCCCATTGAGAGAGGCCGCCGCCGGTCCCAGGGCGGTGCTCCAAAGTGAGCGCTGTTCCGGGAGCGTCGGGTTTCCCACGTCCAGCGACACCATCGGGCGATGGCGCATCGGCTGACGATGCGTGGTCGAAAGGAGGACCAGGCCGGCGAGCCGCTCGATGCCCCGCGCCAGGACGGCGGCGCGCGCGGCGTCTCCCGCTTCCATCTCGTCTGCTTCCAGCAGCAAGGCGCTCGCCGTCAAAGCCGCTTCGCGGCCCCAGACCTCGATCAGAATGTCCAGTTCCGGCGGCCCGGTGGGGAGCGACTCTACCGTCAGACGCCCGAGGCCAAGACCGATCTGGCGGCAGGCCTCCGCCGCGATCTGCCGCTTGTCGCGGCGCCCCGGCCCGCATAATTGAATCACAGGAGACACCGCCCCGGCCCGCCGCCAGATCGTAGCGATCCGGTCGGCCTGCCTCTGATGCGACGGCACGAGGGCGCCATCCACGGAAACGGGATCCACTAGGCCCCGAAGGCGCTCATCCAGAGAGTTGATCCCCACCAGGCAATGGAGGATGCGCTCGTCAATCCGCAGCGGGCTTGTGGTCAGCGCTGTCCCTGCCCCGATCTCGATCAGGCGGTGCCGACGCAGCGGGGAGTGGGGAGCTATCGCGCTCCAATGTGCCTGGGGCAGCGCCGCAAGCGCCAAACTGAAGGTTGGGAAAGGACGCTGAACGTCCCCCTGCGCCCTCCCGCATAGGCCCCCGAATCCCGCCTCCAATTCCACCCCGGCGCAGAGAAGCAGCAGATCGCGCTCGAACGGCGAAAGGTGAAAGACGGCGCACAGGCCGTCCAGCGCGGTCGGCGCATGGGAGTCTTCTCGGAGGGTGTCTCCCGACCAGGAAGGGGGGGGAGCGGATCTGGTGTCAGGGGCAGAAGCCTCGTTCCCTTTTTGGACATAAGACTCCAGCGTCGTTCGGACCGCGCGCAAATGCTTCGCCAGAGAGCGCTGGTTGCTCTCCTGCCAGGAAAGCGAGGATTCCGCCGTCATCGTCCCTTCTCCGCAGCCGGCGCATCGTCCGCGAGTTCAACCGAAACATGATAGGCGATGGACGGCCGGTAGCTGACCTGGAACGCCGACCACAGGTTGACCATTTCTTCGGTTTGCAGCGCCTGCGGGCAGACCTTGATCCGGCGGAAACTCTGCGGCAGAAGAGGATCGGCCAGCGCGGCCCGTGATGCGGAAACAAGGTGTCCGCCGCCACGGGAAGAGACGGCTTTGAGAAGTTTTCGGAGAGCGTCGGCGTTCAATATCGGCATCTCCTGGAATAGCTCCATCCCATAGCCAAGCAAGATTTCCGTCTGAAGGTCGTCCGTGCCGTAGGCGGTCAGCAGATACTGCATCTCCATGCTGCGCGGCAAGCCATGCCCGGCGGCCTCGCCCGACGCCTGCACATGGCGGCTGGTCGGAGACAGTCACTTGGAATTAACCTGGTATAGAAACAGGTTAAGCTGGACTTTCTCGTCGGAACCCGTCGCGATCCGGTCCGGCGGCAGGGCGGAGATGGCCGTGTCGCTGCCGAGCGCAGCGGTGATGCCGCGATCCACCAGCCCGTTCTCCAGCAGGTTCTTCAGCACGGCGGTCACCGCTGCGAGAACCAGCATATGGCTCATGTTTTTCCTTTTCTGAGGCGGGTCCGGTGCAATTTTAATCGGCGGGGGCGGCGCGCAGCAGGCCGGTCGTCAGCGAGCGCGCCAGGGTCAGGACTTCTTCTTTGGAAGCCGCCTCGCCGTCCTTGGAGGCGAGCACCCGGCCGGACTCGACGGCTTCCAGCCACAGCGTGAGGTGGTAGCCCGCGCCGACGGGGACGATCTTGGCGACCAGGAAGCGGCGCGCGTTGACCAGATGCCCCAGCTTCAGGCGCGTCTTCTTTTCCACCAAGCCCGTGCGCGACAGGGCCAGCTCGTCCATGACTTCGTTCAGGTTGCTGCGGTTGACCACGGCGAACCGCCCCAGGTTCACGGCGGCGTCCTGCATGGTGTCGGCGGTCGCGCGGGCCAGCGCCAGCGCGGCGGGGTCCGCGCCGGGCGGGGCCGGCGCGGTGACAGCCAGGGCGTCAGTCGGCACGGCGCCCGAATCCTGGCTGACGGAGAGCGGGAACGTAGTAACCTCCCTGCCGTCGGCGACCACCACCTGCCAGCCGGTTTCGCGCCAGCCGAACTGGAGCGCCTGGACTCGGGCGGGGAGCGAAAGCTGGCCGAGGACGTTCTTGGTCTGGGCGTTGAAGACGCTGACCGCCGTGGCATCGTGGGCCGTCTGCCCGACAGCCGCCAGCAGCGTGCCGTCGTCGGAAAAGGCGAGCACGGCCTGAGAATTCTGCGGCACGTCCTCTTTGTTTCTGTTGATGAGGCTGGACCTGGCCCCGGTCGCCGTGTTGACGATCTTGACGTAATGCTCATCCACGATGTCGGTGAAGTTGCCGCGGATGTGGGTCATGGAGACGGCGATGGCGATCCGCTTGGCCCCGCCCGCCACCGCAGCCGTCCGGTAGCGCAGGTCGTGGGCGTTGGAGTCGTTCTCCACGCCGATCCGCAGATTGACCTGGGTAACCTGCTCGCCGGTCGCGACGTTCCAGGTGTCCAGCATCTTGTCTTCGCCCGCCGAGAACAGGGTGCTGTCGTCGCCGCGCGCGAACGCGACGGCCAGCACCCGCTTCTTGTGGGCCGCCGGGAAGGACTGCGCGGGCTGCGGGTTGGCGATGCTCCACACCTTCACGGCCCCGTTGTCGTAGCCGGCGGCGAGGGCGCTGTCATCGGAGGAGAAATCCAGTGTCAGCGCTTTCGCCCCCGCGCCGTTTTGCGCGAAATGGTCCACGCGCTCCAGGGTGTCGGCCTTCCAGACGGCCACCCGGCCGTCATCGGAGGCGGTCGCGACCAGGGCGGCGTCCGGGCTGAAGCAGACGGCATTGATGCGCTTGGCGTGGGCGGGGATGACCCTGGGGAGCGCGCCGGGGGCGGAGTCGGCCCAGACGGCGAGCCGGCCATCCTGGAGTCCGGCGGCCAGGCGCCCCCCGAAGCTGGCCGCCAGGGCGGAGACGGCGCCCGGCGCGGTGTGCGTGACCGCCGCCGCCTTGTTGACGGACAGCGCCTCGTCCTGCGCCCGCAGGGCAGGGGCGCCGAGCAGGCACGACAGGCAGAAGGCCGCGAGGACGCTGACGGCGGGGCGCAAAGGTCGCATGGACATCACCTCCAGGCAGGACGGCTTTAAAAGAAATACTTCAGGCCGAAGTTGGCCCCGACCTCGGTGCCGGACCCCTCGGAGGCCGCGCGAAGGGCGTTGATCTCCAGGAAAACCGACTGCTGCGGCTCCACGAAGAAGTCCGCGCCCACCGTGCCGATCACGTTAACGCGCCCCGCGTTGGACCTGGCCCCCAGGCTGCCGATCAGCGCGTTCGCCCCCAGCCCGACATACGGCACGATCCGGGGCCGGCCGAAGTGATACCGGAAGTTGACCCCGGCGAAGCCGTGGCTGTTGGTGCTGCCCCCCGCCACGCTGCCGCCCAGCCCGGCGAGGCGCGGGCGATTTCGGGCCGTCACGTTCGCGTCCCCGACCGTCGCCCGGCTGCGCCCCGCCGCCACACTCCCGGTCAGCCCCACTTCCAGGCTCTGCGTGGTGTATAAGCCAAGCTGGAGATTGATGCCGCCGACGCTGGCGCCCGGCCCGCCGGTGTAGGAGCCGGAAACCGAAATCGTCCGGGTCCCCAGCGTCGGCCCGTTCGGGAGCCGCCCCTGCGCCCGCGCGCCTGTCCCCAGCATCCCGGCGGCCAGCCCCAGAGCCGCAAATGTACCCACCCTATTTCTCATTTGGCTTCCCCTTTGGTCCTGTTCTCCGGCCATGTCGCCTCCTGTCCTCAGCCGCACGGTCATCGGAAGAAGAACCGGACGCCGAAGTTGGTGTTGTAAAGTGTGCTGGACCCGCGCAGCGGCTGCTGGAGCTTGAACTCCAGGAAGAACGACTGCACGGGCGACACGAAGAAGTCCTCGCCCACGGTGCCGTCCACGAGCGGCGCGTTGCGGCGGGTGCCGGCGAACCGGCCGAAGACGATGCCCACGCCCGCGCCGATGTAGGGAATGGCGCGGGACCCGGTAGGGACGTGGTATTTGACGAAGCCGCCCACGGTCCCCGCCGCGCTGCTCTGGCCCGGACTCTTGAAAAGCAGCCCGGCGGCCAGGCCCGCCTCGGTGGTATCGCGGACATAGACGCCGGCCTGCGCGTTCAGCCCGCCCACCGTGGGGATGTCGCCCCCCGTGACCGACCCGGACAGCGACAGCGTCTTCGCCCCCTGCCGCGGCCCGCCCTCGAACCGCCCCTGCGCCCGCGCGCCCGCCGCCAGAACCACCATCCCGGCGGCCAGGGCCGCCACGATCATCCTTTTCAATGCGCTGTCTCCTTATATGTCCGGCGACCTCAATGCCTGATGCCTCACTTGATTCCCGACGGGGCCGGTTGAACCGTCACGGCGCTTGTGCCGCTGACGCCGGACTCGGGTTCGGTCGCGGTGACCTGCACCGGGGCGGGCGCGTTCGAAGGCGGCGGCGAAACGCCGCTCAGTTGGCCGGTCGCAGGGTCCACAGTCACCTCGGACGTGTTGCCGGAGGCCCAGGCGAAGGCCGAAGTCAGGACCACGCTGCCGGAACCGTCGTAGGCGGTCGCGGTCAGCCCGGTGGATTGCCCGACAGTGACCGACGCGGGGTTCGGCGTGACCGCGACCCTGGCGATGGTGCTGCCCATTGTGAGGCTGAAAGGCGTCTCCTGGCCGGCGGCAACCGTAAGCGGCACACCCGCCCGCGCCTGCGCCACGCCGGTGCCGTCCGGGTTCGGATGGGCGACGGCGGAAGCGGTGTAAGTCCCGACGGGCAGGTTGTCAAACGTCGCCGTCGTCGGGATGGGCTGGGGTATCAGGCCGCCTGGATACGGAAGCTGAACCGGGGGCGGGCGCACCAGGGTCTGCGTCAGGGGCCGGCCCGATCCCAGTTGCAGCGTCACGACGATGCTGTTGGCGGCGGCGGGAATCAGCCTCGGCCCGGCCTGAGCGTGGGCCGAGGCGGCCAGGGGCGGCCAAAGCACGGTGAAGCGCGCCTGACCGACCGCCGACGGGGCGACGGGGGCCGGGCTGGTCTGGGCCGTCGCGGCATCCGGGAGGCCGGCGGGCTTCCCGCCGCCGCCGCAGCCTGCCAGCGGCCCGGCCAGGAGCGAAAGCGCGAACAATACTAGGGGTCGTCGCTTCATCTTAGCCTCCCGCTACCGGACTGTAATCACCGCCGCCGTGCCGACATTCACCGTGCCGGCGCCGTTGACGGGCGGCGTCGGCTCGGTGGCGGTCGCGGTGACCGTCACGCTGCCCGGCGCGGCGGTGCCGGCGGCGACGGCCGTGACGAGGCCGGTGTTCGGGTCCACGGTCGCCAGGGCGGTGTTGGACGAGGCCCAGGTGAAGGCCGAGGTCAGGACCACATTGCCGGTCCCGGTGGGGCCGTCGTAGGCAGTCGCCGTGAGCTGAACCGTCTGCCCGAACAAAACCGGGGCCGGGTTCGGCGTCACGACCACGCTGGCGATGGTGCTGCCCAGGGTCATGGTCAGCGGGGACGTCTGGCCGGCGACAATCGTGAGCGGCGCGCTGGCCTGCGCCTGCGCCACGCCGGTGCCGTCCGGGTTCGGGTGGGCAACGGCGGAGGCAGTGTAGGCTCCCGGCGGCAGGTTTGTGAAGGTCGCCGTACTCGTCAGCGGCTGCCCCTGGGCCGGGCGCGTCAGCGTCTGCGCCGGCGGGGCGCCTGCCCCCGCCAGGGCCACGATGATGCTGTTGGCGGCGGTGGGAATCAGCTTCGGCCCGGCCTGACCGTGGGCGGAGGCAGCCGGGGGGGGGGGCCAAAGGACGGTGAAGCGCGCCTGGCCCGTCGGGCCGGGCGAGGCGCTGTCGGAGGAACCGCCGCCCCCGCCGCAGCCGGCGAGGGCGCAGGCCAGTCCTGCGGCGAGGAGTGCAAAAAGTGGGCGCAGATACATGGTGATCTCCTAATCGCTTCTCAAACTGCGGCGGGCATGGCGGCGCGCAGGGTCTCGTGCCGGCCCAAGCCTCCATCAACCCAGTTCATGGATAGGGTCAACGAAAGTGAGCAAAGACGGCCGAACAAGAGCGTGTGATCGAAATTAAGTCGCGTGCGGCGAGGGATCGTGCAGGACGCCGCACAATCATGTTACCACGGCGCCGGGGGTTTGTCAAGAACAGCAGGTGTGAAATGCGTCACAGCCTCCGCTCGGTGGTGCGTAAACGAAAAGCCAGCTTTCGAAAAAGAGTCCAGGCGCTCCGACCCATTCTGTGACTCATTTCACAACAACGACGCGCTTTGCCTGCCATACTGCATCCAGGTCTTAATTCAGGTCTTGAACTTTGCGCGGCCTTCTGTTACAATAGCGGGGTCACACCGTTCGACAAACGAGAGACTCATCCTCTCCCGTAGCCCACTGTTGTTAGGAGAACATGTCTGTGTGGTACTTTCCCCCGGCCGGGGTGCTCCCCTCTGTTTCTTTGCGCCTGCCTGCTGCCCCTTTGCCCAAATCAGTAAGACCGATTAGCCGATGAAGGAGGTGTCCGATGTCACACAAATTCTTCTGGGTCGTCGCTTGTCTAATCGCATTCCTGGGAGCGACTCCCCCGGCTCAGGCCGGGGAAAAGTGGGCCGTGATCGTCGGCGTCAACGACTACGGCGAGAATATCCCGCACCTGCGCTTTGCCGTTGCCGACGCCAAGCGAATTTACGGCCTGATGACCAAATGCACCCCGCCGGACCACGTCGTGCTACTCGCGAGCGGGACGGGCCAACTGCCGACGCGCGCGAACATCAATCAGAGCGTGGCAAACCTGGCAAGTCGCGCCAAGCCGAGCGACGAGTTCTGGTTCTGCTTCTCAGGACATGGAGAGGACCAGAACAGGGTGCATTATCTGCTGCCGTCCGATGCCCGCGTGAGCGACTACAAGAAAACGGCGATTGACCTCAAAGGCCTCCGTGACAGCCTTACGCTCCACTGCACGGCGCAGCATAAAATCTTGGTCGTGGATGCCTGTCATTCCGGCTGGGATGACTTGATTGAGGGCCGCCGGGGAGTGGGCGCGGGGGCCGCGACTGTGTATGTGTCGTGCGGCGCACGCGAAAGCTCGTGGGAATCCCCGGAACTAGGTGAGGGCGTCTTCATCTGGTTCTTCCTGAAAAAGCAGGACGAGATCGCCCAGAACAGCCTGAGCATCCCCAATCAGGATGATGCCGAGGCGATCAACACGCACGTCTCGACTTTCATTCTACGCAACAAGAAGCCGTTTACCCAAACGCCGCAGGTGATCGGCGAATTGCCAATACAGGGAGAAATCCCATGGAATCCCACCACTAACACCGGCGGCCGTCCCGCAGACGGCCACCCACCTACCGGCGGGCCGCGGACGCTGCCCGACCCCCCCGGCGGCCTGGCGGCGCGCGACCCACTTGGCCCGGCCATCCTCCTGGACCTGCCGGACGCGCGGAAGCAGCTCAACGGGACGACAGTGAGAAGCGACATCATGCAGTCCGCCCTGCGCGCCGCGCTGCTCAAGCAGAATTTCCCCCTTGTAGACCCGGCGGCGGCCCGGCAGCTCGAAACACTGCTGGACCGCAAAAGCGCCGCCGCCAAGGCGAAAAGACTGGGCGCGCGCTACCTCATCCGGGGACGTGCCGAGACGGAGGCGACCAAGCTGCCGAACACCGGCCCTTTCATCACCGTCCAGGCAACGGTGACGGCGGAACTGATTGACGAAAACGGGAACGTTCTGGCGCAGGCCGTCATCGGCAGCACGGATGACGATGAGGCCGTCGGCTCAAACATCGTGGAGAAGAGCGCGGCGAAGATGGCCCTGGAGGATGCCGCGCAGAAGCTGACGGCGGCCCTGCTGCCCAAGCTGCGCGCGGCCCTTGTCCAGCCCCGGAGCGCAGGTACGGACTAGACGATCAAGACGATCAAACAGGCGATCAAACAGGCGATCAAAAGGAGCATCTCGATGCAACGCAAACTTTCTTTCTTTTCCGGCGCCTGCGCGGGCGCGCTGGCGCTGACGGCGTGGGGGATCACCCCCCCGCCGGCCCAGGCGGCGTCCGGCCGGGACGCGCTTTACCAGGGCGGGCTGTCCAACCTCCGAACCCTGTCCCGCTACTTCACACCGGAGCAGCGCAGCCGGATTCCGACCCTGGAGGCGATCCTGCATCGCGTGATCTATCAGCCGGACCAGGCGACCGACGATGAGCTGGCGATTGGGACAACGCTGGTTCAGGGCAAGGCTTGGGACATCCAGGGCGGACGAAATGCAGGGTCACTGGGACAAGCGATCCTGGCGCTGCACTTCAAGCCGCTCGTGGCGGTCAATGTGCCGCAGGCCCATGCCGCCGCCGCCGTCAAGCCGGTCGCCCGCGCCATCAACACCGATTATGTCAAGATCGCCAAAGCCGGAAGCTCCGTCACCTACACTTCCGGCGTGGTCCGCAAGCCGGGCGGCGTCAGCAGCGGCTATGTGGACATGGCGAAAGGGCAAAAGAAGACGCGCATCGTGGAGATTCCGACGGCGGGCGGCGATCTGGGCGTCTCGGCCCGCGCCCGGGTGATCGCCCGCCGCATGGCAAGCGTGCAGCAGCGCGACCCAGCCTGGTGGAGCCGGATCACGCCGGGCCAGGCCGCCAACGGCGAGGCGGTCGTCAGCCTGCCGAGCGGGCCGGTGCCATATCTGCTCACGGCGGACGCCAGTTTTGCCAAGGAATGGAACATGACGCCCGGCGATCTCGCGCAGTCGCTGGTGACCAAAATCCGCGCCGCGATCCAGACTTCGAGTGCGCGTGCCGTCCTGACAACGCCGGCAGAGGAAGCGGCCAAAGAAAAGGAGGCCGGAGACGATGCCTATGCCCAGGGCGACAGCGCCGGCGCCGAGCAGCATTACAAGCAGGCGATCCAGGACAGCCCAGGCTATGTGACCGCCTACAAGCTGCTGGTCGGGCTGTACAAAGAGCAGAAGAAAACGGCCCGGATCAGCGAGATCATTACCGAAGCGCAGGGGGAGCCGTCCCTGAAGGACGACCAGATCAAGGAAATCCAGCAGGCCGCGCGGTAGAAACAAGACGACGCCCCGCCGACAGTTCGGCGGGGCGTCTTTTATCGTCGGCATGGGCCGGGGTCATGGCTGCCCGCCGCTGTCGAACTTTTTCAACGCAGCGTTCGCTTCTTTCAGGCTTTTCTGGCAGAGCTTGAAGTTCTCGTTTAGGCTCGCCTCGCTGTCCTTAACGACAGGCATATAGGTGTTGTTGAAGTCCGCCACAGCCTGCGGGTTGGTTTTGTCCACGCTGTCGGCCTTCTTCTGAAGTTCCAGCTCGAAGTCCACCTTTTTCTGCTGGGCGGCGTTGAGCGCGGCCTGGGCCGCATCCACCCGGTCCTGATACACCTGCCGCTGTTCCTGCCTGCCCCTGGTGAGAGCCTGCGGGGTCGTCACCGAAGGCAGGCTGCCCCCGGACGGCGTCAGCGGCGTGCCGCCGCTGGGCGTGACGATGACCGGGCAGCTTGCCGACGGCTTCAGCGGCGGCACGACGACGGTGATGCCCCCCGGCGTCCACCGCTTCACCGAGGCTTCCTTGTCGCCGATGCGGACCGAGCCGGTCTGGTCGCCCAGACTGGTCCCCGCGATGAGGATGGTCTTCCCAACGACCAACTGGTCCGTCACCGGGTACACCGTCGGCGGCGCCAGCGCGTCCCCGATGGTGATCGGGCAGGTGCTTTTGGGCATCAGGCCCGAAAAGGGCCAGGGGATGAACTTGGCGAAGCGCTGCGCGGTCATCGTCCCGGTCATGTGGTTCAGCCCGGACGGCACGAGGACCTGGCAGCGGTCCGGGTTCCCCCTCTTCCCCGGAACAGACTGCGAATTGACCGTCACCGGCGCGACCGCGCGGTCGCCGACCTTGCCGGCGAACGTGATGCGGGTCCCCAGCACCCATCGATCGCCCAAAATGAGCGGCTGGCCGGCATAAGCAAAGCCCATCGGCTTGACCGAGACCGAATGACGACTCTGTTCAAAGGCAACGTAGGTCATGGGCGCCAGCAGGGCAAGGGCCATGACCGATAGGACAAAGGCGCGGGCGCTGCTGGCGCTGTGCCGGAAGAAGTCGGTCAGCTTGGCCGGGATCGGCGGAGCGTAGACCAGCGCGCAGTCGCCGAGGACCTGCTGGGACTCGGTGGTCGGGTTGGCGACAACCGCGCCGACTCGGGTCGAGGTCTCGTCGGTGATCGGCGGCGGGACGGAAGGCGCATCCAGGCGCAGGGCACTGAGCAGGAGCGGCTGGGGCGTCAGGTCGCCTTTGATCGTCTTCAGGTGGGTCACGGCCCGCAGCGGCACGCTCCGCTGCGTACCGGGGCGGGAGTCACGCGCGTTGCTTGCCAGGATCGTCTCGCCCGGCTCCGGCGGCGGCACCGCCAGCCGCTGCGAGGGGCAGTCCAGCACCATGTCGCGCGGGCGCGGCAATTGCAGATCGCAGTAAAGCCAGTCGTTGCCCTCGTTCGTCACGACCACTTCGAATTCGGCGGCCCGGCGGCGCGGGCCGACCCGCTGCTGCTCCGGGGTGACGTCCAGGCTCCAGCGGTAGTACGGGCGGATCGTCGCCACGCCCGGCACGGCGGTGACGCGGCTGCGCCGGCGCATCGCCTCGGCGGCGCCGACGACCTGTGTCTCGATCTCGAGCACGAAGGAGTATCGGCCCGCGCGCGATTCGGGCTGCTGGGGCACATCGAAGCGGAGCAGCAGGTCTCGGCTGCCGCCGCGCGGGACATAAATCTTGATGCTGCGGTCCTGCGCGCCCCGCTGGTCGTGCTTGCCGGGCTGACCGTCCGGGGACGCGCCGGGAGGCGGCGGCAGGGCCGTAATGGTGTACCACGCTTCCTGCCACATCGGGTGCTCACAGCGCAGGCGCACGACGAAGGCGTTCTCCTGCGGCATCGGGTTGACGATCCGCAGGACGGCGCTGCCGGGGACCGGCTGGCTTTCGCTGATGACCGAGGGCCGGCTGCCGGGCCGTCCGGGGATAACTTCTACTTCGGAGTGCAGCAGTTTCATCGTTTTTATTGCGCCTTCAGCTTGAGATGCACGATCTGGTTGCCGCCGTCCGTCGTCACCAGAGTCAGTTCCTGGCTGCCGCTCGTCGCCCCGCCGGTCGCCCGAAGCTTGAGGGGGGCGGCCGCCGTCGTCGGCCCGATCTGGTCGTTGTCCTTGCTGTCCATCACGGTGAAGAAGCTCGGGTCGGGCCTCTGCACGACCCAATACTGAATGTTTGCGCTGCTGGACCGGGGTGTCAGGTTGAGCAGGTTCAGCGGCACGTTCCGGTCGCGCGGGACCGTCAGCAGATAAGTCGCGCTCTGCACGGGGGCATTGTCCTCGCCGATCTTTTCCAGCCCCTGCTTCAGCGGTTTCAGCAGCACGTCCCGGCGGTGGCTGTAGTCCAGATCGCCCTGGGTGATCTGAAGCTTATGGTCCGTCTTGATCGGGACAAAGCGGACAGTGATCTTGCGCCGCGTCACCTCATACGTCTTCTCCAGGCCATAGCCGGTGTCAGTGACTTTGTCTTCGTCCCCGCCGTGCCGCAGCCAGTGGACCTCGGTCTCGCCGTTCTGGGTCGCGCTCACGTTCACAAAGGCGAAAAAGGGCGCTTCCCAGCGCAGCTTGGCGATCATAGGGCCGCTCGTCCCCGGCGTGCCGAGGACGTAATAGACGCTGTTGGCGGCATAAGCGTTGGTGACGCCCAGATAGCTGGCCTTGACGACGATCAGCAGGAGCAGGGGGATCAAGAGCAGCAGGGCGAAGGGAGCCGGGAACGGCAGGAGACGGCGGCGGACCGCGGTCAGCTCCACAAAGTTCTCGGGCTTGCCGCCGTTGGCCCCGTCCGTGACCGGGACGGCGGCGACGGTGACGGTGTGCGACTCGTGCAAGCCGAGCCACCAGGCGCCGCGCCGCTGCAAGCGAAAGCGCAGGCTGATCGGTCGCGGCGCGCGGCCCGCGCCCGCCGAGCGGAGCGTGTCAATCTCACGGTCGAAAAGGTAGCGCCACTGCGGGGTCTCGTAGACGGTCTCCGACCCGCGCGTATTCTTTACTTCCTCCCCCTGTTTGACTGGGGGAGCCTTGACGGCGATGCGAAAGGCCGTGTCGGCGTTGCCCACGCTTTCCGCCGACAACGGAAAGTCGGCGAAGGTCCCGAACGGGCCGATCTTGACCCGTGTCTCCCCAGCGATGAGCTTGACGGCGGGCGTCGCGGCGACCGCCAGCGTCAGCAGCCGCGACGTCAGCGCATCGCCCTGCGGGCCGACGGTGACGGCGAACGGGTAATCGCCGGGCTGGGCGTCCAGCGGCGGCTTCAAGCGCAGCGACACCTCGCCCCGGCCGTTCCGGGTCAGGTTGACCTGATCCTTGACCAGCGTTACCCAGTCGGGCGAAAGGGAGCCGTCCTCATCCAGAATGTAGGTGCGCTCGCGCGGGCCGTCATTGGTGAACGCGAACCGCAGCAGCAGAGTTTCGCCGGGGCAGAGCGTCAAACTGGACCCGTCCTGCGGCTCCTGCACGGACGGCTCCTGCACGGAGCCGGTCTCCTCCTCCTCTTCTTGTCCCTCCTCCGGTGCCGTGTCCATGTCCACAAGAAGCGGCTCACGTTCCACCGGCTCCGGGGGAGGCGGGGGCGAAACGTGCGGAAGCGGCGCGACCACCGCTTCTTGCGTGATCTCCGGGGCGGCGGCTTCGGCAGGCGCCGCTTCGGCAGCGGGCGGCGGGGAAACGGGCGGACGGGCGGCAGCACGGGTCCGCTTTGGTGGAGCGTCTTCGACGGGTTTGACCGGCGGGGATGCCACGGCTTCGCGCCCCGGCTGGACGCGCAGGGTGAGCCGCGTCTCGCGTCCCACGGGAACGCCCCCGGACAAAATCCGCACGCGGAATTCGTAGTCGCCCAGGGCGGCATTGGCGGGCGGGGACAGCGTCAGCAGCAGGATGTCGCCGCCGGAAGCCGCCGCCATCGCCTCGCACTCAGTGCCCGCCCCGCCGACCCAATCGTCGGCCAGGCCGGAAACATCCAGGCAGAAGCCGGCGACATCGGGGCTGTCGTTGAAGAAGCTGAATTCCGTCTCGACCGCGCTGCCCGCCGAGACCGCCAGGACCGTGCCGGGCTTCGGATCATGGACGCGGGTTTTTGCCGGTTCGGATAGGGTATCAAGTGTCACGGCGCGGGTGTTCTCCTCGTATCACAGCATATCACATCGCCTCAATGGCGGCCGCTTATCCCAGGCGCGAAAGCTCGCGCGTCCGGCGGCGGCGCGCGGCGGCGGCGGCGATATTCAGGCCGAACTCCTGGGCCTGCCGGATGCGGGCGCGGGCGTCCGGCGCGTCCGGCTTGTCCACCTCGCCCTGCCAGGCGGCGCCGTAGTCATAGGTGCTGAAGACGACCCCATTGTCCCCATCCGCCGTCAGCGTCCCGCTGCTCTGCCCGCCGGGGGGCGGGGAGGAAAAGACATGATGCGCCGTCAGCAGTGGATTTCCTCGGGAGACCGGCTTGAGTTTCGCCCCAAGCTGCCCGGCCAGATCTTCGAACCCTGCGGCGAACTCCCCGCTCCCCTGCCCCGCCTCGGCCAGCAGCATCCCGCCGCCGTCCAAAAACCGGCGCAGCCCCTCCACCTCGGCATCCTTGAGGGGCTGGAAGCTTTGACGCCCGGCGACATACAGCAGGGCCGGCTCGGCGCCCCGCTCCCCGCTCCCCTGCCCCATCAGGCTGATCGAGCCGGTAAAAGTCAGGTGGAACTGGGCGCTGTTGCCCTCGCGCAGCAGGTTCCACAGGCCGGCGCGGTTGGGGTTCCAGGGTGAGGCGCTGGTCTTGGGCACATAGGAAAGCTCGCCGACGCCGATGTCGGCATGGCAATGCGGGAACGCCGTCGGGCAGTAAAGCCGGTTCAGCTCATCATTGCCCGGCGCGGAGAGGTTGGCGGCGTCCTGAATCGCCTTGTCCTGCGTGGAGCAATAAATGCGCGCCAGCTCCAGATAGGGAGTCTTCGGCAGATCCTTGGTGGCCGTCAGATCGTAGCCTTCCACCTCTTTGTAGTATTGCTGCCCGTCGCCGACGGTCACGCCCGAAGCGCGATCATGGGCGCGCAGGAACGCCAGGGTGATGTAGATATACATCCGGCTGACCGGCTCGACCGTCAGCGTCACCGGCTCGCGTACCACGATCGTCCGCCCTTCCGGGTCAATGGCGAGGCCGGGCGCGATGACGACGGTGCGCTCCTTCGCTTGGGAGGCGATCACTTCCAGCCCCACAACGACGCCGGGGCGGTGGGCGGCCAGGGCATGAAGATAGCGGTGCGCGTGGTGATGACCGTGCGCCACCCGCCATATCTCCGCGTCAATCGGCAGCTCGTTGAACGGGTTGATCCCCACGACCGGACGGGCCATGATGTCTTCCAGCGGCATGTGTGTTTTCCTCGTTGGTCGTGGCTCTCGCGCGGCAAACCCTGGGCTGAGCCTCCCTCTTAAGGGGTCGCCCCGCCGACCCCCTGCCCCTCCGTCAGCGACACGCGCACATCGCTGACGAGCGCCTTGCCGGAGGAGAAGTCGTTGTTACGCAGCGTGAAGACCAGGTCTTTGATCTGCGTCGCCTCGGGGACGCTGAAAAAGATCGGGAACGAGGTTCCCGCGCCGGGCAGCAACGGCTTGCTTTGAATCGGCGCCCCTTCCAGATCATAGCCAATGGGAGGGTACGACTCCCCCTCGGTGTCCGTCAGGGCCTTCCGCACGTCATTGTGACCGAGCCAGAACGTCTGCGGGGACTTCTGCCCATTGGCGACGCGGCACTGGACCACCACGAGCTTATAGCCGGGCGCGGCGCGCAGGAACCGGACACCCTCGTCATACTTGATCGTATCAATCCCACGCAGATCAATGCCGGGAGTCTTCGTCGTGTAGGTTTCCGGCGTCTGGACGCTCAACACCCGGAAGCGCCACTGCCCGTTGAAGAGCACGTCGCCCACCTTGCCCTGGGTGACGCCTACCTGGTTGGCCCCGCTGGCCTTGGTGATCTCGTAGCCGCCGGGCCGCTTGACGACGATCATCCCCAGAGCCTTCGCCACGTCGGACAGTCTGACATAGGCGCCTCCCCCCAGCGTCCGCACGTCCGTGGAGACCACCCGGCCATTCATGGTCAGCGTCCCGTCCGCCCGCCCCGGCCCCGCCGCCAGCGTGAGCGCAGCGACCGCCAGAACACCCCCTCCGCACTTGCCCTGCGTCCGAAATAGGTTCATTGTTTTCTCCTTCATATCGCCCCCCTGCCCCCAATTCTGGGGGAGTCAGAGGGGAGAATGGCCTTTCTTATCCCCCCAGAATTGGGGTTAGGGGGTTCTTCAAAGCTTTTTATACAGTCTCTTAGCCCGGCGAGCGCTCGACAACCCGCAGTTCATAAGCGGCATGGGCCGGCTTGTTGGCTTGAATGATCTCGTGAACGCTTTGCTCGTTGACCCGCTGGGGGCCGGTCACGGCCAGGGTGATGACGAAGGTGTGCGGCGGCACATCGCCCAAAGTCGTGCGGCGGCCCAGCAAAGCCTCGCGGCCCAGACGCATCCCCGTGAACGGCTGATCGTTGATCTCCGGCGTGATGCCCGTATACAGTTCCAGGTAGCGCGAAAGGCCCCAGCGTGTCCCGCGCCAGCGGTACAATTCCACCGCCTCCTTAATCAAGCGGCGGCGCTTGAGCTGAGGCCAGTTCTCGTCCAGGGCGAGCGAGACCCAGGTCGAAAGCCAGGGCAGGAGGTCCGCCGCCGTCTCGTCCGGGTCGAAGCACAACGCCAGATTCGCCAGCAGCGCCTGCATCGGCTCCAGGAAGTCGTCAAACCCGCGCAGGTAACGCTCGAAAAAGGGCCGATCCTCGTAAGGCGCGCGGTCGAAAGCCGGGGACGACGATTCGGCATAGATCGCCGGAAGCTGGGCCAGCAGCGCCGAGTGGGGGTGGCGCAGACGCAGGAGGCCGGGGTAACCGGAAACGGCCCCGCTCTCCGTGTCCGTCATGACAACATCAAACGGGAAGTCGCCGGGGTAGGCGAACCCATCCAGTTCCACCTGAAACTCCAGCATCGCCTGCCGCTGCTCGCCCGGCAGCGCCAGCAGGACCAGCGCAGACTCGTCGGGGGCCAGATCATCCTGGGCCGCCAGCGCATCCCCGCCCAAATCTTTGGGCGTGCGCCGCAGCGCATAGGACCAGCGCGGCCAGCGCGGGTTCCACCCCGGCGCTTCACTTTCCACGGTCAGCCGGACGATTCGCAGGCGGTCTTCCTGCGACCACAAGGAAACAAGAGAGCCGGTCTCGCGGCCCACCTGATGCCACGGGGAGCGCAGGCCGGCCGTGTTCCCGGTGCGCTTCGGGGCGAGCAGCAGCTCGATCTCATCGGGAATCACGTTGATCGCGATCCCGTCTCCATCGGGGGCACGGCTTGGGCCGGCCGCAGGGAGCGCGGCGGGCAGGGCCATCATCGGCTCACTCATCCGCGTCCCTCCGCTTCTTCCAGACCGACCTGCCACATCGGCACCGCCCGAACCCGGTGTTCGCGCGTACACAGCAGCTCGTTGTCCGCGACTCGCACCCCTTCCGTGTTGGGCGCTAGGGTTTCTGAGGTCAGCATGTTCTGCCCGCCGCTCGTGAGCCGGGAAACGTAGATGCGCGCGTCCAGGAGAAAGGCGACACCGTGCGCTTCCTGCACCTGGGCATAAATATCCGCCAGCGTCAGGGCGCGGCGGAACGGCCAGCCTTCCCCGTTCGGCCCGCCCCGCAGCGGGTGCAGAAACCTCTCCATCTGCATCCGCACGCTGCGAACCACCTGATCCGCGTCGGCCTTGGGGTCCGCGACCAGCTTGATCTCGGTCGAGACATACAGGTAGTCCGGCTCGCCGACTTCGAGGACGCTGGTCAGCAGGCGCCGGCCATCCAGGTACTCCTCCACCTCGCGGCGCACCCGGTCCGGGACGCGCAGGTCGGCGGGACGCGGCACGGCCACCGTGTCGTCCAGCGCGGGGACCAGCAGCACGCGGACCAGGCCGGGGGGGATGCCGCCCGCGCTGCTGTGCAGGGCGCGCGGCTGGACGCACCGGGCGCGGCTGACGCCCGAAGACGCCCGGCAGGCAAAATATTCATAGTCCTCCGCCGTGACCGCGCGCGCCCGGTGACGCAGGATCGCGCGCCCACGGATTTTGGCCCGGTCCACCGATTCCTGCTCGCGCCCGCCGTAGGCGCGGCGCGGGTTGACCACTTCGGCGATATAGGGGATGGACGATTTCATCACCGTCGCCTGCCCTGCCGCGATGTTGCCGCGCGTGCCGCCCCCGTGCCGGTAGGCCGTGAAGACGATGGTCAGCCCTTTGCGCGGCACCGCCCCATACTGGCGCGGGGCGCCGTCCGGCTGGATGATCTCGGGGCCGAACAGAACCTGGCCGGTGTACGAGTCGCAGACGAAGTGACGGTCTTCCGGGCCGCTGTCGGCAAAGTCCTCGACTTCGGTCCATTCCTCCATCTCCCCGCGCGCGATCCCCTGCTCGCCCATCAGGACCGTCTCGCCGGGCCGGCGCGGCAGGACCGGGTCGTGCCCCAGCGCGAAGACCTGGCCCGGAGCGCCGTCGCTCTGCCCCAAGTCCCGAAACATCACGGTCGCGCAGTTGCTGGCCGAGACCGTGCCCCCGACGACGCGCGCCGTCAGGTCCAGGAATTCCGGCGACTTCTGGTAAGCATCCGGGACCTGCCCTTCCGGGCCGCGCGGCGGCAGGGCGGTCGTGTAGCGGCACCGCACCCAGTAGGCGCTCTTGCCGTCAATCTGACGCTTGATCAGACCCGGCGGCAGCGCGATCTCAATCAGCCCGGTCGGCCGGTCGTTTTTGATCTGGCCCGGCGGGCGGTTGAAGCCGTAAGTCGTGTCGGAGACTTCCAGACCGTCCCAGCGGTTTTCCGCGCCGTTCCAGACCTCCCACTGCTGGGCCGGATAGTCTTCATTCAAGCCCGTTGCCGCCGACCGGACACAGTTCACCTCAAACTGGACCAGGTTGCCGGAAACATCCGCTTCAAACCCCAGGAAGAGGGCGTCGCCGGTGCGCGGGACGGCGCTGTAGACGGTGAACGGCCGGCCAGGGACGAAGTCGCGGGCGCCGGCGGATGCTGCTTCCCCGGTTACCCCCAGTTCGGAGGCGGGGATCGCTTTCACATAGCTCAGGAAGGGCCGCACGAAGCGCAGATCGCTGTCCGTGCAGAACTCCACCGATTCTTCCTGCTCGGTCCGTAGGGTCGCCGCGACCGTCTCGCGGGCGCGCAGGGTATGCTCAAACGCCTCCTCGCCGTCCAGGTCTTCGAGCGGGCGCGACAAGCGGAAACGCAGCTCGGTCTGCGCCGACGCGGGCGGCTCCAAGGAAACGCCGATCATTTCCAGGAACTTGAGATAGTTTTTCTCCGGCACCTGATTGAGCTGGAAGAGCATCATCTCGGTCATGGAGGCGAACAGCTCAATTAAGGTGACGCCCGGATCGGAGACATTGTGGTCGGTCCATTCCGGGCAGCGCCGTCCGATCTGGCGCTTGACGTCATCCACGATGTCCTGAAAGCTGCGATTGTCGAGATTGGGCGAGGGCAGGGACATGGTTCACTCTTTTCCAGCGTCACTTCCGAGTTTACTCTTCGCCGACGATGACATAGAACGGAAAGACAAGGTTGCGCTCCGAGTTTGTGGCCCGAATCAAGTAACGGATGTCAATGTTCAGCCGGGCGGCGTTGCCCGCGTCCGGCCCGGCGTGTATCTCCATGACCTCGATGCGCGGCTCCCAGCGCCCCAGAGCCTCCTCGACATAACGGCGGGCCAGGCCTGCCGTCGCCCCATCGTTGGGCGCGAACTGCAATTGGGCGAGATCGGAGCCGAACTCCGGGCGCATCGGGCGTTCGCCTTTGTTGGTCAGCAGGATGATCCGTATCGCTTCCTCGACATCCTGTTCCTGGTGGGCCAGCTCGACCCGCCCGCGCGCATCCAGGCGCGGCGGGAATTTCCAGCCGGAGCCGAGGAAATCTTTGGTGGCGTCCGCCATGCTGTCCCTCCTACGGGCCGATCTCGACCGTCGGCAGGCCAAGCGCGACCGCGTTGACCGAGGTTGCTTCCTGAATCACGTCCCCCATGCGGCAGGCCCCCATGCCGTTGATCATCACCGTCTGGCTGGGGGTGATCACCACGCCCGGCCCGTCCGGGATGAGGACTTTGACGATGGGGCAGGCGTGGATGTCCGCGCCGGAGCCTGCCATCGCCGCCGCCGCATCCGCCACCGCCGCCGCCACGGCTTTCGCCAGGTTGGCGGCGGCGGCGGGCGCACCGGGCGTCCCCGCCGCCGCCGTCTGAGCGGCGGTGGCTTTGGCGATGCCTTCCATGCCTTTGGCGATGGTCGCCGCCAGCGCGGCGGCGCCGGCGGCGCTCAGGCCGCGCCAGGCAGGCATACCGCCGATGAGGACGTTCGTGCTCCCCGGCCCCGGCGCGAGCGGGCTGCCGTGCGCGGTCATGTCGGCGATTCGGGCGGCGGGCTGTCCCATGCTTTTCTCTCCCTGTGTGCTAAGACGCTCTACAGAAAACCCCGGAGGACCCCCTAGCCCCCAATTCTGGGGGGATAGGAAAAGCCCTCTTCTCCTCCGGCTCCCCCAGAATTGGGGGCGAGGGGGGCAATCTGACAGCTTTCTATGCGGTCTTCAAGTAATCGTGCGAAAGTAGTTTAGTTGATCTTGACGAGCGCGCCGCTGATTTCCAGTTCGGCGGTCGCCTTGAAGCTGCCGGTGGTCTTCGCCTGGACATCCACCTGCATTCCCTTAATGGAGACGTTCCCGCCTGCCTCAATGTTGAGGTCCCCGGCACATGAGATGGTAATCGAGTTGTCCGCCGAGTCAATGAAGATCTCGTTGTTGCCCGTCTTGTCCGTGATGAAAATGCCGCAGCGCCCGGTGTGGTTGTCCGCGAGCGTCACCGTATGCTTGCCGCTGGTGCCGAGCTGGACCGCGCTGATGCCACCGTGGTCGTCAGCCGCCGTGATCTTGTGCCCGCCTTTGGTCGTGATTCTGACCTCGACGTCGTCCTGGGTGTCGCTCATCTCCAGGTGATGGTTTCCCGCCGTGATGAGCTTAATTTTGCCGGCCCCGTCGTCAAAGTCCATCTGATGCCCGGTGCGGGTCTTCGTGATGCGTCGCACGACCTTGCCGCCCTGGACGGCCTCCGAGTTGGGCAGCGGCGGCTTGTCCCTGCCGTTCCAAAGCGCGCCCAGGATGTAGGGGCGGCGGATGTCGCCGTGCTCGAAGGCGACCAAGACCTCATCGTCCACTTCCGGCAGGTACTCGATGCCCCGGCCCGGCCCGGCCATCGGCGCGGACAGCCGCACCCAGTAGCTGGCGTGGTCTTCGGTCAGGTGCGGGTACTTGACCTTGACCCGGCCCAGGTTGTCCGGGTCGGTGTTGTCCGTCACCAAGCCGATGACGATGTTGTTGCCGAGCGGCGCGCGCTTCCCGCCGCCCTCTTCTTCCAGCAGCGACAGGACCGTGGAAGGCCGCTTGCCGTTCACCGAAAACAGAGTCGTGTAGCCCTCGGAGGGGCTGTAGGTGTGGGTCGTGCTCGTCACGAAGTACTTGCCCTTGAAGCGGTTGCCGATGTTCTCGATCTCGACCAGGAGGCAGGGCTTCAGCGTCGGCACCCCATAACACAGCCCTTCCGCTTCGAGATACTGCCCACCGATGTCGTCGCAAAGGGAATGGGCGAGGTCATCGGCCTCGGCCTGCGAGTGGACCGGACGATCCACCACGATCTTCTTCGCCTTGCCGAACGCACCCTCGGCGACCCGGCCCCCGCGCATGTCCGCCTGGACTTGCGGAAGGCCGCGCGGGGTGACGCCGCGCCCGATCAGCGTCTGCTTCTGCTTGGGGTCCCAGCCGCGCACGATCACCTCGCTGACCTGCGGCGCGGCGGAAAGGCGCGGGCGGAAGGATCGAAGGTTCTTCCCCCATTCCAGCGCCACCGTGCCGTCCCCGTCGTCCCTGACCTTCTTGAACATCAGGCGCGTCTTGTTTTCGACATACAGCCGGAAGCCGTTGCGGGCGGCCCGCTCGGTCAAAAACTCCCAATTGGTCTGGTTGTTCTGGAACACCCAGTCATGGACCTGGGACGTGTGATCCGCCGTCACCTGGAACTCCATCTCGTCGCCGATCTTACGCACGATGTCGGTGTCGGTCATCTGGACATAAGAGCGGTTATGATGGCCGCGCTGCAAGCGATGGGAGCGGTCGTAGCAGCGCACGGACAGGGTCGGAACGCCGTGCGCGGCCAGGTCCATTTCCAGGGCAGTCACCTCGCCCTGAAAGATGGACTTGAGATCGGTCGCGCCCTCATCGCCGCCGAAGACCTCGATCTCGGTGCCGGGCTTGAAGGTGTCCTGGTCCAGCCAGTGAAACCCGGCATCGTGCAGGCGCAGCGTGCAGACATCCGGCAGATGAATGGTATTGTCCACCGTGCAGTCCAGAATCTGGTTCATCACGTCTTTGCCGGCCTGAACGGCGTTGATCTTCAAGTTAAAATGCGACAGGTGCGCGTCTTTTGAGTCGGGCATGGCTCTTTCCCTCGGTTACTGCTCGGTTACTGGGGAATGGATAGAATTTGACCCGCCCTCAGCGCGAAGGGGTTGTCCATGTGATTGTCTTCGGCGATCCGCCGCCACTGGTTGGGATCGCCGTACTCTTCATAGGCGATCAGCGGCAGCGTGTCGTGGGGGCGCACCTCACGCCGCTTGCGTCCCGGCTCGGCGTAGGAGGTCGGGTTCGTGCCTTTCTTTTCGTGCTCGTCCTCCGCTTCCTCCAGGGTGATCTTGGCCGTGGCGCGCACGGGGATTCCATCCTCGCGGAACAGCGTGTAGCGCACCGAAAGGCTGGTGACGACGGCCTGGAAGGACCAGGTGCCGCCCCATTGGAACAGGCACAGCGGCGGACGCGCTTTATGGGTTTTGGGGTTCTTTTTTTTCTCGTCAATCAGCGTCAGCGCCACAAGCTTGTTGACATGGAGGCGGACATCGGCCTCCTGATTCATGCGGAGATGGTCGTCCGCGCCTTTCGCTTCGAGGACATCCAGGAACACCTCCATGTCCAGCTTGCGTGAGTTGCCGCCGGTGAAATCGCGTTTCGGGACGTTTTTGCCGACGTTCGGCTTGCTGGACCAGTTGTTGGTTTTCGCAATCGTGTATTCCGTCGGGTTGAACAGGAATCTGATCACGTCGCCATTGTTCTGATTTTTTAGGGTCGCTTTGACCAGTGCCATTGTCGTCTCTTTCCTGATCGTCGTGGTCCACGTTCAGCGTCGTCCGATCCGCTCCGCCTCCGTCTCCAGGCGGCGCTTCAGCAGTGACCAGACCTCGTTCGCGAGCAGGTGGACGTCATTGGCGGCGGCGCCTTTCTCCTGCGACGCCAGGTTGACATCCTGCTGGTGCGATTCAGAAGCGCTCGGCGCCGCGCTCGGACTGCCGGAAGCCGCGCGCTGGATCGCCCAAGTGCCTTCCGAAAGGGGCGGGGCAGGAGGCACAGGAAGAGCCATCGAGAGCGCGCGGGGCGAAGGTAAAACGGTCGCTCTTGTGCCTGCGCGCAAGATCGTCGTCGCAGGCCGCGTGGGATCAAATGTCGCCGTGACCGCTGGAGAGGGTTTTGGAAAGCGCATCGGGATCGGCAATCGCACTGACGGCGCGGACAGTGCCGGCGGCGCAGCGGGCAGAGCCGCCGGTAAGCCGGGCCAATCCCGCTGGCGCTCAATCGCATTCCTATAAAGCGTGTCCCTGTCAAGTGTCCACCGTGCCGCCGGAGCGCCGGACAGCGCGGCGGGCGGCACGAGCGGCGGCCTCTTCGATACGGAAGAAAGCGGTTCATGCTCAAGCGGAGGCAGCCTGTGAGGAGGCAGTGCGCGGGCATCCTTCCATGATGTATTTTCCGGCGTCGCAACGAGCGGCGGCCTCCCGGAACGCGGGCCGACAGCGAGGGAACTCCCTTCGACTACACCAACATCAAGCGACGCCCCGGCGGCGGTCCGAGGCTCGAAGCCTCGCTCCACACGGAGGGGAATCGGCAGGCGCAGCCTGGATGCCTCGCTTGGCACGGACTGGGGGGCTGCCCACAGGACAACGGGACCGCGAACCGACTCAACGACATCGCGGGGGCCACCCGTGTCCGGCAGGGCGGCGCTCCGCCAATCGCTCAGGAAGCTTCGCACCAGACTCAGAAGCTGAGGCTGGAACTCCGCGACGATGACATCTTCCATTAGTCGGGCAGCATCCGAAGACGCCGGGGCGAACGCTTCCGTGAATGGTGCGTGTGCGTCCGGCAGTGAGCGCGGGCTGCGTGCTGCAAGCAAAAACGGCAAAGGAGACTGCTGCGGCGGGTCCGTGACTGTGGCGGCTCCTTCCCCGGCGCGTGCGGCTTGAGCGACCGGGAGCATCATCGGCAACCGTTCCTGGGCAGGTCGCAGGAGGGACAAAGGCAGCGCGAAGACGGGCTTCACCAGCAGGTTCGTGAAAAGAGAGGATGTACGCCGACGCGCGCGAGGGGCGGAAAATCGCTCGGCTGTTCCCCCTGGGCGCGCCGACTGGACATCATCTGGCATGAAATGCCGATAGCCTGCGCGCGTGAACAAACTTAGCAGCGGGACGTTCCACGGGGCAGAGACGCCTTTCCCCACATTCAGCCCTGGGCGGGAAGAAGACGCCTGCGTGCTTTCTGCCGGGAAAGCAAATCTTCGGGGGAGAGCAACGGAAACCGCGGCACGCATCAAGGGGACGGCAAGGGGCAAAGCAGTGGAGACCGTCCGATCACCATAGACTGGCGTGAGCAGGATCGGAAGCCTGAGAGGTTGTGTAAGAAGCCTAGAAGAACCGTTGTTTCCCCAATCCTGGGGGGACAAGAGGGGCCACCGCGAGGCCATAGTCCCCTCCGGCTCCTTCCTCTCTGGCTCCCCCAGAATTGGGGGCGGGGGGGCGATCTGACGGCTTTTGATCCAGTTTGTGAGGAACATGAGCGCAGGCTGAGACCGCGTCGTCTCCGGCGTCTGGAAACGCGACGGGGGGGCCGCAGTTTCCGCCCCCAGGGCCGCAGGCCGGAACAATGGGCGGCTGGCCGCAGAACGTCCCTGGGCAAGTGTCTTTTCCGGGTGAAATGTAAATCGGGAGAGGGTAAGCGGAAGCGGCTCCAGAACCAGGCCGTTAAGCGGACGACGCGGCGAAGCCGAACCGACTCTGCTCAAAAGCGAGGCCAAGCCGGACAGCAACGGGCGGGCTTCAGACTTTTTGGCTACGGCGAGAACCGGCCCGCGCCGCCCCGTCAGCCGAACAAAGGGCCTTTCCTCTGGCCGAAGCGATGCCGCCAAAGCCGCCGCGCCCGGTATACGCGGCAGGGACTGAGCAGAAGCCAAGCGCAAAGAAGGCAGAGTCTGGACAAGCGCGATGGCCGCCGCCACGGCCAGCAAGCGTGTCACCGACGGAAAGGACGGTAATCGCGGGGCCGTCTGTTCGGGCGTGACCGTGCCGGCAGAAGCGCCGACAGAGACAGGCACAGCAGAGACAGGCGGCAGGGTGGAAGCCGGAACACGCTCGCGCGCCGGGCCGCCCGTCAGCGGGCGTGTGACAAAGGCGCGCGTCCCATAGATCATCTCCGGCAGCCTCTCGACCGAGGAACGCAGCAGCGTACCCGGAGGCGGCAGGGCGGGGAGGGACAACGGCGGGGAAAAGGCCGCCCCAGCGGTGGCCGGCGCGACCGGCAGCCGCTCGGCGGGCGCCGGAGCGGAGGGCGAGACGCCGAGCCAGGAGGCCTGCGGGACGGGAGGCCGTGACAAGGCGAGAGCCTCGATAAACGGCGCGCGGTCCCGCCACGAGCGGGTCTCGAACTGGGATTGGATACTGCCATTGGAGCGGCCCACTTCCAGCCGACGCGCGCCAATCGGCGCGAAAACAGGAGGCGTTTGGATCGCGGGTTGCCGCAGAAGATGCTGCCGAAGGGCAAAGGCCGGAGCGAAGGAGGAAAGGCGGGCGGACAAAAGCGGCGTGACTTCCGCCCGCGTGACTTCCGCCCGCGTGACCGAGCGAGGCGCAAGGGCAGACTCTTGGGTCATCCCCCGCAGGCGCAGCAGCAGCGTTTGGGTCACAAGAGAAAAGAGCGTTTTGTGCGTGACGATTTCCCGCGAGAAAACCGTGGGCAAAGCGCGAAGGGGAGATGACACAGCGGCGGACGGCGCTCCCGGTGCTTGAAGCGGCCCTGAAAAATGGAGGAGGAGCGGACGACGGGCAAGCCGCAGATCGCCGCAGCGCGGGACGAATCGCCGGCCCTGACCCCGGCGCCGGAGCAGACGTTCGAAGAACTCCCAAGCGCGCAGGCCGATCCCGCCGCTCCCTAGCGCCCGCGCTTCGGCAAAGGCGGAAGCCGCACGACCCGCCCGGCCAATATGTACGCCCGACACCGGCCTCGACGCGGCGTTGCCCAGCCGCTCCGCAGCGAAACGCTGCGTTTGCAGGGCCGTGGCGGGTGGCTGCAAGCCTTCCAAATTGTTCGCCGAGGGTCTCATGTCTGTGGGAACTATCTTACTGGCTGGAGGGCAGCAAGCCCTCGTGCGCGATCTCCAGGGTCTCGATCGCAATCGCGCCGGACTCCGCCTTCAAGTCCGGGCCGGTCCATTTACAGGGGTAGGCATTCTGGAGGTCCCATTTACGCACCGGCTCCCCCAATGGATCATAGATGATGATGGAGATGTCTTGCCGCGTGATCTTGCCGCTGGCCGTCTGCAAATACCACTTGTAAAGGTCCTGGCCCTCTTCCATGCCGCGCTTGAGCGTGATGTTGGCGTACTTGCGGCGGACCGGCAGCTTATGCGTGTAGGTATTCTGTCCGCCTTCGGCGTATTCGAACATCTCCGTTTCAATGGTCAGACTCGAACATTCACGGAAGCCCGCGATTTCAATCTGTCCCAACTGAACCCAGTAGCGCAGGCTCTGGTGCGGGTCTTTGGAGCGCTGTTTTTCGGCATTGACCAGTCCCGCCATGACGACCTATCCTTTCCGGCGCGACGAGCCGCGCTCCCGCCCCAGCGCGATCTCTTGCTTCATTAGCTCATAGACGCGGTCAGAGACGGCCCGCGCATCGCTCTGAGCCGGCATAGCCTTTGCGTTCGACTGCCCGCTTTCCTCAGTCGCCTTCTGCGCGGGAACCGATGCAGACCCGCCACGGGAACGGGCCGAAGACAGGGCGAAGGCAAGCGCCGGTCGAGGCGGCGCGGACGCCTGGTGCAGAGCGCCGCCGGTGCGATTGACCTTCTCGCGGTCGTCTGCGTCCAGAGTTTCGGCGGCGGTGCGCTGCGCTTCGCTTTCCATGGCATCGCCGCCCTGCGGCGTGAAAAAGCGCATCTTGTCGCCGATCAAAGCCGCCTGCTGGCCGACATGGGTCAGTTCATGCGCCAGCAGCCCCAGCCCCGTGCGCGTCTGGGGCGCGTAGCGGCCCTCGCCAAAAAAGACATCCGGGCCAATCGTAAACGCTTCGGCGTTCAAAGTCCGGGCGGCGCCCGCCGCCGCCGCCCCGCGATGCAGACGCGCCAGCGCAGGGTCGAACTTCAAGTGCGGGCGCAGCTTGTCCCGTAGGCGGCTCGCCAGCATTTCTCCCGCCCCGCCCTGGCGGACCAAAGTCTGACGGAGCACGGTGGGCGGCATCTGCCGCAGCGCCGGTTCCCGCGCCGGAGGAGCCGGGGCGAACTTCCCCGGCGGCATCGTCGGGCCTTCTTCGACGCGCCGGGGGAGAAACGCTTCTTCCCTCCGGCGGGCCAGGCCGGAAGGGGCGGAAAGGAAAGGAGCGCGAGGCGGCAGCATCGGCACGGAACCGCGCTTGGAATGCCGATCCTCGCTTTCCGGCCGGGGGCCGTCTCCGGGCTGCCGGAAGAGCGGCGCCCGGCTGCCCTGCCGCAGACCCATCATCGGAGTCAGGCCCGGCCCGAAGGCCGCCTCCCGCCGGGGCGCCGCGCCGCCGGGCCGGGCCTGCGCCGGGGGCGTCCCGGCAAGCAGGCGGGTCAGGGAGACCGTCAGCGGCGGCATTGCGCGGGCGATGCCGCGCCGGGCGGCGAGACGGACTTCCCCAGCCTCCATTCCGGGGCGGCGGGCTGTGACACGCTTCGCCGTCCGCTGGGCGAACCGGGCAGCGAGGAGACCAGTCCGCGCGATCATTCCCTCAGCATGCACGCTCATTTCGCCTTCCTACTCCGCTTTGTTTAGGCGCTCGTTGATCTTGCTGATCGCCTCGATCCACCGGTGCCGCTCGGCGTGTTCCAGATCCAGGATGTCCGCCAGCGGCCAGTGAAAGTGGTACGCGACATAGGCTACCTCCTCGTAGAGCGCATCGGAGGGGTAGCGCATCATTCCCCCGGATCGTCGGCCTCGGCCTCCGCGCCCGTTTCTTCGGGACTGAGATCGTTGATTTTCCGGTAGAAGTCCTGGAGGTAGGCGAGGTCCGCGGAGAACAGGTTCTCCACCACGCCCGTATCAACGTGGGCGACCGTGCCGAGTTTGGTGATGACGCGCGCCAGCAGGATGATGACGAGGTAGGCCTGGTTCGAGCGCACGCGCGGGTCGCGCATCGGCGCGATCTCATCCATGGCCGTCGCCAGGCGCATCGTGCCGGACTTGTGCAGGGTCCCCTCGCCGTCAACATAGCCGCGCGGCAGCGTGAACTCGAACTCGGTCTTGAGTCCGCCTGGAAGTGTCGTCATGGTTATTTGACCCGTGTCAGCCCTTCGTGGCAGATTTCCATTTCCTCGATTGCCAGCTCGTTTTTCGTGGCGTCCAGCGCCGGCCCCTTCAGCTTGCAGGGCCAGCCGTTAACGAACTGGTACTGGGCGATCACGTCGCTTTCGGAGCCTTGAATTCCCGGTCCATAGCAGGTGATGGTGCCGTTCTTGCGGTGCGTCTTGATCTTGCCGTCCTCGATGGCTTTACGCCAGTCGTGGAGCATGGTGTCATCGGTCAGGCCCCGTTTGAACGTGATGTTGGTCCATTTGAGCGCGCCGGGAACTTTGTGGACGATCAAATTTCCCTTTTTGCCCGAATGGCGGTGTTCGATGACTTCGGTCTCGGAGTCCAGCCCGGAGACTTCTTTGAAGACGCCGTCCGTGATGCCGTCCATCTCCAGATACCAGCGGAGCGAGCCAAATGCTTCGGATGCCATAACTGTGTCCCTTTCATGTCGCGGCAGAATGAGAGAATAATGAGAGAATGATGTTAGTCTTCACTGGTGCTGCCGCCGCCGGACCACTGGCCCAGACGCAGGATGACGAACTCAGCGGGTTTGACCGGGTTGATGCCGATCTCCATGTAGAGGCGCCCCAGATCAATGGTCTCCTGCGGGTTGGTCTCGGCGTCACATTTGACGTAGAAGGCTTCTTCCGGCGAGATTCCGAAGAGCTTGCCTTCCCGCCACTCGGTCAGCAGGAACGCGGACACCGTGCGGCGCACGCGGCCCCACAGATCCGGGTCGTTCGGCTCGAAGACCGCCCACTGCATCCCGCGATCCAGCGAGTCTTTCAGATAGTTGAACAGGCGGCGCACATTGATGTACTTCCAGGACGGGTTGCCGACCGTCGCCAGCGTGCGCGCCCCCCAGATCTTGATGCCCGTGCCGGGGAAGGAGCGGATGCAGTTGATCCCGTTGGGGTTCAGCAGCTCCTGCTCGCCTTTTGTGACCGCCGCCTCCAGGTCCACCGCCCCGCGCAGGAACTCATTGGCGGGCGCCTTGTGGACGCCGCGCTCGACGCCCACGCGCGCCCAGACCCCGGCGATGTGGCCGGAGGGCGGGACGAAAAGCTGCTGTCCCCGGCGCATCGGGTCCACGATCTTGATCCAGGGGTAATAAATGGCGCCCTGGCCGAAGTCGGAGTTGTACGGCGTGTTCAGCGTCGTCTCGTTCATCTCCTGGGGCGTCAGGCCGGGGATGGGGTCCAGGATCGCCATGCGGTTGCCCGCCCGCTCGCAGTGGGCGACCAGCATGCATTGGGCGTCCAGAATGGCCTGCTTGCGCTTCTCGTCAATGACCAGCTTTTCGGGCGCGTCGCCCTCGCCGCCGGGCACCTCCTCGCGCTGCCACAGCCCCGCCATCAGGTCGGGGACCACGATCATCTGCACGCCTTCCAGCGGGGCGAGACCGCCCAGCCCCGTCCGCTGCGCGTCATCGCCGATGAAGTCATCGGGGCGCAGGTTCGCCAGCCCGTTGGAGAGCGGCGACCCGGCGGGGCCAGGGCGGCGTTTCCCGTCTTGGCCGGCAGGCTGTCCGCACCTCCGGCCAAGACAAACGTCTTGGCGTCGGGCCGGACGACGGTGGCGGCGGCGATCTTTTCCAGCGTCACCAGCCGGGACCTCGCGCCCGCCGCCCCGTCCGCCGTCAGCGGCTTGTCTTTGGCTCCGAGCGACTCGGACGCGCCCGTTCCCTGGCTGATCTTCAGCGTGAAGCCCTCGTCCCCGACATGCTCCACCTCGATCTTGATGTCATTGCCCGCCGCGCCGGCTTCTTTGGCCGTCAGCAGCAGCGGCCCCGCCGTGAGCTGGGCCGGCGCCGCCGCCGTCATGCTTTTCACGCCGTCGGGGCTGTAAGACAGCGCCTTGATGTCGTCGGGGCGCGCGACCCGGATCACATAGCAGCGGCCGCCGCCGTTCTGGTAGTAGCCATAGACGGAATGGGCGAGGTAGCCGCCTTCCAGGAAGGGCTGGCTGCTGGACGGAATGTTATGCTTGCGGAGAAAGTCGGAAAAGTTCTTGACCGGCGTTTTGCCGGCGCGGGCGGCGCGGTCAACCGTTTCCGTGGCATAGGCGGCCCAGCCTTTGCGGGACGCCTTTTTCGCCGCCCGGACATCGGAGACGGTCATGCCTAACTCGGCGCAAAGCGCGGTCGTCAGCGCGTTCTCCTCCTCGCCGAACTGCTGGCAGAACTGGGTCCAGTTGGTGATGAACGTCGGCTTGTTGTAGTCGCCGCTCTTGGCGTAGCCGATGAAAGCGACGGTGTTGACGCCGACCCCTTCAATGGGCTTGCTGCCGCTGTCTATTTCCTCGACGAATACGCCTGGCGCAAGATACTCCGGCATGACAATTCTCCTCCTCTGCGAAATTTACCGTCCTCCACACAAACATATCCGTGAGGGATGGACGGGGACTGCGGTTGGTAGTGCAAGGGAAACAGGAAAGTTCAGACGTCCTTTTCAGGCGCTCGTTCACGGCGTCAGCGACACGCGCACATCATTGCCGGGCCGGGAGTCGTTGTTTTGCAGCGTGAAGACCAAGTCTTTCAAATGGCTCCCCTCCGGCACACTGAACAAGATCGCGAAATCGGTCTTTGCCCCCGGAAGCAGCGGCTTGCTCTGGGAGGTCGTGCCGTCCAGGTCGTAGCCATCCGGCGGGTAGGATTCCCCTTCCGTGTCCGTCAGGGCATTGTTGATGGCGCGTCCAGAGACCGGGGCCAGCCAGAACGTCTGCACGGACTTCTGCCCGTTGGTCATGCGGCAGCGCAGGACCACCAGCTTGGTGTTCGGCTTGGCATAGACGCCGCCTTTACTCCGGTCGTAGGTCAGGTTGTCGGGGTTCTTTTTCACGGCATAGAAGTCGGCCAGTTCCACGCTCTGGACTTGAAAGCGCCAGTAGCCGTCGAAGAGCACGTCGCCGACTTTGCCCTGCGTCACTGCCTGGACCTGATTGGTTCCGCCCGCCTTTGTCAACTCATAGCCGCCGGGGCGCTTGACAAGGACCATTCCCAGCGCCTTTGCCACGTCCGAAAACTTCACATAGGCGCTGCCGCCGACGGAGCGGACATCAGCGGAAGTGGTCTTGCCGTTTACGACCAGCGTGTCGCCGGACGCCGCAGGCGCGGCGCACACTGCCAGCGCGGCCAGCCCGGCGGCTTGGGAAAGTCTTTGCATTCGCGAGTGTCGGTGCATTGAGCAGGTCTCCTTTCAGCAGTATTGCATGAGACGGACGCGCCGGCTGTGACTTTTTTCACACGCGCGCTGTTACTTTGGGCGCGGGGACGACGTGCCGCGAGATTTCCACCTCGCCCTGCCCCGGCAGGACCGCCTGGATGACATGCTCGCCCGGCGGCAGATCGAAAAAGCAGTAGATGCCGTCGGCATCCGTGACCGTCTGCCGCGTACCGGCCGAGACCGGGATGTGCGCGGCGGGCCGTCCATCCTCGAAGCGCAGCGTGCCCGTGAACGAAGCCTGGTAGACCCGGCCCGGCTCGGCCACGGCGGGCGCGTTGCGCGCTTCGGTCTCGCGCGCCAGGGCCTCGGCCTCCCGCGCGGCGGCGGTCAGCGGCGGCAGCGCAATGACCAGCGGCTCCATCTGCTCCAGGCGTCCCGGCGGCGGGACGACGGCGGTCATCTCCTGCGGCTGATAGCCGCGCAGATGGAACTGGAGCGTCTGCGGGCCGGGCGGCAGGTTCAGCAGCAGGAAAAAGCCCGCGTCGTCGGTCCGGGCGGTTTCCCCCGACCCGGCCACCTGCACGGTGACGCCGGACAAGCGCCGCTCCGTGCGCTGGTCCACCACGACGCCCGCCGCGCTCGCCCGCAGGGTGGTCCGCGCCGCCTGCCAGTTGGGCGCGTCCGGCGCCCCGCCCTGCCCCACGACCGACACCAGCTCACGCACCACTTGGGTCCACTTGGTCTCGAACGGATCGAACGGCGCGGTGACGACCAGGGGCAGCGCGGGTTGAAGCTGGCCTTCCAGGGCCTGCCAGAGATTGGTCGGGTTCATCAGTTCCAGATGCTCCGGCTGGGCGGCGGCGAGATGCACACTGTTCACCCCCACCCCTTCCAGCACTCCGGCCAGAAATCGCTCTGGGACAGCCAGATAACGCATCAGGACGCTCATCACGTCGCCCAGCAGCCGATGCTCCGTAGGGGCATGGTGGGCCGCATGGGTGGTAACGAGATAGGACAAGTCTATACGGATCGGCGCACGCCGCCTGCCGACCTTCGTACGCCCCCCGTTGCGGACCTGCGTGAAAGACTCATCGCGCTGTTCCAGGTTTTCGCGGATGTCGTACAGGAACAGATTGATGCGCGCCTCGCCATCCTGCGCGGCGGCGGCCTCCGTCGGCAGATCAAAGCTCACCTGTTCCTCCGTGTAAACAGGGCAGCCGGGGATCGCCGACAGTTCCGCCGTCAGCATCCGCCGCAGGGTATCATCAACGTCCAGTATCATGCCGACTCATCACCCGTCTTTGGCGCCGTTCAAGCCCTGTCAGTCAAACAGCCCGGCGATGCCGCTGCCAATCGCGCCCAGGCCATGGTAGGCGCCTTCGGCCAGGCCGCCGACCGCCCCCGCCAGGGCCACCCCGCCCTCGGCCACGCCCGCCCCCGCCGATTTCAGGTAGCCCAGCCCGCCTGCATCCCACTGCTCCTGCCGGTAATCATCTAATCGCAGCATCGCCGAGGGCTGCCCCTCGCCCGTCAGCAGACGGTCAATCCCGCCGATGCTATCTACTGAGTCTCCTCCCACTTCGGTGTTGTGGGCCAGATAACTTCCGAGCGCCGCGCCGCCGAGACCCGCCCCCAGCACGGCTCCTGCCGGTCCCAGCGCCGCAGCGCCCTCCAATCCACCGCCTGCCAGCGCCCCTTCCGCCCCGAACGCTTCCATTCCTGCAACACCGGGCAGGGCTGCCGCGCCTTCCGCGCCGCCGAAAAGCGACGGCAGGATGGTGCCGGCGACTCCGCTGATACCGCCTTCCGCTGCGGCTCCGCCGAGGACACTGAGCGCGCCGCCTTCCCCAATCAAGGAGCCTCCGGTGAGGGCGCTTATCACGCCGCCGCCTTCCCCGAAGAGACCGGCTCCGCCGAATATCCCTTCATAGCCCCCTAGTTCTGCCGCCATTCCGGCGACGCCGGTTGCGGCCTTGGCTCCGCTGAGAACTTGGTCGCCGGTGCTTTTCCCACTCATCATGCCGACCGTATCACCGGCGGTTCCGATAGCTCCTCCTAAAAAGCCCAGCCCAGGAATGTTTTCCATCACTTTGCCGCCCCACTTCAGATAGGGATTTTCGAAGGGATTGTCGCTTTCCTCGCCCTCGCGAGCAATCGCCGCCGTGGGAGCCGCCGTCACATCCACGGCGTTTCCACCCAGGACTTCCTCCGCCATATGCTGCGCTTCCTGCTCGGAAGCATCTCCCTTTCGGCTGACCCGGCTGGGGTCGCCCGGCCCTTGCCGGGCTTGCTGCACCACATGGGTGAGTTCATGCGCCAGCAGAAGGTCGCCGTTGCGCGTCCCCGGCGCATAGCGGCCCTCGCCAAAGACGATGCTGCTGCCGACCGCGTAAGCGTTCGCGCCCAGGGTTTGGGCGGACTCGACAGCGTGCGCGTCTGTGTGGATGCGAACCTGGGAGAAGTCGTGGCCGAAGCGCGAACCCATCTCACGCTGCGTTTGCGCGTCCAGTGTCTGGCCGCCGGAAGCCGTCGCATGGTGGACAACGGGAGCAGGAGTCTTCGGCTTCGGGGCCATAGCGGCCTGCGGCGCGGGCTTGCGTAGCGAAGTATAGTCAGTCATCGGTTCAATCCTTTCCTCAGCTCTTCGTGAGCAACGGTTCCGGTTGCGACGAGTGGGCGCTGCCCCAGTGGGGACAGCGGATCAAAGCGAGAAACAAATCGTAGGCGTGGGTCGGCTCCGGCCCCCCGGTCAGGAGCCTGTTCACCGAAGCCGCGCGGAGAGAAGGCGGAGCGGGCAGGCAAAGGGGCGGGTGCGTGGGCTTCTTTGCGCTGCGTTGTTGTCTGCTGAGACATGGGTAAAGCCTCGGATTGTCAGCGCCTCAACGGTAGGATGGCCGACAGAACTCCGTGCGTGACATGAGTCATGATGCGGGAACATGGTCCGCTTCCTACCGGGCCATGAAAAACATGATGTCAAGCCAGAGATTCTATGGCGGCCAACAGACTGCCGCAAAGCTAGGTACTCGGAGAACAGGTCAGCGCGGCAGGGGGTGGTGCAGAATGCCGCGCGACTTCATTTCAGTTATCATAACATACCCGTGTCGGTTTGTCAAGCGAATTTGGGAGATATTCCAGGGCGAGCGCATCTAAATTGTAAACTGAACTGAGGTATGCTGAGACATCTTCCGAACAGGAGTTGTCTCATGACTGCCGCCTCTGCTTTGACCGAGTGTTTTGCCGATCTCCCCGATCCTCGCA